>Ga0181538_10000730_pt1 | contig 39046 bp, 27 predicted proteins | sample PEATcosm2014_Bin_40_FD_119773 | JGI IMG/M metagenome (GOLD analysis project Ga0181538, IMG submission 119773) | Peatland microbial communities from MTU Mesocosm Facility, Houghton, MI, USA - PEATcosm2014_Bin23_30_metaG | ecosystem: Environmental > Terrestrial > Soil > Wetlands > Peat | place... | reverse complement strand
CGCCCATGGACAGGCCGCCGTTCGGAACCTGGCTGAAGGCGTATGAGGGGAGGTTCACGCATTTGGACCTGCCCGGGGAGCCCTTCTCCTACTCCATCCAGCTGGGCGACTACCACGCGCCGCTCTCAGGCTATTACCTGATGGGCGTGTGCGCGATGGCGATGCTGCTCTGGGCGCGCTTCCGGCAGAGGAGGTACGCGCTCGCCGCGGGATGCACGCTGACATGGACCCTTCTCGCAAATCCGTGGGTCCTGCCGCTCCAAGGGATGGGCGTCGTGGCATGGCTCATGGTGAATCACCGCGACTGGCGGCGCCTAGTCCCGTCGGTGGTTGCCGGGGCCGCGGTCATCTGGCTGGCGGCGTGGGTGTACCTGGCGGTCTTCACCTCCTCGGCCGCGGGCTACAACACGCACCTCAGGATGGTGCCCTGGATGCAGCACACGCCGCCCCTAGAGCTGCTGCTCTTCATGCTTCCCACCATTGGCCTGATCGCGCTGGGGCTGGCCTCCGGAAGCGTGCAGGGCCTGCGCCTCTCGATGCTGTGGCTGGCCCTGCTCGTCTTTTCCGAGTTCTTCTACGTGAACGACATATATTCGGGAATGTGGGCGCGTTTCAACACGACGCTGAAGTGGTGGCCTTGGGTGGCGGCGGGCACGCTGATGACGCTGGGGCCGTTCATCCTGGAGCAGGCCAGGCGGCGCTGGGTCCGCGCCGCCGGCATCGTCCTCTGCCTGTACCCCTGCTTCTACGTGTTCGATCTGTGGGTCCCGATGCACAACGGCTTGAAGGACGCGGTGGGCAAGATCGAGGGTACCTATTACCTGACGAAGGACGAATTCCCGCGGCTCATGCTTGGGCGGCTGAAAGTTGAGAAGCCCGGGGTCGCCGTGGAGCGACCGGACAAGGAGGGCGGATTCGTGAACTCGTCGGTCATCCCGCTCTTCGCGGGCCAGCGGATGTGGCTCGGCTGGTACGGGCACGAGCTGCTTTGGAGGGCCTTCAGCGAGGACGTGCGCAGGCGCCACGACCAGCTCTTCAGGCTGTTCGACGGCGAGATGCCCGATGCCGGCAAGTGGCTCGTCGCGCAGGGAATCGACTACGTGCTCTGGTACCGGGAAGGCGACACCCCCGAACTCTGGGAGAAGGTGAACGCGACGATCGGATCCCGGTACGTCTGGTGCGACATACTGACCTATCCGGAGAGCGGGCGAAGGGTGGGGCTCTGGAAGCGCAGGCCCGAGTCCGCGCCGTGATCTCCCGCGGGGGGGCCGCCCGGGCGTCACGGCCCGCGCTCGCGCAGCCTGTCGAACGTGTGCAGCGCCGCGGCGACGACCTGGTCCATGTTCAGGTAGCGGTACTGCGCCAGGCGGCCGATGAAGGTGACCCCGGGCTCCCGCTCGGCGAGCTCGCGGTACCGCGCCGCCAGGGCGTCGCTTTCCGAGCCGGGAATGGGGTAATTGGGGTCGCTCTCCCCGGGCCTGTACTCCGCCGGGAACTCGCGGACGATGTTGGAGCAGCGGCTGACCTGGCCGGTCACGTGCTTCAGCTCCACCGTGCGCGTGAAAGGCTCGGGCCCCGGGTAGTTCACCTGGAGGACGGGCTGCACGAAGCCCCCGGCGGGAACCTCGCTCTCGGCGAGCTCCTCCAGCGCATAGCGCGCCGTCCGGTAGGGCAGGGCCCCGTAGCGGCAGTCGAAGTACTCATCCAGCGGGCCCGAGTAGATCAGGTGGCGGTACCGGACGTGGGGGAGGACCTCCCGGTAGTCGGTCTCGAGGCGTAGCTCGGCCTTCGACGCCTCCAGTATGGCCTCGAACATCGGATGGTAGCCGTGCTTTGGAAGCGCCTGGAACTCGTCCCGGAAATAGCGCTCGTCCAGGCCGGTGTGTATGGGGATCCGGCGGGTGACGGAGGCGTCGAGTGCCTCGGCGGGCCGCCCCCACTGCTTCTGCGTGTAGCCCTTGTAGAAGAACTCGTAGAGCTCGACGCCGACCGCCGCGAGGATCGCCTCCTTGGAATTCGCCGGGGAGGCGATCGGCACCGCGCTGCGCGTCAGGTAGGCCTTGAAGTCGTCCTCGGTGGCGGCGGGGTTTCGGGAGAACTGGCGAAACGTCCGGAGATTGATCGGGAAGCTCCAGTAGGTCCCGCCGGCGAAGACGTTCACGCGGTACTTCGCGTCGTTCCACTCGGTGAACCGGCTCAGGTATGCGCGCACGAGCTCTGAATTCGTGCGGAAGTAATGGGGCCCGTAGACGTGGAAGAAGAGGCCGTTGCGGTCCTTCCGGTCGTGGCAGTTGCCCCCGATGTGGTCCCGGCGCTCGACGACGAGGCAGCTGCGCCCGATCGAACCCAGGCGCTCGGCTAGCACCAAACCAGACAGGCCGGCCCCGACGATCAGGTAGTCATAGCTGTCGCGCATTCCCTAGTGCCCTAGCCTAAAGAGGTCGCGATGCAACCGCAGGGCCTTGGGTACAAACCCCCACAGGCGCACGGTCGGGTGCCCCCCCATTCGGTCGCGAAAGTGGATGGGCACCTCCTTAAACCCGGCGGGCTCGAGGAGGAGGGCCATGGCTATGTTGGCCAGGTTGAAGTCCGGCGGTATCCGCTTCGCCGTGGAGGCCGCAAGGGCCGCGTCGTAAAGCCGGAACGGCACGTTGGTGTCGTTCAGCCGCGTGCGCCGCGTGATCTTCAGCGACGCGCGCAGGACCTTGCTGATGAACCTCCGGGCGGGCCCGTCGTCCCTTGTGATCCTCCTGCCGTAGATCGCGGGGGCGTTTCGCCGCCTCTCCCAGACGCCCGCAAAGCCGGCGGGATCGCACTGCCCGTCGGAGTCGATCTGGAAGACGAAGGGCGCGCCCGTCTTGGCTGCCTCGATGTAGCCCGCGAGGCAGCTCTGGCCGTGCCCCCGGTTCGAATGGCGGTGCACGCGGAGCTCCGGCCATCCAAGGGCGGCCAGGCGGGCTGGCGTGGCGTCGGTCGACCCGTCGTCGACCACGAGGATCGCGAAACGGCCTTCTCCGACGGTGCGCGCGAGCTCGGCCCGCCACTCGGTGAGGACCGGCACTATCGCGTCCTGCTCATTGTAGACGGGAACGACCAGGACAAGCTCGGGAGGCGTGTATGGCACTGGGGTATGCGCGTTTTGACCGGGCGAGGCGGACCGGGAACTGTCGCAGCGCCGGACGATCTGATGCAACGCCAAACCCTTTCCCGCCCGCCCCGCGGAGGCCTCCAGGCAGGGGCCCCCCGCCGGGGCGCCGTCACGGCACCATCCAGGGCAGGTAGTACGCCTGCAGGTACGTGATCACGCAGACGATGGCCAGCAGGACGAGCGAATGCTTCAGCGTGAAACGCAGAAGGGAGCCCTCTTCGCCCACCATGCCGGTTGCGGCGCAGGCGACCGCCAGGGACTGGGGCGATATCATCTTGCCCATCACGCCGCCGCTGGCGTTGGCGGCGCCGGTCAGCAGCGGGTTGATTCCAAGCCGCTCGGCCGCGGCCTTCTGCAGGCCGCCGAAGAGGACGTTGCTCGACGTGTCGGAGCCCGTGAGGAAGACACCGAGCCAGCCGAGCACGGGCGAGATGAAGGGGAAGGCGCGGCCGGCCCTCGTGCACCATATGCCGAGGCACACGGTCATGCCGGAGGCGTTCATGACATAGGCGAGCGCGAGCACGGCGGCGATTGTGACGGTCGGGAAACGCAAGTCGTAGACCGTCCTTCCGAGAAGGCGCAGCGTTTGGCCCGCACCGAGGCCGCAGATGAGCGTCGAGAAAAGGGCGGCGATGAAGACGGCCGAGCCGCCGCTCGCGAGGTAGTCCAGCCTGAACCTCGCGGGCAGCTGGACCGGGGCCGCCCGGGCGTCCGGCGGGGGCGCGGGCAGGCCGGCTGCCGGGGGCAGCGCCCCGGGCGGCCGGGCGATCGCGTTGTCGAGGCCCGCGACAGGAATGACAAGCGTGCTCCTGCCCAGGGCGGCCTTGACCGGGGGCAGCCCCCAGAGGAGGACGACGAACGTCAGGGCGAGATAGGGCGCCCAGGCCCGGGCCACCTGCGCCGCCGTGTAGCCGTGGGATTCGCTCTCGGGCGCGGGGTCATGCCCAAAGCGGAAGATCTCCGCCGGCCGCCAGACCCGCAGCAGGACCACCAGGGCGGCTATCGACGCGATCGAGGCGACGATATCCGGGAGATAGGGGCCGAGAAAACAGGCGGTCGCCCACTGGCAGCAGGCGAACGTGCAGCTGCACACGGCGATGGCCGGAAGGACCTCAACGGACTTCTTGAGGCCGACCATGAGGAGCATGATGTAGCCCGGCACAATGAGGGAGACGAACGGAAGCTGGTGCCCCACCATGATGGAGACCTTCATGAGGCCCGCGTCGTTCAGGCCCATGACCCCCCCGAGGGCCACGATCGCCGTGCCGATGGCGCCGAATGCGACCGGGGCCGTGTTCGCCACCAGGCATATCCCCGCCGCGTAGAAGGGGCGGAAGCCGAGGCCCGCCAGGGTGGCGCCCGCAATGGCCACCGGGGTGCCGAATCCGGCGGCCCCCTCGATGAAGGCCCCGAAGCAGAACGCTATGAGGAGGGCCTGAAGCCTGCGGTCGGAAGTCACGCCGGCCAGCGACGCGCGGATCACCTCGAACTGCCCGCCCCTGACGGTGATGTTGTATAGGAAGAGCGTCGCAAGGACGATGAAGTAGACCGGGAACAGGCCGAAGGCGGCGCCCTGCAGCGTCGCAAGGCCGGCCAGCTTCGCGGGCATCCCCCACGCAGAGACGGAGAGGACGAAGGCGGAGGCCAGCGCCAGGATCACCGCCTTGTGGGCCTTCATCCTAAGGACCGCCAGGCACACGAACACCACGGCAAGGGGAACGGCGGCGGCCGCCGCGGACAGCCCGATGCTGCCTCTTATGGGGGAGTAGACCTGGATCCAGGGCATGGTTGCGGATGGGGCGTCCTGCGGTAACCGGGCCGCCGTGGCCACAACGACTGGAACCTCGCCATGGCTTTTTCGAGCCATTTGTGCGGGTTCCGGAAAGGGGATGGAACACTCCGCGATGCGGCGGGTGCGTTGCAGGAACGGGGTCCTGCCGCGGACTAGCTGGCCGGGGTCTTGCCGGCCGGCGGCGAAGGCGCCGGGGCCCGGCCCCGGGCGCGCAGCCTCGTGAATATGAGCGAGACGACCAGGAGCACGGTTCCCAGGACGAGGAAGGACAGGTTGCGGTGCAGCGGCTCGAGCCGGTTGATCCCGACGACCAGGAGGTAGAGCGCGGTGAAGAGAAGCGTGGCGTGGCCCATCCAGCGGTACTTCCTGTTCCGCACGATGAGGTTCATCCCGTAATAGAGCAGCGCCACGCCGACCCACGCGAGGCCGACATAGGCGCCGGGCACGAGGTGGTAGAGCGCATAGGGGAAAACGACCAGCGCGCTCACGAGGTATGCGTTTCTCATCAGTTCGGTCTTCAGCTCCAGCCTGTCCCTCTGCCAGTTGAGCAGCCGGGCGGTCCCCAGCGCGACCAGGCCGAAGGCCAGGCTGATCCCGGTCTCCACGCGGGTGAGCGCCATGTACGCGATCACGATTGCGGCGTAGATGAGGAAGTTCGCCACGATGATGAAGCGGGACTGAAACCAGATCGCGGTCGCCACGACGACCACGCTCTGCAGCGACAGCCAGATGAAGACCTGCGGGACCTCCGCCGCCCTGATTATCGCGAAGCTGAGCGCCAGGTAGGCCGTCATGGCGTACATGAACGTGGCCACCCGGCTCCGGTCCCGCACCCAGAACGCCACCGCGATCGCCAGGAACACGAGCGAGGCGGCGCCGTTCGCCGCAACGAAGATCGGTGCGAACGACACGAGGCTGTGCAGGAGGAACAGCGCGTAGGCCGCGCCGCAGTTGAAGAGGGAGCCCAGGTTGGCGATGGCGTCCTCGGATCCACGGGGCCTCTGGCCCCATGAGCCGGCTGCAAGGATCGACGCGCAGGCCAGGAGGAGGGCGAGGCTCGCCGGCGGCCCGGCGACGACCGCGAACGGACGGCCGAGCAGGGGGTCGCCGATCGCCCAGAGAAGGTAGGTCGAGTAGGTGAACGCGATCCCGAGGAGCGTGAAACCCGGCCAGCCTCGCCGGCGGCCGGCGATGACGGTGACTGCCGCCAGGACGGCCAGGGCGGTGAGGACGAACCATCCCGAGCCGACGGCGAGGGCCGTCACGTAGCCGGTCGCGAGGGCGACCCCGGAGAGCCAGGGCGATCTCCAGGCCATCGCAAGCGCAAGGTTGACCGCGACCGCCAGGACAAGGAGAGCCTGTCCCGCCGCGGATGCGGCGCTCAGAACGTGGCGGTCGCCGAAGAAGCAGAGCCTCAGCGTCGCGAAGTAGAGCAGCGCCATGGCCGCCCCGCGGAGGTTCCCCGCGACCAGCTCGAAGTTGCGGCGCCAGACCCGGGCGAGAAGGAATAGGGCGGCGGCGGCTCCATAGCCGACAAGCGAGGGCGCGGCGTCCGGGAGCCCGGCGTACGGAAGCGAGAGGGTGAAAAGCGCGCCGACCACCAGCACGAGGATGCCGACGGCGGCGAACCAGTTCTGCCCCACCTTGAACTCGAATTCATCCTCCTCGCGGCGGACGGCCTCCGGCGACGGTGGGCTATCTGCGGCCTCGGCATCCAGCTGGAGGTAGTTCTCGAGGCGGGAAAGCCTTGCCTCCACCCCGGGCCAGCCGCTCGGCGGTCGCCTCGCCCGGAGAGGGCTCCTTGGCGCCGTTCATGTCGGGCGCCCGGCCGCTTCGCCCGGGATCCTGGCGCGGTTCCCGTGCGACCGAGAGGCGGCGCCTCGCCTCCGGCTCCCTGGATTGCATGCGCTCATGGGCCTGACGCGACGTCGGCCCCGGCGCCGCACTCGCAGCCCGGCGGACCCGGTTCATCTTGAGCCGCTTCGCCGGCAGAGATCTCGTCGGCCATGGCGCACAGGGCCGCATAGTAGTCCTCCCGCGGCATTCCAAGGGCGGCCGCGCCGAAGGCCTCCGCGTCGTCCGGCGACGCGAACGCGCCGTAGTTGACCACGACGAGCTGGTAAAGCGCCAGCAGAGGCACGCGGGCCGGGTCGACCGAAAAGTACGGGTGGATGCAAAGCCGGAATCCATCCTCCGGGCGCTCCCCCTTCGGCACCGGGTAGGCGACTTCGTCCGGCAGCAGCGGAGCGGCGTCAAAGGCCAGCTCGCACGGATAGCGGACGCAGTCTGGATCGGCGAGGATCCGCTGGAGCTGCGACCAGCCGATGACCGGCCCGTATTTCGCGCGGATCTCGGCGCCCTTGGCCGCGACATGCGCGGTCAGCGATTGCCGTGCGTCTTCGGGTGTCGGTCCATGGGGCATGGCGTCGGGCGGTTCGCTCGATTCAGGTCACGTTTCGTTCGCCCGGGAGAGCTCCCCCTGGAGGATCGGCACCGACATCCGGAGGAAGATGGTGAAGCACAGCAGGCCGAAGGCCCAGATGCCGACGCAAACGAGGGTCTCGTTCAGGGTGGGGACGTACTCGACCATTTCGCCTAGGGGCGTCGGGATGAAGCCGGGGATCACGAGCCCCATTCCCTTTTCGATCCAGATCCCGAATATGCACATCACGCAGGCCACGTTGAGCCACTTCAGCCTTCGGCTGAGCGGGAGCATGAGGATCACCATCGCGCCGATATTCAGCGTGACGGCGGTCCAGAACCACGGGACCAGCGCGTGGTGGCCGTGAAGGCCGAGCACGAGGTACCTCCAGGAAATGTCGTGGAGGTTGGAATTGTAGAACTCGGTGAAGATCTCGTTGGCTAGGAGGAACACGTTGATGATCATCGACACCTGCACGATGGCCCGGAGGATGAGCAGGCTCCGGTCCGAGATCATGAGCCGCTCCCCCATGCGCCAGGTGATGATCTCGTTCATCTTCGGGTTCCGCATGAGGCTGCGCAGGGACTCCTGAGGCAGGCACAGCACCTGGGAAGGCTCCGCGGCGGTGGCTGTGGCGGTGCGCGGCGTTCCCGCGAGGGCGGAAACCTCGCCAAACTGCTCGCCCGGCCCGATGTTGCGGGTGATCCGGAAGCGTCCGGACTCCTCGCGCCGCACGATGACCCGGCCCTTCAGGACGAAGAAAGCATCGGTGTCCTTCGATCCCTGGCGAAGCAGGACGTCCCCTGCCGCAACGTCCAGGATTATCGCACCGGCCAGGCACGCCCTGCGCTCCTCCTGGGAGACGGACCCGAGCTCGGGCAGGTAGGCGGCCAGCAGGTCCAGGTCGGCGGAGGTTGCGGGCCTGTGCATCAGCCTTCTCGGCGGCGCCGCCTCGCGCTCGTTGGGCCCCCCGGGCTGCCCGGGGGCCGATGCGCTGGCGCGGCGGACAACCTGCAGCGCCAGTATCACAAACGCTGGGCCGGCCGTGAACGCCGAGGCCAGGAACCGGGGGCCGACGATCGACGAGTTCCAGAACGGCCGCCCGCCCAGGCCGACGTAGAGGAACGCCGTTACCGTGTGGATCGAAATGGCCCAGAAGATGGCCGTGAAGACGAAGGGTATGTAGAACCACTTCGACGGCTTCCTGTTCTGATACCGGCAGAAGAGGAGGTAGCCGCAGATGTAGACGTTCAGCACGAGGTAGCCGTTGAGCACCAGGACGTCCCAGCTCAGCATGGACCCCGGGAAATGGAACACGCCGATGACCGGGATCAGGTGCCAGAAGCGGTCCGGGCGGCCGAGGTCCACGGTCACGAACGCGAGGCACATCAGGATCGCGGCCACCGCGAGCAGTTCGCCGAAGATGACGAGGTCGTGGAGATCCTCGTTCTTGTAGATGTAGACCGGGATCACGAGCATGACGGCCGCCGCCGCCATCCCGACCAGGAAGGTGAAGTTGGCGATGTACACGCCCCACGAGACCTGGTCGCTCATCCCGGTGATCTCGAGCCCGGCGGCAAACTGCTTGGCATAGGCGTTCAGCCCGACGACGCAGAGCAACGCAAGGGTCCCGATCCACGCGTAGTAGCGCCAATCGCCCGCGAGCGACACGCCGGCGCATCTGCGAAGGAACTTGAGGTAGCTTCTCATCGCCGAGGTCAGATGTCGAAATAGTAGAAGAACCGGGGCAGAGTCCCCAGCTCCGCCTTCAGCACGTAGACGCGCTTGTTCTTCAGGATGTAGGAGACCTCGCTGTCCGGATCCAGGATGTTGCCGAACTTGCGCGATCCCGTGGGGCAGACCTCGACGCAGGCCGGGTAGCGGCCGGCGCGGGTTCGCTGGGTGCAGAAATGGCACTTCTCCATCACGCCCTTGCGCCTGGGCCGGTTGCCTAGGTACGACATGTTGAGGTTGAGCTGGTCGGGCGGGATCGAGGGGTTGGTGAAGTTGAAGCGGCGGGCGTAGTACGGGCAGGCCGCCTCGCAGTAGCGGCAGCCGATGCACCAGTTGTAGTCGATCACCGTGATTCCATCCGCCTCCTGCCAGGTCGCCTTCACCGGGCAGACCCTCACGCAGGGCGGATTCTTGCACTGGTGGCACTGAACGGGCATGTAGAAGGAGCCCGCCTCGGGCACGGACTTCGGCGCGTAGTTGTGGTCGCCCTTGTCCACGTCGAAGGTCCCGTCGTTGGGCATCTTCAGCACCCGGATGTACTGGATCTCCGGGTTCCGGGACTGGTTGTTCTCGGCGACGCAGGCGTGGACGCACTTGCGGCAGCCGACGCAGCGGGTCAGGTTGAGCGCGTAGACGAATTCGACGCCGTTCATGGGCTTGTAGTCGCGCACGTGCGGCCGGATCCCGTATTGGCGCTGCACCTCGTCCTCGATGCGGGCCAGGACCGCCTTCATCTCCTCCGGGGTCAGCTCCTTGTAGTATTTCTGCAGGAACTCGTCGACGGAGCTGTACTGCCCGAGCTTGCGCAGCGGCGCCAGCCCGGCGGCGATCGCGGCCACCCCCGCCGACAGTGCGGCCGAGGTCCGAAGGAAGCTCCGCCGGGTCATCCCGCTGTCTTTCGTGTCAAAGCTCATGGTCGTCGGGGCCCTTCGTGGGGCCCGGGTTCTGCTGGTGAAGGGGATGGAGCAGGTGCGGACCGGGCATGGGGATCAGGCCGGTGAAGGCGGGCGCGTGGGGATCATGGCAGGAGGCGCACTCCTCCCTCTTGATGGGCCCGGCCTTCCGGTCCCAGTAGCCATTTGTGCGCCCGTGGGCCCCAGCCAGCCAGTCGCGGTAGGTCGTCCCGTGGCACGAGGCGCAGAGCAGGGTCGCCTGGTCGAACTTGAGCGCCACGCCCTCGGGCGTGTGCAGCTGGTCGAGCTGGTCGCGGTCGTGGCAGTTGTAGCAGTTGTTGTTGCGCAGGGTGTGCCCGTGGGCCATCGCAAGCAGGCCCCTGTGAGCCGCCGGGACGATGACGTTCCCGGACGCGTCGTAGTCCAGCTTGACCGGGTCGTTTGGAGGGTGGCACTCCGCGCAGTTGCGCATGCTGATGATCAGGTCCGCGTGCTCCTTGGGCAGGATGATGCGGTGCTCGGCGTCGAACTTGACCTCCGGGGGGCTGTCCTTGTGATGGCAGGCGTAGCAGTCCAGGCCGGAGACGTCGCCTCCGCTGCTGACGAGCTGGGCGGCCGAAATGCGCACGGTGCCCGGGGTGATGGCCAGCGCCTCGCGGGGCACCAGGGGCGGGCGCGACACGAGGCCGGGCCGGGCCGGAACCCTCGCGAACGAAAACGCAAGGGCCAGGAACCCCACGGTCAGGGCGGCCAGTACGATCGATGTGTTCGGGTTCGGGTTCAACCTGCTTGCGTTGAATCTATCCGTTGTCCCCGCCCCGGGCTTGTCATCTCTTGTTGGAGTTCACGCGTATTTTGCCGGTCCCCCGCCGCCTCCGCGCGGGCGCTGCGCCGGATTCCGCGGGAATCGGGCAAGTTTTGCTTCGACAGCCGGGGCCGGCGGTGCCGCAATCGCGGCATAGGACCCCCAAACCCACCGGCCTAGGAAACCACACCGATGAAAAGAATGATTATCCCCGCGTGCGCCGCCGCCGTGCTCATGCTCGGCGCCGCGCCGGCGTTCTCCGCCGACGCCAAGGACAACTGGACGAAGAACTGCTCCTCCTGCCACGGCCCCGACGGCGCAGGGCACACCAAGGCCGGCCGCATGGCCCAGGTGAAGAACATGACCGATCCGAAGTACCAGGCGACCTTCACGGATGAGCAGGCCGCCAAGCAGATCAAGGAGGGCCTGAAGGATCCGACGGGGAAGGAGAAGATGAAGGCGTTCGGCGATATCCTCTCCGATGCGGACATCAAGGCGCTGGTCGACTACGTCCGCGCCTTCCAGGCGAAATAGCCTTGGCCCAGCCTGGGCGGCTCAGCGGCTCGGCGGCCGCGCCGCCGGCCCCGCCGCAACCCTTTCCCGTTCAGGCCCCGAGCGTTGCCACGACGCTGACTTCCGCCCGTCCGTCCGTCGCGATGGGGATGACGTTGCCCGCGACCTTGCGCCCGTCGACGACCAGGGTCCTCACGCCCTTGGACCTGCCCCTGGGGTTCCTGACCTCGATCGTGTAGGTGACGCCGCGGAACCTGCGCCGGACCGTGAACCCCTTCCACGCCCTGGGAACGCACGGGTCGACCCGCAGGCCGTCGAATTCCGGCCGGATGCCGAGGATGTACTGGCTGCCGACCACGAACGACCATGCGGCGGTGCCCGTGAGCCAGGAGTTCTTGGCCTCGCCGGGCGTCGGCGAGAACTGGCTGGCCGTCATCTGCGCGTACACATAGGGCTCGGACCGGTACACGTCGTGGTCCCTCTTCGCCGAGGGGCAGATGCTCAGGTAGTACTCGAGGGCGCGCTCGCCGTCCCCGAGGAGCGCCCAGCAGATATGGATCCACGTGTTGTTGTGGGAGAAGACGCCCGCGTTCTCTTTGTAGCCCGGCGGATAGCTGGAAACCTCTCCCAGCTCGAGGTGGTACGTCGAGTAGGGCGGCCACTGAAGGGCGCAGCCGAGGTCGGGGCGGTAGAGGTGCCTCTCGACCGCCTGGAGCGCCTTCCTCGCGCGGCCGTTGTCCGCCCCGGCGCCCCCGAGGACGCACCAGGCCTGGCTTTCGATGAAGATCTTGCCCTCCTCGCAGCTCTTGGAGCCGACGGGCCGGCTCTCGGCGTCGAAGGCCCGCGTGTACCATCCGCCGTCCCAGGCCTGCTCCTCGACCGCCTTCAGCATGTCGGCGTGGTGGCCGTCGAACCGGAGAGCGTCGGCGGGTAGGCCCAGGAAGCGGTAAAGGGCTGCGAGCTCCCGCGCCGCGTATAGGAACAGGCCGGCGATCATGACCGACTCGGCCTTGGAGCCGGCGATGTCGCCCGTCACCTGGAACGACTCGTTCGGCTCGGACGAGAAGCAGTTCAGGTTCAGGCAGTCGTTCCAGTCCGCGTGGCCGATGAGCGGGAGGCCGTGGGGTCCCCGGTTCTTGAGCGTGTACGCCATCGACGTCTCGATGTGGTGGAGGAGCGTGTCCCTGGAGCCCGGCCGGTCCGCGTAGCCGCACGGTTCGCCCAGGATCGCGGTGTCGCCGGTCTCGCGGATGTAGGCGCAGGTCGAGAGGATCAGCCAGAGCGGATCGTCGTTGAACCCGCCCCCTACGTCGGCGTTGCCCTTCTTGGTCAGGGGCTGGTACTGGTGGAAGCAGGTGCCGTCGGAGAGCTGCGTCGAGGCGATGTCGAGGATGCGCTGGCGGGCGCGGGCCGGCAAGAGGTGGACAAAGCCGAGTATGTCCTGGTTCGAGTCCCGGTAGCCCATCCCGCGGCCGATGCCGGTCTCGTAGCCCGAGGTCGACCGGGAGAGGTTGAACGTGGCCATGCACTGCACCTGGTTCCAGACGTTGACCATGCGGCGCAGGTGCTCGTTCGGGACCTTCGGGGCCTGGTAGGCCGAGAGGAGCTCATCCCAGCGCCGGCGGAGCGCCGCGAAGGCGCCGTCGACGACCGCTGGGTCGGAGTATTTCCTCAGCAGCTCCCGGCCCTTCGCCTTGTTGAGGACGAAGGGGGCGTCGAACTTCGGCAGGTCGCCCTGGTCGACGTAGGCGAGAACGAACGCGAAGGTCTCGGCCCCTCCCGGACCGACCGCGAGGTCCACCTGGTGCGCCCCCACCGGGTTCCAGCCGTGGGCCCGGCTGTTGGTGCACCGGCCCGCCAGGACCGCCTGGGGATCGTGGAGCCCGCGGTGGACGCCGACGAAGGCGTCCCGCGAGGTGTCGTAGCCGGCGATCGGGCGGGTGCATCCGAAAAGCGTGTAGTGGTTGCGGCGCTCGCGGTACTCCGTCTTGTGGTAGATGGCAGCGCCCTCCACCTCGACCTCGCCGATCGAGTAGGTGCGCTGGTAGTTGGTCATGTCGTTCAGGGCCTCGTAGAAGCAGAACTCGACGAAGGAGAACAGGGACAGCCTCTTCGCGGCCTTCGAGGCGTTGCGCACCGTGACCTTCCAGATCTCCACGTTCTCGTCGGGCGGGACGAAGATGAGCTGCTCAACCTCGACGCCCGCCTTCCGTCCCTTGATGCGCGTGTAGCCCAGCCCGTGCCGGCACTCGAATGCGTCGAGATCGGCGCGCACCGGCTTCCAGCCGGGGTTCCAGACGGTCTTCCCCTGCCTGATGTAGAGGAAGCGCCCGTCGTTGTCCATCGGGTTGCTGTTGTACCGGTACCGCGTGAGGCGCCGCAGTCGGGCGTCCTTCCAGAAGGAGTAGCCGCCGGCCGTCTGGGTGCAGAGGCCGTAGAACTCGTCCTGGCCGAGCATGTTCAGCCAGGGAAGGGGCGTATCCGGGCGCGTAATAACGAACTCGCGGTTCGCGTCGTCGAAGTAACCGTACTTAGCCATGGTAGATTGGAAGGATGGGGGAGGGGCCAGGAACTCCGGCAGGCGTACGGCAACCTAAATCGAAATGGCGGAGATGGAAGGAAGAAGAGCGGCCCGGGGCCGCCATGCGCGCCGGCTGGCGATTCGGGCCCCGGGCAGGATTGAGCGCGGGCGGGACGAAGCCCGGCCTTGCAACTGGGAGCGCGACCCGTAGATGACACCGGCATGGGATCGTTCGCCCCGGATGTCGCCGCCTATATTCGGCGGGTGTCGTATTCGGGACCGGGCACGCCTTCTGCGGACAGCCTGCGGGAGATTCAGCGGTGCCACACGCTCGCGGTTCCCTTTGAGAACCTCGACGTTGTGGCGGGGCTTCCGATCCCGCTGGACGGGCCCAGTCTGGAGCAGAAGTTGGTCCGCGGCGGGCGCGGCGGCTATTGCTTCGAGCACAACCTGTACCTGCTCGCCGTCCTCCGGGAGATGGGATTCCAGGCCACGCCGTTCCTGGCCAGAGTCCGCTGGAACGTCCCGGCGAACCTGACCATGCCGCGCGCCCACATGGTCCTGAAGGTAGAGACTGACGGAGGGCTCAGACTCTTTGACGTGGGTTTCGGGGGGATGGGCGTGTCCGACGCCTTAGCCCTGGACACGGAGGACGCGCAGCCCACCCGCGACGGTCTCAGGCGGGTCCAGAGACGCGGCAGCGGTCTGGTCCTCCAGGCGTCGGACGGCGGCCCGTGGGCCGACGTCTATCAGATAGACCCCGACGAGGCCGCCCCGATCGACTGGGAGGTCGCCAACTGGTTCACGAGCACCCATCCCCAGTCCCGATTCCGCCAGAATCTGATCGTTGCGCGATCCATACCGGATGGCAGATGCGCGATCCTCAACCGCGAGCTGACGGTCCGCCGGCGAGATGGCCCTGTCGAGCGCAGGGTGCTGGAAAGCGCGCAGGACCTTCTGGCGGCCCTGCGCGAGCACTTCGGCCTTTCATTTCCGCCCGGCACCCGCTTTGGGGCTCCTGGCGCCGCTTGGCCCGTCTAGCGGGAACATCGTCTTCCACTGCAGGCTAGGGTACCGCGGCCGGCCAATGGCCGAATCTCGAATGGCTGCGCCTAAGTTACTTTCTTTCTGATAGATGTGAACGTCGCGCACGATCGACTCCAGGCTTGAAAGACAGCTTGAACCTGTTTAACCTGTCGGTATGAGAAAGATCGATGTGAGCGAACCCGTCTATGACGCGCTCAAGAAGCTGACGACCGATTTCCACCAAAGCCCGAACGACGTCCTCGCCTCTCTCCTGAATGTCGGCGCTGCGCCGAGCGAATCCGATGAGCCGTTGGTCGGATTCCTCTTGAGCGCCGAATTCCGCACAAAGTTCAGCGATGCCGACAGGTACCTGGCGATTCTTAGCTGGATCGCGGCGAAGCACGGGCCGGAATTCGATGAGTTCATTCTCTCGTTGTCCAATAGCCCGAGCGGCCGTCGCTACCTTGGACTGTCGCGCGAGGAGATCGTCGAGCAATGTCGCCACAATCAGGCCCGTCAGATTCCCAACACCCGCTATTGGGCGATCATGAACATTGATACCGCGACGAAGCGGCGGTTCCTGTCGCGCGTGCTCGAATTCATCGGGTACCGCGAGGATGTGGTTGGTTTCGTCTGCGGCGTCATTGGAATCCGCCACGCACCTCGACGGATCGCGCCGCCACTCGCTCCATCTTCGTGAGAGAGGAAGCGTGGCCGCGCCCATCCTCGGCGCCGCGCTGGAGCAGCGTTTGCATTTGCCGCCATCAGGCAGGGATGCTCCCATTAGGTGCCGGGACCGCCCAGTCGGATTGCGAAACGCCCCGCGATTGCGTCCGGCCGCCGCGCGATCCCGAGCCCGATACCAAAATGAAGACCGCCGCCAGCCGTCTGCTGATGCTTGGGTTGCAGTTCGCCTTCATCGCCGGCCCTTCTCCGGGGCGGGCTGGGGCCGTAGCGCCGGAGGAAGCGGCCCCGGCGCCTTCCCCGGCCACCCCGGGAGGGGGCGCCCGCGTCCGCCCGATCCCGAACGGAGCGGAGGTGCTCACGGGTGCCCAGATCGTCCGGGTGCAGTTTGAATCGCCGGGCTCCGTGCATGTGACCAAGTGGGTGGCGGGGGACGAGCCGACCAGGAAGAGCCTTGTCGTTCTGCCGCGCGCGCCGGCGGAGCTGGGCGTCGCCTATGCCGAGGACCCCGGGCAGGTCACGATCCGGTCGGGCCGCCTGCGCGTGGCCGTATCGAGGTCGAGCGGGGCGGTCTCGTATTTCGACGCGTCGGGCGGCCCGCTGATCGGGGAGGAGGGTGCATCGGCGATCACGCCGGAGGCGGTCGCCGGCAAGACGAGGGCATACTCGATCCAGACGAGATTCAGGCTGAGCCCCGGCGAGGGCATTTACGGGCTTGGGCAGCACCAATCCGGCCTGATGAACTACCGCGGCCATTCGGTGACGCTCGTCCAGGCCAACACGCAGTCGTCGAACCCGTTTCTGGTCTCGACCCGGGGATACGGCATACTTTGGGACAACTACTCGAAGACCATCTTCTCGGACAACGAGGACGGCTGCTCCGTCTGGTCCGACGTTGCGGACAACATAGACTATCATCTCATCTATGGCGGGAGCATGGACGGGGCGATAGCGGGCTACCGCGACCTGACGGGGGCGGCGCCCCTCTACGGCAGGTGGGCTTATGGCTACTGGCAGAGCAAGGAGCACTACCAGGACAGGGACGAGGTCCTGAAGGTGGCCGCCGAGTACAGGGCGCGCGGCATGCCGATCGACTGCATCGTACAGGACTGGGACTACTGGGACGGGCGGGACAACTGGAACCAGCTCTTCTTCGATCCCAAGCTCTTCCCCAGGCCCGCCGAGATGATCGACATCCTGCACCGGGAGAATTTCCATTTCATGATCTCGATCTGGTGCGGCTTCGGGCCCTCGACGCCGGTCTACCGCGAGATGGATGAGCGGGGCTTCCTCTATCCGACCGTCGGATGGGCGGGCTTCAGGTTCTTCGACGCCTACAACCCCGAGGCGACCGACCTCTACTGGAGGCATGTGAGGGACGGCCTCTTCAGCCGCGGCGTGGACGCCTGGTGGATGGACTCCACCGAGCCCGACATCGTCAACGCCCTGACCAAGGAAGCCGAGGAATACGAGATGAAGAGGATGGGCTCGAACCACCTCGGCACTTTCGCGCGCTACCTGAACACCTACCCGCTGATGGCCACGGAGGCGGTCTACAGGAACCAGCGCAGGGACACGGACCGGAAGCGCGTCTTCATCCTCACCCGGTCGACCTTCGCCGGCCAGCAGCGCGCGGCCGCGACGACGTGGTCCGGGGACATCGGGGCGAGCTGGGGGGTGTACCGGAACCAGATCGCCGCCGGCCTCAACCACAGCATGTCGGGCATACCCTACTGGACCTTCGACATCGGGGCGTTCGTGATCGGCAGCTACGGAGGGTACTTCTGGGACGGGGGAAAGGACCCGGCTTACCAGGAGCTCTACACCCGCATGTTCCAGTTCGGCTCCTTCAGCCCGATATTCCGGTCGCACGGCTCAGAGACGCCGCGCGAGATGTGGGAGTTCGGGAAGTTCACCGGCGTGCTCGTCGACTTTGACAGGCTGCGCTACCGGCTGATTCCGTACATCTATTCGAACGCGTGGCGGGTCACCAGCGAGGGATACACCCTCATGCGCGGGCTCCCGATGGATTTCCCCGGCGACCGCGCCACCTACGCCATCGCGGACCAGTACATGTTCGGGCCGTCGCTCATGGTCTGCCCTGTGACCGAGTACATGCTGCACCGGCCGCCGGGCAAGAGCGTGCCCATATCGGCCGACCACTTCCGCACCCTTGACGGCAGGCCCGGGCTCGACGCCACCTACTATGGCGACGACCACTTCGGCACCGTGGTGCACACGGGCACCGAACCTGGCGTCAACCTTGACTGGTACACCGGATGGCCGCCCTATGTGAAGAAGGAGACGTTCTCGATGCGCTGGGAGGGCCGCCTGATCCCGACCGAGACGGGGATGCACCGGTTCCATGCGAAGACGTTCGGGCCGAGGCTCCTTGACCTGGACGGCAAGCCCCTGAAGTTCACGTACACGTCGGTTGAGGGGGTGACGGAGCCCGTGCAGCTTGAAGCCGGCCGGCCGTACCGCTTCTCCTTCGCGACCTCGAACTCGGTGCTCGGGGCCTTCCGGGCGCAGCTCTTCTGGAAGACCCCCTCCATACTCGAGGAGGATTCCACGCAGGAGGCCCGGCCGCAGACCCGGACGGTCTACCTTCCGGCGGGCCGCGCCTGGTGCGATTTCTGGACCGGCCGGACCACCGGGGGCGGGCAGTCCGTCGACGCCGCGGCCCCGATCGAGCGGATTCCGCTGCTCGTGCCCTCGGGCTCCATCGTTCCCATGGGGCCCCCCGTGCAGTACGCGTCCGAGAAACCCGACGGCCCCATTGAGCTCCGGGTGTACCCCGGGGCAGACGCCTCCTTCACGCTCTACGAGGACGAGGGAGACACCTACGACTACGAAAAGGGGGTCTTCTCGACGATCCGCATCGACTGGGATGACGCGTCCCGCCGGCTGACGATTGGGGCCCGGAAGGGAACCTATCCGGGCATGCCCCCCAAGCGGGTGTTCAACGTGGTCGTTGTCGGGCCGGGGCACGGTGTCGGTCCGGGGGTCACGGACCCGGCCGACCGCGTGGTCACGTACTCGGGCGAAACCCAGGCGGCGCAGCTCTGAACCGGGGGCGTGGCCCAGGGCCCTCCCCGGGGGCTACCGCGGAGCCCGGATCAGCTGCAGCACTTTTTGCGCGGACGGATCGTCCGGGTGAAGCTGCAGGACCTTGTCAAACTCGGCGACCGCCTCGTCCCTCCGGCCCATCTGCAGCAGGGCCATCCCCCGGGAGAAATGCGCCTGGGCAAAGTCCGGCTGCGCCCGGATCGCAGCCTCAATTCGCTTGATCCCGTCCTCGGCGCGGCCGCTCCGGCAGAGAAGCACGCCCAGGTTGTTGCTCGCCTCGGCGAGGCCCGGCTGGATCCGGAGGGCCTCCTCGTAGCTCTTCATCGCCTCGGGAATCCGCCCGGCCTGGACCAGGGCGTTGCCAAGGTCAAAATGCGCCCGCGCGTCGTCCGGCTGGACCCTCAGCGCCTCCTCAAACTGGCCTATCGCCTCCGGAATCCGCCCGCTGCGCAGCAGGGCCTCGCCCAGGTCGTCGTGCCCGTCGGCGTGATCGGGCTCGATCCGCAGCGCCTCCCCGAGGTGCTCGATCGCCTCCGGCGTCCGGCCGCTCCGCTCGAGCGCCTTGGCGAGGTTGTAATGCGCCGCCGCGAACCCGGGTTCCAGGCGCAGGGCGGCCTCATAGCACCCGATCGCCTCGGGAGTCCTTCCGGACCGGTCGAGGGCATTCCCGAGGTTGTTGAGGACCCCGGGGTACGCCGGCTGGATCTCCAGCGCGGCCCTGTACTGGCCTATCGCCTCGGGAATCCGCTCGGCCCTGGCGAGCGCAAGCCCCAGGTAGTTGCGGGCGTTCGCATTGTCCGGCCTCTTTGCGACCGTGTCCGTCCACAGGCTGAGGTCGCTGGCGTAGGCCTCGTTTCGCCTTGCGGTCAGGAATCCGAGCAGGAGGGCGAGCGCCCCGAGGACCGGCCAGCTCCGACGGCCGGCCAGCGAATAGGCCCCCGCGGCCGCGGCCGCGGCCACCGCCGCAAGCGGGAGGTACATCCGGTGCTCGGCCATCGTCTGCGTCGCCACGGGCACGACGCTGCTCGGCGCAAGAATGACGAGGAACCAGGCTCCGAGGAAACCGAGCGCCGGCCGCCGCCGGAGCGCGACCAGGGTGGCGGCCGCCAGCGCGACGGCCACAAGGGCGTAGGGCAGGACCCCCCCGAGGCTGTGGACCCGGAACGGACCGTAATCGAACACGAGCGGCCGCGGCCAGACGGACAGCCCCGCGTAGCGCGCTACCGCCTCGAGCTGCGCCAGCCAGTAATCCCCGGGCGAGACGCCCGCGTTGAATCCGGCCGAGCCCTTGCGGCTCCAGCCGGTGCCCGCAACCCACCAGGCGAGCGGCAGCCACGTCGCCGCAAGCGCGAGGTACAGGCCGCGGCGCTCGCGCAATGCCTTCCGGAATGTGCCGGCCACAAACGTTCGGTCGTAGAGCAGCGTTAGAATGGGCGCCGTCGCCATCACCTCCTTCGTGGCCATGCCGAGCAGGCAGGCCGCCACCGCGCAGGCCCGCCAGGGGACCGGCCTGGGCGACTCGACCGACCGGATGAAGCAATAGAGCGTCAGCAGGTAGAATAACCCCATCAGCGACTCGACCCTCTGGGCGACGTAGGTCACGCACTCGGTCTGCAGGGGGTGCAGGGACCAGAGCAGCGCGGCCGCGAGGGACAGCGGCAAGGCGTCTCTTCCGAAGCGCCCGCTTAGAACGGGCCCCGAAAGCGTCCTGCGCAAGACGCCAAGCAGGGCGAGCCCCCCAAGGATGTGGATGAGGACGTTGAGCGCGTGGTAGCTCCAGGCATCGGTCCCGCTCAGCGCATAGTTGAAGGCGAGCGTGAGATTCGCGAACGGGCGGCCGCCCACCGTGGTTGACGCGGGCGGATGCAGGAGCGGGCCCCACGGCGGCCAGACGTGCCTGATGGACGCGTTTTCAAGGACCGCGAACTGGTCGTCGAAGACGAAGGGTGCCCTGTAGCAGTTGTGGTACGCGGCGAGGGCTGCGATTGCGATCAATGCGCCGGCCGCATGCACCCTCAGTCGGCTTGGCGCACCGGACGGAATCGTCGTGGCGGCCGCTGCGCTCATCCGGTCAGCGCGCCCGCATCGCTCCGTCCCTGGTGGCTCCGGTTATTGCGCGCAGTCATTGGTCGGGGTCGTCTCCGGCCCTGTCTGACGATCCGTTCAAGGTCAATCAACACCATTGAATTGCGCGCCTTGCGTTTTTACGCTGCCAAGAGTCTTCCCCCTGAAGTGCAATCCGTTGCCCTGCATCTGCCGAAGAAAGCAACAGGCGTCCTCGTGGGCCTGCTGCTGGCGCTCCACGCGTTCCTGGCCCTGTCGGCGATAAGCCGCAGGGGGTTCTGCATAGATGAGGCCGACCACCTGACCATGGGCTACAGCGAGTGGGTCACCCATGATTACCGGGTGGATGCGGCCAACGGCGATCTGATCAAGCGATGGGCGTCGCTGCCGCTGCTCGTGACCCGGCCCAATTTTCCCGGAGGCCCCGGGGACGCATTCTGGCGGGACGGGAATTATTTCAAGCTGGGGGACGAGTTCTTCTTCCGTTCTGGTAACAACCCGGACCGCATGCTGCTCGCGGGGCGCGCGATGGCCGTCCTGCTGTCCGCCGCCCTGGGGCTCCTGGTGTTCGTGGCGTCCAGGCAGCTGTTCGGGACGCCGGGCGGCCTGTTCTCCCTCGCCCTGTACGCGCTGTGCCCCGTGATGCTGGCCCACGCCGCCATGGTAACGTCGGACGTGTCGCTCGCCCTGGCGCTCTCGGCGGCCACTTTCCTTGTCTGGAGGCTCCTCCACCGGATCACGTGGGGCGCGCTCGCCATGAGCGGGGCGGCGACAGGGCTGCTCTTCCTCGCCAAGCTCACCGGGGTCCTCATCATACCCATCACGGCGGCGCTCCTCGTCCTGCGCTTCATCAGGAACGACCCCTGGCGGATGGAGCTGGGGGGCGGGACCCGGACCTGCCCGCGGCGCACGAGGCAGCTGCTGCTGGTCGTCGCGCTGTTCGCCTTTCACGTTGCCGCCGCCGCCTCGATCATCTGGGCCAACTACGAGTTCCGGTATGCAGGCAGCTCGGCGCCGGATGACACGCGGCTTGCCTGGACCGAACAGCTCGCGGACCCCCATCCTGTTTCCCCGGCAGTCCGGTCATCGCTGGACTTCCTCCTCGGCCACCGCCTGCTTCCGGAGGGTTTTGTCAGGGGCGTCGACGCGACGCTGCTCCGAAATCAGAAGCGCCTGGCGTTCATGCACGGGCACTGGAGCTATGCGGGGTGGCGCACTTTCTTTCTCTACGCATTTGCGATCAAGACCCCCCTCTTCCTTTTTGCGATCCTAGGCCTCGGGGCGTGGTCATGGTGGCTTTGCCCGGGCAGGCGGGACCTGCTCTATAATTCCTCGCCATGGTGGGTGCTGGTGGTTGCCGTCATGCTCGCGGCCTCGCTTCAGCACATAGACATAGGCCATCGGCATATCCTGGCGGTCTATCCCGCACTTTACATCCTGTCGGGCGCGGCCGTGCTGCCGATCGCCGCCAGGCCATGGTGGCGCTATCTGCTGGGAGCGGGGGTGCTGGGGTTCTCGATCACGTCATTCTATGCGCGGCCGGATTACCTGGCCTACGTGAACGTGCTGGGGGGCGGCATGGGCAACGGTTACCGCGATCTGACGGACGGATCCGAGGATTGGGGCCTGGGGCTGCCCCAGCTGAGGCAATGGCTGGATGAGCACAACCCGGGGAATGTGGTGCCGTTCTTCCTGGGCTACAGGGGGATGGACAGCCCCGAGTACAGGGGCATCCAGAGCCGGGACCTCTACACGGCGGTAGGCCGGGATTCCAAGTTGATCCCGCTTGTGCCGGGGTACTACGGCATCAGCGCCTCGCTGCTGGAGGGCATATCCGTCGCCCCGGGCCCCTGGAACAGCGCCTATGAGGCGAACTACAGGAAGGTGTGCGCGATGATGGAGCACGCCTCGACCCTTTCCGGCGCCAGGCGCAACCAGGCCTATTCGCAGTGGTTCGCCCCGTACGTTGCGCTGCGTGCGGCGCGCATTTGCGCCTGGCTTCGCAGGCCGCAGACCCGGCCTCCCGAGGCCTTTGTGGGGCATTCCATCCTCGTTTGGAGGCTGAAGGAAAACGACATTGACGACGCCCTGAACGGCCCGGTGCCCGTGGAGGACGCGGAGTGGGAGGCCTTCCAGCAATCCAAGCGCGACTGACCCGTGGGCAGCATCCCCCGTGTCTTCATGACAGCCTTGAGGCGAGGATCCGCGCCGTTTTGCCTTTGAGGGCTGCGCCGCGCCCGGCCACTATCCTTCATGATCGACCCAACCCCTCCGCGGCAGGTTGCTTCCCTGCGCCCGACCCAAATTGCGTTCCTGGGCCTCCTCATGGCCGCAGCCGCGTCCCTTGCGCAGGAACCCAAGGCCGCGACCCAGGGCAAGGGCCCCGGCGACGCCGCTCCCGCCGAGTTCACGCCTGACTGGCAATCGCTGGCCGCCTACCGCGTCCCGGACTGGTACCGGGACGCAAAGTTCGGCATCTTCATGCACTGGGGGGTCCAGAGCCTTCCGGCCCCGGCAAACGACGGGTGGTACGCGCGGCAGATGTACATGCAGTCCGGCGCCCAGTGGGGCCGCGCCTACGCGTACCACGTCGCCACCTACGGCCACCCCTCCGTCTTTGGCTACAAGGACATGATCCCGCTGTGGAAGGCTGAGCACTGGGATCCCGACGCGCTCGTGAGGTTCTACAAGGAGATCGGGGCGCGTTACATCGTGCCGGTTGCCGTGCACCACGACAATTTCGACCTCTACAATTCAAGGTTCCAGCCATGGAACTCCGTCAACCTCGGCCCGCACCGGGACATTGTCGGGGAGTGGAAGCAGGCCGCCGGCCGCTATGGGCTCAAGTTCGGCGTCTCTTCGCACTCGGATCGGACTTGGGACTGGTTCGACACCTCCCATGGCGCCGACTCCAGCGGACTGTTGAAGGGGGTGCCGTACGACGGCAACCTCACCCGCGCCGACGGGATCGGGAAATGGTGGCAGGGCTACGACCCGGCCGACCTGTACGGGCCGCCGCATGTGAAGGAGGAGCCTTCCGAGCTCGGGCCCTTCAGGGACTTTGAGACCTACAGCGCTCTCCGGAGGGCGTACAAGGAGAAGTGGTTCGCGCGGATGCGGCAGTTGGTCGACGACTACAAGCCGGACCTGCTGTACTTCGACTCCCCCATGCCCCTGGGGGGATACGGGCTGCGCATCGCCGCCCACTTCTACAACGCGACGCCGGCGCCGGTGCTCAACGTAAAGGTGTGGGAGCCCGGCACGGTGCCCGACGAGAGCGCGGTCGTCCTCGACATCGAGAAGGGCCAGAGCGACCGGCTCCGGCCCTTCCCATGGCAGACGGACACGTCGCTCAAAGGCGGCTGGTTCATAGACGCCCAGCCGCTTGAACTGACCGACGAGGTCGTCGTCCACAACCTGGTGGACATCGTGAGCAAGAACGGGAACCTGCTCCTCAACGTGAGCCTGCGCGCCGACGGCACCCTTCCCGATGACCAGCGCCAGGTGCTCATTCGCGTCGGCGAGTGGCTGAGGCAGAACGGCGAGGCCATCTACGGCACGAGGCCGTGGGGGATCGCGGGCGAGGGCCCGACACTCGTCGCCGGCGGCGACTTCCAGCAGCCGAAGCAGCCGTTCACGGCCGCCGACATCCGCTTCACGACCAAGGGTGGCACGCTCTACGCCATACTGCTGGGGTGGCCCCGGGACCGGGTCGCCCTCATTAGGTCGATCACCTCCGCGTCCAGCATCGAGCTCGTGGGCTCGGACGAGAGGCTGAAGTGGGAGAACGGCCCCGGGGGCGTCGCCGTGCACCTGCCGGCGCAGCCTGTCGGCCGCTTCGCGTACGCCCTGCGCATCACGGGCCAGCAATCGCTATTTGCGCCGACCAACCTCGTGGCGTGGTGCATCGTCCCCTACGACAGCCTCAACCGCACGCCCGCGGAGCGCCTTGCCATGCTGCAGCGCCTCGGCTTCACGCAGTACGCATGGGACTGGCGCCAGCGGCACCTCAAGGACCTGCCTGAGGAAATCGAGCTGTCGCGCAAGGCCGGCATCCAGCTCCGGTCGGTCTGGCTCTGGATAGACGACAGGTCGGACCGCGTGGGGCAGCTCGGCGAGGCCAACCGCGCCGTCATCGACGCCGTCGTCAGGGCGAAGCTGTCCGTGGAGTACTGGGTCGGGTTCAACGCGAACTTCTTCGACGGACTCGATGAGGCCTCGCGCGTCAGGAAGGGTGCCGCCATGGTCTCCTACCTGCGCGACCAGGCCTTGGTCACAGGCAGCACTGTCGACCTGTACAACCACGGCGACTGGTTTGGCGACCCGGACAACGAGATCAAGGTCATCAAGGCCGCCGGCGATCGGGCGCTCGGCCTGGTCTACAACTTCCACCATGCCCACGACCAGATCGCGCGGTTCCCCTCGTTGCTGCCGCGGATGCTGCCCTACCTGCGGGTGGTCAACCTTGACGGCATACGCCCGGAGGGGCCGCTGATCCTTCCGATAGGATCGGGAACGGAGGAAAGAGGGATGATCCGGCTGCTCAAGACTTCGGGCTATGGCGGCGCCGTCGGCATCCTCGGTCACACCGAAGGCGAGGACGTGGAAAAGGTCCTGCTGCGCAACCTCGAGGGATTGCGGAGGATCGAGGGTGGAGGTTGAAGCTGTGGAATGGCCTCATCGCTGCATAGACAGATGAGGGATCGCCTTCATCGTCTCTTGTCACAACGGCAAATCAGTCCTTGTGAGGGACCGTGACTCTGAAGGTGGTGCCATCGGATCCGGTCGACAGAAGGACCATTTCCGCGCCGATCTGGCGCGCCAACAGCTGGCTGATGGCCAGTCCCAGCCCAGAGCCGCCAGGCCGTCCGCTGCGGCCGGGCTTAAAAAGGTGCTTCTGCAGGGACTCGGGAATCCCGGAACCTTCGTCTTTCACGGTCAGAACGATTGCCCAGCCCGCATCGACAAGCGATACGGACACTTTCTTGCCCGGGTTGGTCGCGAATATGGCGTTCTGGACCAAATTGCTGGCGATCAGGCAAAGCAGGCTGCCGCAATGGCTGTCCGTGGTGGCCGCAAACCCTTCGTTGACCTCAAACAATACGCCTTTCTCCGCTGCTGAGGCCTTGTTCTTCTCGCGAATCATGGCTGCGAGTTCGTAGCCGGTGAGCTCGTAGGTGGCGTTGGCGCTTGCATCGCCGAGCAAGGCAACGGTCTCCCGGATCATGGATTGCAGCCGTTCGGTGTAGTCTGCTGCCGACTCCCACGCCGGATTGGACGGATCCGACTTGCCACTCGCCACAACGGCGCGCAATCCCTCCACCGACCCCTGGAGTCCGTGGATCAGGTGGGATGTGATTTGCCCAACCGCGGACGCCTTTGACGCAAGCGTAAGCTCGAAGTTGGCGCGGGTAAGCCTCTCGTTGCGCTCCGCAACAATCCGTTGCGCCCGGTGGACGCTAAAAGCCGCGCCGGTCATAACCGCGGCGATCAGCGCGGCTCCGACCAGCAAGGTTATAGTGGTTTGCCGATCAATCCGGCCATCTATGATAGCCAGCTCGCGCGAAAGAGGTCGGGCGTCGATGTAATAGCGCACGAAGCCTTGCGCCGCCGGCGAGCCTGGACGTGGCAACGGAAGCAGGACCTCAAGCACCGGGGTCTCACGTTGTTCTGACGAAATCCCGGCAAAGTATTGGTCGAGTGGAAACGCGGGATAGTACCTGCTGATGGGCGTGCCGGCTTGAAGCCTCAAGAAGTCCTCGGTGGACAGTTCGACGAACAGCTGGTTTGTCGGCACGGATTCAATGGTGTTTCCTTCGCGGTCGAAGACCGCGACGGCCAGCATCCCCTTCTGGCGGGCGCTTGTTAGCAGCGCGGTAAGCGCCCTGGACGCATTCGACGGTTCGTTCTCAGAACTGTCGGCCAGCTGCTGCAGCGCCATAGGGTAAAGAACTGAGGCGTCCCGCTCGATGATCTTAAGGTGAATCTCGCGGCGGAGGTCCGACCGGAACCAAATGACCAGCGCCGAGAAGATGACGACAAGCAGTGTGCCCGTGCAAAGTGCGGCGACCGAATATCCTAATGTTGGCCGAGGCATCGATGGCTCGCTCCGAATTCTTGCTGTCAATTGGCTCTCTCGCCGGCTGGAAGCGGCAGCGCCAACTGTTCAACCGCGGAGTCGAAGATTAAGCGGCGTTGCCCGGCTGACAGGCCCGGCAAAAGCGCCGCGGTATGGTAGTCCCTGTACCGCTCCCATATCTCCTGCCGCTCACGCGCGTACTCAAAGTCTTTCAGTAAGTCATTGACGGATTTCCGATCCAAGGGGCCGTTGGTAGACCGAAAGTAGGCGGCAAGACTCTCCCGAATGCCTGCCTCCTCCTTGTTCAGCGCCGTAATGAGTTCATCCTGCCTACGGTCGAATTCCGCGATGGAGACCCGCAAGTTGGCCTGTTGAATTTCAGTCGTTGTCGTGCCGTCGTGCATCCATGCCAGATTGCCCGCGCTGGCATCGACGGGCATCGCCTGCTGATGCGCGTGGCCGGTGTCGCCGGCTGGGAAACGGGTATCCAGCATGGCGCGCAGCGTCTTGAGCAGCTCGAGCTTGTGCTTACGGTAATCGGAAATGCGCGCTTTGAGATCCGGCGGCAGCAACGGAGGGGCGGGTGGACCCGGTGGGTTCGGCATTTCAGCCAAGCCGCCACGAATCTCCTCCGCCAGGGCCTCTATGTGCGCGATGCGGGCAGCTTGACCGGAAGCCAGCTTCAGCATCGCCTCCCTGCGCGCATCGCCGCCAGCATCCGCAGCGCTATGGAGCGCGTCACGGAGCTCGACCTTTAGCTCATTCTTGGAGGAGATGTACTCGTCGACCCTGCTCTCCAGCGGCGCCGCCAGATTCTCTGGGATGGGGATCCTCGATCCTTCGGGGGAGAAGAAGAGCAATCGCGTTCGAGGAGCAGTTCGTGTGTCGCTCGCCGTCGGATTTACCATCGTCTCAAGTTCGATCGCCGCCTCGAGAAGCAGGCGCCGTTGCCCCAGGGAGAGACCCTCCTCGAAAAATGCGGCCCCCCTTATTGCCTCGGCTTCCCGCGCGAGCTCAGCGGGTTCAGATGGAGTCTCGCGTACGGCACGCACGCGCCTGGCGAGGCTCACGCTCATATCCGCGCTGTCAACCGGGAGCCCAAAGGCGCGCGCCGGGCGCAGATCCAGGCGAAGTTTCTCGGCCATGTTCTCCAACTCGGAAATGCGAGGCGCCTGCTGAGCGGAAAGATCTGCCAGCTGCCTCTTGCGCGACTCGTTATCAACGCTGTTCAGCGCCAGTAGCCGTGAATGCAGTTCGTCCTGAAGCGCGACCTTTGCGTTGCGATAGGCCACGATTCGTGCCCGCAATGACCTCGGAAGATCGCCCGAGGAGAGGCGTTCACCGAGCATTGGATAGAACGTGTCGCCAACAAAGGCCTCGAGCTCCTCGGGCGCGGGCGGACCGGAACCAAATGGAGCCAACAACGGGATCTCCGAATCCAGAGGCGGGGGTACAGGGGGAAAGAAGACAAACTGAGGTTCAGCGGCGAAATCTCGGTGGAGAATGATATGCGTCGAAAACATGTTCATGAACCGAACCGGGTCGAACTTGCCGTGAGCCAGCCTTAGCAATTCTGTGTTCCCTCCATTCTTGGGTTCGTTCGCGTCAGCAGTTGAATCCGAGGTGCCTTGTGCGTGCGCCGTTGGAATTAATGCAAAGGCAGCCAGCAATGTCAGGACCGGCACATGGCGGGGCTTAGGAAGGAGATTCGTGGCGGGTGCGGGAATCTTCATGGAATGATTGGAGTGCCGGGGGCGGACAGGATTAGCCTCCGTATGCCTCCCATTCGCATCCGGGATGCCAACTCTTGTCGGATATCCACGACTTATTTATCATCAACAGCTTAACGCGGTAAGCCGATTTCAATTGATCCCCGCCACTCTTTGGAATGGTTGAAGGCACACAATCTCACGGAGTATGAGCTGGCGCCAAAGGCCGTTGCCCAATCCTGGGAATCTGATGGGTGCCTCGCAGAACACGGGAGATTTGCCTATTCCCGGGGTTTTGGGGAGTTCAGGCGATAGCGCAGGAATTCCCGCGTAACTCCCAATCGCCGGGCCGTTGCGGAAATATTATGACCCGTCTCGCGAAGCACTTCATCGATGAGGTCCGTGACGACCGAATCGATTGAGAAGCCCTCTTCAGGAACCCGCCAAATTGGATTTCGCCAGCCAGTTACCGCGTTGGGCGGCTGCGCCCCCAAACTTTCGAGGTCCAGCACGGGCCCGCGAACAAAGATGATTTCTCGCTCGATTACATGCGCAAGTTCTCGGGCATTCCCGGGCCAGGCATAGCTCAGGAGGCGCGATTCGCCTGCGGGGGAGAATGACATGTTCCTCAACCGGTGCCGCCGGGCTATGCGCTCCAACAGGTGCTTAGCGAGCGCAAGTATATCCAAACCGCGTTCCCGCAGCGGCGGCAGCGTCATATGAAGAAAGTGAAGTCGTTGGTACAAATCCTCCCGGAACGCTCCACTCTTGACTAGCTCCGACAAAGGCGTGTTCGACGCGGCGATCAACCGCACGTCGACGTTGATTTCCTTGGTCGCTCCAAGGCGCCGGATTGCATTGTCCTCGACGACGGCCAGCACCTTGGACTGGGTCGCGGCGGCCAGCGTTCCAATGTCATCCAAAAACAAGGTGCCCCCATCGGCTGCCTCGAAAAGCCCGATGCGCGCGGTTCGGGCATCCGTAAATGCCCCTCGCTCGTGGCCGAATAACTCGGATTCGACAAGCGCCTCGGGCAGAGCCGCGCAATTCACCTTGATGAACGGCCGAGAACCCCTTGGGCCTTGCCGATGCAACCAGCCAGCAAGAAGGCTTTTCCCTGTTCCGGTTTCGCCCTCAAACAGCACCGGAGGAAGGCCTTTCTCAAGCCTTCGTTCGGACTCGAGTATCATGTCGAGTTTGTTGCGGACCCCGGCAAGGCTCTCTCCGAAGAAAAGATCGTCGCCCTTTCCCGACGAGTGTTTGCCGACGCGAAACTCGTCACGCCGCGCAATCCCGCGCCTCTCGCGGCAGCGCATGAACGCTATCGGGACCTCATCCGGCTCAAATGGCTTGGAAAGGTAGTCGCCTGCGCCTTGCCGCATGGCTTCCACGGCGTCCTTGATTCCGCCAAAGGCGGTCATGACAACCACGCCGGTATTCTCCGAAAACGCTCTCTCGCGGAGCAATTCCAACGCGTCGCCATCCGGCAAATGAAGGTCGACCAACGCAAAGTCGAATTGCAATCGGGAAAGTGCCACGCGCGCCTCTTCGATCGTTGTGACCTCGGTCACTTCTGCTCTTAAATTGCGAAGGTGTGCGGCAAGCCGCCTTCGGAGGAGGGAATCATCCTCTAGCAGGAGAACTTCGCACCCGGCGGGAGGCTCGGTTTCGACGGCCATGTACCCAGCAATGCGAGCACTGCAATTGTTGGCATCAACAATATTCGCGGGTACCCTGCCTGCGATTTTCCAAATCCCGTATTGGTTGCCTACGCCAATTCAAGGGTCGCAACAGCCACTGCAAGCGGGTGCGTGCAACCATCCAGTGGGCGCTCAAGGACGGTTTGGAATATGCGATGGATTCGCTAGCACCTTTGCTCAAGGGCCTTAGCGTTACTTAGAGCTGAATGGCACGGTGCGTGCGATTGATAACCGTGGCAATTCCCCATGCCGTCGAACAAATCATTGAGTGACCTTCGCCTGTTCAGACGTGGCGGTTCTCGGGCGATCTTCCACTCTGCGACCGCTGCTCGACTTCCAACGCGCGGTCTGACCCCATCCGCACGCAGAAGACGGGCCTGGGTTCTTTCAGTCTTGCAGGTCCTGTCGCACGAGAGCTGGATTTCCTATTTGCGGTCCAGTCGACGTCTCACCGGTCAAATGGTTCGGTGCAAGGTCCAGCTTGTCCATTGTCATTCACTCCGCGGGCCGGCACCTTCGGACTTCGATTCCGACCCCACCACATGAATATGCCTCTATTACGCCTTGTCCGGCGGCTTCTGTTGCCATCGCTCTTGCTTATGGCCACCTTGAGCGCCGAGCCCAACACTGATCCTCTCGGTCCTGGCGAAAAGGCGGCGGGCGACTGGATCAAGGTCCGCTTGGAGACCACGCGCACCGAGAACGCCTGGATTTCAGAGCGGCCGCTCCTTGAATCGACGGCCAATGGCCTGAATGAACGCGCCCAGGCGCTCGAGGGAAAGCTCGAGCTGCTGAAGGCCACGACCGCGAAGGACCGGGAAGAGATCGAGATGATTCAGGCCAAGAACAAGGCTGCGGCAGACGACCTGCGCGCTGCCGAGGCCAGGTTGCAGGCGTTGGTCGGGAAGCTGATCGATCTGCGCCCGACGCTTCCGCCGCGACTGTCGGAGGCGTTGGAGTTGCCATACCGAAGCCTCGGAAATCCGAAGCTCAGCGCAGGAGAACGCATGCAACTGGCAATGACGATACTGAACCGTTGCTCGCTGTTCAACCGCACGGTGACGTGCGGAGACGAGGTCCTCACGATTGATGGGGAGCAGGGCGTGAAATCACTCGAGGTCATTTATTGGGGGCTTAGCCGCGGCTACGCGCTGGACCGTGCAGCGGCGAAGGCATGGTACGGTGCACCGGGACCCCGAGGCTGGCATTGGGAGCCGGGTCCCGACGCAGTGCGTCCAGTCGAGAAGCTGATTGCGATCTGCAACGACAAGACGGATCCGGATTTCGTCGCCGTGCCGGCTGTTCTAGGCCGGCCGCTTGCGGATAACCCCAAGAATTGAGGCCACATGAAGACCCGATTCATTCCGGCACTCACGGCAATTCTCCTGCTAGCAGCGACGCTCTGCGGGGAGGAGACGTTCGACGATGCGATGAAGCGGGCGACGGCGGACTACGGCGAGCGACTGCGGAAGGCTGCCGACGAATTGAACGGCGCACGCAGCCGTATTGCCGAAGAGAAGGCGCCGCTGCTCAAGGAGATTCGCTCGTCTGAGGACCGGATCGTCACGGCGCAGAGCCAGATTGAGCGCCTTGAAGCCGGGCGGCAGGATTTCTCTGAGATCCGCAGAAAGCTGCTCATGGATTTGGATGCCGTGCGGAAGAACTCCGCCTACATCGGCACGCTGGCCCACGACGGGTTGACGGCATTTGGCGAAAGCCTTGCGCCGGGTGAAGGCCAGCTGCTTTCCGATCGTGTGCAGGCGCTCGAGCAAAGACTCGACGACAGCTCCACGAGCACGCCCGCCCAGTCCGCCGTCGACATTGCGGAATTCCTTCTTGAACGCACGAAGAGCGAGCTGGGCGGGTATGCGGCGGCCGGCAACTCGCTGACCGAGGGAAGCAGCCAGGTGATCAGGGGAACATTCGCATTCATGGGGCCGGAAACCTACTTTCAGCCGGATGGCGGGGGCCCTGCCGGCACAGCTAGGCCGCGCGCTGGATCATCTTATCCTGTCGCCTACAGGCTTCCCGACTGGAGCCCGCAGGACGCTTCGGCGTTCTTCCAAGGGAAGCCGGCAACGATATTGGCCGATTCGTCCGGCGGGAAGGCCCTGCGTCTCAAAGAGACGAAAGGAACCGTCCTGGCCCACATCCAGAAAGGCGGATTTGTCGCCTATGCGATCATTGCTGTGGGGTTTCTCTCGCTGGCGATGATTGGACAGAAGATCCGTGACCTATTCCAGCTGTCGGTTGACCCGCCCCAGGCGGTGCGCGCGTTCCTGGAAAGAGTCTCCACAGGCGGGCGGTACCAGGCGGAGGAAGCCTTGAAGTCGCTTAGCGCGCCAGTGCGCGAGCTATTTGTTGTCGGAGCTCGATATGCCGAAAGCCCCAAGGAGATTCTGGAAGAGCACCTCCAATCCACGCTTCTCCGACAGAGGCTTCATTACGAGCGCCGGCTTCCGCTGCTTGCCGTGATCGCGACTGCGGCGCCCCTCATGGGGCTGCTCGGCACGGTTGTCGGCATGGTGAGGACATTCGCATTGATCACGGTTTTTGGCACCGGCAATGCGGGCAAGCTCGCCAGCGGCATATCAGAGGTCCTCGTTGCAACCGAATTGGGCCTGGTCGTCGCCATACCGACCCTGATCGCCCACGGTTTTCTGGCCCACCGCATCCAGAGGAATTTGTCGCTCCTCGAGCGCTACGCGCTCGAATTCATCACCGCCTGCGAGACAGCAAAGTCGGGGGGAGGCCCGAGAGCCGCATGAAACCCCTTGTGGAGCTCGTGGAACGGGGTGGACCAGTCATGATGGCGATCCTGGGCCTGTCCGTGATCCTGTATTCGCGGTGCTTCAAGCTACTCCTCTCGCTTTGGAGGTCGAGCCGCGAGCTCGACCGCGAGCCGGCGCACGTGATGCAGTTGCCTCAGCTGCGGAATGCGCGGGAAGATGTGCAGGAGTCGTTCAGGCAGCAGCGGATCGCGCTAGGCGCGATGATAGCGGCAGCGCCGCTGCTTGGCCTTCTTGGCACGGTGAGCGGGATGGTGACGACCTTTGAAAGCCTCTCGGGGCACTCGATGGAAAAGACCATGGAGGGCTTGGCGCGGGGCATATCGGAGGTTCTTGTGGCGACCGAGTCGGGCCTGATGGTGGCGATCCCAGCGCTCATGGTCGTCCACATAGCCAACGGGAGCGTGCGAAGGTACATGCAGAAGATGAACAGAATTGAGCGGAGTGCCTGGTCGGACGTGTCGCCATGATCGGAAAGAACTTAGGACGCAGCCGATTCGAGGTAACGCACATCGACATGGTGCCGATGGTCGACTGCGTCATGGTGCTAGTGATATTCCTGATGATCAGCAGCGCGTTTATTAACGATCCAGGCGTCGAGGTGCAGAAGCCCGACGTCAGCGGCTCGCTGAGCGGCGATCAGAATGCGCTTCTGATCGCAATCACAGCGGACAACCGCATCTTCTTTGACGGCCAGGAAATCCGCACCGACCAGGTCGCGGCGGTTGTGAAGCAGGCCGCAATCGGGCGGTTCCCGGCACTGATCATTCGCGGGGACCGATCCTCAAACCTCGGGGTGTTCGCCGCCGTGTATTCGGAGGCCAAGCGTTCTGGGATTCAACATGTGGAATTCGCTACCACGCGAGCGGACGCACCCGGACCTTAAGCCCATGGCCAATCCCGCGTCCATCCGCCTATTCAGAAGCCGCGCTGAGCACGTTGCCGACGAAGCGCTTTGCCTTTCTCTTGGAGCGGGCTTCACCTTTGTCCTCTTTCTGGGAATCGCGCATTTCGAGATGGGGAAGGCGGTAACGCCGCCACCCGAAATTGAGGACCTTAGAGCGGTGTCCGCCGTTCCCGAACCTCCGCCTCCAAAGGTGGAGGAGCATACCGACCCGCTGGACGTATCCATGCCACTTACGGGCATCGAGATTGGGGCCTCCGATAGCCCCGTCAAACTGGCCGTGGTTCCTCCGGATCTCGACAAGCTTGTGCCGCCGGCGGAGCTCCCTCCGCTCGCAACGATCCAATTTGGCCAGCTCCTGACAGACCTCAAACCAAGGGCCGGCATTTCAGGCGATTTCCAGCATATCTATCAGCAGAGCGAGGTCGATCAGCCACCCATGGCGCTTGTTAAGACCATCGCAAGAGTTCCAAACCGCGTCCGCGAGGACGCGCAGTCCCTTCGCGTGACGCTGTTACTGATCATTGATAACGAAGGAGCGGTGACGAGCATTCGGGTGCTTAGGCCTTCAGGCAACGCTCGTTTCGACGCAATCGTGGTGGAGAATGTGAAGGACGAGTGGCAGTTCAGTCCTGCCGTCAGAAAAGGGAAAAAGGTGAGATGCATGGTGCAACAGCTCGTGTGGTACAAATGGACGGAGGGTTCGCCGTTCACGATCTAAGCCATGAATACCCTGAAGATCGTACCCTTTGCCCTGCTCGCGTTAGCTGTCCATGGGCCCGCCTTCGCATCCGAGCCCAAGGTCGATCCGAAGCGAATCATAAACGAGTCCAGCTCGTTCCTGAAGGAGCGCGAACCGGAAATGTCCGAGGAGGAGTATGCCCTTTACCAGAAGGTTGTGACAATGCTCGCCGCCAACCCGGCCTTTGCAGTGAACCTGCTCGAGGCGATGAGTTCGGAAAAGGAACAGCCAAGCCCGGCGTTTCAATTCATTCTCGGGAACGCCTATTACGCGGCAGGCGAGAACGCTAAGGCGGAGGCCAATTACAGGAAATCGGTGAGCCGCTACCCGACGTTCCTGCGCGCCTGGGTCAACCTTGGTGTTCTCTACTATTCGACCGGGCGATATGCCGACGCGGTCCCGTGCTTCTCGAAGGCCGTGGTGCTCGGTGACCGCGACTCCGCAACTTTTGGACTGCTTGGATACTGTCTCCAGAAGGGTGGGGACCTCGTTTCCGCCGAGATGGCCTACATGCAGGCGCTCAGCGGAGACCCGGCCAACGTGGACTGGAAGGAAGGGCTTCTCGGCATCTGCATCGATGGCAAGCAATTCACCCGCGCCGAATCCCTGGTGAAGAATCTCATCAAGGAACGCCCGAGCGACGCCCGATACTGGCTCGCGTACTCGAACATACTTCTCTCGGAGAACCGCAAGGTGGAGGCGACCGTGATTCTTGAGACCGCCGTGGGAACCGGGGTTGCCGGCGTGCCGGAACTCACCCTGCTAGGGGACCTCTATGCGGACCAGAACCTGGTCCCGGAGGCTGCGGAAATATACCACAGGGTGCTTGTCGCCTCGCCCGAGATTGGGGGGCAGAAGCTGCTCCATTACGCCCAGGTTCTGATTTCCGCCGGACGGCTGCAGGAGGCCGAGGGGGTGTTGGCCAGAATAAAGTCACAAGGCGCTGATGCCGAAGCTGTCGAACTGATCCAGACCAGGGCGGACCTTTTTGGCGCGCAAAGGAAATGGCCGGAGGCGCGCCGGGAGCTCGACAAGGTGTTGAAGCTCGAACCCCTCAACGGCCGTGCCCTAGTCAGCCTCGGCAGGGCATACGCCGCCGAAGACAACATACCCCGCGCTACTCTCGCGTTCGAAGCGGCGTACCACGTTCCAAACAGCACCTATGTGGCGAGCCTGGAGCTGGCCAATATCGAGCTCAAGAACAGGCACTATGCCAAGAGCGTGGAATACCTTCAGAAAGCACTCAGCATCGAAAGAACGGACGCGGTCGAGGATTTCCTGACCCGCGTCAAGACACTGGTCGTCAAGGATAGCGAACAGAACCTATGAAGAACTCTCAAAAGATCCCCTCGAGAACAAGCGCAGCGCGATTTCTGTTCTCCGCCTTGGTTATCTGCGGCGCGGTAATTCCGGCAGCCACGCACGCGCAAGACATCGCAAAGACGCACACGCTTTTCATGGGCGCTGATATCTCCGTCGTTCTGGACAATCAGCTCTATGCCGTTAAGGACGTCTCGGGCAGCTCGTGGGTGGTTGATGTGAACGGGAAGGCAAGGGTCGTTTCCGCACGAGGTGGACCAATCGACCTGAAGGTCACTCCGTCGCTGAAGCTCACGGAAATCTCCGCCACGTTCGTCAACCTGAACGCAACGCCCGCATCGTCATTCAGAAACGATCCCTCCACGAACCTGACAAAGGCGCTGGACAATTCGGCTGACCTCAACGCCGGGTACCAATCCGCCCTAACCGAATCACAGGCCGCGTTGGTCCATGCGCAGAATCTAGCCAGCTACACAGCCGGCGTCAGTAACTTGGCCGCGCTGGAGAACCCCCGCCAAGGGTTAATCTTCCAGACCCCCCAAGATGGCGCTCTAAACGCTAATGCTTCGACAGCGCGCTTGGCGACGGCACTCGAACAAACGTCGGTCAGCGCTGGCTCGGATCTCGAAATGACCGGGGAACGCGGCTTGTCTCCAGGCAATGAGGCGATGGATGTGGCGTTTGAGGTATCGTCCCAACACAGGCTTGAAAGTCCGTTCGTGGTGACAATCACCCGGTTCCATCCTCGGGGTACCAAACCGGGAACGGTTCAAAGATTGGTTTTTGCAAAGGCGCTTGGCCCAATAGACAGCCGCCCGGTTGCTGTTCACTTTTACGAGGAAGGATTCCCTCCGGCATTTGAACTGCAGGGTTTCGAGATCCACCTGTACAACCGCGGGGAAGAGGTCGCGACCAACGTTTCGTCCAAGCGTGTGGAACTGACGCGCGACGAAGCATTTGAATATGTCAAGATGGGGTACATTGGCACCCACAAGGACGACACCTTGGCCGCCGTGCCCGCAATGGGGAAACTGCCGGCCGACCTGCCCGCCCGTCTGGCTGACGGGAAATACGGCGACACGTATTATGTCAGGGTGTCGAAGGACGGTTTGGCGGACGAGCTCTTCCTCGACGCGGCATGCACCAAGAAGGTCGGGGATCCCTACTTGGAGTCGGTTATCAGAAACATCCGCTTCAAGCCGGCGCTCGACAGGGGAAAGCCGGTGGATGGTGTCGCTCAGATCAAGCTCTCCCAGCTCGCGATCTGAAAAGAGTGCGCGCGCCCGCGAGCAGCAGGACCTACGAATTCTCAACGGAAAGGCCTCCCAATGAAATCTTCAACATGGCAGATTCCTCTATCGGCAATTTTCATCATTGCCTTTGCGATTCCAGTTACCGCCGGCGCCCAAGACAGCAAACCGGTCATGATGGACAAAGTCGTAGTCAGTGATTTGAAGACGCACACGCTCTTCATGGGTGCCGACATCGCAGTCAATCTCGGCAATGAACTGTATCCTGTGCGGGGCGTCGTCGGCTCCTCCTGGGTGATCGAAGTGAATGGGAAGGAGAAGATTGTTCCCACAAGGGACGCTCCGCTTGATCTCAAGATCACGCCGAACCTGAAGCTGACGGACGTTTCTGCGACAATCGCGGATTACAAGAAAGAGCGGGCGTACACGTTTGACAACGATCCCAACGTGAGGATGACGAGGGGACTGACGCAAGCAGCGCAGACGAATTTGCTCGCCCAAGGCATAGCACTCGACGCGCAACATCTTGCCGATTCCGCATCCAACAATGCTTTGGGGGGTGCTGCCCTGCTTGCCGGCTCGGACAGGCAATTTGGGTCCTCCGCCATGTCGGTCACTGCTGCAACTTCACCTGCCGTTGCTCATCCGCCCAAAGCTACAGGGGCGGCGGTACCGTTTAACCCCCTCGCCGCAACGGGGGTGCCTGTGGGAGTAGCCCTAGACAATCAGCTTGCCGACGCCGCCGTGAATCAGGCGGAAAGTGCCAATGAGCTGGGCGAACGCGCCGCAAGGACAGGGCTCGATGCGATGGACGTTGAATTCGAAATCTCGTCGGCGAAGCCGCTGCAGAAGCCATATGTCGTCACGCTGACGCGTTTTCACCCGAAAAACGCCAAGCCTGGCATGGTCCAGAACTTCGTTTATGCCAAGGAGCTCGGCCCGATCGACGCGCACCCGGCCAAAGTCCATTTTGTCGAGGGCGGGTTCCCGTACGATTTTGAGCTGATCGATTTTCAACTCCACGTCTACAATCGGGGAGAAGAAGTTGCGACCACAGTTTCGTCAAAGAGGGTGGAACTGACCCGCAACGAAGCCTTCGAGTATATAAAGATGTTGTATATCGGCGCCCACAAGGACGATACGCTGCCCGCGGCGCCCGCGATGGGCATACTGCCCGCCGACCTGCCCAAACGCCTCGCGGAAGGAGCGTTCAAGGAGCCATTCTTTGTCAAGGTGTCTAAGGACGGCGTCGCGGACGAGCCCTTCCTCGACGCAGCATGCACCAAGAAGGTCGAGGATCCTTACCTAGAGTCCGTCGTACGAAGCATCCGCTTCAAGCCCGCGCTCGACAAGGGAAAGCCGGTGGATGGCATCGCGCAGATCAAGCTTGCCCAGCTGGCGATTTGAGCGGGTCGCCGACAACGAGAAGAGGCAAGACCCAATGAATACTCTACAATGGTGGGTCTTAAGATCAGCGACTTCCATCACGGCCGCGGCGATTCCACTTTGCGCCGGCGTACAGGACGACAAACCGGTCGTGATGGACAAAGTCATTGTCAAGGAAGCGAAGACGCACACTGTCTTCATGGGCGCCGACATCGAGGTGATGCTCGGCAAGGATCTGTATCCCGTGCGGGGTGTCGTTGGATCCTCTTGGGTGGTAAATGTGAACGGGGAGGAAAGGGTTGTCTCCACCAAGGAGGCTCCGCTCGGTCTGAAAATCACGCCGAACCTCAAATTGACGGATGTTTCGGCTACAATCGTGGGCTACAAGAAGGAGCGGGCATACTCGTTTGACAACGACCCCAGCGTTAGACTGACGAGGGGGCTTGACCAAGCGGCGTCGACGAACGCGGACCTTCTGGCTAACAGTAACGACGCT
>Ga0181538_10000724_pt1 | contig 39207 bp, 28 predicted proteins | sample PEATcosm2014_Bin_40_FD_119773 | JGI IMG/M metagenome (GOLD analysis project Ga0181538, IMG submission 119773) | Peatland microbial communities from MTU Mesocosm Facility, Houghton, MI, USA - PEATcosm2014_Bin23_30_metaG | ecosystem: Environmental > Terrestrial > Soil > Wetlands > Peat | place... | reverse complement strand
CGACGCTGAAGACGCTCAGGCTGACCGCGGGCGAAGTACTGGTGGCGAAGTTGCCGTCGCCCGAGTACGTGGCGGTCAGGAGTTGCGTCTGGCTGCCCGAGGTAAGGGCCGAAGTATTGAACGTTGCAGTCCAGACACCACCCACTGAGTTCAGGGGCGCGGACCCGAGAACCTGGCTGGTAGTGGCATCGACGAACTGCACGGTGCCGGTGGGAGCAACACTGAGAGGCCAGGTAGCGGGCACGCTCACCACCGCGGTCAGAGTGATGCTCTGATTCGAGGTGGAGGAGTTGGGCATGGCCGCGACCGTGGTCACCGTCGGGGCCTTGTTCACGATTTGCGACAAGGACGCCGAGGTGCTCTGGCTGAAGCTGCCGTTGGCCTGGAATTCGGCGGTGATGCTGTGCGTACCGACGGACAGATTGGTCAGCGTGGTGCTGAAGGTTCCGTTGTTGGCCGATAGCGGATTGCCGATGGCGTTGCCGCCGTCATAGAGCTGCACCGTGCCGGTGGCGGGAACAGTACCCGGATAGGGCACCGCTACCGTGACGGTCACGACGACGGGCTGGCCGTAGACCGACGGATTCGCCGAGGACACAATCTGGGTAGTGGTGGTCGCGGTGCCGACTACCTGCGCGAGGTAGATGGACTGCGCCGCACTCCAGTTGTTGTCGCCGACGTAGAACGCCTGGATCTGGTGGTTGCCCGCCGGCAGCGTGGTGCTCAATGTGGCCACACCGGAAGCCAGAGAGGCAGCGCCGATCTGCGTGGCGCCATCCATGAAGAAGCCGATCTGACCCGTGGGATAAGGCACGCCCACCGGCGGATTCGGCTGGATTTGCGCCGTGAAGGTGATTACCTGGCTGGCCACCGAGCCCGCGGGCACGCTGCTGGTCAGGTTCAAAGTGGAGACGATCTTGTTGACGATCTCATTCATCTGGCCGCCGGATCCCGCCTGGTAGTTGAGGTCGCCGAGGTAGCTGGCCGAAAGCACGTGTCCGCCAACAGGAAGCGCCGTGGTAAACGAAGCGCCCGTGCACGTGGCACCGCACGACTGGGACAGCGCCGGGGTGGAGAGCACGTTCGATCCGTCGAACAAGGTGACTGCGCCGGTGGGAGCGGGAGTTCCGGTCCCGGGGTTAATCGCCGACACCTGGATGGTGTAGGTGACGGGCGTGCCCAGCACCGACGGGTTCTGGCTGGTGCTGACGCTAATGCTGCTCTGCACCTTCGAGACGCTCTGGTTCAACGACCCCATACTGCCGGTGTAGTCCAGGTCGCCGGAATAGACCGCCGTCACCGGGATTTGGGCCTGCCCGTTACCGGCGGATATTGTTAGGCTGTTCAGCGTCAGAGTAGCGACGTAAATAGTTCCCGAGACGTGAGTCAGGGCACCCGTGCCGAGGACTGTCCCAGGATTCACCGCAGAAACGTAGTTGGAGTAGAAGGTGACCGACCCGGTCGGGCCGGCGTTCGCGCCGCTCAAAACTGGAGCACCGGGGGCTGTTACGGCGACCGTAGCAGTCAAGGTGACCTGCTGGCCGGTAGTAGACCCGTTGGCGCTCGAAGTCAGGGTCAGGCTGGTAGCGGCCTGGTTGACCACCTGGGAAATGGAGCAGCCTTGCGTGACGCTCGCCGTGCAGGGCAGGGGCGCCGTGGTGCTGGCAGCGTAGTTGGTGTCGCCGGAGTACTGCACGGAGATGGTGTTGGGGCCGACTGGCAGGGGCACGTTGATGGTGTTCGGCACCGTCAACGTGGCCGTGGCGGAGCCGCTGACGTTAGCCAGAGCGACGGTCCCGAGCGGAAGCCCGCCATCGACGAACGTCACGGTTCCGGTCGGAAGCGCTCCGAACGATCCCGGCGCCGCGACGATCGCGGTAAAGGTCACCGCTTGGCCGTAGACCGACGGATTGACGGTCGAGGTGACAGTCGTGGTGGTCGGGCCCTGGGCAACTTGCAACTGCTGGACCGCCGAAGCGCTGCCGGCGAAATCGGGATCGATGGTCACCGGCGGAGTGGCCGCGGTAACGCTGATGTACTGGGCGCTGATATTATGCGTACCTGCCGCCGCTGCCTGGAGCGGGGGCGAGGCCAGCGTGATGGTGATGGCGGCGGTCCCGGCATTCGGGTCTACCGCGACACCCACCCCGCCAGGATTGAGTAGCGTGGTGCCATCGTAGAACATCATCAGGCCCTTGAATCCGGGGTAAGGAGTGGCTTCGCAACTGTTGAGCGCCGATGGCCCGGCGTTCACCTGCTCGGCGCACACCTTGGCGCTCAGCACAAACTCCGTGCCGTACTTCTGGGCGGCTGCCGGAAGCGGAGTGAGCGCCGTGATCGTCGGAGCGGGGCTGATCGTGACGCTCGGGAAAGCAGCCGATTGGCTCGACGAGAAATTCGAATCACCGAGATAACGAACCTGGATATTGGCGTGCGTGCCCACACCGAGATTCGGTACCGGTCCGGCGGCGTTGATGCTACTGGTGGTGATGGTGACCGTGGACTGGTTGGTGCACGGTGAGCTCGGAATCACCTGGATGGTCGGTCCGATTTGCGTGCCGGCATCGGTGAAGTAGGCGAAACCGGTGGGGCAGCCGGTTGCCGGCGAAACCGGTGTAATGGTCGCCGAGAACTGGATCTGCTCGCCGTACACCGGGGCATTCGGAATGCCCTGGGTGGCGTAGACTTCAGGCCCCGGGGCGATCGTGGTGGCGCCCGAGGCGGTGCCGCCCTGGGTGACAACTTCCGACAGAATCACCGGAGGATTCTGAGTAGCCGAATTGCCCGAACCGTAGTTGTCGGCAGCGCCAGGGATGTACACCGCGCTGATGCTGTGATTACCGACGCTTAACACCGGGATGCCGCCCGAGGGTACTGTGATCTGCGCTGTGTACGGACCGGTGCCGGCGATGGTTTGTGGCGTGCCCAGCAGGGCGGCGCCATCGTAGAACTGCACCATGCCAGTGGGAGGCGTGCTTCCAGGAACCGTAAACGTTGCCGTGAAGGTGACCGTCTCGCCAAAGACGATCGGGTTAGCTGGCGGAGCGGCGGTGGTTGGAATGATGCTGGTGAAGGTCGGCGCCGGCTTGCCTACCGTCTGCGTGATGGTCTGGCTGCTCGTGGTGTTGGTTTCGTTAACGGCCGGCGAGTACGTCGCCGTGATCAGATAGGAACCGGCGGCGTTGAACGGTGCGGTATTGGCCGGCACGTTGCAGGTCACGGACGCGCCGCTGTTGGCGGAACTCAGCGACAGGTTGGCGCAGGCGTTGGTCAGCGGATTGCTGGTTGGGGTGGCAACGCCCCAGGTGAAGGTCACCGTCCCTTTCAGCGTACCCGTGCCGTTGCCGGGCGGGATTACGGTGACAGTTGCCGTGAAGCTAACGGCCACACCGGGCTGGCTGGGATTCTGCGAGCTCACCAGCGCCGTCGACGTTGTCGCCGTGCCTACGTTCACCGTGGTCCCGGTAATGGTGGCGCCGGTCAACGTGTGGTTGGCTTCGTTTTGGAGGTTGCCGACCGTGATGGTATTGGCACCGAGCGCGAGGGCGCTCGTGGTGCAGGTGGCCACTCCGTTGGTGACGACAGCCGCGGCGCAGACCGGATTCGGGCTGCTGCCGTTGCTGCTCAGGAAGTCGATGTTGCCGCTGACCGGATTTCCGACGGAGGCGAAAGTGGCCGTCAGAGTGATCGACTGGCCGAACACCGGACTGTTATTGGAAGACGTCACAGTCACGTTGTCCGGCGCTTTGGTAATGGTCAGAACGGCTGCCGGGCTGCTCTGCGCTGCCGCCCAATTGGCGTCGCCGCCGTACTGCACATAGAAGGTATACGGCGAGTTGGGGACGACAAGCGAAGCGGGCAGTTGAATGTTCGTGAAGGTGATATGTCCATTGGCATCGAGGGTGCCAGTGGCCAGCGTGGTATTGCCGGCTATGAGGGAAACGGAGCCCGTCGGTATGGCGCTGGCCGTGCCGGCCACGGTAATCTGCGGGAGCGGATAGGTCACGTTCCCGATCATGCTCCAATACGGGACTGTCATCGAGAGCGGCGTGGCGGTGGTGACGGTCGGGGTCCCTTTGGCGACGGTGAACACGAGTTTCGGCGACAGCAGCGAAGGCGCATAGTTGGTATCGCCGATGAACTGCGCGGTAATCGTGTGCGGGCCGGCCATCGGAGTCTGCGCTGGCGTGGTGAAGGTGGAAGTACCGGGAGTGGCGCTCACCAGACCGCCCAGCGCAACACCATTGTCATAGAACTGCACGGTGTTGGGGGCATAATTCGGGCTGGGGTTGGCCGGCGTCAAGTTGATGGAGTATGTTACAGACGTCGGGTAGGTGATGGGAAGAGCGGGAGTGGTCACCGGCTGGCTGATGGTGGGAGCAATCTGACCCACGTTTTCCGTCAGCACCCCGGAGGTCGCGCTGCTCCAAGTGGAGCTATTCGACGAGGTGTAGCTCGCGACTATGGTGTGAGAACCGGAACCTAAAGGAGTATTCGGGACGGCGGAGCCATACGTGATGCTGCAAGTTCCGCTGGTCACATTACCGGTGGCCGGCGGCACGAGGGTGATGGTACTGCCCACGCCGCCATTGCATACCAGCGCGGTTGGGGTACCGGTGATGGAATCGGTAAGGGTCACGGTACCGGCCGGGGCGGTCGGACCGCCGCTCACGCTGAAGTTGTAGATGACCGTCTGATTCAGCGAAACCGGGTTGGCCGAAGGCGACAGGCTGACCGAAGTATTGCCCGTGTTGACAGTGAGCTTGACACTCGGTCCCACCCCTTGAGCGAGCGCGGCGAAATTGGTATCGCCATTATACGCCGCGGAAAGAGTGTGGCTTCCGGGAGAGAGCGACGAGGTAGTCAGCGTCGCGACACCGTTGCTCAAGGGAACAGTGCCGATGGAAACCGCCCCGGCGGGTGCCAGGGCGTCGTAGATCGTCGCGGTTCCGGTGGGAACACCTACCGACCCGGCGCCTGCGGGCGCGAAGGTTACGGAAACGGTCACCGGCACGCCGAAGGCTGCCGATCCCGAGGGGCTCGTGTTGATGGAGCCGGTCACCGTGTTTTGGCCGACAAACAGGCTCCCCGAGCCGGTCGCTGAGGCGTAGTTGGCATCGCCATTGTAGGCAATGTTGATGGTGTCCGGCTGCGTCACCGGGACGGTGATCGCGGCGTTGGTGACACCCAAAGAGCACGAACCGCCCGACAGTTGGCAAGTGCCGAGAGTAGTGGCGCCGAAAGTGAAAGTCAGGGTGCCGGTGGGAGCCGCGGGGGGCGGATTACTGCTGCCGGCGTTGCTGACCGTGCCGCCGACGGTCACCGCGGTACCGTAGGCATTGGGATTGATGGCAGTTCCGGTCGTGAAGCTGCTCGCGGTTACGGTGTCGGTGAATTTCGTGACGCTGAATGCCGCTCCCGTGGAACTCGCCGCGGAATAGTTCGGGTCGCCAGTGGGATATTTCACATAGAACGTATGCGATCCGACGGCGAGCGTCAGCGGCAGAGTAAACGAAGTCGAGGTGCCGCTGCCGGGAACGGCGAGCGTGCCGAGCAGAGTGGGGCCGTCGTAAATCTGGAACGACTGCGACGGGGTCGGACTCGGAGGATTGGCGCCGAAACTATACGTGAAGTTGAGGGTCAGCGCAGTGCCGCCATTATAATAGGGCGCCGTGGTAACCGTGCTCGCTCCGGACATCACCGTGGGTGTGCCGATCGTCGGAGCGAACGGGTTCACGGTTTCGGTGAGCGCGGCGGAGCTGCTGGCGCCGAAATTCTGGGACCCTCCGAAATTGGCCACGATGGAGTGAGTTCCGCCGGCCAGGTTGGCCGATCCGGTATACGTCACGACGAAGCATTCCGTGGCTGGATTGGCAGCGCTCAGGCTGGCCGGGCAGGCCACCGTCGCGGCCGGGCTCAGAGCATTGCCGTTATCGGTGAGAGTGACGGTGCCGGTTGGATTACCCGCGCTTTGCGGTGCGGAAACCGAGACGGTATAGGTGACCGTTCCCAGGAGGTTGATCGGGTTGGTGTTGGCGCTGATCGTCGTGGTCGTGGTCGCCGGGTTAACCGTCAGGCTGAAAGTACCTGACGACGCGAGGTAGTCGAGGTCCGCGGGCGTCGGCGTGTACGTCGCCGTAATAGTCTGCGCGTTGGTGTTCGCCCCGATCAAGGTTGCGGGCGTGCATTGCGCCGTGCCGTTGACATTGAGAGCGACGTTCAAGCAGAGGTTGGTCGCGGCTCCGAGCACGAACGAAACGGTGCCGGTGGGCGCGGGCGATCCCGAGGCAACCGCCGTGGAGGCGGCCACGGTTGCCGTGAAGGTGGCGTTGGTGCCGTACTGAATGGGCGAGGGCAAGGAGGACGTCACCGTTGTGGTCGTGGCCGTGGAACCCACGTTGAAGGTGGCGGGGTTCACCGTCGCGCTAGGAGTGGAGCTGAAGTTCATCTCCGTGGCAGCCTTCGTGTAGGCGATTGCGAGGGTGTGATTCCCGTACGCGGTGCCGGAGGTATTAAAGGTTGCGGAGCCGTTGTTCAGGACTTGCGAGGAAGTAGTGAATCCGGCGGGTCCGCCAACTGTGAGGACAACCGAGCCGCTGGGAGTTTGACCACCGGAGGGGATGGCCGACACGGTAAAGGTGAGCGCCTGGTAGGCCGTCGGGTTGGCCGGTGAAATCTGGATATTGAAGGTCGGGGCAGTGGGGCCGACGATGAAAGCCACCGGGGTGGCGGTGCTGTCGCTGGCCCCCCAATCGAGCGCGGTCCCCGTGCCCGGCGTATAGACAGCTACGATGTTGTGGGTTCCCGCCGCGAGTGTGGAAGTGCTATAGCTGGCGGCGCTGGACGTTCCCGTCGAGGTGAGAGGGATCGGCGTGGCATTGAGCAGGGCATCGCCGTTGTTGCTGTCGTAGAAATTGATCGTGCCGGCCGGCGTCGGGACGACTGCCCCTATGCCGCTAACGGTGCCAACCGTAGTGCCGCAATCGATTTTGTTATTTCCGTTGCAGCTCACGGTGGCGGTCATCGTCACGCTGCTACCAAGGGTGGAGTTGCCGCCGCCGGTCACTACGGTGGCGGTGGGTTGGGCCGTGATGGTGAACGACGTTGCGCCGCTCGTGCTGGTATTGAAGTTGCTGTTGCCAGGAGTATAAACGGCCGTCAAACTGTGGGCGCCGCCGGCCAGAATAAAGTTGCACGAAGTAGCGGTCGAGGGGTTCCCACCCAAGGGGTATGCGACGCCGCATACGTCGTTCGCCCCGTCATAGAAGTTGACCGTGCCGGTCGCGGGACCGGGCCCGGCAGCCGGGGTGACGGTTGCCGTGATGGACATTGGCGTGGGGTACACGGCGGGTGTGCCCGCACTGGTGGTGATGGTGGTATTGGTGTTGACCGCGACAACCGACACCGGAACCGTAGTATTCGATGTGCTGGTCAACCAGACGTAGGTGACGCCCAGATAGGTCGCCCCGTAATTGTGGGTACCCTGGCTGAGCGTCACGGGAGTCGGGCACGTATAGACTGACTCACCCGGATTGGGTCCGGCTGTGCGCACGCCGGTGCACGCATCCCCGGCATTCCCGTCGCTGAAGATCAAGCTGCCCTCGGGCGGCGTGCTGAACTGCAGGTTGTTCGGAACCGCGGTGGTTAACGTCGTCACCGTGGCCGACAAGGTGGCCTGCGCGCCATAGGCGATCGGGGTGGTGGGATTGGGATTCAGGATTACAGTTTGGGTGCTCACCGGGTTGACCTGAACCGTGATCGATGCGGTGGTGCTGTTTTCGAAGTCGACGGTGTCGGAGCTGACGAACTGGATCGTGAAGGCGTTGAAGCCCGGGCTATCGATCCCATTTTGATCGTTCACGTTAGCGGTAATGTTGCCGGTATCGGGAAGCGGAGTTCCGACCGGAACGGGGGCCGCGGCCTGGGGGTTGTTAAAGTTGATCGACAGGTTTGCGGCATCGATGGTGATGTTGTTGTCGTAAAGGATGACGTTGCCGACTGGGGAATCGCCCGGGTGGGTGACATCGGTAACGTCGAATGGGAACCCGATTGCCTGCCCGTAGTTCAAGCTGCAGTTCGGAGGTGCGACCGTGCACGGCGTGGGGATACCGTTGCCATAAATGCCGCCCTGGACTCCCACCAGGATCTGCGTCACATCGGCGTCGGTGAAGGTGGTTTGCGCTTCCGACTGGCTGCCCTTGGCGTCGAGCAGGAACTTCATGCCGAAGTACTTCTGGGCGATATTGAAGCTGGAGACCGAAATCCGGCCGTTGCCATCCGCCACTGCCGTTCCGGTGAACTCCGTGGTGGGCGTAGCCGACATGGCGGTGACGGTCAGCGCCACGGTCTCTCCCGGCTTCCAACCACCGCCGGTGAAGGCTGCGGTGTTGCCCGGCTGATAGTCGGCCTTATCGGTTTGAATCGTGGAGAACAGGTAGTTTTCCGCGCCCGACAGGTAGCCGCCGCCATTCCGGCCGCCGGCGGCTACGATGCCGCCCGCCATCAACGAAGTGGCCGCGCCAGTGCGCGCGCTGTTCATCGGGGTGGCGTTGCTGAATTTGCCGGTCCACGGCTGATAGATTTCGGTGGAGGAAAGGGTATTCTGTCCATCGCTGCCGCCGAAGACCAGCACGCTGCCGTTGCCCGGCAGAGCAAATGTCTGGTGGCTGCCGCGGGCAATGTTGAGATTCGGTCCCGCAACCGCCGTCTGTTTGTCGGCGTTGAAGATTTCGGTGGAGGCCAGAGGGGCGCCATTCTGATCGAAGCCGCCCGTAAACATGACCGTGCCATCCAGCAGCCTGGCGGCGCCGAAACTGCTGCGCGCCGTCAGCATCGCGCCGGCCGGCGCGATCCCGTTGGTGTACGAATCGAAAACGTCAATGGTATTCAGTGTGTGCTGGCCGTCGCTGCCGCCGGCGATCAGAGTGCGGTGATTGTCCACCATGACGACGGCATAATTCGTACGCGGCGAGGAGAGATTTCCCAGCACCGTGAACGAATTGTTGGCCGGGCGAAACACTTCCAATTGCGAGGTGACGCCATTGTTGGTCTTCCCGCCCATCAGCAGCACGGCGCCCATTTCGGTAACCGAAGCAGTGTGACCGTAGCGCGCGGTGTGCATCGAGCCGGCGGATGTCCACGCGCCGGTTGAAGGCGTGAAATACTCGGCCGAGGCCAAGGCGTTGATTCCGTCGTTCCCACCGGAGACAAATATGCGACCGTCTTGCAATAGGGCACAGGCGGCATTGGAGCGGGCCGTCAGCATCGGGGGCCCCGCAGTAAACGCACCATTTGTTCCCAGGATGTCCACGGTGTTGACGACTCCGGACGTCCCGGTGCCGCCGGCGAACATGACACGTCCGTCGGCCATCGTAACCGAACAGGCCCCGCTGCGCGCGGCAGACAGGCTGGATCCCGCGCTCCATGCGTTCAGGGTCAACCCACTGTTTTGAGCGTGAAGCAGGATGAGCCAGGCAGAAGCCAGAAGAATGAAACTCGCAATCAGATACCTAGAGTGACGCACAGTTACCTCCGTCGAATAGTGACACTCCACACACTTGTCGCTGCTCATCTACCTAATCACGCGGAAGAATGGAAGTCAATAGAAAAGCGGCAATTTGAGACAGAAAAGTGCGTTACGACGGAATTCTGCAATGAATCGTTCCCGAAATCCGCCTAAAGTAAGCGCAAAATGGCTCCTTTTAGTCGCAGAAAATAGGGGACTTACCCGATTTCCAAAGAAAAGGTGCCAGGCCCTGAGGGGCGCAGTTTGCGCGAAACTATGTGGGATTTAAGTGGGGAAACGGCGGATTTCGCAACCCGCCGCTACTGTTCGACGCGCTTCGGTTTTTCGTACGGAGTCTTGAGAAGTTTCGCGGCTTCCGCCTGGGCGCCCTGGGTATTGTCCTTGGTGCGGATAGCGAGGTTGTATTCGTTCACGGCGCGATCGCGCGAGCCGCTGATATCGTAAATCCGGCCCATATTAATGCGCGCCCAGACTTCGGTCCATTTGGGATCGAGATCTCCATCCAGCGCCGCGCGAAATTCGTTGATCGCCGACTGCCAGGTCTGTTGCAGGAAGTAAACTTCAGCCATGCGGTAATGGGCCAGAGAGCTGTTGCGGTTGGTTTCGAGCGCCTTCTGATATTCCTTGAGCGCATCGCCGAATTCGCTCAACTCCGCAAACTGTTCTCCTTTGCGGATGGCGACCGCCACGCGAATACTGGGCTCGTAATGCAGCACCATGCTGTTGGGGTCGATTTCAACGGTCTTGGGTTTGCCGAACGTATCCACGCTGAATTCCGACGATGTTCCCACCACCTCGACCTTGGCTTCCTCGGGATTTCCTTCGGTCGTGATCTTCAACTCTACCGGCATGCGGAAGGTGTCGAGATCCTGCGTAATTTTACCCGTGACGCGGAAGCCCTTCTGCTGTTCGCGGAATATCGTATATTCCAGCTTGAATTGCGGAGCGCCGCTCGATTCAATCCATTCGGTGAAGAAATACCCCAGCTCTTTTTTGGAAACCGTCTCCGCCACCTTCTGAAAATCATCGGTATTTACCGGCTTCCAGCCGTCCTGCTGGGCAAAAGTCTTCAGCACCTCAAAGAATGTGGCATCGCCCAGCATGTTGCGGAGCATGCTCAGTACGGTCGCGCCCTTGGCGCCGGTCAGCGCCCACAACTCGGGCGAATAATCCTCCAGGCGCGACGATTGGATCACGGGCACGGTATCCACCGTGAGGGCATCCACCATCACACCCTTGAGGGCCGTCTGCATGGCGCCGGGGCCGGTGTCATGCTCGGTCCACAACAATTCCGAATACGCCGCCAATCCGTTGGTAATCCACAGATGGTTGCGGGTGGTGGGAGACAACAACTCTTCCCACCATTGGCGCGACACTTCGTTGGCCAGTACGTTATCGCTCACCAGCGGCGTGATGGCATTGGGCCCCAGAAAGATCATTCCGGGCGCGGCGTAGCCTTTGGGCGCTCCCGCTTCGGTCTCGATCACGGTCAGGTTGGCGTAGGGCGGAATGCCGAAAAGCCCGGTGAAGTGCTCCATGATCTGGCCGATTTTTTCGCCGACCGGCTGCGCCTGCGCCGCCTCCGGCCCGCGGAAATACACCGCGGTGGTAACGCCCGCGGAAAGCGCTTTTACGGGCTGGTCCTTGACCACCGCGATGCTGCCCGGAAACGAAGTGCGCGCGAATTTGAAATTCCAGGTGGTTTTATCCCCCGCCGCCGCCTGATTATCCATTCCCGTGCCCAGGACGGTATAGCCGGCCGGCACGGTGACGTGTATTTCGGCGGCAAAACGGTCGGTTGTATAGCCGCTCACCGGAAACCATCGCGCCGGATACATCAGATACGCGAAATCGGGATGAATCGCCGCGAACTTGATGCCGTAAACCGGCGATTCTTCGTTGCCCGTGAGCCGGCCGTCGTACTCGAACGCGATGGTTACCGGCTTGCCTTTGGGGAGCGGCTGGTCGAAGTTCAGGCGGATGGTGGAATCGCTGGTATTGCGCGTCGTGGGAATCTGTTTCCCCTGTTCGTCGGTGACGCGCGCGATACTGAGCGCGTTGTTGAGCTCGAACGTGGCCGAGCCGATGTTTTCGTCCAAGGGAGAGAAGCGGACGGCGGCCTTCACGGCCAGCGTGGAGTTATCGGGCGCGATTTCGGCATCGATGGTGTACTGCTCCACATCGATGCGATTGGCGCGGCGCTCCTGAGAGGGCGCGTTCTGTACGCCGATAAAGATCAGCAGGCCGGCCACTACGGACCAGCCCGTACGGGTGCGGATATCACGAAGCATGTGCAATCTGTCCATCCAGAATACCGTCGATGAGGAGAGCCGCGCGCTCTGGCGCCGCCTGCCCTCCCTGCGATAACTTTTCCCTGACCGCCGCCAGGCCGGCCTTCATTTCCTCGCGCGCAGCCGCATCTTTCAACAGGCGATTCGCCTCGCGCGCCAGCGATTCTCCGGTCATTTGCCCCTGCATCAACTCCGGGACCACCGCGCGCCCCGCAATCAGATTCACCATGGAGTAAAACGGCACGTTGACGAGGAACTTTCCCGCAATCCAGCTCGCCGGAGCAACCTTATAAAAAGTCACCATGGGCGTTCCCAACAGAGCGGCCTCCACCGTCACTGTCCCGCTGGCCGCCAACGCCACGCCGGCATACGCCATGGCATCCCAACTTTCCCCTTCGATCACGCGAATCGGCGATTCGCCCAGACGCTCTCGAAAAAAAGCGGCCCCAGTCGTCGCCGAGGCCGGCAAGAGTACATTCACTGCATGCTCCCGATAAAGCCGGACGGCGGCATCGGCCAGCGCCGGCAGATGACGCGCCGCTTCGCCGCGCCGGCTTCCTGGGAGCACCACGACTATTGGACGGGCCGGCGCCAATCTGTGTTTCTTAAAAAATTCGTCCCGTGTGAGCTTGGGCCGCACCAAACCGGCCAGCGGGTGGCCGATATAGGTGGCGGGGACGCCCTGGCGCCGGAAAAAGTCTTCTTCAAACGGAAAGATGCACAACAGATGCCGGAGATTTCGGCGCATTTGGCGGATCCTTCCGCGGCGCCACGCCCACGCCTGCGGGGCGACCAGGTAGACCACGGGAACTCCCGCCCGATGGAGACGGCGCGCGACGCGCAGGTGAAAATCCGGCGAATCCGTCAGAATCGCCAGGTCCGGCCGCTCCCGCTCGGCCGACGCGAGCAGCTTGCGATATTCCCCGTAAATTCTTGGAATGTGATGCACTACTTCGAGGAGCCCGACCACCGCCAGGCTCGCCGCATCCACCACAGTGCGCACGCCCGAGTTGCGCAACCGCGGGCCCGTACACCCGAAAAATTCAGCGTCCGGGGCAAGGCGGCGTAGTTGGTCCACTACCAGCGCGGCATACAAATCGCCCGACGCTTCGCCCGCCGAAACCAGAATTTTCCGAGGCATATATGCCAACCGCGCCGCGGCTCCCCGGGCCGCGCATAACCCAAACACGCCAACTGAAAGCTATTTTAACCCTGATACAATCGAACCACGGGGATGTCCATAGATACAGATCATGGCAGGTTGACGGTGGAAGAACTCGCCGCCCGCTTCCGCGGCGAAATGATTCCCCTCACCGGCAAATTTTCATATTTCACTACGCTGCCGGTGGCCGAAGAGGACTTGCGCCAGTATCTCAACGATCCGATTACCGCCATTTCGCCGGCCATCGTCGCCGCGCTGCCGAAGGTGGGCCTGATTCTCGCACCTTACCTGGAAAAGGGCAACGGCAAAGGCGGCGATGCGGTGACATTCGAGCGGCCGGCCGACGCGCGCTACCTGGCCGTCGTGCGGCGCGATGTGGAAGACATGACTATCCTGGCCCTCGGCATCAAGGAGGTCGAGGTGGCCGACTATCATTATCAACTGTACAGCTCGCTTTCAACCCTGGTGGCCGACCACTGGCCGCCGGAAGCGCAGGACCGCTTCTTCCGCACCATTCGCGAGGAACTGAGCGCCGACGTGCACGGCGAGATCGACGAGCGAAGCTGGCATCTCAAACAGGCCTTGCAGCGCCGCCAGACCAACGTGCGGAAGGAGACGAAGCTATTCCGCGAGTACGCCCGCCAGGCATTCGAGGACACGCTGACGCTGTACCTTCACGGCACGTGCTGCGATATCGACGTGGAGACCGGACCGCGGCAAATGCCCAGCCGCTACATCCGCCGCCGCCTCGAACTGCTGATCTCGCTTTTTCCCCCGCCGGAGGGCTACGCGGTGCTGCCCGAGCAGTTGAAGTCGCGATGACGGTCTATAATCGAGGCATGAACCCCACGGACCTCTACGAAAAGGACTTTTACGAGTGGACCGTGCGCAATGCCGAACTGCTGCGCTCCGGCCGGGCGAGCGAGGCCGATCTCCCGCACATCGCCGAGGAGATCGAGGATATGGGAAAGCGCGAACGGCGAGGATTGCTTCACCGGATGAGCATCATAATTGCGCACCTGCTCAAATGGAGGTTTCAGCTCGAGCGCCGGTCTCGCAGTTGGGAGTTGACCATTCGCGTGCAGCGGAAAGATCTGGCCAAGCTGGTGACGGAGAATCCGAGCCTGCAGCCCTTTTTGCAGGAGAGCCTGCCGGAAGCTTACGAGCACGCGATGGTGGAGGCGATGACGGAAACCGGGCGGCCCGAATCGGAATTCCCCAGTTCTTGCCCCTTTACGCTGGATGTGATTCTGGACCCGGATTTTCTGCCGTAAGGAGCGCTTTCAAGATCCGCGATGCTACTTCTTTCCCGCGCTCGCCCACTTCGCCTATCGGGCCAACGCAGGACGGGCACCCCGCCTCGCATGGGCACGCCGCGATTAACTGCGCGGTCTGCTGCAACAGCCTGGGCGCCAGGCGATAGAGCGGGGCGCTCTGCCCCACTCCGCCGGAGTACATGTCGTACAGATAAAGGTTGGGCTCGAAGATGGTTTGCCCGCTTCCGCTCTCTTCGCCGAGCGCAATTCCGAGATCGCGCGGATCGCACATCAGCAGCAATGCCGCCACGGTCCGCAGGGCGTTGCCCAGTCCGCTGATGCCGCTCTGCTTTTCGGTGGGGCTGAATTCCGCGAATTGCGCCAGAAACGCCGCCGGAAAATGCAGCCAGAAAGCCGTGGTGTGCATTTCCTGCTCGGGCATCGAGAGCTTCCCCGCCCCGACGTTTTCCATGGTGTAGAATTTGATTTTCTTGAAGCCCACAATCTGGCGATTCACGCGCACGTCGCCATGCAGGCGTCGGGCCCCGGCCAGCGCTTCGCTCTCGAATTCCTCCAGCACCTTCACCTGTGTGTAATCGATGGCGTCCGTATAGTAATCGCAATCCACGCTCTTGACGTAGGCTTTGCGCTCGTCGTAATCGAACCGCTCGACGTGAAACTGCCGCGCCTCGTGAAGGTAGATCGCCTTCTCATGCAGCGTCGTCAACGCCGTGGAGAACGAGACTTCGGCAATCACGCTGGGTTCACCGGTGATATCGATCACCACGAAATTGTCGCTGGTTACCGAGCGCAAGCTGGTGGCATCGGCCGGATAGCTGTCCTCGGTCCAGTGCCACGCGCCCGCCGAGTGGTGCAGAAATCCGCTCTCCTCCAGAAACTTGCAAATGTCTCCGATGTCGTGCCGGCCGAAATTCTCACCGTCGCGCAAAGGCAATTCAAACGCCGCGCACTTCAGGTGGGCCATGAGAATTTCCAGGTTGTCGGGATTGATATAAGCGTGTTCGGGCGATCGTCCGAAAAAGAAATCGGGATGCTCCACGATGTATTGATCGAGGGGCGCGCTCGAAGCCACCAGCACCGCCGCCGATGTTCCCTGCCGCCTCCCTGCGCGCCCCGCCCGCTGCCAGCTCGAGGCGATGGTTCCCGGATATCCGGCCATCACCACGGCATCGAGCGATCCGATATCGATGCCGAGTTCGAGCGCGTTGGTCGCCACCACGGCGCGGATTTCGCCGTCGCGCAACCGCCGCTCGATTTCACGGCGCTCGCGCGGCAAGTATCCGCCGCGATACCCGCGCACCGTCTCCCTGGGCACGGGACCGCGATCGCAGGCGTCTTTCAGGTAGGTCACCAGCACTTCGGTGGCGAGCCGGCTGTTGGCGAATACCAGCGTCTGCAAATGGCGCTCGATGAATTCCATGGCGATGCGCCGCGACTCGCCGATGTAACTGCGCCGGATTCCCAACTGCCGGTTGACCACCGGCGGATTATAGAAAATGAAGTATTTCTCGCCGCGCGGCGCGCCGTTCTGCTCCACCAGTTCGAACTTTTCGCCGGTGAGAGCTTCCGCCAGCTCGCGCGGGTTGGCGATGGTCGCCGAACAGCAGATAAATCGCGGCTGCGAGTTATAGAACTCACAGACGCGCCGCAAGCGCCGCAGCAGATTCGCGAAGTGGCTCCCGTATACGCCGCGATAATAGTGCAGCTCGTCGATGACGATGTAGCGCAGATTCTCGAAGTAACGCGCCCAGCGTGTGTGGTGCGGAAGAATGCCGCTGTGCAGCATGTCGGGGTTGGTCAGCACCACGTTGGCTTTCTGCCGGATGGCCTTGCGCGCATCCTGCGGAGTGTCGCCATCGTAGGTGAAAGCGCGAATCTCAGACCCCATGGCGTCCACCGCGGTCTGAAGTTCGTGCAACTGATCCTCGGCGAGAGCCTTAGTAGGAAACACGTACATGGCGCGCGCGCCATCGTCCGCGAGCAGGAGATTCAGCACCGGCAGGTTGTAGCACAGCGTCTTGCCGCTCGCCGTCGGCGTCACGATAACCACGTTTCGCCCCGCTGACGTGTGCTCGAAAGCCTCAGCCTGGTGGGTGTAGAGCCGCGTGATTCCGCGCGCGGAAAGCCCCTCTCGCAAGCGCGGATCGATTATCGAAGGAAGATCGGCATACGACCCGTCGCTGGCCGATTGATGATGGATTGCCCGAACGGGCGAATCGGGCTCGCGATGCGCCGACCGATAGCGCGAGACCACCGCTTCCAACGAAGATTTGGTGGCCACCGCCAGTTCCTGCGAGAATTCCGGAAATCCCAGCGACAAGTCCATGCTGCTTTCGCCTTTTCTTTGCTAGTGTAGCAGGGTTGCCGGTGGGCGGACAAAAAACAACAGCACCGCTCCCTCACGGTCGCGGCTCAGCAGTAGGAACCTGTCTAGTGCTCTCTTACGAACTCATACCGTTCCAATGTTGCCGCAATCTGGTAGGCCGGAATTTCTTCGCGACCGCTCTCCATGCGCTCCGAGCGAAGCACCTTTCCGATGCATCGCAGGTTCACCGCCTGGGTGCCGTCGGAATTGAGCGTGATCACGTATTCGATCGGACCGCCGAGATCGGGCTGCCGTTCGGCGGTGAACAGCACGCCGGTCGAACTTATGTTCTTGGTTAATCCGATGGCGGCAACGCGGTCCGTTCCTGAGCGAGTGATTTCCAGCGGTAGCTGTAGTTTGAAGCGTCTGGTTCGTCGCTGTTCCATTGAGTCGATACTAATACTAATGGACGGTAACAATCACGTCAATAGATCTTCGATACGCAGAGAGGACGAACGTACTAGTCAATGGTGGTCACCAGTACGGGGAGGGTGGGGACGAGTTCGCACCCATCCCCGGCACTAATCATTTCACTTTCAGGAAAATGATGATCAATACATACAGGGACAGCGATTCGATAAACGCCAGCCCTATCAGCATGGCGGTTTGAATTGCGCCGGCGGCTCCGGGATTGCGAGCCATGCCTTCCACCGCGCTGGCAATCGCCTTGCCCTGTGCCAAACCGCAAAGGCTCGACGCCAGGGCCATGGCGAAACCGGCGCTGAGCACCACCCACTGGCCGTTCACGGCGGAACCCTGGCTGGCGGGCGCACCTTGCGCGAAAATCATCGGGCTGGCAAGCAACATGAGTGCCAGCATTACAAGCAGTCTCTTGGTCATTCGTTTTCTCCTTAAGAAATCGCTCCAGGAGGTGGTCCCCGGACACCCTACAGCCGGGCTCACACTGCAAAGCGGATAAAGCCGGTATTAATGATCGTGCGCCACCGCGCCGGCCACATAAGCCATGGCCAGGAGCATAAAAATATAAGCCTGTATGATTCCGACGAACATGTGCAGCCCCATGAAAACCACTGGGATCGCGAGCTTGGTGAGACTGAGGAACACCAGGGTGACCTGTTCGCCCGCGAACATGTTGGCATAAAGACGGACAGTGAGCGAAAGAACGCGGGCCAGGTGACTGATGATCTCGATGGGAAACATTAAAGGCGCGAGCCACCAGATGGGGCCTCCGAAATGGGCCAGATACCGCAAAGGACCCTGCGCGATCACGCCATGCAGGTTGTAATACACGAATGTGGCAACGGCACAACCAGCGGTCACCGACGCGGTTTGGGTGGGCGACTCGAAGCAGGGCACCAGACCGATGAGGTTCATGGTCAGGATAAAAAGAAAAATCGTGCCGAAGTAAGACAGATAACGATGCGCGGCGTGGCCTACCTGTTGTTCGCCCTGACCCTTCACGAACCCGTAGAGCATTTCAAAAACATGCTGTAGCCCGCCGGGCTTCTCCACCGAAAGCCGCGTGCGCAAAAACGCAAACAGCGCCATCAGCAGCATCACCACCACGAATTGCATCACCACGAAATTGGCCCACGGCCGCTCCTGGGGATGCATTCCCACCAAACCCAACACCGCGTTGGCGGGCGCGGCAAGGTAGTCGTTGAAAAGCTTTGTGACCCAAAGCTCACTTTCTGGCATAGACAAGCTCGAATATGACTTCCACAAATAGTGCCGCGGTCAATACCAAAAGCCCCGCGAGCACGGCAGTCAGACTGATTGGAGAAAACCTCAATATAACATAGGCGCAGCCGCCCAAAATCAAATACCGGAAGCCCACAACGACGCTCCGGAAGCGCGGACGCCCGCGCGCGCCGAGGCCCGCCACGAGTTTGTGCAGCCAGTGGTAATTCAGCCCGGAGATGGCCGCGCCCAACAGGAACCCCGCGCCGGTTTTCCACCCGCCGAACACCCAGGCGACACATGTTCCCAGTGCCGCAACCGCGGTCAGAATACGTCCGATGCGCGCGGCCGTGCTGGCGAAGCTCAGGCGGTCAGGCGCCGTCGTCATGAGAATCCTGCATGACCTGGCGGATCAGAGCCACAAAACCGGCTGCGCTGCCCAAGATGAGAAATACGATTTTCAACCAGTCGGTGCCGAATGCCTTGTCGAGGTAGTAGCCGATCGCGTATCCCACCAACGTGGATGCGGGCAGCAGCAGCGCCAGCCCGGTGAACTGCGCATAGCGCGCCGCCGCAGTTTGCTTCCTCGCCACACCTATAGTGTACGCGCCACGGTATAGAATTGAGCAAGATTCCGCGCTGGCGGATCACGGACGTATGAGCTGGAAGCTCGGCGCACTGACTGCTTTGCTGCTGCTCACCTGGGCCAACGCCCAGGAGCAGTCGAGCATTGCCGGCCGGGTCGTCGATACGATTACCGGCCAGCCGCTCAAGCGCGCTCATATTCGATTGCTGGTCGGCGAGTTCCATCAGACTCCGACCGCAGTTTACGGCGCGATGAGCGATTCCGACGGGCGCTTCTCCATTTCGCCGATTCCGGCGGGTTCGTATCTCGTGCAGCCCGAACTGAGCGGATATTTTTATTTGCCGAAATCGTTCACGGTGGCGATCAAGGCTGGCGAGCGACTCGACGATTACCGCATCGAGCTGACTCCGCGGGCGATACTCTCTGGGCGGGTGCTGGACGAGCACGGCGAGCCGGTGAAGGACGCGAACATATGGCCCGAGGCGCAGGGCGCCGCTCTGAACCTGGCCATGCGCAGGTTTGACTACCGCACGAGTGAACTGGGTGAGTTCCGGCTGGCCGTGCCGCCGGGAAAATACCGTCTCCGCGCGCAGGTCTTCGACCGCCAGGAGATTCGTTCCGATGGCACGCTGGCGCCGGCTTATTATGCGACCACCTACTACCCGAACTCGTCGCCGGCGAATGCGGAATTGGTCGACGCGCGGCCCGGAAAGGAGACGTCCGGGCTCGAGATTCGCTTGATTCGCCTGCGATCGCTGAGCATCTCGGGAACGGTAACAGGCGCGACCCCAGGCACGCCGGTCGCGGTGCACATTCGCCCGGAAATGGAATTCGACTCCTTGACGATCCCGGCCGGCAAGGATGGCAGCTTCGCGGCGGGGGATCTGGCGCCAGGCGCCTATTACATCTACGCCGAAAGCGGCGAAGGCGGCGAGAAATGGCGCAGCGCGGAACTGGATTTCTATCTGGACAACGACACGTCGAACGTGAGCCTGTCGATGGCGCGTCCCTTCAGTCTCACCGGCAAGCTCACCGGCGGTCCGCATGCCATCGTGCACCTGGAGGCAGGCGGGTGGGGGAACAGCCGCAAGTTCTCCGCGCCGGTAGCGCCGGACGGCACGTTCCATTTCGACCAATTGCAGCCCGACCGATACACATTAACCTTGAGCGCCGCTCCCGAGGACGGCTACATCCGGCTAGTGGAACTGGATGGCGCGGCAATCGAGGCGCGGGAGGCCGAGCATAGCAATCGCGACGAAGCGACAACGCCCGCGTTCGGCATTCCCCTGGATTTCATTAAGGCATCCGGAAGTGCAAGCCTGAAGGTCGTCGTTGCCCCCGGCGCGCGGATTTCCGGCACAGTGCAAGGGAAATCGGGAGTCTTGGCCGACGGCCTCGCCACAGTGGAGCTGCTGGCGGAGGGTCAGCGCTCGGTCTGGCTCATAACCCAACCCGGCAAGGATGGCGCGTACGTTTTCCATGCCATCCCGCCCGGCAAGTACCGCATCTTCGCCGAGCACCGGATGGAGTCGGAGGGCGCGGACACGGATTTTCGGAAATTGGCCGATAGCGCGGAGGAGATCGAGTTGCATGAGGGCGATCGGATGACGAAAGATCTGACCGTGATCGAGGGGACGGGAGATGCGAAGAAACAGCCGTAGCGCCGCGTTTTTGCTTGCCCTTCTGCCTGCGCTCGCGCCCGGACAGGACGCCGTCAAGCCTGGCAGCGTGGAAGGCGTGGTGGTCAACGGCATCACGGGTGAGCCGATAGCGCACGCACGCGTCACGCTGAACGTTTACCGCGGCAGTTCCGCGCCAGTCAAGGAATATGGCGCCATCACCGGCGAGGACGGCAAATTCTCTTGGAGTACGGTAGCGCCCAACGGTTACTCGCTCTCAGTCGAGATGCGCGGGTTCATCCAATCGGACGGTCGCCATGGAGTGTTGGTGATGCCGGGCAGTGCCACGCACGAATTGAAATTACAACTCGTGCCGGAGGCGATTCTCTCCGGCCGCGTGCTCGATAGCCACGGCGCCCCGTTGGAGGGCGCGGCCGTGTTGGCGCTCTACGGCGGCATTGGCGATCATAGGGCGACCACTGACGACCGCGGCGAATTCCGCCTCACAGGTTTGCCAGCCGGCAAATATCTGGTGCTCACGAGGCCTCCGGAAGTGCGCGGTCCCGCCGAGATTCGCACCGATGGAACGAAGGAGGAATGCCACGCCCCTACCTGGTATCCGAACGCGAGTGTGAAGAGCGAAGCCGCGCCCGTGGAAGTGACCGCCGGCGCGCAGATCGGCGGAATCGAAATCCGGCTGGTACGGATTCCCATCGTGCGAGTGAGCGGAACGGTGACCGGCGTGATCCCGCGTGGAATGGCGGTCATGGCATCAGCCGAAGACGGCAGCAGCTCCACCGCGTCGGAAATCCGCGGCGGCAAATTCGAAATCTGGCGGCTGGCTCCGGGGAAGTACGGGCTTACCGCCCAGGGGCGCACCGCAGACAGCGCGGAAGTGCGCAGCTATCCCATGCCGCTCGAAATCGCGGACGCGAACAACGACGGCCTGGCATTAGAGGCGATTCCCGAATTCGAGGTCGCCGGTCAGGTGGAATGGGACGGAACTCCTCCGCCCGCGGATCAGCGGAACGAAGCCTGGGTCCACTTGGGATTTCAATATCACGGGAAGATCGAGGCCGATGGAAGCTTTCGGACCCCGCATGCCGTTGTCGGCAAACAAAGGGTCGACCTCACGGGCATGCCCAAAACTGTCTATATCAAGTCGATTCGGTTGGGCCAGGACCAGATGCCGGACGGCGATCTCGATCTGCGAAACGATCCCAAAGGCACGCCGGTCACGTTGCTGCTGAGCACGGCCGGCGCGGAGATCTCGGGCGTGGTCAAGCGCGGCGACGGGCCGGCAGCAAACGTCCTCGTGTGCGCGGCCCCGGACCGGGAAAACGCGCGCTGCGAACACGGATCACAAAGCGGCGCGGACGGAACTTTTACGGTTCGCGGTCTCGCTCCCGGCAGGTACCGGCTCTCGGTAAACATGGGCGACGGTCAACCCAACGCGTACCCCGTGGAAGTGGTCGAGGTGCAGGAAGGCGAGAAAACTACGCGCGATCTGACCGTAGCGCGCTGATTTACTCCACTCCGAACAGCGCAGCGATCTCCCGATTGCCCGACTCCCGCGCCAGTTGCTCGAAAGGTCTCCCCGCCGCGTCGCGCGCCTGTCGAAGCGCTGGAAAGCGCGACAGGAATCGAACTACCCAGCGGACATCGCCCTCGCGAATGGCGTATGCGAAATCGCTCAGCTCGATCCCCAGGTACCCGCCCATTTCGCGCAGATATTCGATCGCCCATCCAGCCGGCGTGGCGCCGAACTCATCGTCTCTGCTGTTGATGTCCGCGCCGCGCTTCACCAATAGCCGCACGATTTCGGGGTGGCCGTGGATCGCCGCGTAGTGGAGCGGCGTGGCGCCCGCGCCGTCGCGGGCGTTGGCGAGACTGGCGTCCGCATCGAGAATGCCGCGAACTCGCTCCAGGTCGCCCTGTCTAGCCGCCGCGATTAAATCTTCAGAAGCACCCATGCATCAATTATCCTGAAGTCTGCATGGTAGAGACGATCCAATGGGTAGACGGCGCCGTCGTCATGATCGATCAGCGGCGGCTGCCGATCGAGGAAACGTACGTCACCTGCCACACCTATGAGGAAGTGGCGGAGGCGATCCGGAATATGACCATTCGCGGGGCGCCGGCAATCGGCGTCGCGGCCGGCATGGGGGTCGCGCTCGGTGTCGCCCATGCCGACGCCGAAAATCTCGATGGCCAGTTCGCCGCGATTTGCGACACGCTGGCCGCCACGCGTCCCACGGCGGTCAATCTTTTTTGGGCCATCGATCGCATGAAGCGCCTCTACGCGTCTCTCCGCGGGCGTCCGCTCGACGAAATCCGGCGCCGCATTCGCGACGAAGCGCTGCTCATGCGCGAGGAGGATATCGCCATCTGCCGCGCCATCGGCCGCAACGGCGCGCCGCTGGTACCCGACCGGAAAACCGTGCTCACGCACTGCAACGCGGGCGCGCTGGCCACCGCCGGATACGGCACCGCGCTGGGCGTGATCCGCGCCGCCATCGAAACCGGCAAAACCATCGACGTCTACGCCGATGAGACGCGCCCGTTCCTGCAAGGCGCGCGCCTCACCGTCTGGGAACTCCAGCAGGACGGCATTCCCGCCACGCTCATCACCGACAATATGGCCGGCCATTTTCTACACTCGGGCCGAATCGGCTGCGTGGTGGTGGGCGCCGACCGCATCGCCGCCAATGGCGACGTCGCCAACAAGGTAGGCACCTACTCGGTGGCCGTGCTGGCGAAGGAAAATAACGTGCCGTTCTTCGTGGCCGCGCCCATTTCCACGCTCGATCTGACGCTGGCCTCGGGCGAGCAGATTCCCATCGAGCAGCGCGCTGCCTCGGAAGTGACGCACGTTTTCGGACAGGCCGTCGCACCCACAGGTACCGCAGTACAAAATCCGGCATTCGATGTCACGCCCGCGCGGTACGTCAGCGCGATCGTCACCGAACGTGGCGTGGCGCGCGCGCCGTTCGAAGAATCGTTGAAACTTTTGGTCGCCGAAGGCGTTTAAGCAGACATGAAGTTGCGCGTGGCCGTCACTGCCACTTTTGTTATCGTCGCCGTCTATGCCCAGAATTCCGAGCACGAGGCGCTCGTCTCCCGCATGAAGGAAGCCGCACTGGCGTATACGGATCGCCTGCAGGATTTCACCTGCACGCAGTTTTTGAAACGCAGCGCCGGCAGTTCGCCCGACGGTCCGCACTGGAAGCTGCTCGACACGCAGGAAGCGCAACTCGACTATGTCGACCACAAGGAACGCTACACGCTGCTGCGGGTGAACGGGCAGACCACCGACCCCGCCAAGCGAATCAAACAAGGCCCGTACCTGACTCCAGGCGGCGAATTCGGCACCATGCTGCAAAAAATCTTCAACCCGAAGGGGCAGGCCGAATTCGAATGGGACCACGAGGAGGGCGACGGCGCGGCGCGCACCTGCGTTTTTCGCTATAACGTGCCGCTGGCGACGACTACCGAGGTTATCAAGGTGGAAGCGGGCCGTATTCCGGTAGGACACCATGGCCTGGTCTGGTCCGATTGCGATACCGGCACCGTAAAAAGGTTCCGCATCGAGAGCGATTTCGGCGAGGTCATCCGCAGTGGACGGCGTATTCCGGTGGGATTTCACCTCGAGGTGCGCTACATGCCCGTGACCATCGGCTCGCAGCAGTTTCTCCTGCCGGACAACGTGGAAGAGGTGTCTCTGTTTTACAAAACCTGGACCAGGGTGGAGATTCAATTCCAGCAGTATCGCAAGTACGACGCCAACTCCACCATCAAGTTCGATGGGCATTTCTAGCCCTGTGTTAACTTGAAGGGAAATGCGAAAACTCCTGACGGTTATTCTGTGTGCGGCCGCATGTGTGGCCATCGCGGCCGACCGGCGCGCGCCCGGTTTCTGCCTCATGGACGCCAAGGGTGAGTGGCACGATCTGGCCGATTACCGCGGCAAGCCCGTGCTGCTGGCGATGATCCAGACCACCTGCCCGCACTGCGCCGGATTTGCGGAGACCCTCGAGCGGGCACAGCAAAAATATGGCGATAAAATCGGTGTCCTGGCCGTGGTGGTGCCGCCCGACACCCTCGATAAGGCCAAGGATTTCGCCGCCGGCCACAAGATCACCTACCCGATCCTCTTCGATGTGGGGCAGATGTGCATGTCGTACGTGCGCGATCCCAAGCTGCAATTTCCGCGCCTGTACATCATCGACCGCAATGGGATGATCTACGCCGACGACGAATACAGCCCTCTCAACGTCGCGATTTTCGAAGGCAACGGCCTCAGCCCCATCCTCGACCACCTGCTGGGCGCGTCCCGAATGTAGCCGCATACTACCAACGGTAGTACGGCGTGGGACTCGCGCCAGGGCTGTTATATACTGCGGGTTACTTCGGATGCTACCTATTTTTTTTGCCACGTACACCGCCGTTTTCATGGCCGAAATCGTTGGCGACAAATTGCTTTACACCACCGGATTGTTGGCCACGCGATATAAGACACTGCCCATTCTGTGCGGCATGGCGATGGCCTTCATGCTCAAGATGGCGGTGGCGGTGCTCGTCGGTCACCTGATCGCCACTCTGCCGAAATGGCTGGTCGCGAGCATCACGGCGGTCAATTTCTTCGCCATTGCAGTGGTGCTGTGGCGCAAGAAAGACGCCCGCGAGGTGACGGAGAAGAATTACAAGGCGTACCGCGCGGCGCTGGTGGCGTTCGCGGCAATTTTCTTCTCCGAGTGGGGCGATGTAGGCCAGATCACGGCAGCCACCATGGCGGCGCGGTTCAATTCGCCGCTCGCGGTCTGGCTGGGCGCGGTAGCCGCGATGGTCACCAAGGGCACGCTCGCTTCGTTCATCGGCGGCGGAGTGCGCGGTTGGATCCAGGCGCATTTCGAACCGAAGACGCTCCGTTACGCCGCAACGGCACTTCTGTTAGTGCTGGGCGCGGCTTCGGTTTGGGAGATTCTCGAACCCGATACGCCGGGCGTACTTTTTTGCCTTTTCCGCCAATGGTAAGGTCAGAGTGATGGGCTCCACGGAGGAACGCAATGCCGCGCTCCGCTTCATTGTCTGCCTGGGTGTGGTCAGTCTGTTCGCGGACATGACCTACGAGGGCGCGTATAGCGCCATCGGCCCGCTGTTCAAGGAACTGGGTGCCAGCGCCGCGGCGCTCGGACTCGTCTCGGGACTGGGCGAGATGATCGCCGCTAGCCTGCGATTTTTCTCGGGCCGGCTGGTGGACCGCACGCGCGCCTACTGGACAGTGGCCATCTGCGGATATTTTCTGAACGTGGTGGTGATTCCGGCAATGGCGTTCGCCGGCAACTGGCCCATGCTCGCGCTGCTGGTGGTGATCGAACGCACCGGCAAGAGCCTCCGCGGACCGGCGCGCGACGTGCTGCTCTCGGAAGCCACGAGCAAGATCGGCCACGGCTGGGGGTTCGGTGTACATGCCGCGATGGATCAGACCGGCGCGGTGCTCGGCCCGCTGTTTGTCGCCGCGGCGGTGTTGCGAACGCACCATTTCGCTCCGGCGTTCCTGCGGCTGGCATTTCCGGCGGCCGGCGCGCTCACAGCATTGCTGATCGCGCGCTTCGTCTACCCGGAGGCGGGCAAGGCTACGCCGAAAGCAGCGAAGACCATCGTAATGCCGAAAGTTTTCTGGTGGTACGTGGCGGCGGCGGGCATGCTGGCGCTGGGATATGCCGATTTCCCCGTGCTGGCGTATCATTTTCAGAGCACCAGCCTGGTGGGGCCGGCGGCCATCCCGCTACTTTACGCGGGCGCCATGGGCATGGAGGGACTGGCCGCGCTCATCATCGGCAAGCTATTCGACCGCTTGGGCATCGGCATGCTCTCCGTGGGCACACTGATTTCGCTCGCCGGGCTGCCGCTGGGATTTCTGGGTGGACAAGCTGCCGCTATCGCCGCCGTCGCCTGCTGGGCGATCGGCATGGGCGCGCAGGATGCCTGCCTGCGGTCGGGGATCGCGCAAGTGGTGTCGATGAACAAGCGCGGCACGGCTTTCGGCGCGTTCAACGGCGTTTTCGGGATCGCCTGGTTCCTGGGCAGCGTCACCATGGGCCAGCTCTACGGCCGTTCGCTGATGGCGCTGGTGGTGTTCGGAGCGGTGGCGCAGTTGATCTCGGCGGTAATGTTCTTCCGCCTGCGCGCGCCGCTGGCGGAAGCAGCGGCGGCAGCGTGACCGCCCCCTACTGAGCCGCGACCGCGAGGGAGCGGTGCTTTTCGCGCGGAACGATTAGTTTTTGTAAGGCACCGCTCCCTCGCGGTCGCGGCTCAGTAGGCGCTGTTGTTAATACTTCGGCACGCTTGGGTCGACCTTATCGCTCCACGCGAGAATGCCGCCCACCACGTTGCGCACGTGTTGGAATCCGTGTTGCCGCAGGACGGCGCAGGCTTTCGCGCTGCGCATGCCGCTGCGGCAGTGGATCACGATGTCGGCATCCTTATCGAACTCGCCCACGTGCTGCGGAAATTCACCCAGCGGAATCAGCTTCGAGCCCGGAATGCTGCAGATCTTGTATTCGTGCGGCTCGCGCACGTCGATCAGCACAAAGTTGTCTCCGCGATCGAGTTTCTGCTTGAGTTCCACTACGTCGATTTCGCCTTCGTTCACTTTCGTCTCCTGGACCGCGGGCGCCGCCTGCGGCACGCCGCAGAATTGATGATAGTCGATCAGCCTGGTCACCGTCGGGTGCGTGCCACACACCGGGCACTCGGGGTTCTTGCGCAGTTTCAGCTCGCGAAACTTCATGCCGAGCGCGTCGTAGAGGAGCAGGCGTCCGACCAGCGGCTGGCCGATTCCCAGGATCAGCTTCACTGTTTCGGTAGCTTGGATCAGCCCGATGGTGCCCGGCAGAATCCCCAGCACGCCGCCCTCGGCGCAACTCGGCACCAGCCCGGGAGGCGGCGGCTCGGGATAGAGACAGCGATAACACGGTCCGCCCTCATATGCGAACACCGTCGCCTGTCCTTCGAAGCGGAAAATCGAGCCGTAGACGTTGGGCTTGCCGAGCAGCACGCAGGCATCGTTTACCAGGTATCGCGTGGGGAAATTGTCGGTGCCGTCGACGATGATGTCGTAATCCTTAAGAATATCGAGCGCGTTTTCGCTCGAAAGCGCCACTTCATGCGGGACGATTTCGACGAAGGGATTGATCGCCTTCATCTTCTCGGACGCCGATTCGATTTTGCGGCGGCCCACATCGCTCGTGAAGTGAATCACCTGGCGCTGCAGGTTCGTAAAATCGACAGTATCGAAATCCACCAGGCCGATTTTGCCGATGCCCGCGGCGGCGAGGTAAAGGCCGAGGGGCGCCCCCAATCCGCCAGTGCCGACCAGCAGCACCTTTGCGGCCTTCAATTTCTGCTGCCCCTCGATTCCCACCTCGGGAATGATCAGGTGCCGGCTGTAGCGCAGGATTTCCTCTTTGCTGAGCGCGGATTTCTCGGGCGGCGCGGCCACGGTCGATCCGCCGGCGATGGAAGGCACCAGCGACAGCGTGTCGCCGTCCTTCGTCTCGGTGGCGTCTTTGCTCAAGTAGCGAATGTCTTCGTCGTTGAGATAGACATTGACAAAGCTGCGCACCTTGCCTTCATCGGTAAAGATCTGTTTGCGCAAGTCGGGATATTGCGCGGTGAGCGAGTTCAGCACTTCGCCCACGGTGGCGCCGGAAACGCTTACGGCATCCTGTTTTCCAGTGAATTGCCGCAGGGGCGTGGGGATTAAAACCTTGGCCATTTTAGTAGATCAACTCCTCTTTCGCCGCTTCGGTCTGGTCGAAGTTGGGCAGCCAGCTATTGGCGTGGTGGAATTCGCCCTTTTGAATGGATATTACAACAAAGGAGTACCACGGGCACGAATTCTGCAAATCGGTCTTGGAAAAATAGGCGTCGCAATCGGGGTGCGAGTGGTAGATGCCAATGAGGTCCATGTGGCGCTCGCGCGCGGCCTTGTCGGCGGCGAGCAAATCCTCGGGGCGCAGTTCATAGCGAGTCGCCTGCGCGCCTTCAAAAGCGTTGCGCAGCCGAATCGCCGCGCTCACCGCTTTCCGCTCGCCATCGGTCGAGCCGAGCATGGCGCCGCAGCATTCATTCGGATACGTTTCGCGGGCGTGCGCCACCATTTCCGCCCACGGTTCGGATTCGATGCGGATCATCAATCGTCCCAGAAATGTTCGCTGAGATATTTCTCGGCGCTGTCGCAGAGCACGGTGACGATGGTGGCCGATTCTCCGTTGGCGACTGCTTCGCGCGCGATGACGGTGGCGGCGTGCACGTTGCATCCCGAAGAAATGCCCACCAGCAGCCCTTCTTCGCGCGCCAGGCGCCGCACCATCTTATATGCGTCTTCGGTTTCCATCCAGATATTGCCGTCGGCCAGTTTCTCGTCGTAAATTCCGGGGACGATGGCCGTCGGCATGTGCTTCAAGCCTTCCAACCCGTGGAATCCGCTCGAAGGCTGGACGGAGATGCACTTCACTTCCGGCAGATCGCGCTTGAAGCGTCGCGTGTTTCCCATAAAGGTGCCGCTGGTGCCCATGGAGGCGACGAAGTGCGTAAAGTTTCCGCCCGTCTGCTGGATAATTTCGGGACCGGTGTGTTCGAAGTGCGCCTTCCAGTTGGCCGGATTGTTGTACTGGTCGGGATAGAAATAAACGTCCGGATCGGCCATGTAAATCTGGCGGCAGAGCCGGATCGCGCCGTCGGAGCCTTCGGCGGCATCGCTAAAGACGCACTCCGCGCCGTAAGCTTTGAGAGTGCGCTTGCGCTCGTCGGATGCATTCTTCGGCAGCACAAGCTTCACCTTATATCCGCGATTCGCGCCGATCATGGCGTAGGCGATTCCGGTATTTCCGCTGGTGGAATCGAGGATGGTGCGCGAGTGGTTCAGCTTGCCCGAGCGCTCGCCATCGAGGATCATGTTCAGTGCCGCGCGGTCCTTTACCGACCCGCCGGGGTTAAAATATTCGGCCTTGGCGAAGATCTCGACGCCGGGGAATCCGGCCGCGATGCGGTCCAGGCGGATGAGCGGTGTGTTGCCGATGGTGGCGAGCAAAGGCTCGGCTTGACTGCGCGCCAGATGTGGGACGGGGAGAACTTGGGCCATGCTTACCTTCTTGGATTCATCCCGCGGCACAAAGATGCAAACACCGCATGCGTTTGACACCAAAGGAATTATCGCTATCTCTGAGTCTGTCCTATTGTAGCATCGCCCTAAAGTCTGTCAATAAAGGGGGGAAAGCCGCGCCGGCATCAAAAAATCGCCACTGGCTCGACCGTCACGGCGGCTTTCGCCTTCGGGGCGACGTCGACGCTCTTCGCCTGGAACATCGCCAGCAGGATTTTTTCCAGGTCTTCGGGGACGTTCCAGCGGATAGTCTGAGTGGTGGCGAGCGCGCGGTATTTGCCGGGTGCGAGCGGGGGCGACGTGTAGCTCCCGTTCTGATCGGCCTGTCCGCGGACCGCAAGCCTCGCGAGCGCGGGCACAGTGCTGACGGAGTCCGGAATCAGCACCACCGAGGCACCGGGGACGGGATTGTCCAGGGCGTCCTTCGCCGCTACACCGACAGTCGCGACGTCCGTCGCCATGACCAGATGCAGTGTGCCGGTCGATCCGGGCGCGAGCCGCAAAATGCCGTCGGTGATGTTGACGTCGTTGTAGGTCATCTCCTTCGGGTAGGTGGTTATCTTGCCGAACACCTGGAACTCGATCGCATAATCGCCCGGGGGCAAACCGAAACCCATCTGAATGTCGGACGGCACCGCCACGGAAAAATCGGTCTCCGCGATTGCGCCGTTCAACGCTATGTGCAGCAGGAAGTTACCGAACGTGAAAAAACCTGTTAGGTATCCCCGCTCGCTTTCGAAGTCGCCATCCTGATTTCGCGCGTCGTTCAACGCGGCGTCGCTGGGGTCGGGCTGGATCACGCGCGCGCCCAAGCGGATCAGGTCGTCTTCGGTCGGTTCGTTCATGCCGAGGGCGGCGGCGATCTTGCGCAGCGCCGCTTGCGCGCGGTCGTTGAGTTTGGGCGCGGTAGGCGGATTCGATGGGTCGTCCCGGTCCGCCTGCACGCGAAAGTGGACCAGATCGGTGGACAGGTCGACATGTTCCAGGTCAGAGCCGAGGACCGTGAAATCCGTGGCGGCGCGCTCGCCGGATAGCCGATACTCCCCCGGCGAAAGCCCGCAGACGCGATATTTCCCGTGCTCATCGATGCCGCCGCGCAGGCGCACCAGGCGCGTTCCCGCGAGTGCCGCTTCACGGATTTCGAAATCGGCAGCGCCCTGAATTTTGCCGGCAATGCAGTAGAACGGCGCGGTAGCGATCTTGATATCGACCTTGCGGCGAGTTTCTCCGGGCTGAAGAATCACCGGCGTCGCGAGGTCCATGCGGGAGGCGGACGGATAGTAAGTGGGGACTTCGATCGGCGAGCGTTTTTCGAGATCGAGTTCCTTGGGCACGTCCCGATCCACGAGGAGATAATAGCGGCGATTCGCCTCTAGATCGGAGGCAAACGAATAAGATCCGTCCTCGTTTGTGACTTTAGGCCCGATGACGGCTTGCTTGAGGAGGCCGCCAACGTACTCAGGCCGAATCAGCCAGACGAACGCGTCAACTACCGGGTCGCCGTTCGGGTCCAACACGCTGCCGGAGATGACGGGTTTGGCCGGAACCACGATGTCCAACGTGACTTCCTCACCCGCGTCAACCTTGATCCGCCGGTAAGTACTGGATTCGGGATCGCGCTCGGTCTTGAGGGAGTAAGTGGCCGGAGCAAGACTCGTGAGCGCGTATTTCCCCGTTTCATCCGTGGTTGCCTTGACTGACGCACCTCCATACATCATCATGCCGTTCTGGGAGCGGCGGATCTGCGGCTCGGAACCCTGATAGGCCTCAACAGTGATGCCCGCGACCGGCTGTCCGTTGGAATCCTTGACGGTGCCGCGGATGACGCCTTTGGACTCGGGCTCGCCGGTCTGCGCGGCCAACACTCCCGCGAGAAGGGCAAAAGTAATGGCGCCACGCATGACTTATTATGCGCTCAATCGGGCGCGGTGCGAAGACGATTCATCCAGTAAGCCCAGGCCACCGCGAGCGAAAACAAAATCAGGCTGGCGTATGGCGCCGTGTGCGGATCGCGCGGCGGAGGACCGGAAATATTGCCATACCAGGCGAGGGTGAGGAGCGCGACGACGGTCCAGAAAGCGAAGATTCCGGTGCGGCCTCTGGGACGGAAGGTGCGCGCATAGAGGATTACGGCGGCCAGCCAGAATCCTCCCTCGATCAAGATGGTCGCGGGGATGGAAGTCCAGAGCCCGAGCCCGAAAAACGTGTGAGTGCCGGGGGCGAGCGGCATATCGGGGCGGTGAGCGATCCAATCCAGAATCCAGTGGCTGATCACGACCGCGAACAGAATCCACGCGCCGCGCGGCGAGCGGCGCCGCAGGAAATAAGCGGCGGCGAGCAGCGCGCCCCAAACGGCATCCATGAGCAGGCTATGACTGTAAGCGATCTCTGATGCTGCGAAGTAGTTCCCCGCGCCCATCGCGGGCCGGAACTCAACGTGCTCGACGCCAGCAATTATGAAAACGCACCAGAGCAGGTCAGCGAGCATGGCGGCGAGCACGAGCGTGCCGAGCGAGATGGATGGCGCGATACGCTTGCCGGCCAGCCCGACGGCGAAATGGCCGACCAACATCAGTTCCTCCCGAACCAGAGTTCCTTGGTGACGCCGACCGGCCGCATCATCCGCAGGTCCGGGAGAGCGCGCCCCCGCACCATGGTGTCGGTGGTCCGCTTAGCGATCCACTCGCGGGCCGCGCCGATCAGGAGGCCGGCGAGTTCACCGGCGTGGCGGTCTTCCGCCAATTGATCGAAGGTGCGTGTCATTTCATCGCCAAACAGGGCGCGGTAATCGTAGGGATAGAGGCGAATCAGGATGCGATAGGCGCGTTTCATTGTCATACCTCGCGGCTTTTGAGTCGCGCCGCGGCGGCGCGGGTCAGTTGTTTCATCCGGTCGAGCTCGGCATCGAGCTGTGCGCGGCCGGATTGTGTGAGACAGTAGGCCTGTTTTTCGCGCGCGGTATCTTCCTGCTCGAAGCGCTCGATCCAGCGGTCTTCCAGCAGGCGGCGCAGGGCGCCATAAAGCGTGCCGGTGCTCAAACGGACACGCCCGCGGCTGAGAGATTCGATATCTTTCAGGAGGGCGTACCCATGGCGCGGCCTATCGGCGAGGCTGAGCAGGATCAGGAGGACCGGCTCGGTGAGCGGTTTGACTTCCGGTTCGATATTTCGTTGCATGACAGGTCGTCTCACGACATATTAAGATCTTGAACCGGCGTTGTCAAGCGAGTGTTTCTTCTCTGCGATCTCTGCGGCTCTGCGAGAAATTCTTTTGGGTTCACGCAGAGTCGCAGAGGGCGCAGAGGGAAACGACTGCAGGATGAGCCAGACACGTTTTCTTTGCATCTTTGCGCCTTTGCGGGAAACTCTTCCTTTGTTTCCTGCATTACAATGGCTCAATTATGCTTTTCCGTGGCGCTTCTCTGATTTGCCTGTTGGGTGCGGTGTCGTTTGCGCAGACTGCCAAGCGGCCCCTGAATCACAAAGACTACGACGGCTGGAAGACCATCGCCGGGCAGCATCTCTCCGCTGACGGCAAGTTCCTGGCCTACGCGCTCTTCCCGGAAGAGGGCGATGGCGAGATCATTGTCCGCGATCTGGTGACCGGCAAGGACGCGCATTTTCCCGCCGGCGCGCGCCCATTGCCGACCGGCGCGGTTACCGAGGAGGGTGCTCCACCGGAAGCGCGGTCCGCCACCATCACCTTCTCGTCGGACAGCAAATACGTGGTCTTCTCGGTCTTCCCCCTGAAGGCCGACACCGACAAAGCGCGCAAGGAGAAAAAGACCGCCGAGCAGATGCCCAAGGATTCCATGACGATCGTGGAATTGGCATCCGGCAAGTCGGCCACCGTCGAGCGCGTGAAGCGGTTTGCCATGCCCGAGAAAGCAGCGGGGTGGTTGGCCTATCAGAAGGAAGCGCCCGACCGGCCGGCGAATGCATCCGATGCCGCCAAGCCCGCGGGAGGGGGAGGCGACGAAGCAGATCAGCAGGGCGGACGCGGCGGCCGTGGCGGTGGACGCGGCGGAGCGGGTGGGCGCGGCGCCGAATTCGGCAGTGACCTCGTTTTGCGATCGCTGGCGGATGGCGCGGAGCGCACGTTTTCGGATGTCGCGGAGTTCCAGCTTACGGACGACGGCAAACAATTGGTGTACGCGGTCGCAGCGCACGATACCGCCAAGAACGGCGTCTTTGTGACCACACCGGGATCGGCCGACGCACCCGCCGCGGTGCTCGACGGCAAGGGCAAGTATTCGAAATTGACGCTCGACGAGAACCAGGCGCAGATGGTTTTCCTGAGCGATCGCGACGATCCCGCGGCCAAGCCGCCGAAATGGAAGATGTATCGCTGGGATCGTAAGGGTGCGGCCGCGGAACTGGTGTCGGATGCCGCCACCGGCTTCGAAAAAGGATTCGCCATCAGCGACAAGGGGACGATCTCGTTCTCGCGCGACGGTTCGCGCGTCTATTTCGGAGTCGCCGTGCCTGCGCCCGAGCCAAAGGCCGACGATGCGGCAGACGCCGCCACGGACGACAAGGCGGTGGTCGATCTGTGGAGCTACAAAGACGAGTACCTCCAACCGGTCCAGAAATTGCGCGCGGCCCGCGACCGCGATCGTACCTTCATGGCCGCTTATGTCATCCCCGAGCACAAACTGGTACAACTGGGCGATAGCGAACTCGAGACGGTAACCACGTCGGAGAGCTTGCAATGGGCGTTGGGCAGCGACGATCGCGCCTATCGCAAAGCCAACGACTACGACGAGCATTTCACCGATCTCTATCTGGTTGACTCCGCTTCCGGCGTGCGCAAGAAAATCGCCGAGAAGAGTTTCGGGCAGACAACCTGGTCGCCCTCGGGACGCTACCTGCTGACTTTCGACGGCAAGGATTGGAGCACCATCTCGGTCCCCGATGGAAAGAAGACCAACCTCACCGCCGCGCTCGGCGCAAAGTTCTTCAATGAGGACACCGACACGCCGAGCATTCCCGTTGCGTACGGATCGGCCGGGTGGACCAAAGACGGCAACTCGGTGCTGATCTACGATCGCTACGATATCTGGCGCATTTCGCCCGATGGCACGGGCGCGAAAAATCTTACAGCGGGTTACGGCCGCGCGCACGACCTCCGTCTCCGCTATGTCCGCACGGAGACGGATCCGCGCGAGCGATGGATCGACGGCTCCAAGCCATTGCTGCTCTCGGGCGAGAATTTGAAGACCTACGACCAGGGATTTTTCCGCGTCTCCATCGATGGCGGAGAGCCCAAGCAGCTTTTGATGGCCCCGAAATCGTTCAGCGCGCCGATGAAGGCGAAAGATGCCGATGTTTATCTTCTCACCGGGCAGTCCTTCAACGAATTCCCGGATCTGCTCACCGCCGATGGCACGTTCAAGGAACTGCGCAAGGTAAGCGACGCCAATCCGCAGAAGGCCGGATTGCTGTGGGGCGCGGCGGAACTGGTGGCATTTAAGAATGCCGACGGCGTGCCGCTCCAGGCGACGCTCTACAAGCCGGAAGATTTCGATCCCCAGAAGAAATACCCGATGATGGTGTACATTTACGAGCGGCTCACGCAGAACGTGGACCACTTCGTGAATCCCGCGCCGGGCACGTCGATTAATATCAGCTACTACGTCAGCAACGGATACCTGGTGCTCACGCCGGACATCGTCTACACCATCGGCTATCCCGGCCAAAGCGCGCTGAAGTGCGTGCTGCCGGCGATTCAGGCGGTGGTGAACCGCGGCATCGTCGATGAGAACGCCATCGGCATACAGGGGCACAGTTGGGGCGGATATCAGATCGCTTACATGGTGACGCAGACCAGTCGTTTCCGCGCGGTGGAAGCCGGCGCGCCGGTGGCCGACATGATCAGCGCCTATGACGGAATCCGCTGGGGCACGGGGATCACGCGGCAATTCCAGTACGAGCGGACGCAAAGCCGCATCGGCGGGTCGATCTGGCAATATCCCACGCGCTTCATCGAGAACTCGCCGATTTTCTGGGCGGACCGCGTGCAAACTCCGGTGTTGATTCTGCAGAACGATGGCGACACGGCGGTGCCGTGGTATCAGGGCATCGAATTCTTCCTGGCTTTGCGCCGTCTCGGCAAGGAAGTGTACCTCTTCAACTACAACGGGCAGCCGCACGGACTGCAGAATCGTCCCGATCAGAAGGACTACGCCATCCGCATGCAGCAGTACTTCGATCACTATCTGAAAGGCGCGCCGGCGCCCGATTGGATGACCAAAGGGGTGCCGTACCTGGAGCGCGACAAAACGGAACTGCAGGCGTTGCAGGGCGGCGAGAAGTAGCGTGGTGTCCTGGCTAAAAGGCACCGCTCCCTTGCGGTCACGGCTCTTCAGCGATGCGTTGAAACGACAGCGCCTGGTGAGCCGCGACCGCGAGGGAGCGGTGCTTTTCCGTGGGGACCATCGAGTTTTGCAAGTGCTTCAAGAATTATGGGCGGCGAGCGCATGAGCTTCGGCGGACGGCGGGTGCTCGCGCTGGAAAGCCGGCGGGCGGCGGAAATGGCCGAATTGATCCGCCGGCAGGGCGGGGATCCGTTCGTGGCGCCCTCCATGCGCGAAGTCCCGCTCGCGGCCGATGAAGCCACCGCGCGCTTCGCCGAGCGGCTTTTCGCGGGCGGGTTCGACATGATGGTGCTGCTCACGGGTGTGGGCACACGGCAGTTGAACCGTCTGCTCGGACCGCCATTCGTTGAAGCGCTGCGGAAAGTCACGGTGGTGGCTCGCGGGCCGAAGCCGGTGGCGGCGTTGCGCGAAATGGGACTGACGGCCGCGGTAGTCGCACCCGAACCGAATACGTGGCGGGAACTCTTGCAGGCGCTCGCTGACCGGACGGAGAAGCGGATCGCGGTGCAGGAGTACGGGCGGTCGAACCAGGAATTGCTCGCGGGACTGCGGGCGCGCGGAGCGGAGGTCACCGCGGTGCGGGTATATCAGTGGGACCTGCCTGCGGACGCCGCGCCCTTATTCGAGGCGGCGCGGCGCCTGGCGGCAGGCGATTTCAGCGTCGTGCTGCTCACCACGGCAATTCAGATCTCGCACCTGGCGCGGGCGGCGCGCGAGCAGGACATCGAGGATGCCGCTATGGAAGCCTTGCGCCGCTCGTTCGTGGGGTCGATCGGCCCGACCACCACGGAAGCGCTGGAGGAGTTCGGCATCCGCCCCGCGTTCGAGCCATCGCACCCCAAGATGGGCGTGCTGGTTCTGGAGGCCGCCGCTCGGTTTATGTGATATTCTACATAGGGATCTCTTATGAACAACTGGACCATTCGGACGATCGCTCTCGCGGTATTCTCCCTCGGAGCGTTATTCGCTCAGGACATTACCGGCGCCTGGCAGGGCACGCTGGTGCTCCCCAACAAGCAGGAATTGCGGCTCGTATTCAAGATTTCGAAGGCGGACCCGGGGCTGAAGGCGGTGATGTACAGCATCGACCAGACGCCGCAGGCAATCTCGTCCGAGATCACGCAGACGGGCTCAACCGTTAAGATCACCGTTCCCGCGGCTGCGATAACCTACGAGGGCAAGCTCGATTCCGACGGCGTGAATCTCACCGGCAATTTCACGCAAGGGGGCGGGCAGCCGATCGCATTGAACTTCAAACACGTCGGGCCAAAAGAGCCCGAGTGGCCCATGCCCGATGCGCCGGCGCTCCCGAAAAACATGGCGGCCGATGCCGATCCTGAGTTCGACGCCTGTTCCATTAAGCCGAGCAAGCCCGGCCAACAAGGCAGGGGGCTCACGATCCGCGGGCGCGAGGTCGTCACCATCAACACGCCCGTCAGCTTTCTGATTACCTTCGTGTACGGCGTGAGCGCACAGCAGGTGACGGGCGGCCCGGCCTGGATGGACACCGAAAGCTACGATCTGGACGGCAAGCCCGCGCAGGAAGGCATGCCGAACCAGAAGCAGTTGAAAATCATGATTCAGAAACTGCTGGCCGATCGGTTCCAATTGAAATTCCACCGCGAGAAGAAGGAATTGAACGTCTACGCCATCCAGGTGGGCAAGAACGGGCCGAAGCTCACCAAGAGCGCGGCCGACCCGAAAGGTCTTCCAGGACTTCAGTTCCGCGGCCTGGGCGCCTTGAATGTTTTCAACGCAACGATGGCTGATCTTGCCAGCACGTTCCAGACGGCGGTTTTGGACCGGCCGGTGGTGGACCAAACGGGGCTCGACGGCCATTACGATTTCGCGCTGAACTGGACGCCCGACGAGACTCAATTCGCCAGTATGGGTATCAAGGTGCCGCCTCCGTCGGATAAGGCGGACGCACCCCCGGACTTGGGCGCGGCGCTACAGGAGCAACTCGGGCTCAAACTGGCGACTACCAAGGCGCCGGTGGACGTGCTGGTGATCGATCACGTGGAAAAGCCCTCGGCGAACTAGTGTGGGCCGGCCAATCCTGAGGCACTTGCAAAATTAATCGTTCCACACAAAAGGCACCGCTCCCTGGCGGGTGCCCGGCTCAGTAAGCGCGGCCGTTTCAACGCATAAATTGAATAGGCGCGACCGCGAAGCGAGGGAGCGGTGCCTTGGCAATTTGACTGAATCTTGCAAGTCCCTCAAATCGGCCTGCAACCGCATTTCAGCCGCCGACGGGTGAAATATCAGGTGAACACTTGGGAAGAATCTGCCGATAAGAGGCTTATGAGGCTGCACCTGGCTCTGGGCGTCGGAGCGGCGGTTGTGCTGCTATCGGGGTTCCCGGTCAGAGCGGACGGACTCCCCACTCTCACCACCACGCGTGCCGTCCATACTCTGCCTGAGGCCGAGGCGCGGCGCGGCTACCCGGTCCGACTGCGGGCGGTCGTCACCTATTACGACCCCTACATCGATGCCCGCCACGGCGCTTTATTTGTTCACGATGCGTCGGGTGCGATCTTTGTGGCGGTTCCGGCCAAACCAATATTGCCCCTGCGCGCCGGCGCCGTTGTCGACGTGGAAGGTGTCTCGGGGCCGGGTGACTTCGCGCCCATTATCGACCGGCCGAAAATCCGCGTGGTTTCCCAGTCGCACGTACCCGATGAGGCGCCCAAAACCAGTCTGGCCCAACTTCTGACGGGTGCCCAGGACGCTCAGTGGGTAGAGGTCGAAGGCGTGGTGCACTCGGTCTGGGAATCGGGGCGTGAGGTGATTCTGGATGTCGCTCTCGCCGACGGGATGATCAGCGCGACCACGGTAAAGGAAAAGGACGCCGGCTACAACCGCCTGGTAGACGCGCAGGTACGGATACATGCCAATGCCGGCGCGCTGTTCAACAAGTACCGCCAGATGACCGGAGCTCGCCTGCTGTTTCCCGGCCTGGACCAGGTAACGGTCGTCACGCCGGCCCTGCCCGACCCCTTTGCGGGACCGGTACAAGCCACCCGGAGCCTGCTGCGCTTCAATTCCAACGGACCGTTCATTCACATGGTCCACATTCGCGGCCGCGTCACCTTTCAGTGGCCGGGCCGCGAACTGTGCATTCGGGACGATGCCAACGGATTGTGCGTGCAAACCGCGCAAACCGAGCGCGTGGATCCGGGAGAGGGGGTCGAT
>Ga0181538_10000722_pt1 | contig 39266 bp, 33 predicted proteins | sample PEATcosm2014_Bin_40_FD_119773 | JGI IMG/M metagenome (GOLD analysis project Ga0181538, IMG submission 119773) | Peatland microbial communities from MTU Mesocosm Facility, Houghton, MI, USA - PEATcosm2014_Bin23_30_metaG | ecosystem: Environmental > Terrestrial > Soil > Wetlands > Peat | place... | reverse complement strand
TGCTCCCTCGAGCTTGCTACCAACTTGGCGGCCTGATGTGCTTGAAGACAAAAAAGAGAGAGGGTTCTCCGCACCTCTCCCAGAGAGAAAAAATTGCATTTCAAGAGAGAATCTACAATCTTCATGTGCTCGGCTCCTTTCCTCCGAGCCTTGGTACGTTTGAGCCATACCAATCTACTCGGCGTCTGGAGCCGACACGGTTATCTAATCAGCCCTTGAACTTACCTTTTGTCCGAGTCCGCGATACCTGCCAACGCCGAGCGCGCCAGCATCTTGGTCTCCGGATCCTCTGATTTCGACGCCTCAACAAGTGCCGCGACAGCCTGATCGGTCTTCAGCCGGGACAGGGCTGTAATCATCATTGAGGCGAACTCCCTCCTCTTTATAGCCGTCGCGATATAGGGGACCGCAACAGGGTCCTTTATGCTTGAGAGTGCCTTCGCAGCGGTTAGGGCGCTGGCGGACGAGTGGAGGTCCTCTACACGGGACAACAGATCGGCGCACGCGGAGTCCAGGGAGCCTTCGTCGCGCGGGAGCACAGTTAAGGTTAGTGCGGCGTGATTGCCACTAATGCGGTAGGTAAACGGCTCCTTCGGGGACGAAATCGGCGAGAGACTTACATCGATCCGGTAGGTACCCACCTTCTTGAAGACGAACCAGTCGCTCAGGGAAACGGAGCCTGGGGACGTTTCTCCTGCGGCGGCGACAAACGCATCGACAGGTCCCCAGCCCTCCCGCAGCGTGGGTGTTGGCTTATGAGAGACTTGGCCGTCGGGATCAACGACCGTAATGTCCAGCTTCTCGTCTTCATATCCGAGGTTAATCACAACACCGTGCCCCGAACGGTTATCGAACGTTATTTGGAGTATTGCCGGCTCTCCCTGCGTCACGGGAGTCTTCTCCATTGAAAACTTGGCTGTGACGGCGACCATCGAATCGGCATGCACCGCGCTCGAACCGACGAGCAAAGAACCGCCCAGAAGGCACGTCGTGAGAAGATGGTTAAGTATTGATCGCATCGCATTCCTCCCTTCGTCTCAGCCTGCACAATTAGCAGAGTCTCACTGATTGGGTATCGTGTACGGTGAAGTCTGGCTGGTATCTCCCCTCGAAACCGTAACCACCCATTTCCCGGATGCATTCTTCGACATAGTGTAGGTTATGGATACGGGTCCGTAGATGTTCGTCCAAGCACCGCCAGCGCAGGAGTACTGATACAGCTGAGTTCCGGACCATGAATTCACCGAATATGGCTTTACAAAATTCAAGTTGCCGAGCCTATCGTAGTCCGACTGCTCCTCCGCAGCGGCATTAATCCCCGGGGATGTAACCGAGGGATTTGGGATACCACTTCCAGCAGCACCCTTTGCTACCCACGGGGGGCTCGGGGGATAGAAACAATTTTGGGTGTTGTTCGGCGCGGGGCAGCTCGCGTTGTTCGTATTTGGAAATGTCACGTATTCCCTAACGAAGCAATCACCGATGTCGTAATAATCCCCACTGCTCGACTGCCAAGCAAAGTCCGCCTCGAGAAAAGGGTCCGCTCCTTGCCCTTGATCGCTCGCGCCTGTCATATGAAAATTGACCGGCACCGCACGCACAGGTGTTACCTCGAAGCTCACGGCGCCGCTAGCGTTTGTCGCGGCATTCGTGACTATCACGTCCTGAACCCCTAGGGGAGCATTCGCTGCTATGTTGAAAGTTCCTGTTATAGTGCTGTCGTTGGCAGTATTAATGGATGCCGTAATACCGGTGCCTCCAAAGCCCACTGTGGCACTCGTACCGAAGCCGCTCCCGGAGATAGTCACGTTGACATTGGACCCGATGTTACCCCAGTTTGGCGAAATGCTGCTGACCGTAATCTGAACCGTCGACGTCTGCGCCACCTGCTGGCTGGTCAAGTCATACGTAGCCCAGCCGCGGATTGGCAGGGCCCAAGGCGCCGGCCAAGTGTCCTCACATGCCGGGCTGTTTCCCAGATAACCGTTGATCCAGCAAGGAGAGGGTGCATAAACACCGTTGCCCTCCTCGAACGCAGTCTGATAGAAAGCGATCATGTTTGGACTGGTCCAGTACTCGTTGCCGTTCAACTGAATTGTGCCTTCCACCTTGCCGGCATACGACAGGTCTGCTGACGCGCCCGGTGCCATGGTTACAGCGGGGAAAGTGTAAACCTCACTCGGGTTGCCCAGACCAGCATTAACCGTGTATCCCGCCTGCCAAGCGTTGCCATTGAGCATGACAAATGCTTGTTCAAGACCGTTGCAACTCTGCGGATCGCAGAAGTTGCCCCCATCGTTGCCGGTGAGGGAGACGGTGGGAGTGACGGTTGTGGAGCCGTCGCCATTCAACCTTTCGATTTCGGTGTAGTAGAGATTCCAAGTGCCGAACTGTGCGAGGGCGGCTGCCGAGAGCAGGAACAACACTAACACAATCCACAATGCTCTCATTGGGCCACCGCCGGTTGGGTGTGGTACTGCATGTGGGTTTTTTCCGACCGGATAAATGCGAGCAGCTTGCCGTAGGCGGCCGCGCTCAGGGCGGCCTGCATTTCTGCGAGCGTTGGAGGCTGCTTGGGGTTGTTGTGGTATGCCAGCATGACCGCGTTGTAGACCGCAAGGTCGGGGGCCGACAGCCCGATCTTCGCCTGATGTTTGGCTGTGTTGGCGGCATTGGCTGGAGTGTCAAACATCGAATGCACGCTGAACACCGCCAAGGCTGCTGAAGAGTCGGGAATCAACTCGGGATGCTCGCTCCCGTTGATGGTGGTTTGCTGTGCGAATCCCATGCCTGACAGCAGCAGGAAGAGCACAAGCAGCTTCTTCATTCTCCGTCTCCTTCCCGGACACAGGCGAAAGACTAGAGGCCTGGAGGACCAGCGGGGTCGAGAAATTGTTTTGTTCTGAATTCGGAACAGAGACCACCTGCCGAGCCGGAAACCTTTCGTTATGAGCAGCTTACGGCCTACAAACCATCAGCCGGGTGTAATCACATTTCCTTTCAAACACGTTCGGCTTGTTCAGTGATCGCCATTACCAGGTGTTGGTGACGGGGTGTGTTCCATTTTCAGAACGCCGGCCTTCGCCTGAGTATCCGCCCCGGAATTCAGCGCGCTATCCGAGTACAATCTCGGCAATGCAGGTTCTGGTCAGTGGCTCGACGGGATTGGTCGGCTCGGCGCTGATGGCGGCGTTGGAGGGCGCCGGACACTCGGTGGTCCGGCTGGTCCGCCGCACTCCTGGCGCAAATGAGATCCGATTGGATGCCGGCGCACCCGAAAGTTTTGATGCCGTGGTCCACCTCGCCGGAGAAAGCATCGCCGGGCGCTGGACCGTGGCCAAGAAGACACGCATCCGCGACAGCCGCGTGCAGGGGACCAGCACGCTGGCTGCGGCTCTGGCACGGACGGGCCGGCCACCCAAGGTCATGGTGTGCGCCTCGGCGATCGGGATCTATGGCGATCGCGGCGATGAAGTCTTGCACGAGGAGAGCGCACCGGGCTCCGACTTTCTCGCCGAGGTCAGCCAGCAATGGGAAGCTGCCACCGAGCCCGCAGCCCGGGCCGGCGTTCGCGTTGTGTCGCTCAGGATCGGCGTGGTGCTCAGCCGGCGCGGCGGTGCGCTGGGGCGAATGCTGCTCCCGTTCCGCATGGGCGCCGGCGGACGCATTGGCAGCGGCAGCCAGTGGATGAGCTGGATCACGCTCGACGACTTAGTCGGCGCCATTCAGCACGCTCTGGCCACCGATTCGCTGCGTGGTCCGGTGAACACCGTCGCGCCCAACGCTGTGACCAATGCCCAATTCACGCGCGCTCTGGGCGAAACCCTGCACCGGCCGACGATCTTTCCGCTCCCGGCATTCATGGTCCGGCTGATGTTCGGCGAGATGGGTGAGGCGCTGCTCCTGGGCAGCCAGCGCGTGGATTGCGGGAAACTCGTGGCCAGCGGCTTCCGCTTCCGCCACCCCGAGCTAAAGCCCGCGCTGGAAGCCATTCTGTAGAGACGCAGCTCGCCGCGTCTCCTATTTCTGGAAGAACATCTCGAGCGCCGTGGCTGCCAGGACCACGGCAAAAACCTTGCGCAGGATCACGTCCGGCACCTTCTGCGCCCACATGCCGCCGAAGTAGCCGCCCACAAAGAGTCCGAGCGCCAGCAGCAGGCCGATCTTCAGGTCGGCGTTTCCCGCTTTGTAATATTTCAGGAACGCCAGCAGCCCGGTGGGCGGAAGCAATATGGCAATGGTCGTACCCTGGGCCATGTGCTGGTTCATCTTGAAGCCGTAATACAGGATGGGAACCAGCACGGCGCCCCCGGCGATGCCCACCAGCCCGGAAATGATCCCCACCGCGACTCCGGTCACGATCGCCCACAGGATGATCACGTTCGTCTCCTCTCGCGCATGAATTCTGGGATTTAGCCAGTGATTTCAATGGCGCAATGAATCAATTTTTTCTTCTTGCCCGCCTGAGACTCACATCATATGGTGGAACCACAAGATGGACCGCTATCTCTGTATTCATTCTCACTTCTACCAACCGCCGCGGGAGAATCCGTGGCTTGAGGCGGTGGAGCTGCAGGACTCGGCTTACCCGTATCACGACTGGAACCAGCGCATCACCGCCGAGTGTTACGCGCCCAACGCAGCCTCGCGCCTGCTCGACGGCTCCAACCGCATCACCAAGATCGTCAACAACTACGCGCGCATCAGCTTCAACTTCGGCCCCACGCTGCTCTCCTGGCTGGAGGAAAACTCGCCCGGCGCCTACCAGAAGATCCTCGAGGCCGACCAGGAGAGCCAAGCGCACTTTTCCGGCCACGGCAACGCCATCGCCCAGGCCTACAACCACATGATCCTGCCGCTCGCCAGCCGCGCGGACAAGTATACGCAGGTGCTGTGGGGCATCCGCGACTTCGAGCGCAGGTTCCGCCGGCAGCCGGAGGGCATGTGGCTGCCGGAGACGGCCGTGGACACGGAAACGCTCGAGGTCATGACCCACCTGGGCATCCGCTTCACGGTGCTGGCGCAGGGACAGTCGCGCCGCGCCCGCAAGATCGGCAGCCGCGTCTGGAAGAACGTCCAGGGAGTCATCGACCCTTCACGCGCCTACCGCCTGCGGCTTCCCTCGCGGCGGGTGATCACGCTGTTCTTCTACGACGGCCCCATCTCCCAGGCGGTGGCCTTCGAGGGCCTGCTCGATAACGGCGGGCGCTTCGTGCAGCGGCTGCTGAGCGGCTTCTCCGACGCGCGCACCTGGCCCCAGCTCATGCACATCGCCACCGACGGCGAGACCTACGGCCACCACCACAAGTACGGCGACATGGCGCTGGCCTATGCGCTCGACCACATCGAGACCCACAAGCTGGCGAAGATCACCAACTACGGCGAGTTCCTGGAGCAGCACCCGCCAACCCACGAGGTCGAGATCGTGGAGAAGAGTTCGTGGAGTTGCATCCACGGCATTGAGCGCTGGCGGGCCGATTGCGGTTGCTCCAGCGGCGGCCGCCCGGGCTGGAACCAGCAGTGGCGCGCTCCCTTGCGCCAGGCGCTGGACTGGCTCCGCAACGAGCTCACCCCCAAGTTCGAGCGCAAAGCCGCCAGCCTGCTGAAGGCCCCGTGGCTGGCCCGCAATGACTACGTCGAGGTTTTGCTCGATCGCACCCCTGAGAATCAGGAGCGGTTCCTGGAGAAGCATGCGCGCGCGACCGAGCGGCTCGGTTCGGTCCCCAGCGACGACAATGTCGCGATCCTGAAGCTGATGGAACTTCAGCGCCACGCCATGCTGATGTACACCAGTTGCGGCTGGTTCTTCGACGAGCTTTCCGGGATCGAGACGGTGCAGGTAATCATGTACGCCGCCCGCGCGGTGCAGCTCGCGCAGGAGCTGTTCGGCGACCACATCGAAGAACACTTCCTGGAAAAGTTGGCGCTGGCTGCCAGTAACATTTCCCAGTACGGCAACGGCGCCGACCTCTACCGCAAGTGGGTGAAGCCGGCCGCCCTCGACCTGCTCAAAGTGGGCGCCCACTACGTCATCAGTTCGCTGTTCGACCCCTATGGCCAGCATTCCTCGGTGTACTGCTACACCGTGGACCGCGAAGACCACCGCATCCTCGAGTCGGGAAGGGCGCGCCTGGCGGTGGGACACGGGCGGGTGTGCTCGCGCGTCACCCAGGAATGCGCCCACCTCACCTTCGGGGCATTGCACCTGGGCGACCACAACCTGAACGCCGGTACGCGCTATTTCCGTGGCCAGGAAGACTATGATTCGCTGGTGCGCGAAGTCGGCGAGGCTTTCCTTTCCGCCGACATCCCCGGCGCGCTGCGCGCCCTCGACCGCCAGTTCGTCGGCGTGACCTACTCGCTGAAGTCGCTGTTCCGCGACGAGCAGCGGCGCGTCGTCTCCATCATCCTGAATTCCACCCTGGGCGACGCCGAAGGCAGCTTCCGCCAGCTCTACGAGCAGCACGCACCGTTGATGCGCTTCCTGGGCGAGTTGGGAACACCGCCTCCCCGGGTATTGCACATGACCGCCGAGTTCGTGCTGAATGCCAGCCTGCGGCGCGCCTTCGAGGAACAGAACTTCGACCTGGAACGAATCCGCAGCTTGCTCGACGCCGCGCAGCGGGAGCGCGTGACGCTCGACAGCGCCGGGCTCAGCTATGCTCTGCGCCACAGCCTCGAGCGGATGATCCAGCGGTTACAGGCTGGCCCCGCCGAACTGGAGCCCCTGGAGAGACTGGAAGCGGTTGTCGATCTGGTTCGCAGCCTGCCCTTCGAGGTCGATCTCTGGGAGGTGCAAAACCGCTACTACCAGATGCTGCAGCAGGTGCGTCCTGAGTTCCAGGCCCGCGACGACGATGCAGGCCGTATCTGGCTGGCGCACTTTGACCGCCTGGGAGAAAAGCTCCGCATCCTGGTTCCGGCGCCGGTGCCGACCGCGGTATAGATTCCCGGTTAGGGTTGCCAGTTCAGTTTGGGAACTCACGAAAGCCCGCACTCAGAGTAAAATCCAGCGTTTGCGCCCAACTATGTCTTCGCCCTCGAGTTCCGCGCTCGACCGCCTGAAACCCGCGGTGCCGGTGTTCGTGGCCACCACGGTGATGCTGACGTTCATCTCCTTCTGGCGGGCATCGGCGATCGTGCTTTCCGACCTGGCCTCCTCCGCCTACTACGTCGGCGGCGATACGGAGAACGTCATTGGCAGGAGCGCGCCCTGGTTCGTTCTGGGCGTCATGCTGTTCAGCTACGCGGTGCGCGCCGTGTACATCGAGTCCAGCAGCATGTTCGTGCGCGGCGGCGTGTACCGCGTGGTGAAGGAGGCCATGGGCTCCACCCTGGCCAAGCTCTCGGTCTCGGCGCTGCTGTTCGATTACGTGCTGACCGGGCCGATCAGCGCCGTCTCCGCCGGCCAGTACCTGGCCGGCTTTGTGGGGGAGATCGCCAAATACCTCGGACATCCCGTCGCCTTCAATGAAAACTACTTTGCCGCCGGCTGCGGTGTGCTGGTGGTCTTGTACTTCTGGTGGAAGAACCGGCAGGGCATCCACGAGACCAGCGGGAAGGCGATGTTCATCATGCGGGTAACCACCGTCATGGTGATCATCCTGATCGTCTGGTGCCTGATCACCATCTTCAAGATCCATGCTCACCTGCCGGCATTCCCCAGCATTCAGAACATGAAGTGGGACCACGAGTCGCTGGGCTGGTTGCCCCGCCACTGGGCGACTTCCGTCACCTTCATCGCCCTGCTGGTGGGATTCGGGCACTCCGTGCTGGCCATGAGCGGAGAGGAGACGCTGGCCCAGGTGAACCGCGAGATTGAGCATCCCAAGCTCAAGAACCTGGAGCGCGCCGGGCTGGTGATCTTCCTCTACAGCCTGCTGTTCACTTCGCTGGTGTCGTTCTTCGCAGTCATGATCATCCCCGACCAGGCCCGTTCCCAGTTCTTTCCCAACCTGATCGGCGGCCTCTCCATGTACGTGGTGGGGCCGGTGCTGCCCAAGCTGGTGTTCCACTTCTTTGTGGTGCTGGTGGGAGCGCTGATCCTCTCCGGCGCGGTGAACACCGCCATCGTGGGCGCCAACGGCGTGCTCAACCGGGTCAGCGAGGACGGCGTGCTCACCTCCTGGTTCCAGCGCCCGCACCGGCGCTACGGCACCACCTACCGGCTGATCAACCTGATCGTGGTGCTGCAGATCATCACCATCGTGGTCAGCCGCGGCAACGTGTACTTCCTGGCCGCGCTGTATGCCTTCGGCGTGATCTGGAGTTTCGGCTTCAAAGCCCTGGCCGTATTGGTGCTGCGCTACACCGAGCCGGAAAACCGCGAGTGGAAAGTCCCCGGCAACCTGCCGCTGGGCAGCGGCAAGGAAGTTCCCCTCGGACTGATGGCTATCACCATCGTGCTGTTTCTGACGGCCATCACCAACCTGCTGACCAAGCCCACGGCCACCATCGCCGGCGTTTCCTTCAGCCTCGCCTTTTTCGTGATCTTCACGGTTTCCGAGCACCACACCGCCAAGGAGCGGCACGGGAGGAAGGAGAACATCGAGCAGTTCCGGGTCTCCGGAGAGCCGGAGCTGAGTTCGGCCGCGCTGCGCGTGCGCCCCGGAAACGTGCTGGTGACGGTCCGCGACCCCCACAACCTCTACTACCTGCGCAATGCGCTGGCACGCACCGATACCACCAAGCAGGACGTCGTCGTCATGACCGCCCGCCTCTACCAGGGGCCGGCGTTCAGCGGCAATCGCTACTACGAAGCCAAGGACGTCTTCGACGACTACGAGCAGGAGCTGTTTACCAAGGTGGTGGCCACGGCGGAAAAGGAGGGCAAGCCGGTTTCGCTGCTGGTGGTGCCCGGCAAGAACGTCTTTCAAAGCATCGTGGTCACGGCCGCGCATCTGGACTCCGCCAAGGTGATCACCGGGCTCTCCAACAAGCTCACCGCCGATGAACAAGGGAAGTACACGGGGGATGCCTGGGAGGAATTGCCGGAGCCGCGGCCACGACTCACCCTGGAGGTGGTCGCACCCGACGGCGCCATCCACAGCTACCCCCTGGGCCCGCACGAGCCTCGCCTGCGCTCCGAGGACATCGATCTGTTGCACAAGATCTGGCTGGACATCACCCACGACCCGCACTTCGCCGCCCTCCATCATTACGACGTGCTGGCGCTGGCCTTGGACGAATTGCAGCGGGAACTGGTGAGCGGACGCCGCCCCGAACTACTGGAGCTGTTGCAGCGAGAATTGCTCGCGCGCCACTCCCAGCCACCCGATCCCGGAGCCAAGCCCAACTAGGAAAAACGCCACGGATTTTCGCGGATGAACACGGATCAAAAACAGATCCGTTCCAAATCCGTGTAAATCCGTGGCGTTCCTTCCAGGGGGCTAACCGCGGCGCAGGACGGTGCGGGTGATGCGGTCGTGCCAGCAGAGGCCGCACTCGTCGATGGACGCCCAGAGGAATCCCAGGCCCAGCGCCATGCCGGAGACCATCATGGCGATGGCGCGCCAGCGGCGCAGGTTGCGCCGCGCCGGCAGGTTGTCGAAAGTGCGGACACGCAGCCCCGCAGCCCGCATGCCCGGCGTGGCCGCCGCGTGAACCAGAAAAAGGTACTGGTACATCGCCCACAAGAGCACGGGCAGCGCCAGGGCCAGCAGGAACGCAGTGCGCGAGCGCGGCAGGGTGCCGGCGATGTGCAGGAAAATGGCCGCGAACACTGCCGCGGCGATGGCGACCAGCAAGCCATCCAGCGTCGCCGCGAAGATCCTGCGCAAAAGCGACGCGTGTTCCCCGGCCGGGCCGGCATCGTCTTCGGACTGGGGCTCAGGGGCCGATTCCAGCGTGATGGCGGGCCGGCCCTCGCCGCCGAACAGCAGGCCTGAGGGCACTTCGGCGTCGAGGATGCGCGGCTTGTCGAGGATGGGCTCAGCCAACTCCTCGAGGGTGGGCATCGGCTCCAGGTACGAAGGAGGCTCCGCCGGCCGCGGGAACTCAATGAGGTTGCTGGCCTCGGGCTCGGGCGCCCGCTCTGGCGCCGGCTCCAGCATGGGTTCCACCTGCGGCTCCGGAACGGCATAGTGGGCCGCCGCAGTGGCGCGGGCGGCGCGCTCGAAATCCAGGCTGAGCGACGGTGTCCGGGGCATGCGTTTGCGGCCCCGCCGCGCGCAGAATGCGTCCACCCGCGAGGCCACCTCTTGCCGCCACACATGGTCCTGCCCGTCGAACAAGGGTGGATCGTCGCCCCGAAGCTCGGGATCGAGGAGGGCGGCGCGAGCCGAAACCTCGCGCGCGCGCGGACACGTGCACTGCTCACCGCAGATCGGGCAGGCCATGAACGGGTTGTGAGTCAGCCAGAGCGCGACGAAACACGGATTGCGTGGGGAGCGGCCCGCATGCTAAGTTCGAGCCTCTCCCATGTTCCGCCGCAACCGATTAGGTATCACGGCTGCCTTCGTTTGTCATCTGGTTCTGGCGCATTCCGTAGTTACTAGCCAGTTGCTTCCGGCTGCGCCGCCCAGTGCCGCGGCGGACGATGCGCCCCAGGTTGCGCCCTCCGTCCCGCCTCCGCGGCCGCGGGAGGAAGTCATCATCAAGGCGCGCGAGCAGGAGAAATCCGGCGATATCTACAAGTTGCGTGGCGAGGCGGAAATCGATTATCGCAACCGGGTGCTGCGCGCCGACGAGGTCACCTACGACGACGCCACCGGCGAGGCCACCGCCAGCGGCCACCTGACACTCGACGGCGGGTCGCACGACGAGCACATCACCGCCTCCCATGGCCGCTACAACGTCTGGACCGAGACCGGGACGTTCTACGACGTGATCGGAACCAGCGGCATCCGTTTCCAGGGCCACAGCGTCATCCTGACCTCCACCAGTCCGTTCACCTTCACCGGACGGATGGTCGAGAAGACCGGGCCGGAAGTTTATGTGGTGCATCACGGCGCGGTGACCTCCTGCGAGCTGCCTCGGCCCAAGTGGACGCTCAACGCCGAGCGCATCGTGGTGGACATGAATGGCAAGGCCCGGACCTACAACTCCCTCTTCCGGGTTGAGAACGTGCCCTTGTTCTACCTTCCCTACGCCGACCAGGCGGTCGATCAACTGGGCCGCCAGAGTGGCTTTCTGCTGCCCAGCATGGGCAACTCCTCGAGCAAAGGCCTCATTTTGGGCGATGCTTACTATTGGGCCATCGACCGCAGCATGGATACGACCCTGGGCGCCGAGTACTTCTCCCAGCGCGGCTGGTCACAGCATGCAGCGTGGCGCTTCCGGCCCAGCGATGATTCTTACCTTAGCGCCCACTACTATGGCGTAGTCGACCGTGAGGGCCAGGGCGGGGAGGACGTCAACCTCGACGGCCAGGCCCAGTTCCCCTTCGGATTTCGTGGCGTGGTCTCGGCCGAGTACCTCAGCTCCTACGACTTTCGCCTGGCCTGGGGGCAGACGTTCACCGAGGCGGTAAATTCCGAAGTGAAATCCGTAGCCTTTCTTTCCAAGAACATGGACGGATTCGGATTCAACTTCCTGGCGGCCCGCTACCAGAACTTCGAGAGCGAAGCCCAGGGCAACGTGGTCACCATCTTTCACGCTCCCAGTTTTGAAGTCACGAGCGTCGACCGGCGGATCGGTCGCACCCCGCTGTATTGGTCGTTCGACACGGCGCTGGAAGGAGTGTCCCGCAGCGAGCCGGGCCCCCAACCCGGCGAGCCGGGCTTTCAACCCAACGAGCCGGGCTTCCAAACCAACGACCTGGTAGGGCGCTTCGACGTGAACCCACGCGCCTCTTTGCCCTTGCTGCTCGGCGGTTGGACGCTGCGCCCAGAGATCGGCCTGCGCGAGACCTATTACAGCCAGCGCCAAGTGCCCGGCGCCAACGGCGGCCTACCCATGGCGGTCGAGCAGTACATCAATCGCAACGCCGCGGAAGCCTCGTTCGAGCTGCGCCCGCCGTCCCTGGTCCGCATCTTCGATCGCCCGGTCTGGGGGCACAAGCTCAAGCACGCCATCGAACCGCGGCTGGTGTACCGCTACGTCGGCGGCGTGGATAACTTCGCGGACATCATCCGCTTCGATTCCCGCGACATCCTCTCCGACACCAACGAGTTGGAATACGCGGTCGTCCAGCGCCTCTACATCAAGCCCGCGGGCGGGCCGGAGTGCCGCGAGCCAGCGCCCACCGCGGCGTCTGCGGCCGCCTCCGGCGCTGCCTTAACCGGAGACCAGGGTAAGTCCTGCCGGACCCGCGGCGCCCGCGAGCTCGTCTCCTGGGAGCTGAAGCAGAAGTACTTCTTTGATCCCTATTTCGGGGGCGCGCTGGTGAACGGCGCACGCAACGTGCTGACCACCACCGACAATTTCACCGGCATCGCGTTCCTCGCCTCGCCGCGGCGCTTCACACCCATCGTCTCCCGCATCCTGGTGCATCCCAGCAATCAAACCGAATTCGGCTGGCAGCTCGATTACGACACCGTGGCCAGCCGCATCAATGGCAGCACTCTGTTCGCCAATTACCGGCTGGGAAACTTCTTCCTCGGCGGCACGCACACCTACTTCCGCGAATTATTTGCCCCGAGCCCGCCCGACCACTTCAACCAGTTCCGGGTGATGGCCGGCTACGGCAATCTCACCAAGCGCGGCATGAACGCGGCCGCCAGCTTCGGCTTCGACGCCGACCCGGTCGGCACTCTGCCCATACCCAAACCGCTGGCTCTGGTGGACGCGCACATCCTGCAGTATTCCGCCATCCAGACCAGCTACAACTGGGATTGCTGCGGCGTGAGCTTCGAGTATCGCCGCTACGAGCTGGGATCGATCCGCAACGAGAATCAGTTCCGCTTCTCGTTCACGCTAGCTAACATCGGCGCCTTTGGAAATCTGAAACGGCAGGAACGGATCTACTGATTGATTCATTGGGTCATTGATTCATTAACTCATTGTCTCCCAGGCTCAATGAATCAATGAGTCAATGAATCAATGTATCAATGGTTCGATTAAGGCTAAGTGCTAAGATTCTTGCATGGATTTGTCCCTCAAACGCGCCGCACTCGATGACCGCCTGCGCTCGCTGGGGCGGATTCTGGTGGCCTATTCGGGCGGAGTGGACTCCGCCTTTCTCGCTTGGGCGGCGCACCAGGCGCTGGGCGACGCCATGCTGGCGGTGCTGGCTGATTCCCCGTCTCTGGCCCGCACGCACCTTAACGACGCGGTGGCATTCGCCGCGGAACAGAAGATTCCGCTGGAAGTGATCCATACCGCCGAGTTCGACCGCCCGGAGTACGTGCGCAACGACGCCGCGCGCTGCTTCTACTGCAAGGACGAGCTGTTCACGGTGATGGAGCAGGTCCGCGTGGCGCGGGGCTTTGATGCGGTGGCGTACGGGGTCAACCTCGACGACCAGGGAGACTTCCGTCCCGGGCAGCAGGCCGCGCGCCAGCACGGCGTGGCGGCGCCGCTGCTCGACGCGGGACTGAGCAAAGCGGAGGTCCGCGAACTGGCGCGCGCTGCCGGCCTGCGGGTGTGGGACAAGCCGGCGTCGGCATGCCTGTCGTCACGCGTTGAGTATGGGCGAGAGGTTACTCCCCAGGTGCTGGCGGTGGTGGAGCAGGGCGAGGATGCCCTGCGCCGGCTCGGATTCCGCCAGTTTCGCGTGCGCCATCACGGGGAGATCGTTCGCCTGGAGATCGCGCCGGAGGAAATGCCGCGCGCCTTGACCCCCGCCATGGCCGCCGAGTTCGCCCGCACTTTCAAGGCGCTCGGCTTCGCCTATGTCACTCTCGACCTGGAAGGCTTCCGCTCGGGCTCCATGAACGCCGTGCTGCCGGTGGCCTCCCTGCGCACTAATGACTCGAGGGCTCAATGACTCAATGGCCCAATTCTGCTGCCGCTCCGCTGTGAGATAATGGCATTTGATTCCATCGATCCAGGTGGTGTTCGTGGATTTTTTTAAGCGGCCGGTGTGGCTGGTGGTGCTGTTTTGCCTGGGATGTTCGGCCCAATCGCTTTCTCCGGAGGCTAACCAGCGCATCGGACTCCAAGTGCGCGCCCATTTCAAGGTGCCCGACGCCGTCGCCGTCACGGTGGGCACTCCCAAACCCAGCGAATTCACCGGCTACGACACTCTGCCCATCACGTTCGAGGGTGCAGGGCAGAAGAACACCCATGATTTCCTGCTCTCCAAGGACGGCAAGAAGCTGCTGCGCCTTACCGACATCGACATCACCCCCGAAGGCTACGCCAAAACCCTGGCCAAAAACGCCGAGACCCGGCGCGAGATGGCCGAGTTGATGAAGAAGATCAACGTCACAGGCCGGCCGTGGCGGGGCGCGGCTTCGCCCAAGGTTACGATCATCGTCTATGACGATTTCCAGTGTCCTTACTGCGCCGTGTTGTACCGCGCGTTGTTTGCGGACAGCCTGAAGGAATACACGGACCGGGTACGCATCGTCTTCAAGGACTTTCCCCTGTTCGAGATCCATCCCTGGGCCAAGCGCGCCGCCATCGACTCCAACTGCCTGGCGGAGCAGAGCAATGATGCCTATTGGGATTTCTCCGATTACGTTCATGCCAAACAGTCGGAGATCAGCGGGCCGGGCCGCGACGTGAACGCATCCTTCGCGCGCCTGGACAATGCCGCCCTGGACGCGGGACGGAAACACAATTTGGATGGAACCATCCTGCAATCCTGCCTGAAATCGCAGCCCGATGCCCTGCTCAATGCCTCGGTGAAAGAGGGCGACACCCTGGGCGTCAGCTCCACGCCCACGCTGTTCATCAACGGCGACAAGACGACTGGCGCCCTGACCGAAATCGAGCTGCGGTCGGAGATCCAGGCCGCCCTGCGGAACGCCGAGCAACCGGCGATGGCCGCGGGGGCTGCTCCGGCGGCGGCGCCAACGCCAGCGAAATGATGCACGCACTCGGTACCCTTCGATACAATTCCAGTGGCTTCATGGGAGGCGGGTTGTTGAATCGCAATCATCTGCGCACGCTGGCTTTCTTCTTCCTCGCGCTGCTCGCGGCGCTGTCGCTGGCCGGGTGCAGCTCCAAAGAGAGCTCCGGGGACGCCGTAGCCAAAGTCAACAGCAAGAAGATCCTGCGCGCCGATGTCGAGAAGTACTACAGCATGCAGACCGCCCAGGCGCCGCAGCAGCCCAGCGCCGAGGAGGCCGCCAGCCTGCGCCTGGCCATCCTGAAGCAGCTCATCGACGACGAGATCATGATGCAGAAGGCGGAAAAGCTCGGCCTGCTGGCCACCGAGGAAGAGGTGAACAGCAAGCTCAGCGAAGTCAAGGCGCCCTACACCCAGGAGCAGTTCGAGCAGCGGATGAAAGAACGCAGCCTGACGGTGGACGACCTGAAGCGCGAGTTCCGCCGCAATATCACCATTGAAAAGGTGATCAACAAGGAGATTACGTCCAAGATCACCATCTCCGACGCCGACATCGCCGCGTACTACAACGCTCACAAGGCGGAGTTCAACCTGGTCGAACCCCGCTACCACCTGGCGCAGATCGTGGTGACCGCCGCGCCCAATCCCGAGTCCGGCAACGTGAAGAACAAGGCGCTGAACGAGGCCGACGCGCACAAGAAGATCCAGATGGTGGAGAACCGGCTGGAATCGGGCGAGGACTTCGCTACCTTGGCTATGAACTACTCCGAAGACTCCTCCACCGCGGGCAATGGCGGCGATATGGGGTTCATCCCCGAGTCGGCCATCAAGAACGACCCCATGGCCCGGGAGATCGTGGCCAAGCTCAAGGCCGGCCAGACCAGCACGGTGATCTCCGTCATGAACCCCTCCACCCGGCAGGTGGCAGGCTACCGCATCGTGAAGCTGCTGGCCCGCGAACCCGCCGGACAGCGCGAGCTCAGCGATCCGCGCGTACAGCAGACGATTCGCGAGCAGCTCCGCGGCCGCCGCGAACAGTTGCTGAAAGCCGCGTATTACGAGGTGGTGCGCAACGAAGCCCGGGTGGAGAACTACTACGCTCAGCAGGTCCTGAAGGACGCCGGCAAGTAAAAACGCCACAGATTTACACGGATGAACACGGATAAAGGAATTTGATCCGTGATTATCCGTGCCTATCCGTGGCGTTTTTCTTACTCCACGATGGCCAGCGCTTCCCCGGCATTCACCGTCGCCCCTTCGGCGGCGATGATCTTGCTGACTTTGCCCTTCTTGGGCGACTTGATTTCGTTCTGCATCTTCATGGCTTCCACCACGATGATGCCCTGCCCGGCCTCGACCTCCGCCCCTGCGGCCACCAGCACGCGCACCACCTTGCCCGGCATCGGCGAGACCAGTTTCTTGGGGCCTTCGAGCCCGGCGCCGGCGGCCTTGCGCGCCCGGAAGGAGCGCGGATCGCGGACCTCGGCCTCATAGCGCTCGCCGGCGATCATCAGGTGCATCTCGCCGCCCACCCGCTCGCGCTTGACCTCCCAGGCCCGGCCGTCTATTACGATCGAGAGGATGTCGCGGCCGGCTTCGACGGCGTCCACGTTCAGCTCGCGTGCGTCCAAAAGGCACTGCAGCTTCGCATCCGGACCGCGCGTCAACTCCACCCGGTACATCTTGCCGTCGATGGTGACTTCGTAAGTCATTTCACTTCGCGCGCAGGGCGTCGCTGCGCGCCGCCCGTTTCCAGTTGGCCACCGCAGCGCCGTCCGCGCTCACCCTGGCGGCAGGCGGCGCAGCCCCGCCGGGAGCCGCCGCCCCGTTCTCCATCTGCGTGAACAGGACTGCGGCCACAGCGGCGATCTTGCGGTCTCCGTCCCGCGCCTCGTGCAGCTCTTTCTTGCTACGTTCCAGCAGCAGGTCGAGGTAGCCGGTGTTGATCTTGCCGGCGATGAAGTCGGGATCGTGCAGGATGCGCCGGAACAGCGAAATGTTGGTCTTGATGCCGCCGACGAAGTATTCGTACATCGCCCGGTCGAGGCGCGCGATGGCCTCCTGCCGCGTGGGAGCGTAGCCAATCACCTTGGCCAGCAGCGGATCGTAGTCGATGGGCACGGTCCAGCCTTCGTACACGCCGCTGTCGCGCCGGATGCCGGGGCCGGAAGGCTGCAGCAAGCGCGTGATGGTGCCTGGGCTGGGCATGTAGTTGTTGTCCGGGTCCTCGGCATAAACGCGGCACTCGATGGCGTGGCCGCGCAGCGTGATGTCTTCCTGCCGGAACGGCAGCTTCTCGCCGGCGGCGATGCGGATCTGCAGGTGCACCAGATCCAGCCCGGTGACGAACTCGGTCACCGGATGCTCCACCTGCAAGCGCGCGTTGACCTCGAGGAAGTAGAAGTTCTTCTTCTCATCCACCAGGAACTCGACGGTGCCGGCGTTGGAATACGCCGCCGCCTTGCCCACGCGCACCGCCGTCTCGCCCATGCACCGCCGCATCTCGGGATCGACAAACGCCGACGGCGACTCCTCCAGCACTTTCTGATGACGCCGCTGCACCGAGCACTCGCGCTCGCCCAGGTACACCAGGTTGCCGTGCTCGTCGCCCAGGATCTGCACCTCGATGTGGCGCGGGTTCTCGATCAGCTTCTCGATGTAAACCTCGTCGTCCTTGAACGAACGCATGGCCTCGCTCTTGGCCTGCTCGAGCGCCGACGCCAGTTGGTCGGCCGAGCGCACCGCGCGCATGCCTTTGCCACCTCCGCCGCCCGCCGCCTTCAGCATCACGGGGTAACCGATCTTGGCCGCGACCTCCCGCGCCTGCTCCAGCGAGTCCAGCCCCTTGGTGGTTCCGGGGACGAAGGGCACGCCGGCCTTCTCCATGGTCTGGCGGGCGCGGGTCTTCGAGCCCATCAGCTCCATGGCTTCCGGGGTCGGACCGATGAACTTGATCCCCGCCTGGCGGCAAGCGCGGTTAAACCCAGGGTTCTCCGACAGGAAACCGTATCCCGGATGCACCGCCTCGGCTCCCGACTTCCGGGCCACCTCGATCAGCTTGGGGATGTTCAGGTAGGACTCGCTGGCCGTCGCCGGACCAATGTGGTAAGCCTCGTCGGCCTTGCGCACGTGCAGCGCCGCCCGATCCACGTCGGAATAGACCGCCACCGGCGAGATGCCCATCTCGCGGCAGCCGCGAATCACGCGCACCGCAATCTCTCCCCGGTTGGCAATGAGGATCTTCTTAAACATACTGAGAGCGCTGCGAAACAGGCATTCTACTCGAAGGGCGGCCCGGCCACGCTGTGACGCGCAACCCAGCCGCGGTGACGCGTGCCCCGGTTGGCTCAAGACACAAAGAGCCTCTCCCTGCGGAGAGGCTCTTCTGTCTGAGGAGGGTAGTCCTTACTTCGGCTGCTCGGTGGTGACGATGCCGCCGCCCTTCTGCGCCAGCTTCTCGGCTTTCTGCTTTTTGGTGGCCATGGTCTTGTCCACCCAGTCGTCGGCGAGCTTCAGGTCGGCGGCGCGGGCGTCGGGGTTGCCGCACTCGATGTCCGCCTTCTCCCGGTAGAGCAGATTCAGGTAGGCCATAGCGTCGTCGTAGTCGGGACGGAGCTGCAGCGCCTTGGTCAGATTCTGGATGCCCTCATCCACCTTGGGCAGATTGCGGTCGCGCAGCGCTTCGCAGGCCTTTTTGTCCTTCAGCGGCTCCTCCGCCTTCAGTCCGAGCTTGGCGCGTTCTTCCTGCCGCGGCGCGTAGGTCTGCGTCCAGTCGATCACCGCGATGGAGTAATACTCTTCCGGATCGTTGGGATCGAGCTGCTTGGCCTTTTCGTGGTACTCCTTGGCCTGCTCGAACTTCTTCATGTTGAAGTAGAGCGAGGCGATGCCCTTCACGCTGTTGGTGTTGCGGGGGTCCATCTCCAGCACGCGCTTGTACTCGTCGATCGCCTGCTGCCCCATCTGGTTGTTGTCCGAGGTATCGGCGCCGGGGACATACTGCTGCGCATAGGCGGTGGCCAGGTACAGGCGTGCATTGAGCAGCCTGGGATCCAGCGCCACCGCCTTCTGGAAGTGCGCGATGGCATCTTCGTACTTGGCGTTCTTGTAGGACTGCACGCCCTTGTTGAGCTGGTCGCGGGCCTTCAGCTTGGTGCATCCGGCGAATCCCGCCAGCACCACAGCCAGGCCCAGCAGCGCCGCCACTTTTGCCACGGCGCGCCCACGGCGCGGCTCTTTCTCTGCGCTTTGCTTCATGAGTGCTTGCTCTCCACGGGAACAAAGGGCCTAAGCTCCGTGCCTAGCCCCCAGCCTCGATCTTGGCCGTGATCAGGCCGACCTTCTCCACCCCGGCAGCATGGGCGATGTCAATCACCTGCGCCACCTGGGAGAACTCCAGGTCATTATCGGCCTTGACGAACATCACCTTTTCGGCGCGCGTCTTGTAGATTTCTTCCAGGCGCCCCTGCAAGGTGTCCCAGGTAACGTCGTCCTGGTTGATCTTCAAGGCGGGTTTGCCGCCGGCGCCCTTCATCAACTGCACCACCACGGTGCGATCGGCGGCGGGCGGCGGCGTTTTGGCGTTGGGCGGAGGCGGCTGCGGCACCAGCGCGTCCAGCCCTTTCGGGGTCAAGGGTGTGATGACCATGAAGATGATCAGCAGCACCAGCAGCACGTCGATCATCGGGGTTACGTTGGGCTCGGCGTTGAGTCCGCCGGGCCCACCGATTGCCATTGCCATATTCAGTACCTCGTCATTGTCCGCTCGGGGCTCCCGGACCGGCCTTGCGCTGTTCGGTGAGCAGACCCAGTTGGTCCACGCCCGCGGCGCGCACGTTGTCCACCACGTCCACCACGTTCCCGTACTTGGTGCGGGCGTCGGCCTTGATGAACACGCGCTTGTCGGTACGGCTGGCCAGCCGGTCCTTCACCAGGTGGGTAAGCTGGTCGGCCCCCGACACCTGGTCGGAGCCAAAGAAGATCTTGTTGTCGCGGGTGATGGCGACCAGCAAGGCGTCTTCCTTGTCGGCGTCGGGCATGGCTTGCGGATTGTTCACCGACGCCAGGTCCACGCTCACGCCCTTCTGCAGCATGGGCGTGATGACCATGAAGATGATCAGCAGCACCAGCATCACGTCCACCATCGGGGTAACGTTGATGGTGGAGTTGACGCGCATTACTTTTCTGCCGAGTGCCATAAGTCGACTCCGCTGGCGCGCTTAACGCCGCACCGCACCGCGGCGCTTGAGGAAGTAATCGATCAGCTCGCTCGACGAGTTGTCCATCTCCACGTCGAAAGCCTCGACCTTGTTGGTGAAGTAGTTGAACATCATCACCGCGGGGATGGCGACAAACAACCCGACGGCGGTGGTCACCAGCGCTTCGGAAATACCTCCGGCGACGGCGCCCAAACCGGTGGCCTTCTGCGCCGAAATCCCCTGGAAGGCGTTGATGATGCCGACCACCGTGCCCAGCAGGCCCACGAAGGGAGCCGTGGAACCGATGGTGGCCAGGCCGCCCAGGCCGCGCTTGAGCTCAGCGTGCACGATGGCTTCGGCGCGCTCCAGCGCCCGCTTGCTGGCCTCGATGTCCCCGCCCGGGATCTCGTCGGATTCGCCGTGGGCCTTGAATTCCTGCAGGCCGGCGGTGACCACCTTGGCCAGGTGGCTCTTCTTGTGCCGCTCGGCGACACGGATAGCCTCTTCGATCTTGCCTTCACGCAGCGCGCCGGCCACCGCCGGGGCGAACATGCGCGACTGCTTGCGGGCCGAGTTGAACGCCATCCAGCGGTCGATCATCACCCCGATCGACCAGGCCGACATGATGAACAGGATGATCACCACGGCCTTGGCCAGGACTCCCATCTGGTGCCATAGTGCGACCGGGTTCCAGCCGATCTCCGCGCCTTCCTGGAACATCCACAGCGCGGTGCTATGGACGGAGTTCAAACCGAGACTTGTAATCTGTGCTAGCAACATTGTGATCCTTTCCTCCTCAGAACTTCGCTAACGTGTGTCTTCCGGCTATCTTCGAATTCGTGGGGCTCTTGGCTCCTACGCTTTTGGCTTTTCGGCCAAAAGCTAAAGGCCAAGCGCCAGCCCTCGTTGCGGCCCGTGGCCACATCCCCACGCCACGGCTAAAATCCTGTTTCTATCCCCCCGACAGGGTGAAGTTCACGGTGACCGTGGTCTCCACCGGCACCGGCTCACCGTTGAGCAGGTACGGCTTGTACCGCCATTGCTTCACGGCGTCCAGCGCGTTCTGTACCAACATAGGATGCCCGCTGATCACCCGGAGGTTTTCGATGGTCCCTTGTTTACTGATCTCCGCCTGCAGCACCACCGCCCCCTGGATGCGGGCGGACTTGGCAATCGCCGGATAAGTCGGTTTGACCTGGGAGATCAGGTTGCCCTGCTGCACGCCTGCCGACACCCGCACGCGGTTGGGTATGGCCTGCTTGGGCACCGCCACCGGCGTCCCGCCGATGATCCCGCCCATCACTCCGCCCAACGAACCGCCCGGCACTCCGCCCGGCACGCCTCCGATCACACCCGCCGTGGTCATCGGCGGAGGCGCAGCCTCTTCCTTGATCATCGCCACCTTCTCCGGAATCTTGGTGGGAGTGCGCAGTTGGCCGTTCATGATATCGGTCTGGATCACCTTGACCACCCTCACCGGCATGGCGGCCGGCGGCGGGGGCGGCGGTGGAGGCGGCGGGGGCGCGACCAGGAAGGTCATCAGTTGCTGCCTGGGCAGCGCTTCCGTGTAAATGAGCGGGACCAGGATCATCACCCCAATCAGCAGACACTGCAGGACCAACGACAACACCGTGGTCCATTTCCGCTTGGTTCTGAGCCTGCCCGAGGATTCCAAAAGGCTGTCTTCAAACATGGCCTTATCTCCGTGTAGTTTCCAACCTTTCTTTAGACACCGCCAGCCCGCATTTTGCTCCCGGGCCTCCCCAGTTACCCCCGAACCCAGTCGTTGGTCGTTGGCCGGTTGTCGGTGGCCAACCCCGACCAACTGCCTCTAGGCCTTGGCCTTCACCTTCTCCCGGCGGCCGGCGTCGGTCGCGACCGGCCCCGCTGGCCGCCTCGCCAATCCTGGTAGGCCACCAGCATGGGAGCAGCGATCGCGATGGAGGAGTATGTCCCGATCAAGATGCCAATCACCAGCGCAAAGGAGAACCCGTGCAGCACTTCGCCTCCAAACAGGAATAGCGAAAGCACGGTCAGGAACGTCAGCCCCGAGGTCAGGATGGTCCGGCTCAAGGTCTGGTTGATGCTCCGGTTCACAATATCGGCAAGCCTCTCCCGCCGCATCAACTTGATGTTTTCCCGGATGCGGTCGAACACCACGATGGTGTCGTTCATCGAATACCCCACCAGGGTCAGGATGGCGGCGATAACAGTAAGCGTTATCTCCTTGTTCGTCAATGAGAAAGCTCCCACCGTGATGAGCGTATCGTGGAAGCACGCCACCACCGCCGCCACCCCATAAATGAGCTCGAAACGGAACCACAGGTAAACCAACATCCCGGCCAGGGAATAGAGAGTCGCCAGAAGCGCCTGTTTGCGCAACTGCGCTCCCACTTGCGGACCGACGATCTCCACATTCCGCACCCCGAAAATGGAGACGAAATAGTCCTGTTCGATCGCCGTGAGCGCCGCCGGCGGCACCGTGCCCTTCAGATCGTCCAGCGAACCGAGCACGCCGCCGCGGGTCTTGTCGCGGAAGTTGACGATCTGCTGCGCCAGTTGGCCGTAGCGCGCGTCGGCGTCGGTGCCCAGGTGCAGCGGGTCCTTGCTGAGCAGGTCGTCTTTGATGCTCTGCACGCCGCTGTTGTTCATGTCCTGCTTGCCTTGGGGGGTATTGGTCTCGAGCGCCTGGATGATCTGGTTCTTGCCCTTGTCGAGGGCCTGCTCGGTGGTTTCCTGGATGTCGAGCGCCACCAGCAGTTCGTTGTTGGCCGGCGGGCCGTAGCGCTGAATGCGGGCGTTGTGCAGCCCGGCGCGGTCCATGGCTTTGCGGACATCGTCGGGGTTGGGCTGCTGCGCGAACTTCACATACACCAGCGTGCCGCCGCGGAAATCAATGCCCAGCGGGAGGTGATGCCAGAACAGCATGGAGAGGATCCCCGCCACGCTGAACACCAGCGAGAAGGCCAGGAAGTACCACTTCTTCCCCAGGAAGTCGATGTTCGTATTTTTGAAGAATTCCACGTTTAAACCAGCTCTTGGCTCTTGGCTTTTGGCTTACCCAATTACCAAATTACCCAATCACCCAATCACCCGATCACCCGATCACCCGATGATTAAATGCTCAACGCTTCCCCCCGCACCTTCCGGTTCAGTATCGCGTCGAAGATCACCCGCGACACGAACACCGAGGTAAACAGGTTCGCCAGTAGACCGAAGGTCAGCGTCACCGCGAACCCTTTCACCGGGCCGGTGCCGAACAGGAACAGGATGGCCGCCGACACGATGGTGGTCACGTGGGTGTCGATGATGGTGACCCAGGCGCGCGCGAAACCCTGGTCCACGGCCGAGGCCGGCGTCTTGCCGTTGCGCACCTCTTCCCGGATGCGCTCGAAGATCAGCACGTTGGAATCGACACCCATGCCGACCGTCAGGATCACTCCCGCGATGCCCGGCAGGGTCAGCGTGGCCCCGCTGAAACCCAGGAAGCCCAGCAGGATGACCAGGTTCAGGATCAAGCCCACATTGGCATTGATGCCCGCGCCGCGGTAGTACACCAGCATAAAGGCCAGCACCACCGCCATGCCGATGATGGCGGCGCGCACGCCTTCGCGAACCGAGTCCGCGCCCAGCGATGGCCCCACCGTGCGCTCCTCCAGGTAATGGATGGAGGCCGGCAGCGCGCCCGAGTTCAGGATCATGGCCAGGTCCTTGGTCGCCTGCTCGGTAAACGACCCGGTGATGCGGCCGGTATCGTGGATCTGCTCCTGGATGGTCGCCACTTCCATCACTTTGTTATCGAGCACGACCGCCAGCTTCTCGCCGACGTGCGCGCCGGTGAAGGCAGCGAAGCGGCGCCCGCCGTCGCCGGTGAGGATGAAGCTCACGTCGGGACGGTTGTTCTCATCGCGACCCGGCGTGGCCTGCCGCAAGTCCGTGCCGCTCACCGCCGCGGTACGCGAAACGATGTAGTACGCCTCCTGTGGGGGTTCGCCGGTGCTCCCGATGCTGCGCCCCTTTAGCAGGATGGCATTGGGCGGCAGAACGCCGCCGGGATTCGCTTGCAGCGCCTCCTGCTGGCTGGGGTAGGGACCGCTGATCGCCTGGCGAATCTCCAGCATGGCGGTGGACTGGATGATCTCCTTCACGCGCGCCGGGTCGTCCACGCCCGGCAGTTGCACCAGAATCTGGTACTGCCCCAGGCCGTGTTCCTGGATGGTGGGCTCGCTGACCCCGAGCTGGTCCACGCGGTTGCGGATGGTCTCGATGGCCTGCGTCACCGCCCGGTTCTTCAGGTCGTTGGCCACGCTCGGTTTCATCTCCAGCAGCCAGTTGTTCTCCGCCAGCGACGTCAGGTTGTACTCAGGAAGCCGGTCCTGCACCAGGCTGCGCAGGTCGCCGCTGGCCTCCGGCGGCACCCCTTTGAGCGTGATCTGCTCGGGATGGTTCACCGGGTCGGGCTTGGTAATGTCGCTGTAGCTGAGGTTGCGGCTGCGCAGGTCTTCCTTCAGCCGCTCCACGGCGCGGTCGGTGTCCGCGTTCACCGCGTCGTTGACCATGACCTGCAGGATCAAGTGGGTCCCGCCTTTCAGGTCCAGGCCCAAGTGGATGCGTTCGAGGATCCCTGCTTTCAGTCCCTCGCCGCTCAGCTTCTGTGGCAGCCCAAAGATGCCGTACAGAAAAGCCAGCAGCACCACGATGATGAGGAGTGTCTTGATCCAGAGGTTCTTGGTCATTTTGCCCTAGAGTACCAAGTACCCAGTTCCAAGTACCAAGTACGGATCCGGCAACTTGGTACTCGGTACTGGGTACTTTCCTTCAGGGTTTCGCCTGCTCCTCGGGGCCGGCCACCGAAGCCACCGACGAACGCAGTACTTCGAGGCGCAGATTGTCGGGTGGAACCCGCAGGTGGACGACGTCGTCGCGCAGCGCGATGATGGTGCCGCGCAGGCCGCCGCTGGTCGTCACCCGATCCCCGGTCTTCAGCGCTCCCAGCATGGCCTGCCACTTCTTCTGGCGGCGCTGCTGCGGCATGATCAGCAGGAAGTAGAAGATCCCGAAGATGAGGACGAGCGGCAGCCACAACACGGCTCCGCCCTGGCCGCCCTGCGCCAGAATGAGGCTGAGATTACCGATAATTTGTAGGTCCATCAGAACTGCTTGCTTGCGTGGCGCCCTCCACCCCACCGAAGCAAACCCGGCTTCGTTGGGGGCCCCGGGGTGGCTAAGGCGCGCTTCCTTTCCTTTTTATTTCCTCAAGGAATCGTTTGCTAGGCCGGGTCTTCCCCCTGGGCGGAAGAGTTCAGGCTGTGTGATCGGACCTCGGAAAGCAACGCTTCCAAGTGCCCAAGTTTAATAGATTGCCGCACTTGCCGCATTGTGTCAAGGTAGAAGGCCAGGTTATGGATGGTGTTCAGCACCCTCGCCAGCGTTTCGTTCGAGCTGTAGAGATGCCGCAGGTAAGCCCGTGAGTAGCGGGCGCACACCCGGCAGCCGCAGCGCGGGTCGAGCGGCCCTGCGTCCTGCGCAAACCGCGCGTTCTTGATTGCCAGCTTGCCCTCCGACGTGTACAGCAGCCCGTGGCGCGCCGCCCGCGTGGGCAGCACGCAATCCATCATGTCGATGCCCCGAGCGGCGTATTCGACGATCTCGTCCGGCGTGCCCACTCCCATCAGGTACCGCGGCTGGTCTTGCGGCAGATGCGGCAAGGTGGCCTCCACCATCTCCCGCGTCAGTGTCCGCGGTTCCCCGACGCTCAGCCCGCCGATGGCGTAGCCGGGGAAGCCGATCTCGACGGTGCGCTCCGCGGATTCCTGCCGCAGGTCGGCGAACATACCGCCCTGGACGATGCCGAAGAGGGCTTGAAGGCCGTTTCGCGTTTCACGTTTCACGTTTCCCGAGTTTGTTTCGCCGCTTGAAACGTGAAACGTGAAACGTGAAACGTCCCGCCAGGGCACTTCCTGCTTGTGCTCCTCAAAATACCTCTTGCACCGTTCCGCCCAGCGCGCCGTCATCTCCATGGACTGGCGGGCGTGCTCGTGGCCGGCCGGATACTCGGTGCACTCGTCGAAGGCCATGATGACGTCGGCGCCCAGCGCGATCTGCGCCGCGGTCGCGGTTTCCGGGCTCAGGAAATGCAGCGTTCCGTCGAGATGTGAGCGAAACTCCACGCCCTCCTCGCGCACTTTGCGCAGGTCGCTCAGGCTGAAGACCTGGTAGCCGCCGGAATCGGTCAGGATGGCGCGCTCCCAGCTCATGAACCCGTGCAGCCCGCCGAGTTGGCGGATGGTCTCTGTCCCCGGGCGAAGGAATAGATGGTAGGTGTTGGCCAGCAGGATCCTGACCCCAAGTTCTTCGAGCGTCTCCTGCGGCACCCCTTTGACGGTCGCCAGCGTACCGACCGGCATGAAGACAGGCGTCTCGACGTCACCGTGCGCAGTCCGGAGACGCCCCGCGCGCGCCGAACCGCAGCGGGCCTCAATCTGGAAGAGATCACGCATTCGGCGACAATCTTACAGGGAGCGACATCGACTGTGGGGACGTGCTTCCATTCACACTGACAGACTCAGACCTCTACCCAATCAAAGGGCGAGAGATGCCATAATTAGCTCGGGCAAGAACCCGCCTCAGCCGAGAAGTGGCATTTGCGGATTCTGTTTTGATGCGGCAGGTCGGTGCACGTCGGCAGTTACAGAGAAAGAGACTATGGCCTCCAAGACCGGCCCGATGTTCGGCTGGTTTGTTGACCGGCTCTTCATGAGACGACGCGCACCCTGGTTCAGCAATTCATCGTTCCCGGTCGCCGATTCCGGCATGCCCTCGTAAACCGCAGCGAAGAGGGGCAAGCCCAATTTCAGGCAATCGCGTCCCGCCTGGATGCTCCCGCCGCTAGTTCGGGCCTCGATCAGGATCATCGCCCGCGACAACCCACAAATGGTGCGATTCCGTTGCATCGCGTGGCTCACACTCCAAGGAAGGTTCGGCCCGAACTCACTGACCACGAGCGTTCGTCCCTCGTCCCACTCTCCATGGATCTCTTTCTTGACACGAAACCGCAGAATCCCTTCCGCGAGCACGACCGTCGTGGTCCCCCCTGCGGTCAGCGCCGCCCGGTGGGCATTCATATCGACGCCGGCCGCGAAGCCGGAGACGATGTTCACTCCCCGCTGCGCCAGCAGGTCGGCGGAATCCCACGCCGTCGCTGAGCCCTTCTCCGTCGCCTCGCGGGAGCCGCAGAAGCCTACGGATGTTTTCTTTAGGAGTTCCAGATTTCCTACACAAAGCAACAAGACGGGCGCCTCGTCGCCCAGGGTCTGCTTCAGTCCTTCGGGGTAGGCCGGATCGAGGATCGAGAGCGCCCGGACATTTCTCTTCGAGAGTTCATCCCAATGACGCTTTACGCGCTCCCGACTCTTTGGCAATGCCGCCACTTGAGATGCGGTGAGAGTCTCCTGCAGCAAGCCTGCGTCCAGTAGCGAACCGCCGTTCCGAAGAAGCTGCCAGCGTTTTAGCACCTTCCTGACTCGGCTGGGCCCCACCCCAGGGGCGTCCAGCAGCGTCATCAGGTCCAATGCTACCGTTTCCGGCACCATAACCTATATTCTCCCACCGACGTTGTCGTCGTTGCGACAGGTCTTTTCGCAGGCGAGCCCGAATATCTTCCATGCACCTGCCCGCAAGAGCAACAGGGCGCAATAGTTCATGCTGATTCCGGACTGGTAAAGATCATCGACCAGCAGCACATGTTTCTTGTCGAAGACGCCGGGGTCCACCTGGATCGTGCCAAGCAGAGTAGCCAGTTTGCCTGCCAAGGGAACCCCTTTGATGGAATCCCGCGCCTTGATAGTCTGGACGTGCCCGGTCAGATCCTCCCGACCCCATTTGGCGGCGACTAGCCCGGCGAGATATCGGGGAAGATTGTACTTCTTCGCCGGATCCGGAGGTGGCATGGCGACGACGCAGTCGGCAGACTTGTAACAGGTCATCTCGTTCAAAAACGCCAGGCAACGGTCTACGAGCTGGTCTGCGGCGGCAATCGTTTGCGGCGTGGCCTCCCGGCTGCCATAAGGCTTGGCTAACAGGCGCAGGCGACCTACCTCAGTCTGAGGCCTGTTTGGGTCGCCTCCCTCCCTGTCATAGTCCAGAGCGAACGAGAGCGCGAGATAATCCCGCATGGCAACGTACTGCCCCACAGTATCGATCCACAGCCGCACGCACTCGGGTGCCTCCACCTCGCCTTCCGTGCCTTGCAGGTAGATCGTCACCACGCCTTGTTCGCTCGCGAAAGTACTAATGGGCCAATCCACCATGCATACAAACGCGCCCAGATATGTCTGTTCGAAGGGCAGTCGGACCCGAAGATCCCTCCCGGCCGTGGCAGGCGGGTGGATGACATTCTGCCAGCTGGTCCGCAACTGATGCCGCTTCACATCGAAGTCGCGTAACGACTGCTCATCGACCTTCGGCTGGATTGGCGGTAACTCGATAATCATCGTGAGCAACCCCGATGCAGGCCTTGCCGAGGCTCCCTCGGTCTTACAGTCTATTTGTCCACAGCCCTGGCTATTTACTCCGGTCCATGGCCTCATTCGCCAGCCGATCCGCGTCGGCATTGTGCTCGCGCCGGACGTGCTCGATGCGGAACCACTTCAACTGCCGTGACAGCCGCTTCGCTTCTTCATACAGCGGACGCAGCTCCGGACTCCGCACCTTGTACACTCCGTTCATCTGCCTGACCATCAGTTCGGAATCGCTCCGCACCCGCAAGGCAGGGAGCTTGTGCTCGAGCGCATAGTTCAGCGCCGCGATCAGCCCGGAGTATTCGGCAAAATTATTGGTGTGGTGGCCGAGGTAGCGGCCGAACTCCGCGATCCGCGCCCCGTGCGGGTCCGCGATCACCACGCCATACCCGGACGGCCCCGGATTGCCGCGCGCGCCGCCGTCCACGTGCGCCACCGCGTGCTCGGGCGCGCTCTCCGCCGGGCTTCCGAACATCTCATGGGCTTTTGGTCTTTTCGGATGAGGAGAAAAGGGTGGAGTCATAACAAGAATCGAACCTCCCCCACCCTGTCATTCTTCCGCCGACCGAAGGGAGGCGGGAGAATCTGTCGATCCTGGCAGCACCACCATCGGTGATGTCGGCATTCCCCCCAGATCCTCCGCGCGGCTTCGCCTCGCGAAGGATGACAGCCTTGGTTGAGATTACCAGTGAGTGCCACACCTACCCCCTGGAGCAACCCTATCTTCCTTCCGCCAGCCGCGTCGCCAGCCGGTCGGGCAGCCGGGCGGCGATGATCTGTTGCTGGGCCTTCTGGATGTTGTAGGGCACGCGGTAGAAGATGACCTCGTAACGGTCGGGATCGAAGACGCAGAACGCCGCCCGCGGATCGCCGTCGCGCGGCTGCCCCACCGACCCGGGATTGATCATGTACTTGGCGTCGCTCCGCAGATCGAGCGCCCAGGTCTCCTGCTGGTCCGGCGGGCCTTTGTAGATAGGCCGGAGCGTCTCCCAGCGCTCGTTCTCGAAAGCGAACCCGCCTTGGATGTGGGTGTGCCCGAAGAAGGTAAGCGGATAATTGGTGCGCAGCAGCGACTCCTGCGCATCGCGCATGACGATCACGTACTCGTCTTCATCGAGCGGCGAGCCGTGGACCAGTTGTATGCCGTCCGCCTCCGTGCCCGCCCAGGTCTCCTCCTGGTTGAGCGGATAGCGGAAGGGCAGGAAAATCGGCCCCCGCGGCATCAGCTTGAGCCACTGTATGTTTTCGGGCGTGAGGGCCTGCATAGTCCAGAGCGCGGCGATTGCGGCCACCGGATTGAAGTCTTCCACGCTCATCAGCCCGGTGCAGGCCTTGTCGTGATTGCCGCGCACCAGCAGCCCGCCCAGCTTGCGGGCAAGTTGCGTCACCTCGTTGGGACTGCCGCCATAGCCGACGATGTCGCCCAGGTTCGCCACCTTGTCGCAGGAGGGCGCCACCTCCAGGCACGCGTTCAGCGCCTCGAGGTTGGAATGCATGTCACTTAGAATGAGGATGCGCATGGAAAACAGCACTCAGCAGTCAGCAATCAGCACTCAGCCCCCGACGGGGAACAGATGATACCCTTCCCCGGCTTGAGTAGCCAGTCGCCGGTCGCCAGTAGCCAGTTAGTCAATCGCCTAGCGAAAGAATAAGGCCGTTGATGATCCTTCCCAGCTCGTTTGTCTGGGTCAGGAGCTCCGCCTCTTTTTCTCGGCTAAGATAGCAGAGCACTGCCGCGATGGTTAGTTGAGTTTCTGCCTCCATCAACGACCCTGCCGCGTTATGAAGGAAATGCCGAAACTCAGCCTTCGACTTCCTTCCCTGTCCTTCCGCGATATTGCTCGGTATCGACACGGCGGCTCTCCGTAGTTGGGAAGTCAGGCCATAGAGCTCATCTTTGGGAAAGGTTTGCGTGACGCGGTAGATCGCGGCGACAAGCTCGATCCCTTTCTGCCAAGCGATTAAGTCCCGATACGATTGTCCCAAGCGCCACCTCTGAATCAGTTTGTGCTACTGGCAACTGGCGACTGGCGACTGGTGACTGGACACCTCGCCCAGTGTCCGGGCTCGACCTCGGCCAGCGGTGGAAACGCGCGCGCGCAGGCTGCGATGCGCAGGCCGCAGCGCGGCTCGAAGGCGCAACCGGCCGGCAGCGCCGTGATCGCCGGCACCATTCCTTCGATGGTCTTCAGCGGACGCGCGCGGTCGGTGGCCAGCGTGGGCACGGCTTCCAGCAGCCCGCGGGTATAGGGGTGGGCCGCGTTCCGGAAAACCTGGCTCGCGCTTCCCATTTCCACGATCGCGCCGGCATACATCACCGCCACGCGGTGCGCCACCTGCGACACTACCGCCAGATCGTGCGAGATCAGCAGCATCGCCAGACCGTATTTCTGCTGCAACTTGCCCAGCAGTTCCAGGATCTGCGCCTGGATGGTGACGTCGAGCGCCGTGGTGGGTTCGTCGGCGATCAGCAGTTCGGGGCGGTTGACCATGGCCATGGCGATCATCACTCGCTGCCGCATCCCGCCCGAGAGCTGATGGGGATAGTCGCGCGCTCGGCGCTCGGCGTCGGCAATCTGCACGTCGCGCAACGCTTCCACGGCCCTTCGCCAGGCCTCGTCCCTGCTGGTGACTGGCGACTGGCGACTGGCGACTCGGTTGTGTGCAAGCACCGCTTCCGCCACCTGGTCGCCGACGCGCATCACCGGATTCAGCGCCGTCATCGGTTCCTGGAAGATCATGCTGATGCGCGCGCCGCGCACGCTCCGCATCTCGTCCTCGCCGGCGTGCAGCAGGTCAAGGCCGCTGAAGTGGATCTCGCCGGAGATCCGCGCCTGCGCCGGCAAGAGGCGCAGGATGGCCAGCGACGTCACCGACTTGCCCGAGCCCGATTCGCCCACCAATCCCACAACTTCGCCGGGACACACCTCGAAGCTAACGTCGCGCACCGCCGGCACGCGGCCCTGGGCAGTCGCAAACTCGACACTCAGATCTCTGACTTGAAGCAGGGGCGCGCCCATGTACTTAGTGTAACTGCAGCCGCGCGACACCCTCGGCCACTTTCTTTCCGACAGCTCTAAACCAGCATTTGCGTGCATCCTCCGGCGCACGCGGTTTTTCAAAGCCGCATAAAATGCGGTTGTGGCCGCGTTTTCCACAGGACAAATTGGCGGGAATCGGCTTGGTGGCGGTGTTTCCGGTCATCGGTTGGCGCTTTATCGCTCCATCATTGCTGCACAATGCTGTGGAAAATTCCCGTAGCGTCAATACTGGCGAAGGCGCTCACGGCCTTCCAGATTTTCATAAGTCGTGCGGATTCAGTTGGAAACGCGGCTGCGGCGGCGGCGGTTGTCTGCGACTAGACATTGCACCTGTTTCGTAACATAGACCTGTGGACAGGCTGCAACTTGATGAAACATAACCACATATAATCGCCACAAATCCGTTGACTTCTAATCTGGCGGGTGTAAAAAGTCCATCGTTCTTTGACACTTACTTAAGTTTTCCCGGTTGGTAGCGCGTCCGGGGCTCAAGCCAAGTCACCGTCCAGGTTCTCGAGACCCAAGGATGGAGGGCTGGTGAGGGTCGTAGCAACCTTCTGGTCGAGGAGAACGGGAAGCTGTCGAAGGCAAGATAGAACCCCGGGGCGGTAACCGGTTTTTCCGGTTGGCGGTGGGCCCGGAGCCCGAGCTGGAGGCGCAAGCCTTCTTAATGATCGCACGTCGTGACCCGCAAAGGTAGCGGCGGTCGCAGGTCGGCAAGGGTCAAATCGCGAGCCGCTGGTCGAGAAGAATCGGGGGCCACAACCTCGGGGTTCTTGTTTATCTGCCCTCCAAAATCGGCTTCGGCTCCCTCCCCCAAGAAGGCCCGTGGTTCGCCACGGGCCTGTTTCATGAATGCCCAGAAAAGCGGCCACGGATTCACACGGATTTGAACGGATCAGAAACCAAGAAAAAAATGGTCCGTGTTGATCCGTGTAAATCCGTGGCGTTTGGCTACAACGGTATATTCCCGTGCTTCTTGGGCGGGTTCTTGTCGCGCTTGGTGTCGAGCATCTCCAGCGCGCCAATCAGCTTCTTGCGCGTGTCGCGCGGGCGGATCACGGCGTCCACGTAGCCGCGCTCGGCCACCACATAGGGATTGGCGAAGCGCTCGCGGAACTGCTCGATCAGCCGCGCGCGTTCCTGATCTTTGTGCTCCGCCTTGGTGAGCTCGCGCTTGTAGACGATGTCCACGGCGCCCTCCGGCCCCATGACGGCAACTTCGGCCGTCGGCCAGGCGTAGTTCACGTCGGCGCGGATGTGCTTCGACGCCATGACGCAATACGCTCCGCCGTAGGCCTTGCGCGTGATCACGGTCAGCTTGGGCACGGTGGCTTCGGCGAAAGCGAACAGCAGTTTGGCGCCATGGCGGATGATGCCGCCATATTCCTGCTGCGTCCCGGGCAGGAAGCCAGGCACGTCTTCAAAGGTGATCAGCGGGATGTTGAAGCAGTCGCAGAAGCGCACGAAGCGCGCGCCTTTGACGGATGAATTGATGTCCAGCACGCCCGCCAGCATCGCCGGCTGGTTGGCCACCACGCCCACGCTGCGCCCGTTCAGCCGCGCGAATCCCACGACAATGTTCTTGGCATAGTGCTCGTGCACTTCGAAGAAGTAGCCGTCGTCCACCACCATGCGGATGACATCTTTTATGTCATAGGGCTTGTTCGACTCCGAGGGCACGATGGTGTCGAGCGCCGAGTCGGCGCGGTCGATGGGATCGGTGCACGGCCGCCGTGGCGGATCATCGAGGTTATTCGACGGGACGAAGCTGATCAGCTCGCGGATCATGGACAGGCACTCGGCGTCATCGCGTGACAGGAAATGCGCCACCCCCGAGGTTTCGTTGTGGGTCATGGCGCCGCCGAGCTGGTCCTTGGTGACCTCCTCGTGGGTGACCGCCTTGATCACGTCCGGCCCGGTGATGAACATGTAGGAGGTCTTGTCCACCATGAGGACGAAATCGGTGATGGCCGGGGAATAGACAGCGCCGCCGGCGCACGGCCCCATGATGGCCGAGATCTGCGGCACTACGCCCGAGGCCAGGGTGTTGCGCAAGAAAATGTCGGCATAGCCGGCCAGCGACGCCACGCCTTCCTGAATGCGCGCTCCGCCCGAATCGTTCAGTCCGATCACCGGCGCGCCCACGCGCATGGCCATATCCATGATCTTCACGATCTTCGAGGCGTTGGCCTCCGACAGCGAGCCGCCAAAGACGGTGAAGTCCTGCGCGAAGACGAACACCAGCCGGCCTTCGATCCGTCCGTAGCCGGTGATGAAGCCGTCGCCGTACACCTTCTGCTGTTCCATGCCGAAATCGATGCAGCGGTGGGTGAGCAGCTTGTCGGTCTCTTCGAAGGTGCCTTCGTCGAGCAGGAAAGCGATGCGCTCGCGCGCCGACATCTTGCCTTCCTTGTGCTGGCGCTCGTGGCGCTCCGCCCCGCCGCCGGCTTCCGCCAGGCCGTCGCGCTTCTTCAGTTCTTCCAGCTTCTCTTGCAGAGTCATGCGGGGAATTATAAGGAGGCAGGCAGCTACTAGCCACTAGCTTCTAGCGACGGGCTCTTGGCCTTCGCCTCAATTGGCGACTGGCTACTGGCTTCCCGAGTCCGACCACCTGTACTTCTTGCCGTCCCAGAAAACGGCCGAGGAGGATTGCTCCTCTTCCTCGGTCAGATTGAGCGCGGAAACAGGCCGTTTGCGGTAGGTGACCTGGGTGAGCGAAAGACTGTCGAAGGGCAGGTTGATGAAGACGAACTTGGCCTTGGGGACGGCCGCGCGCCAGGCTTCTTTTCCGGCGCCATGGATCACCAGGACGAGATTCTGACGGTTGGGATCGCTGGCGCTGAATTGCGCGGTAATCCTGGGGTTGCCGTAGCCGTAATTCGTATAGTAAGGATCGATCACCCGGTAGTTGTGGCTGACTTCGTCCCTGAGCGGTGTCTTGCAACGGGCGACGATCACGGCGTCTTCCACGCCATCGCCGTCCAGGTCAGCGGTCAGGAAGATCACCCAAGGCAGCCCTCCGGTTTGGGGATGCAGGTAGTTCGTTTTGATGGCGGTACGTTCGGTGGCGACTTCAAAGCAGGAGCCGAACTGATTCTTCACGATTTCAGCAAGATCGGCGGGCGGCTGCGGGTGATCGTCGGCTTGGCCTCTTGGCGCCTTCCATAAGATCCATCCCCAGGTGACGAAGAAGAGAGCGATGAAGAGCCAGGCAAGCCTAACCAAACGCATACTGGTACTTTAATCCCGTTCGCGCTGATTGTAACGGTGACCAACTGGGAACACTGGTGGAAATCCGGCCAGCGGTTTCCGTCATCCGGCCATTCCCTGATAAGGAAAGCGGCCACGGATCTACACGGATCGGAACGGATCAAAAACACAGAAATGATCCGTGCTCATCCGTGAAAATCCGTGGGCTAAAGGTTTGTTGCTTTTTCCGCGATGAGCTGGCAGACCTTGGCCACGAACTCCACCGCCGGCATGTCGTCGGTCTTTTCTTTGCCGCGGGTGCGGACGTTGACCGAGCCGGCCTGCGCTTCCTTGTCCCCGACTACCGCGATATAGGGCGTCTTCTGCAGCGCGTGCTCGCGGATCTTGGCGTTCATCTTCTCGTTGCGGCTGTCCACGTGGACGCGCGCGCCAGCCTCGCGCAACTGCGTCCCAACCTTCTCCGCGTACTCGTGGTGCCGCTCGCTGATGGGCACCACCACCACCTGCACCGGCGAGAGCCACAGCGGGAACGCGCCGGCGTAGTGCTCGATCAGCACGCCGAAGAAGCGCTCCACCGATCCCCACAGCGCGCGGTGGACCATCAGCGGCTGGTGGCGCTGCCCGTCTTCGCCGACGTATTCCAGGTCAAAGCGCTGCGGCAGGTTGAAGTCGAACTGGATGGTGGAGAGCTGCCACAGGCGTCCGATCGCGTCCACCAGCTTCACATCGATCTTGGGCCCATAGAACGCCGCTTCGCCGGGAATGATTTTGTAGGACACGTCACGCCGCTTCATGGCGTTCTCGAGCGAGCGGTTGGCCAGCTCCCACTGCTCGTCCGTCCCCAGGAAGTTCTTGCGGTCTTTCGGGTCCCAGGTGGAAAGCTCCACCTGGTATTCGGTGAAGCCGAAGGTGTTCAGCACCGCCAGCGCGAAATCCATGCAGCCGACGATCTCGTCCTCGATCTGCTGCGGGGTACAAAAGATGTGGGCATCGTCCTGGGTGAAGCCGCGCACCCGCATCAGGCCGTGCATCACGCCCGAACGTTCGTAGCGATAGACCGTCCCCAGCTCGCCCAGGCGGACCGGCAGATCGCGATACGAGCGGAGCTGATCCTTGTAAATGAGGATGTGGAACGGGCAGTTCATGGGCTTGATGCGATAGTCCGCATCGTCCAGCTTCATGGGGGTGAACATGTTGTCGGCGTAATAGCCCTCGTGCCCCGAGGTCTTCCACAAATCCACCCGCGCTACGTGCGGGGTGTAGACCAGCGAATAGCCGCGCTCCAGGTATTCGTCGCGCAGCCAGTCTTCCATGGTCTTGCGCATGATGCCGCCCTTGGGATGCCAGAAGATCAGTCCCGGGCCGGCCAGCTCCTGGATGGAGAAGAGATCGAGCTGTTTGCCCAGGAGACGATGGTCCCTACGCTTGGCTTCCTCCAGCTTGTGCAGGTAGTCGTCCAGCTCTTTCTTGCTGTAGAACGAGGTGCCGTAGATGCGCTGGAGCTGCGGATTCTTCTCGTCGCCCAGCCAGTAAGCGCCGGCGATGCTCAGCAGCTTGAACGCCTTGACCTTGCCGGTCGACGGAATGTGCGGACCGCGGCAGAAATCCACGAACTTGCCGGTGCGGTAGAGCGAAATCTTCTCATCGGGCGCGGTGAACTGCTCGATGAAGTGGCACTTCATGAAATCGCCTTCCGCCTTGAAGCGCTCCAGGCCCTCCTGCCGCGGCAGGAAATCCCGCGCGTAAGGGATGTCCTTCTCCACCAGCTCCTGCATCTTCTTCTCGATCTTCACAAGGTCCTCGGGCGTGAAGGGCGTAGGACGGTAGAAATCGTAGAAGAAGCCGCTCTCGGTCGCCGGACCGTGGCCCAGCTTGGTCTCGGGGAAGAGCTCGAGCACGGCCGCGGCCAGCAGGTGCGCCGAGGAATGCCGGAAGACCTCAAGCGCCTCGGGGTCGCGGTTGGTCAGGATGCGCAGCTCGGTGTCTTTTTCGAGCGGACGAGTCAGGTCGATGAGCGTGCCGTCGGATTTGGCAGCCAGGGCGGCATCGGCCAGGCGCGGCGAGATCTCGCGCGCGACATCGAGCGGCGTGGTGCCCTTGGGGACTTCTTTCAAGCTCCCATCGGGGAGCTTGACTTGGATGGTCTGTGCGCTCTGGGCGGCCTCGGGCATGGCACAAACCACGAGTTTAGCAGAATCGACCGGAAGTTCATTCGCCGCGGATTCACGCGGATGAACGCGGATCTCTCGGCCTGGTTTTGATCCCCGTCGATCCGCCCCCGAACTTCCTTCGGGGCAGGCTATCCGCTAGCGGAACGTCGCACGCCCGCCTGGGATCAGTGTGTGATCGCCACCGCCTGGGGGCAGCCGCCGAGAAGGAGAGGAGCGCCCAGCGAGGTCAGCGTCCCGTCGCCGTTGATGCTGAATCCCGATAGGCTCCCGCCGCCACAGTTGGCCACCAGCAGGAACTTATTGGCGGCATCCACGGCCAGTCCTTCCGGCCCGAGGCCGGTGGGGTAAAGGTTGAGCAGCGTCAGGGCGCCGTTGCCGGCGATGTTGTAGGCCTCGACCGTGTTGTCGTTGACGTTGACCACATAGAGATGCGTCCCGGTGCGGTCGGTCACCAGATACTGGGGCGAGTTTCCCGCTGTGAAAGGCGAGCTTGGCACCGGGCTGAGCGAACCGTCACCATTCACCGTAAACGCGGAAACGTTGTTGGTGTTCGAATTGGCGGTAAACAGAAACTTGCCGGCAGGATCCATGGCCAGGGACACCGGCGCCGCGCCGGTCGCGAAAGGTGAGGCCGCCAGCGCGGTCAGCGCGCCGGTACCCGAATTGAGGCTGTAGGCGCTCACGTTGCTGCTGCCGAAGTTGGTAACGTAGACAAACCCGGCGGTCACCGCGATGCCCTGCTGCGGGTTCGTTCCGGCCGCAAACGGCGAGCCCGCCACAGCCGTCAGGGCGCCGGTAGCACCGATCGAGTACGCGGAGACGCTTCCGGGAAGGTTGATGCCGACGTTATTGGCCACGTACGCGAACTTACCCGAGGGATCCACCGCCACGGCCCCGGGTTCGGCCCCCGCGGGGAAGCCGCCCACCCCGGCCACCACGCCGGACGTGGTATTGAGCGTAAACGCCGATACCGTGTTGCTGGTGAAATTGGTCACATAGACGAACTCATTGTTGGGAGCGACTGCCGCCCACACCGGCGCCACACCGGTCCCGACAAACGGCACCGGACCGTTGTTGAACGACCCATCGGGGCCGATCACCAGCACGTTCAGGATGTTGTTGACAGCATCGGGAACGAAAACGAATTCCGAGCCCGCAACCGGCGTGGGCCCCGGGGTGACGCCGTTGTTGTTGCCAAAGCCGCATCCGCCCACTCCCAACCCCGCCAGCACTACCGCCAGCAACGCTGAACCCCAAGCCCTACTGCCCGTGACTCTCATTACGCAATCTCCTCTGCACCCAAGGGAATCGAAAACACTAGGTCTTTAACCAGCAACAAACCCCGGAGTTGGAAGAAAGTTGCGCCGTTCCAGACAACGATCCCCCGGGCAGTCTGCTGCTGCTGGTTAGACGCACAAAAAGCTAAAACCGATGCCAGGAAGCGGTCATCTTAATAGCATGCAAGCCCAGGTACAGCTCGGACGGGTCTTCGGCATCCGCATCGGCCTGCACTACAGTTGGTTCCTCATCGCCATCCTGATCGTGTTCTCCCTCTCCGGGCAGTTTGCGACCGTGCATCGCGACTGGAGCCCTGGCGTGGTCTGGGGGACCGCGATCCTGACGGCGCTGCTTTTCTTCATCTGCATCGTGCTGCACGAACTGGGACATTCTGTAGTCGCCCAGAGCCGCGGCATCCGCGTGCCCTCTATCGTGCTGTTCGCCCTGGGCGGCGTCTCGCAGATGGAGCGCGAGAGCCCTGACGCCAAGACCGAGTTCTGGATGGCGCTGGCCGGGCCGCTGGTCAGCTTTGTCCTGGGCCTGCTCTGTCTCGGATCGGCGCACGCTATGGGCTGGGCCGGACCGATGTCGTCTGCGGCTTCGCCCCTGGTCGCGATGCTGGGCTGGCTCGCCTACATCAATTTCATGCTGGGGGCGTTCAACCTCGTCCCGGCGTACCCGCTCGACGGCGGACGCGTCTTTCGCGCCGCCGCCTGGTGGGTTACCCACAGCATCGAGCGCGCCACGCGCATCGCCTCGTTCGTAGGGCAGATCTTCGGTTTCCTCTTCATCCTGGCCGGACTTTGGCAATTTTTCCATGGGCAAGGCTTCGGCGGGCTATGGATCGCCTTCATCGGATGGTTCCTGCTCGACGCCGCGCGTTCCAGCCGGGTACAGGTGGAGGTCATGCACGCGCTGGCCGGCATCAAAGTCCGCGACGTGATGGAGCG
>Ga0181538_10000721_pt1 | contig 39281 bp, 35 predicted proteins | sample PEATcosm2014_Bin_40_FD_119773 | JGI IMG/M metagenome (GOLD analysis project Ga0181538, IMG submission 119773) | Peatland microbial communities from MTU Mesocosm Facility, Houghton, MI, USA - PEATcosm2014_Bin23_30_metaG | ecosystem: Environmental > Terrestrial > Soil > Wetlands > Peat | place... | reverse complement strand
GCGTTTGAGGTCCCTTGCCCCACTCCAGTTCTGTCGAAGCTTTTCACTTCTGCGGCAAACTCCTCCGGTGTTCTGTAGCCCAGGGCCGAGTGCGGACGCTCCTGATTGTAGTACCGCCGCCATTGCTCGATGATCTGCCGCGCATCGCTGAGCGAGAGGAACCAGTTCTCGTTCAGGCACTCGTCGCGGAACTTACCATTGAAGCTCTCGATATAGCCGTTCTGCATCGGTTTTCCCGGCTGGATGAAGTGCTGCTCCACCCCTTCGGCGAAGCACCACTGGTCCAGCGCACGCCCGGCGAACTCCGGGCCGTTGTCGGTGCGGATCTGCCGCGGTCGTCCGCGCTCGCGGAGCAGCCGCTCTAGCACCCGTACCACGCGCGCTCCCGGCAGTGAGGTGTCCACCTCAATCGCCAGGCACTCGCGCGTGTAGTCATCCACCACGTTCAGAGTGCGCAGCTTGCGCCCCGAGCTGAGCGTATCAGCCATGAAGTCCAGCGACCACACCTGATTGGCGGCGGTGGGCGCCGGCAGGGGCAGCCGTGGCACGCCCGCACAACGCTTGCGTCGCCGCTTCCGCACCTGCAACCCTTCCAGCCGATAGAGCCGGCAGACCCGCTTGTGGTTCACCCGCCAGCCCTCGCGCACCAGCCGGTCCTGCAACCGGCGATAGCCAAAGCGCCGAAACTGGTGCGCCAACTCGCGCAACCGCATTCGCAGCCGCCCGTCTTCCGAGCGCCGCGCCCGGTATCGATACGTCCCCCGATACAATCCGATCAGCCCGCAGGCGCGTCGCTCCGAAACCGCAACTTCCGAGCGCATCACCACCACCGCCTGCTTCCGCATCTGCGGGCTTACCACTTTTTTGCGACCACCGCCTGCAACGCCTGCTTGTCCAACGTCAGGTCCGCCACCAGGTGCTTCAGCCGCCGGTTCTCCTCCTCCAGCGCCCGCAACCGCCGCGCCTCGCTCACCTGCATCCCGCCGTACTTTGCCTTCCAGCGGTAAAGGCTTCCTCGTGTGATGCCATGCCGGCGACATAGCTCGCCGGGATCGGCTCCACCTTCGGATTCCTTCAGAATGCCGATGATCTGTTCTTCCTTGAATCGACTCTTGCGCACGACTCCTCCTCCGCCCTAGCGGGCTATGTTAAGGGGAAAAGTCTCTTTTACGCTGGACTAATTTCCGGGGGGCAGGTCACGCCCCCTGTGGGATCTTGCTCTAGATGTCTAATTGTTGCAGCGACCGTCTCTCGGCAGTTGTTTATCGCATCTGGATCAGCGAGATCGTACTTGATCGTTCTCATTTGTATCAAATCGAAGGGGATGCTCTGATCGTAAACGATCAAGGGTATGGCCGGTTTCAAGAAGCAGTGTCGAACTGCCAGTTCGTAAAAGACGTTTGGGTTGTGATCAGACAGGTCTGCGATCACTAAATCGCACCGATTCAAGTGTTCCATTATTTGGCTGGTGATAAGGCCGGTCCGATTGAGCTGGTCTGCGCGGTGAACCTGTGTGTATCCGCATTCGGCAGCAGCTGGCAATATCACGTGCCTAAATAGCTGGTCGCTTCTTTGGCGCACTACGCTGCCGTCCGCTCCTATCGGAGCAATCACAAAGCAAGTCTTTTCGGCGCCCGGCATGGGATTCAGTTCGGTACTGGAATAGTACACGCGAGTTACCCACCGATCCATTACAAATCAATAACTTGGCGCTTGCCACCCCTGAGGTCTCCGTGGGCAAGCTGTTTGATAAGGCGGCAACTCTGCCCAACGAACGAATATCAACACGCGTCACACTGGAGCATACCCATGAAACTCCGTCGGAATGAATATTGCCCAATCCATAGATCACTCTTCTGCTGCGGTCGCGAGCAGGCGCGGAAAGAACGCAGATTTCAGCTTGGTATTCAGCGCATCGAAGATCCACACCACCCCAGGGGATATCGCGAGCTCCGGTCACAAGCAGAGATGCGGAAACTGCTCAACCGAAAGATCGTCGAGCAGGCCGGAAAGTGCGCCATTTGCCACCATGAGTTTGCCGACTGCAGCGACATTGTGCCTGACCACAAGCACCCGAAAGGAATGGGAGGAGCCCGGAGAGATGACCATCCGGAAAACATCCAAGCCGTGCATTGGTGGTGCAACGAAGAAAAAGGATCAACGCGAATGGACGGTTGACGACCGATCGGTTTTCTGCGAATGAAATTGATGAATATCCATCCTAGCCCTGTGGTCTTAGCTCTTGCTCAGGCGCACGTGCTCGGCCATCAGGTACGAAATATAGCTGCGGATTAAGTTGCAAAACAGCCGTGCCTCGTTCGGTTGAATATGCGAATACGCTTTCACTCATCTTTACCACCAGTGAAAATCTGCTTCTCACGCGCCGGGCAGCAAGCTACTACTTTAGATTTTTCGGCTTCATTGTGTATGCAACCAACAGCTTCTCCACGGAAAGTTTGTGGGCATCGATCAGCTTCTGAATGTGCGCTGTAGACAAGTCCTTGAAATTCAGGTTTTCAAATGACTTAAAAAATTCTCGAATCGCTTTCACGAAACGCTTTAGATCGTTCACGCGCATGACTTCCACCTCATGCGTAAGAGCGGCCGCACTGGCTACGAAATTTGCGGGATGGATCATTACCCGCTTAACCTTCATTCTTGAATAGTGCTTGTCAAACCAAGCGCTCGACCGGTTCATCTGCTCCGTTTCTCGCTTATTGATTTCGGAACGTTTGACATCCACCTCGCTCTTGCATTCCCACAGGATGTACTGAGAGTCGTCCAGCGCCCAGAGATTGTCGGGGCCTTCTTTCCATTCTTTGTCCGGGCGCTCGCCCGCAAAGCCAAGAGCTCTGCTTATTTCGTCCAGCGCCTGCTCGAACTTGTCGGCCTTTGTTCCGAAAACCAAGCGGCCAAGAATATCGCAAAGAGCTATATCCATTTGACCATAATCGCCAAACTGCCGAACCCAATCCGCGATCCTTTCCATCCTTCCCTGACTTATGATCGTCAGTTTCGTCACGGTTACGCCGGACGGCGGCTTCAGCAGCAAACGATTTGCCTTATGAGCGGCGATTTGCAACCGCTGCGATTCCATTCGATTCGACCGATATAAGTATCTAGCCATCGCTTGTAGATACCAGCCCTTGTCTTCACAATCGAGATTTCCTTTATCGATCAGAGCCTGAAGTTTATCCGCCGCTCCTGAATAATCGCCGTTTAAGTATTTTTGTTCAGCCGCCAATTCCGCAGCGTAACTTCGCAGGAGATGCTCGTTTGCGCCGCCAGGTTTGACGCCCGACATCTGCTCAACATAAAAAGCCTTCCAGTCATCGTCTCGTCGAAGGCATTGTCGCACCAGTCCATAGAATGCATTTACAGGCGATTCGCCCGCTTCGATTTCCTGCTTTGCCATCTCAGCAATCTGTAGCCCAATTTCAATTTGCGTAGACATCTGAGAAGATAGAAACCGTCGCGAATTTTTGTCGCGTATCAAGCGTGTAATATCCGCTCCGATGACCACAATGACCGAGTAATCCTTCTCCCCCCGTACACTCCGGCCCATCCCCTGCTCTACCGTCCTTATCGTGCGCATCAGAGTTGCTTCGCTATTCGGACGGCAGAGTTCTTCGTAAAGGTCAACCAGGCTCTCGGAAAACGGCTTGCCGTCGAATACTAAGATCCGACATGTGCTGTCCGGCAGATCGATGCCGTCATATCTGTTGGCTAAGACAACAGCCTTGTCACATTCCCCCTTGTGCAGGCGCTCAATAGCTGTGGCAACGGTGTCTTTCGTCGCAACCACGGCACCGTATGCTTCCCAGTCCTTCGTCCACATAAAGCCGGGCGCTAGGGTCACAACTCCGTGCTTTCTCTTCGGATTCGGCACCCCCAGTCCTTGCACAATGCCCGATCGGTTCAAGTCTTCGTGAATAAGCGACGGCAGAAGCACCATCTTTTCACCAGACCAACTTTCTTTTGAGTAGGTAAGGGGGCTGATAATCGTTTCCGGAGCTAGCTGCAGCCCCTTGACCAGGAAGGCATCGTCCGTGACTGTTGCAGACATAAAAATCCGGTGCGGCGCATTCCAGTAGCTTCCAAATTCTGCGAGAGGCGGAATATATGGTTCGATCTCGACGGTGGTCCCCGAGATAACACACTGGCAGAAACCCAGCATGTCTCTCAGAATAGGCCAGGCGAACTTTATGGAATTCCTGTCGGCGTTTTCCGACAGAATGCTGGCAATATCCCCCTCGTGAGCTATCCACGCCCAATACGGAACGGGCAGAAGAGCATCCCGCTTGTCATTACAAATATCCGCGTACGTGCCGAGTCCCTGTTGTTCCAGGTCTTCGGCAAATAGCGTCCTAAGGGCTTCATACGCCGGCTCCGAGTCAGGAATGCGAATCCTGCACGCCTCACGGATTATGTCTGAACAAGCATGGGCATCGTCCATCAACAGTGTGCCCACGTTTATCGATTTTCCTTTCAAACCGAATTTCGTCAGCCCGTTGAAGAGCTTGTGCACGGATGTTACGAGAATCTTGTCGCCATTTAGGAAGTCCTCAGGCAGGTCTGGGTCCGCTTTACATGTTGCAATGCCAAACTGCCTTGCCTGTTCGCAGGTTTGATCGATAAGGAAGTTGTCAGGGCACAAGTAAACGGCAGGCCCCTGCCCCGCATTCAGGCGCGATTGCAGCATCAATTGACCAATTAGAGTTTTGCCCTGCCCGGTGTGCAACTTGACGATAACGTCCCGCGTCGACTGATGATTCTTAAACCAATCGTCAAGGACCGCCACTTGAGCGGGTCGAAGCGGGCCCTTGTCATGGGCACGATCCAGTGTGTCGTAAAGCTTGACCGGATCGACAGGTTTGTCGGCCTTCTTTCCCGCGAGTTTCTTTTTGAAATCGACCACGTTCTCGCCTCACAGCGATCAGATAATTAGGTCCCAGTATGTCAAAGGCGCAGAACGGCGTCTACTTCTCAGCGGACCTAGTCTCCTTCCGCATGCAGCTCCGCAGCCACTTCAGCGGAAAGTCCGATTGGCTCGCCACAATCGCCGAATCCGGCTTGAGGATTAACGCGGCAGATATCGCACTTTTCATCCTGACAACGAGCTGACGGGACGGGCTTCATGCTGTAAGTGACCAAGTTCTCGGCGAGCGTTACCGGCACCGGCTCCAGAAGGAACGGCTGAAGCAAATGGCGCAAAAGCATCATGCCGGCGCTGGCGGCCCTCATATTGAGGTCCATGACTGCCGGCTGCTCGAGCAGCAGATCGTCGGAATACCCGAGCGCGATCTTTCTTGCCCGCTCGATCGTGGTCAGTGACTCGAAGGCTAACCGGCGAGCGTCCACCAGGCCCGTGCAGCGCAAGCACCACCTTCCCGCCGCCACATAATTCACGCGCGCATCGGTTGAGACGATGCCTTCGTCGTCGCCTCCGATCTCCGCTCCGACATCAATGTAGGGAATCAGGTGCTGGTACGCGTACTTGCACAATAGCATCCTCGGATAATCCTTATCCACGCACCCGAAAACCATCTCGGCCTCGTTAAGCCGCCGCATGACGTTCTCATCCAAAATCGAGCCGACGATTGGAACGACGCTGCAGCCAAGGCCTAGGTTTTCTATCCCACGCTTCAGCACCTCCGCTTTCGGCCGGCGAAGCCATGCATCCTCGGATGTAGAGTAGAGAATCCGGTTGAGGTTTATAACCTTCACGACATCGTGATCAATCACCAGAATGCTGCGGCACCCTGCACGCGCCAGCAATTCGCAGATTAAGGATCCTGTGCCGCTTGCGCCTACAACTGCCACCGTGTAGCTGCCCAGCGTAGCAAGAGCCCCCTGCCCGGTCAGCGCCAGGGCACGATCGAAAATCTCCGATGGAGCAGGTGGAGGATCGGGAGGCCTACCGTCCAAGGGAAGATGCTGAACACGCTCACCCACGCCTACCAAGGTTCCGAGAGCAATTTGCTCAGCTGGCGATCTCCAAATCCGGCCGCATTGAGCGCGTTCGCCGAGAACGACGCTGCTCAGCAACGTTCCAGGCCAAAGCTCCTGAAGGTTTTCGATTAAGAGAGGGTCCTGTTCGTCGTCATACCAGGAGAAGCCTACTTCCTCATCAGCCAGAGGATGGGTGTGGAACGTGATCAGCCCAGTAAGGCCGTCCTTGCGGATAGCCAGGTGGGCGCGACGGACGTACCGCGATGAAAAGGTCAAAGCGCTGCGCGGCTTCGCCAAGACATCACCGGGTTGCGGCCAAAGTATGTCCGCCACGACCAACTCCCGGATTTCGCCGCCTACGGTGCGCTTTCCCAATACGCCAATCACGCCGTATTCCGTATCGCGCTGGCCTCGGAACGAGCGTGCGCAGTGTTTTCGCAGACGTTGCCAAGCGCTGGCGGAGATGCGCAGGTTAATTCTTTGCATTGACCGCTCCCCGCGCCAGGAAGAAACCCCGGCAATGGACGATATGGCTTTCGATATTGTCCACGCCCCGCCGAAACTCGTTACCGTCGGGGTAATGCCAGGACACGGCCCGCCACTGCCGCTGGCGTATCGAGACCGCCTGACCGTTCACGCGATTGTGCTCGCCATTCTCATACCTATACGGCAAGCTGATATAGAAGCCATCCAGCGGCGTGCCAAGGTCGTACGCAACCGGAATGGCGACCAATATGTCATAGTCGGCACGATCCCATGGCGGCACCGGCGCTCCTACTCCACCAACCAGCGCGAACGGCTGGGCGCCCTCGATGACCAATTCGACCCCCATGCCGCCCGCCGCAAGCTGCTCGATTTCGGACTTAGCCCTTGCGATCTGCACCGCAGCCCTCCGCCCCATATTTTCCGTCTCGCTGGGCTTCGAAGTGCTCGCCGCGATGCAGCTTAACTGGAGTGTCGGGTGGCAACGGCTCCACGCCGTCGCACCGATAGAGGCTATACTCCTGCCACGGCAGGTCGGCCAGAGCCAAAATCGCCTTCGGCGTCATTTCCTTTTCAGGTGCGACCCGCCAGCGGGTATTGACGCGGATCGCCAGCACGAGTTCCACGGCAAAATGGTGGGTGCGCGGCTCTTGGCTGAGAAACTCCCCAAGCGTTAGCTCAAGATTCAGCGGCTCACCGACCTGGTGGTCCTTATATACGCCCCGCAACAAGTCCAGCGGCTTCTCGGCGCTGGGCAGTAAATGCGCGCCGAGCTTCTTGGCTCCCTCGTCGAGGACCTCAAGTAGTGTAGCTTCACGCGCTATCCGGAAATGGCGGCGTTCATGACTGGGATCGTGAAGGAGTTCGACCGTGACCTCTGCGTCCTCCCGTTCTCTTCCTTCTTCGATGACTTCTAAAACGGTTTCTTCAATGATGACTTCGTTACCTTCGCCATCGGTGACATTAATTTTTTCCACTTCGACCAGCTCTACAACCCTGTCTGCGCTCATGCTGAGCCCTCCTACGTATTCGGCGGCAGGAACTGAAGACCACTGTCCTGTCCCTGTCCTACAAGTACGGTAACAACGCCGTAAATGTCAAGCCGTATTCGACATAAACATGTTTTTATAACAAACGTGTTTGCGACGCTTGACAGATGTGTTACTCTGTGTATGGTTCAACAGATGGGTGATTCCAACGGGCTATACAAGGAGTTGGGGCGCAAGATACGCGCAACACGCGAACGCGTGCATCCAAAGCTCAGCCAGGACAAGCTCGCTAAGCGCCTTGGAATTAGCCGGGCCTCTGTTGTCAATATCGAGGCAGGCCGCCAACACGCGCCTCTTCAACTGCTGTGGCGAATAGCCGAGAATCTGGAAACCGAGCTGGCGCTGTTGATTCCCAAGCGCGCTGAGCTGCTTGTATCCGTTGCTTCAGTCGAACTCGATGCGAAGACAATTGAGCAGATCAAACATGTTGCCGAAGGCAACAAAGAGACACAGAAGGCCCTCACCGGGATCGTCAGCAAACTCAGGACCACACTCGAAACCACAGCCCAAACCAAAAGAAAAGGGACGCCATGACGAACGAAGAGATCGATGAACAAGCCGAGCAAACCCTGAGGAAAACAGAAGCCTATCGGTTACCTGTACCTATTGAAGTCGTCGCTCATCGCCTTAAATTAAGAACCGAAGCTGCCGCGCTCGGCGATTCCGTCTCGGGCATGTTGGTAGTTGAAGATAACCGTGGCGCTATCGCCTACAATTCGAGCCATGCGCGCGTCCGTCAAAGGTTCACGGTCGCGCACGAAATCGCTCACTTCCTTTTACATCTGAAAAAAAACCGCCGATCCCAGCTCTTTATTGACCGTTACGTGTTCCGGCGGGACGAGAATTCCGCGACCGGAAGCGATCATGAGGAAGTGGAAGCCAACCGCTTTGGCGCTGCCTTGCTTATGCCTGCCGCCTTCGTCCGAAAAGAGATACGCAAACACGAATTGGACCTCGACGACGAAGAGGCCCTCACCTTTCTGGCGAGGCGATTTCAGGTCAGCACGGCGGCCATGACGAATAGGCTCAACACATTGGGACTACTCCGTTAGGATCATTTTGTGCACTAGAGACGCTTTCGGTCTTGGCCAAACAATCGCGGCTTGACACAACTGGCCAGAATGATGACTATAAGTAGCACACGGGCTCCAGCAGAAGGAACGCACTGATGCACTCGTCCCCACAGGCGCAATTCACAAAGAGGTATCAGTTCGTCACAGAGCAAAAGGCGGGCGGGGCCACATATACTCCGCTGCTCCTAGCCGACTTCGTTGCAGATAAGATCATTAACTCCGCCCACATTGCGGCCATTGTTTAGAGACTCATTGGTTAGCGTGTCACTGGCATGCTTCACGAAGTGATGTCTCTGAGTCTACAGACTCTGAGTAGCAGGCTCAGAAACGCTCCCGGACCGATCTACCCCTGCCCCGCTATCCTTCCCTGTCTTGCCCTTTTGCCGTGACCCTAATACCGGCAGGGCGAAGGCACTGTAGCCGGCGCCGCTTGCTGTAAATGACTTTTTTGGACTGCCCCGCGAGCGGTCCCCCCAAGAAGAGCCATTGACAGCTGCGCTCAGTGGCGTCGGCGATGGCGTGCCCTCTTCCGCCCCCGCCGTGGGGGTCACTCAAACGAAAGAGGCCGATCATGACGAACTCAACGCAGCCGGAAACGGTATTCACTCTCACCATCGACGCGCAGGGCCTTATCCTTCGGTAGATCACGGCGACGGCCATCAGAACTATGGGTACGTGTGGGTCAAAGACGCTTCGGAACTTCTCGGGCGCATACCGGAAACGACGGACGCTTGACTCTCTCTTCTCCGACGCCTAATTTGGTTTCGTTGCAAAGTGCATAATTTTCCACGCCGCTCGGCCGCATGAACATAACACTCCAGCCCTAGAATCTGGCGCGAAGCGAGCGGAAGCAGCGGTCAGAAATACATTGGAAAGAATCGCCGCCAGCATTCTCGTTGCCCTTTTTGTTTCGCGGAGTGAGATGAAGAAAGTTGCTGATACATGAAAGCCGCGTCCGGAGTGCTCCGTTTGTCTGCAAGTGACTTGAGCAATCACTTGGCTTGCCGGCATTTAACATCTCTGGACTTCGCCGTCGCGGTCGGTGCAAGGCCCGCACCGACATGGCACTCGCCTGATTTGTGGGTACTTCAGAAGCGGGGATTGGAACACGAGAGTGCTTATATCTCGCACTTAGTGGCCCAGGGATTGTCTGTTGTTGATTTTCGGGATGGCAGTGAGGAAGAGGCGAGCCGCGAAGTCGCCACGGCGATGCAGAAAGGTGTGGATGTCATAGTCCAGCCGCCGCTGGCGAGCGGGCGATGGTTCGGACGGGCTGACGTGTTGCGTCGTGTGGAGCATCCCAGCAAGCTCGGTGCGTGGTCGTATGAGGTTCACGACTGCAAGCTCGCGCTGGAAACAAGGGCCACGACGATCCTGCAATTATCTCTCTATTCAGAGTGCCTGGCTGCAATCCAAGGGCAATGGCCTGAGTACATGCACGTCGTTCCCCCAGGTGATGGGTTCTGTTCTGAAGCATACCGGGTCCTTGACTATGCGGCCTACTACCGGCACGTGAAAAACCGCCTCGAAAACGCGATGGAGAAGGAGGGCAGTGTTACCGCAAGCTACCCGGAGCCCACGCCACATTGCTCGATTTGTCGCTGGTGGGCCGAGTGCGACGGGCAACGGCGGAAAGACGATCACCTCTCGTTAGTGGCGGGCGTTAGTAAGCTGCAGCAGAAGCAATTGTACTCGTGGGATGTTAAAGCCGTGACAAGTCTGGCAGTCCTTCCTGTACCGCTTGAGAAACGGCCAGAGCATGGATCTGCGCGTGGATACGTTCGCGTCCGCGAACAAGCGCGAGTTCAGGTTGCGGGTCGCGATCAAGGGAAGCCTGTACATGAAATTCTGATGCTGAATGGGGAACACGGTCTTTTTCTTCTTCCTGGGCCCTCCCCTGGTGACATGTTCTTTGATTTGGAGGGCGATCCGTTCATCGGCAGAGGCGGACGCGAATACTTGTTTGGTTTCGTCACCGATGACGGGAATGGAAATCCGGCCTACGAGTGCCAATGGGCAGTGAGCGCGGAACAAGAGAAGCAGGCGTTTGAATGGTTCATTGATTTGGTGATGGCCCGTTGGGCGCAGTACCCAGTGATGCATATTTATCACTTTACCGGATACGAATCCGGGGCGCTTAAGCGACTGATGGGGCGCTATGCAACTCGCGAAGATGAGATCGATCGGATGTTGCGGGCATTTTTGTTGGTGGACCTGCACACTGTTGTAAAGCGAGCCATGCGTGCCAGTGTGGAGGAATATTCTTTGAAGGCACTAGAAGCATTTTATGGCTTTCAAAGAAAGGTCCCATTGGAAGCCGCTCGTACCGCGTTGCGCCAGATACAGCACCGCCTTGAGCTTGGGGAAGTGACGCAACTCGACGAGCCGGTGCGCAACACGATTGCTCTGTATAACGCGGACGACTGCAATTCAACTTGGGCGCTGCGCGCTTGGCTGGAGGGTGAGCGGCAGAAATTGGAGTTAGCCGGACATCCAATGATGAGGCCGGCTAGGTCAGATGGAGCCCCTCCGGAAATCCTAGATGAGCGACAACAACGGAGTGCCGAGTTGGCAGCGAATCTTCGAACAGGTGTGCCGGACAAGCCTGAGGAACGCAACGAAGAACAGGCAGCACACTGGCTGCTGTCACATCTGCTGGATTGGCATCGGCGCGAAGTGAAATCGGAGTGGTGGGAGTTCTATCGTCTCGGCGAATTAACAGATGATGAGCTTCTCGATGAGCGCGCTGCCTTGTCAGGGCTCCAGTTTGTAGAACGACTGGCAGTTCAGCGCAACATACCAACGGATCGCTATGCTTATGAAAAACAAGAAACTAACGTTCGTACAGGAGATGAGCTGTGCGTCAAGAAGGAAAAAGTTGGGACGGTTGTCGAGATCGATCTTGCTGCCCGGCTAGTTGACATCAAGAAGACAAAAAAGACGGCGGAGGTTCACCCTTCTGCTGTGTATGCAAGAGATATAGGCCCCGGCACCGATGTTCTGGCGGATGTGCTGTACCACATCGGTACTTGGGTCAGTGCGAACGGAATGGATGCACCGGGATCGTACCGGGCAGCGCGAGACCTGTTGCTTCAGCGGTCTCCTCGCCTGGCGAGCGGCTCTCCAGTTCTCGTCGTCTCGGGAGAAACGACACTGGATGCTGCAAAACGTTTGGGTGCGATTGTGGATCATTCGGTGCTCGCCATTCAGGGACCGCCGGGAGCTGGGAAGACCTTTACTGGGGCGCGCATGATCTGCGAGCTGGTACGCCAAGGCAAACGTGTGGGAATCACGGCAACGAGTCACAAAGTAATTGGTAATCTGCTCAGTGAAGTGGTAAAAGCTGCGGGTGAAGAACATCTCGCGAACCTAAAATGCGTTCAGAAGGTCAAGAAAGAAGACAAGCCGCAGCAAGACCCGCCTCATATCCAGACCACGGTTGAGAATCCAGAAACACTTGCTGCCTTTCTGAACGGTGCCAATGTGCTGGCGGGCACACAGTGGCTTTGGGCGCAGCAGGATTACTTTGAAGCAGTGGATGTGCTCTTTGTCGATGAGGCCGGGCAGATGTCACTTGCGAACGTGCTTGTTGTATCCCAGGCTGCCAAGAGCTTAGTGCTGCTGGGCGATCCGCAGCAACTGGAACAACCCCTCCGAGGAAGTCACCCGGAGGGAGCCGACCTGTCGTCGTTGGAATATCTACTCGCTGGGGCAAAGACGATTCCACCTGACAAGGGCCTTTTCTTGGACAAAACCTGGCGGATGCATCCCACGCTCACTGAGTTCACGTCCGAGGTGTTCTATGAAGGCCGCCTCCAGTCGCGGGCTGGCCTTGAAAATCAACGCATCGAGGGGCACGCCTGGCTAGGAGAATCCGGCCTCTGGTATTTTCCTGTTCAACACCACGGCAACCAGAATGCGTCGGCGGAAGAGGTGGAGGCCATTGTTAATCTTGTCAACAGTCTAGTACGACCCGGCGTGACATGGCTCGATGACGGGGGCAACAGTCGCAAGCTGCAGTTGAGCGACATCTTGATTGTCGCGCCCTATAACACCCAAGTGTCTGATCTTTCCTTGCGCCTTCCCAATGCTCGGATAGGAACCGTGGACAAGTTCCAGGGACAGCAGGCCCCCATCGTGATCTATTCGATGACCACGTCATCGCCAGAGGACGCGCCGCGCGGGATGGAATTCCTTTACAGTCTGAGCCGGCTGAATGTAGCGACTTCACGGGCTCAGGCAATGGTCATCGTCGTGGCGAGTCCGCGACTGCTGGAGCCTGAATGTCATACGCCACGGCAAATGCAGCTTGCCAATGCGCTATGCCGGTATGCGGAACTTGCGACGACAGCCTTATTTCGGTCAGCCGAGTAGCAATACCGCCTTTTTCGCCATGAGTCCGATTCTCTGCGATGGTAGGGGGCTGGCATCACCGCGTTAGTCTAGTGTGGCTTGCAAACTCTTCCGCGCCCGGGCAAATGGGACTATACTGCATCCGCCAACAGAAACACACGAAATAGCACGCAAAGGCAAGAAGCGCCGCCTTGCCTTACCGATGTCGACTTCCGCCAGGAGGGCATTTCCCCCTAGGTCGAAGCCCATCGCGCTAACGCCGAAGCTGGACGATGAGACGTACGTTCTCTTCTGCGCCGGGGGCCACCCAGCGGCGAACGGAGTGAGAACGTTCTTTGTGAAGCATTGCACGATTTCCTGAAACAGGCGGCGAGATAACACTCTTTCAAGGGGGTGTTTCGAATGAATCACTTGATTGAATCGAGACAGTTCTTTGGGATAAACGCTCCAGTATTCGCTTGGATTGCGGCTGGCCTCCTGCTCCTCTTTGCGCTCTCCGCCATCGTCACCCTGTTTATCAGAGTACGAAGACTTTGTGCCTCCGGCAATCGGCTTTCAAGCTCGTTAACGGGGCTGCCAAAGCCGACTCTGGGCAGCGGACTCTCCCTTTCCGATGTCGAGGTGATTAGGGAACACTTCGGCAATCACCCATTCTTTGTCCGTAGTTGGACTCACATAGAGCACAAGCTAATCAGACGGCGAGGAGCTTCGGGAGATGAATATTGGCTGTCCGTGCCAGCATCCGACGTTTTGCGAACCTCGGCGGTGACTGGCGCGCGGCTGAATCATGAGTGGTACGAGGCGATCCCCGGAATCCTGACGGGAACAGGGTTGTTGGTGACGTTCATAGCAATCCTTGTAGCACTTTTGCATGTACGACTTGTCGGGAACCGGGTCGAAGGTATGGCCCTCCTCATCGAAGGCTTGTCCGGGAAGTTCGTATCCTCGATAGCCGCGCTCTTTGCCGCAACCGTGTTCGTGATGGTCGAGAAGCAGCAGTTTCACTCACTGGATCGGTCGATTTCCAAGTTAGCTGATGCCGTTGCTGCCGTTGTGCCAGTCCTCACGCCGACTCATCTCCTCGTCGAGCTTCAGAAGGACACGGGGGAGCAATCCGTAGCTTTCAGAGCATTCAACGCAGACTTGTCAGGAAGATTGAAGCAGTCTTTCAGCGAGAGCATGGGCCCCACGCTGGAGAGGATGGTTACAGCCGTCGAGGACTTGAACCAACTCCTTCGGGCAACGGAAGCCGCGAAGAGCGACACGATATCGGAGAGTTTGGCAGGAATGATATCGCGGCTGGAAGGGTCACTGACACAATCCCTCGGCAAGATGGGAGAGCAGTTCACATCTTCGCTGTCGGGCAGCACCATGACGCAATTCTCCCGACTCTCAGAGTCACTTGCGGGAGCGGCGTCAGTGCTTGAGCAGATGAATACCCACAATCAAGCCACACAGACCGCCTTAACTGAGTTGGTTACTTTTGCAAAGAATTCGGCGACAGAGCAGATGGCGCTCGGACGAACCCAAGTCGAAGATCTCACAAATGTCCTCCGCTCGATGCTCGTTCAGATTGAACAAGCGACGGGCTCATCTGTAACTAACATGGGCGCAGCATTGACCGCGCTGATGGCCGATTTGTCCTCGAAGGTCGTGGACCTAACGGAACAGACTCGCGCCTCGATGGTGCAAACATCCCAAGCCAGTGCCGATGCAGCTAACTCTGTGCTAAAGAATGCTAGTGACTGGACTGCTACGAGCCAGGATCAACTGGCCGCCCTCATCGAGAAGCATACGAATCAACTCAGCACTGCCGACCGCCTGAGGGCCTCGCTTGATGAGTCCGCCACAAAGTTTACTGCGGCAGCATCGCTGTTCAATTCAATTCTCACCAAGCTTCAGCAAGTCACAACCGATGCTGGAACTTGTACAACGGCGATGAGCGGTGCTGCAAAGGCCGTAAGCGATTCACAGGAAGGGCTCCAACGCATTGCTGGCCTCTCCTCCACGCAGGTTGAGAAGTTATCGTTGGCCGGAAGAGAGCAACAAGAATTGCTCGGACGTATTTCGCAGGCGATGGCACAGTACCAGCAGACGTTTGCGAAGGTCGAAACATCTGCTTCTGCACTACTCCAGACTTTGGAGCGCAACCTCGTGCAGCACCTAGAGCTTTGTAAGCGCGGTTACGAGTCGCTCGTTAAGGTATCAGACGAACATTTTGCGTCTGCCACTCAGCGGCTTGGGGCCTCTGTCGATGAACTCTCGGAATACTTGCAGGACTTGAGCGACGTAATGGCAGCACGCTCGTCCGGAAAGGCAGGGCATGGCGACTGATACCAGGAACGGCAGCACCAGTCTGGCGAGTTCGCTGACAGACTTGATGACATCGCTCATGGTGATTTTTGTCTTGCTACTTGTTGCAACTCTGAACAACGCGTCCGCAGAAGGCGAGAACACCCGTAATCTCATACTGGACAGGCTGAAGCTGGACCTCCAAGATTTTGCGCGGCAGGGTGTGCGGGTTGAAAAGGACCCTTCAGACCCGCTCGGATTGCTCGTGCTTGTGCCCGAAGGATTGCTGAATTTCGCCGTAAACCTCAGCAACATTCCAGAGGGTGGAGTCAGGTTCCTCTCTGACTTTTCACCTCGTCTCGCAAGAACTGCGTGCAGCGAACGATACCGGAAGGAAATCAGTTCGATAGTGGTGGAGGGGCACACCGATTCGTCGGGTACAGATGAACGTAACCTCCAACTGAGCCAAGAGCGTTCGTTGGCCGTGGTTCAACGGACACTCGAAATCTTGGGGCATGGTGAGGCCGAAGACAGGGCATGCTTCCTGGACTTTCTCTCGGCGAATGGACGAGGAAGCAAAGAACCCATCCTTGATGCCAATGGCTACGAGAACAAAGATCGAAGCCGCCGCGTCGTCTTCAAAATTAGAGTTCGCTCGCTCGAACAGCGTGAATTCCGTACGATCCTTGGAATGTGATATGTCCGATGCTCGCTCATGCTTCGACATTCTCGCGGAACTGGAGCGACTCTCCACCAGCATGCATCAGGATGTACCTCCTGCGATTCCTTCCGACCGGACAATCAGTAGGCTACGAGCAACAGTCGCACGACTTTCTCAGCCAAAAAAGGCGCGACCCGTCAGGTGTCCTCCGAACTATGTCGAGTTGTGGAATACCATAGGGGATTCTCGCCCCTCCGAACTCCCCAGCAGAGCTATTCGGTACCTGAGTTGGGAAACGAACGTTGCAATCCGCCCCGCATTTCAGTCAGTCGCCCTGACGCCGGAAAGAATCAGTGCGAGGTCGCTTCAGGGGCTTGTTCGCAGCGTGCATCGTCTCTGGGACAGCACCGTGAACACGGCCTCCGTTGGGAACTTAGTGGTGGCAGTAACGACTTACCCTAAGAAGAGCCCCCTGATTGACAAGTGGAAACACGATCTCGGATACGTTCTAAACAAAGATGGGCCAACCAGGTTTGCAACTGAGGTGCTCAGCAGAGCTACCACGTGGGACAAGCTTTCTGAGGAATGGGGACTTGAACCCGACACGGAATTCGGCAATCAGGTGCTGACACAATGTGTCGCTCTGTCGCTCAGTGGGCGCGACAATGATGCGTTTCAAAAAGCAGCGATTCGCTTTGTGCTTCCGAGCAAGCACTGGAGGCCGAATTCATTCAAGACTTCCGTGCAGCAGATCATTCTTGCGTGCTCCCGGTTCTCTCCGCAGCAGTCGGATTCCGTCAAGGACTTCATCTTGAACGACGCTCGCCTTCTCGACCCCCGGCTACCAGCAAATGGCCCTAATTGGGTCGGCATCAGCGACTCGGCAAAAAACACTGTTATCCAATGGCTTTCTGCCGAGGACATTCAACTGTTCTTTGACCACGTTCTCACTACGCGTAACGACCCTCATGGAAGGAAACCTTTTTGGCTTCGATACATCGGGAAGGTCAAGAGGTCCAGACCACTCCTTGCAACATTGGATGAGAGTCGGTGGCAGGCGAATACGGCGACAAAAGGGAAGCGTAACTTTGGGAGAATGGACTACTTCTGTAATACGAGCGCGTTCCTGCTCGACTTTGGGCGAGTGATAGTTGTCGAGTTTAGCCAAGTTGGCAACGCCGTATACGTGTACGAACATCGGGATGTACCTGATTTAAACGATGGTTTTTGGTCGCAAGCCCGATTTTCCGTGAGTACATTGAAGCAGAAAGACCGCTGCATCGAGCGAATGACGCACACGCCACTCTGGCAGAGCAAGATGAGAACACTGTTAGCTCAATTCGGCATTCACCCCGGCACTTAAATGGACTGGACTCTTTTCAACGGCGCGACCCTGAGCGTAAGGGCAGAAGCGGAAGGCGTAGCAATCGCTCGCCATCAGACCGATCTTCGGTCCTCTCCTTCGAGGCTGGAGCGAGTTCTTCCCGCTCTGTTGCTGCAACTTGAGGATATGGAGATTGGGGCTGCGAAACCCGGCTACTCGTGGACTATTCCGTATTCTCAGTTCGTGAACCTCGAAGCAAACGGCATCGATGCATTTGAAAATCTTTGCCAATGGTCGCCGTTGACTTTGGAGTTAGAGTCAACCCGATGGCTCGGCTCTCCTGATTTTCGATACACCTATCGATTTCACCGAGGAGGTTCGCCCGTATCCGTCGAGCGTCGTGGCTGCTTCTTGGCAACAAACGGCGAGACATTCAGGCTAGATTCGGACGCGTTCAACCTGATTGAGGCGATAGATAGGTTCAACGATTCTTCACCTGAAACGAAGACTGGCAGTGCTCTGCTCCGGTTCCACGAAATAAAAGGTCTTGCAGGTTCGATTGGGGCGAAGCTTGACAAGTATCTCGGGTCGGAACGCGTTTTGCTGCCTTCCAAGCTGGGTGTAGATATCGTGCCAGAGGATGGTGGTCGGATTTCTTTCGTTCCGAAGGTTGAAGGAGTACCACAGGATGGGCTGACTCGTGCCTTCTTCGCCGAAGATGATATTGAAAGTGTCTATGCGGTGGACGACGAAGCTGGCGGTCGCATTCGTGTCATCTTCGATGAGGAACAGCAAGAGGTTCTGCGCCGTATTCAAAAGGTCAGGCATTTAGGCGGACGCTCGAAGTCGAACGTGATGCGTGACCCTTCCGCCGTATTCGACGGCATTTCGGGGTCGGTGGAGTTTGCGTTCGGGCCTCGGGTTGTCGGGGTGGGCAACTTTCCGTTCACTGTTCGCCCTTACCTTGACTCACGCGCCGGAATCTTCGACGGCCTTGGCCCCGCTGGTCAACGCGCTCCAGAATACGGTCTGGAGTGCAGATACGCCGACGGTACTACTGAAAGAATTCAGTTCTCGTCGCAACAACAGATTATCCAGTTAAAGAATGAAGTTGCCGACGCCCGGAGCCGCGGTATTGGTACTGTCGAATTCGACGGCAGAACAATCTCGGTCACTCCAGAACTGGAGAGTTCTCTGGAGCAGTTGTTCCAGGTTAAGCAGCGTAAGCCCTCACGTCCGGAGGAAACTAAGACGGTAGGCCAGTACGTGCTGATCTATACAAACGAGAACGAGCTCGAATATCAAGGCACACACACCGGAGCTGAAACACACTTCAAGGCTGAGCTTCCGATGGCCTTCAACGCGACTGCGAAGGCACACCAATCCATCGGTTATCAGTGGCTACGGTCAAATTACGACCGAAGTCGCAGCGGGTGCCTTCTGGCTGACGATATGGGGCTTGGGAAGACGCTTCAGGTGCTGCTGTTTCTCGCGGCCTTAATAGAAGCAGGTGACTTGTCAGACGATAAATCCGCTTCAGACTTGCCCCCCTGGAATCCGATTCTCATCATCGCTCCGGTCATTCTCATCGAGAACGTAACATGGCAGACAGACATGGAATCGTTTTTCAACGAGGAAGGAGCAGTTTTTGAACCGCTTCTCGTGCTCCATGGGGCAACCATCAAGCGATACAGGAATCCAGAAGTTCAGGGAAGAGAGATCTCAATTGGACAAGCCGCACTTCGGCTTGAGGAACTCAGAAAGTTCAGAGTTGTTCTCACCAACTACGAGACTGTCGTCAACTATCAGCATTCTTTCGCAAGAATGCATTGGTCGGCGGTAGTGACCGACGAGGCACAAGAATATAAAACTCCGAGCACAAAAGTGTCCCACGCCATGAAGGCTCTGAACTCGCGATTTCGCATCGGGTGTACAGGAACCCCCGTGGAAACGAGACTCTTCGACATTTGGAATCTGTTCGACTTTCTTCAACCGGGGCCTCTGCTGGGAAGTGCAACGGATTTCAGACGTGACTACGAATCTGAGGCAGATGAAGGCCGAGGATTACCAAAGCTCAAGGAGCGATTGAAGCTAGGCTTGCCGGACGCTTTCCTCTTGAGGCGTAACAAAGAAGATGTATTAGACCTTCCACCGAAGACCGAGCACTACCTCACCAGCGAACTCTCGAATTCACAGATTGACTGGCATATCGATTTGCTCAATAGGCGTTCTGGGAACACTCCAGAGAGTCACCCATTTTCGATTCTCCACCACCTTATGAGACTTTCTCAGCATCCGGCACTCGTACCGCGTTTCGAGCCGACGACACCAGAGGAAGCGATCCGCTCCTGCCCCAAGCTGCAAAGCGTCATTGAATGCCTGAAAGAGATAAAGGCCAAGTCGGAAAAGGCCCTCATCTTCACCCGCAGCATCGACATGCAGCAGCTACTCGCTCTTACGCTGGAGCATGTCTTTGGACTTCGAGTTCACATAGTGAACGGGGCGACGGGCAAGGATGGACGCCAAGGAATCGGGAAGTCCCGACGAGGTATCGTGGATGCTTTCCGAAAGTCTCCTGGCTTCAATGTCTTGATTCTGTCTCCGGATGTCGCCGGAATCGGATTGACCATTGTTGAAGCCAACCACGTAATCCACTATGGCCGCTGGTGGAATCCGGCGAAAGAGTCGCAGGCGACTGACCGCGTATATCGGATTGGGCAAACAAGGCCCGTCCATGTCTATTACCCAGTGGCGACCCATCCCCAACGAGCTTTCCCGACCTTTGACGAGAAGCTGGATCAACTGCTTAGAACTCGAAAGCAATTAGCTGCCGATTTCTTGGCTCCGATGCCAAGCGAGGACGACCTTCAGCGGGAACTTCTCAGTTCACTGGGCGTCACTGACGACGCTGTACCTCCTCAACAGATGCTGACCGTTGACGACCTGAGTAGTCTTACGTGGGACAGGTTCGAGTCCTTAGTGGCTCTCATCGAGGCCAAGCACGGGAGGAAGGTCTGGCTGTCCCCAAGATGCGGGGACGGTGGGATTGATGTTATTTCTCACCTTGGCTCGCAAATTCGACTCGTCCAGTGCAAACATAGTCAATGGACGAACGCAATCGAAAGGGAGGTTTTGGAAGAGTTGATTGCCTCTTGCGATGCCTTTCGAGCAAGTTTTCAGGTCGCTGGATTCACGTTTACGCCCGTGCTCATAACGAACTCCTCGATACCGCGCTCCGCAAAGGACTATGGTTTTAAGAGGGATATCGAGGTAATCGCAATCGACTCGTTCCAGTCGTATCTTGGCAATATGAATTGCACCAGGGCGGAGGTGGAGGCCATGGAAAGGCAACGGTATTCAACACTTCCACGCCTGAAGAACGACCTCGTTGCTCATCTGAGTAGAAGAGCAACCTAAGTGACCAACAAACTCTTAGCAGCTCAGTCGGGAATCTGGCAGGCACGGGATCGCCCATCCAGGCCGATCAAGGCGCTCGTATGAGGCGGCCCCCTTCAGGGTCGAGTCGGGGCCTGCAAGAGCGACGCTAGCGCGGGTGGGTGCCCACCCGCCGGAGACACTGTTCTCGGCGCGCCTCAGTGCACGCAGGGAGGCGTGACAGCGGGGCCGAAAATAGGGGCTGAATAGGGGCTAACGAGGCAGTATTCAGCACGTCCCGGGAATACTCGACGCCAGTCCGGAGAGCGAGTAAGTCATTGTAAACGCTAGAAACTTAACGGCTAGAGGAACTAGGACAGAGGGCTCAAAATCCGCTGCGCTTCGACCATGGTATTAGTCCGCACTTCGCCACCATATCTCCATGGATTGGTTCTGTGTGCGGGAAGTAGGCACGTCTAAACAAGGCCAGAGGCACGTATGCGGCCAGAAAGTCACAAAGCCGCGAGGCAATCTGAGCAGCCTAGAATCTGCGGACGACCGAATCATCCTGCCGCCATCCGCGCACATTCATTCATTGATATTGATTTTCCCGCGTAGCCAACGGCGCCTCATAGGCGCCGCTGCCCCACTCCTGTCTTTTCACTCGAAACTCACACACCGAATCACACCGGAGGAAAAACGATGTTCGCAGAACTGATGCCCTTGCTGCGCAGACGCAGGCTGTTACTGACCGTCTCGCTTGTTGAAGGCGATACGATCAGGGCCACCGTCGTTCCGCAGAAGGTGTCTGACACGGAAGACAACTCTCTCACCACCCCATTGGCAATCACCGGCACCGCCGAGGAACTCGATCGTGACCTTCCTCAGCAATTGGTGGAATTCACTGGGGCGCACCTGCAACTCCAAACCACACTCGCCTCTGCCAAAGCCGAAATGGATGCAGCCGCAAAAGCGGTTCGCGAAGAGGCACGCAAGAAGACGTCGAAGCCATCCAGCCCGACGAGTCCAGCAACTCAGGCAACATCAGCGGCGACGACCGGCTCTCGGGAACCAGAGGCACCCTCGCTGTTTGCGCCGCAGGCGCAACCGGGAATGACAGTCGCAGAAGAGGAGGAGGGAGGTGAAGCATCATGAAGATCAACCTTGTCGAACGGGAGTTCGTTTATCACGGCACTACGTTGGCCGATCCGAACCTCAACTTCTCTATCGAAGAAGTCCGTTCGTTCTACGCCGCTCAGTTTCCCGAGCTGACCAACGCAGCCATTACCGGACCTGAGACGGTTGGTGACCGCCTGCGTTACACCTTCGAGCGGGCGATCGGATCGAAGGGGTGATTGGATGCAGGACACCAGCAAACAATCGCTGTTAAAGGAAATTCGCGAATCAGAGGGTCGGCAGGCCAGCGCCAGCCCTCTGACCGGACTGATCCACAGGTGGCTCGAATGCCCAGACTCGCAACAAGCAAGCAGTGCTCTCGCACGTGCTCTCTCCCTGCCGGGAAGGGGAGATCCAATGTTCCCCGGACCCGGTATCTGGCCAATCCCGCCAGCCTGATCGGAATTCCGCGGCTGGAAGCGGCCCACGCCGGAAGCCGAATCACCCTCGGATGCTCCGACCTGACCGCTTTGGCTCATACCCTGGTCGAAATCGGTCTCGCCACGGAATCCGACTGGATAGGGGCAGGAAAAACTCCCGCCGTACTGGTTGATTCCGTATTTCGCCGCTTTCTCCACGACCACGGCCAAGAGTTCATTGCGGAGCACTTTGAGCTGTCCCTGACGCTCGGAGAATCCATCGTCGATACCAGTTATTCCGATTCGGGCGCCGATTCTGCCGGTCAGTTATTTCTGGTCCTCAACACTGAGTCATCGTTTCCGCTAGGCATTGGCAAAGTGATTGAGGAACTGGAACGGTGTCATCCCGGTATGGGAATGGCTTTCTACAACACCCTCCGGCAAGCCCTGTATCGCTGGGTCCGGGTCTATGACGATTGGGACGCCCGCGACCGGATCGAGCAAATGGTCGAGTGGGCGGAAGGGGAGGAGGACCCCGATTCGTACGAGATTCCCAAGCTCGAACAAGACCTGCCGGAGTGCCTCAAAGGCCGCGAATCGTCAGGGGCCACGCAATCCTTGGATTCCTTCCCGGTACCCGCGATACCGTGGCTGAGAAACTTGGTCGAGACGACCCTCGAACTGCACCGCATCTCCCGCTCGATAAAGCGCCCACGTCTGGACGAAGAATGGCTCGAATACCAGCGCAGCTACCACTCGCTTGATCTTCCTCTTCCCGCCATCCTGCTGCACTTCAGACCCAGCGACGCCGTGATGGCATGTTTCGATGATGAATGCGAATACTGGGGCCAGGAAACGCCGGAACCCAACCTCATCATCCCGCTTCGGCCCCCTGATCCTGCCAGCGTGCGACAAGCATTCACAATTTTGGAGACTCTGATGCGTGTACTGGTACTCACGGTACGTCTAAGTGAAAACTGCGCCGAGCGCAGCAAGAGATGCCTAAATCACCGCTAGGGGACTTAGGCTATATTGTTGGTCCGAATACCGGCGAGTGAAAGCGTAAAGAGGCGCTTGAACAGAATTGCGCGACCGAATCCCATTCCATGTTCAGCCTATGCTCGCCACTCTTGTGGCCAAACCCTTCGACGAGCCCGGCTGGGTGTACGAGGAGAAGTACGACGGAATTCGCGTCCTCGCCTACAAGGAAGGCAAACACGTCTCATTGCTGTCTCGAAATGATATCGACCGCACCAGGCACTTTCCGGAAGTCGTCGCCGCCATTGCAAAGCTGCGACCAGCTACGCTCCTGCTCGATGGGGAGGTAGTCGTCTTTGACCGGAAGAACATATCCCGGTTTCAACTTCTGCAACAGAGCAAGGGCGAGGCCTTTTACGCTGTCTTCGATTGCCTCTATTCCGGCGGTACAGATCTACGGAAGGAACCGCTATCGGCCCGACGCAAAATTCTCGAGAAGGTTGTGCCAACTGACGGTGTCCTTCTGCTGTCCCGGCGCCTGTCCGCCAACGGTCTCGAAGCCTACAAGCTGGCGAAACGCCGGGGCTATGAAGGTCTGGTTGCGAAGGATCTTTCCTCCCCCTACGTCGAGCGGCGTTCCAGGTATTGGCTTAAGGTGAAGGTGCATCAGGAGGACGAGTTTGTCATCGTGGGTTTCACCGCGCCAGAGGGATCACGCCAACATTTCGGAGCGCTGCTCCTGGGCGTCTACGAAGACGGTACGCTTCGCTACGCCGGCAAGGTCGGCACGGGATTCGACAGAAAGACACTGGCGGCTCTCTACAAGAAATTTCAGCCTTTGATCGTCCATAAAATCGCGCTAGTCGATCCTCCTCGCGAGAGGGGCGTCACATTCCTGAAGCCGAGGCTGGTGGCGCAAATCTCCTATCAGGAACTGACCGCCGAAAAGAAGCTGCGGCAACCCGTCTTCTTGGGACTTCGTGACGACAAGCAGCCGAAGGAAGTCGCTTTGCCGGAAGTTACCGCATGAAAGCTCGCACTGACTGCCGTACAGCACCCCTTGCGTATACTCGTCGCCATGACCTGGCGACCGTTAAGACTTACTACCCTCGCTTGGATTCTCCTTTTTACTGCCGTACTCTCCGCGCAAACTCCCGCTGACCCTGCGCGTCAATGGCGTGTTGAGCACGAGCAGCAAATCCTCCGAGAGTTCACCGCCCTTCTCGCCATCCCCAACGTTGCCAGCGACAAACCGAACATCCAGCGCAACGCCGACGCGCTGGTCGAGATGCTCCAGCGCCGCCACGTTGAAGCAAAGCTGCTCACCGCGCCCGGCGCCAATCCCGTGGTCTATGGAGAGATCAAGACGCCCGGCGCGAAGCACACCATCGTCTTCTATGCGCACTACGATGGTCAGCCCGTCACCCCCGAAGAGTGGGAAACGAAAGCGCCCTTTACTCCCGTGACGAAAATGGTCCATGGCGAACCGCGCATCTACGCCCGCTCGGCGTCCGATGACAAAGCCGCGATCCTCGCGCAGTTAACCGCGCTTGATGCATTGCAGGCCGCACGTATTCCGCTCAAGGCAAATCTGCGTTTCGTCTGGGAAGGCGAGGAGGAAGCTGGTTCGACAAACCTCGGTGCGGTGCTCGAAAAGTATCGCGGCGAACTTGGCGGAGACGTCTGGCTCATCTGCGATGGCCCGGTTGACCAGAGCGGACGCCAGAGCGTGGTCTTCGGCGCACGCGGCGTGACGCATCTCGCCATCACGCTCTACGGGCCGAACCGCGAACTGCACAGCGGCCACTACGGCAACTGGGCGCCCAATCCAGCAATGATGCTCGCGCAACTGCTCGCCGGCATGGAGGATGCAAACGGTCATGTGCTGATTCCGCACTTCTATGACGGCGTCGCACCGCTCAGCGCGCTGGAAATGCAGGCCATCTCCGAGGCGCCGCGCAACGAAAAGAAGCTACGCCAGGAGTTCGGGCTAGGTCACACCGACGGCAATGGCAAAAGCTTGCTCGCACTGCTTAACGAGCCCTCGCTGAACATCGACGGCTTCGCATCGGCGCGCACCGGAGCCAAGGCGAACAATGTGATTCCTTCCACCGCCACCGTCGATATCGACCTGCGCCTGGTCAAAGGCCTCGACTGGAAGACGCAGCAGCAGCGGGTGGTGGATTACATCACCTCACAGGGCTACTTCGTCACCGACGCGCCCCCGGACAAGGCTATGCTTCTCGCGCATCCCAAGGTGGCGTACGTGAAGCGCGACACCGTCGGTTACAACGCGGTGCGTACGCCGATGGACTTGCCCATTGCGCAGGAGGTCATTGCGGCCGTTGAGATCGCACGCGGCCCTGTCGTAAAGCTGCCCACTATGGGCGGCAGCGTGCCGCTTGAAGTGATCGAGCAGACTCTGGGCACACACACCATCACCGTGCCGATCGCCAACTATGACAATAACCAGCACTCGGCGAATGAGGACATCCGCCTGCAGAACTTGTGGGATGGTATCGAAACCATGGCGGCGCTGGAAACGATGGAATAGAACGCTCCGCACGTCGTTCCCCCAAAATCTCTTTTGAACGCCTCCTTGAACTTCGGGAGAAAATCCACATGCGATTCAGCATTGATGTCGGAAGCGAACTTGAATTGAAGTTGTACCAGGCCGTGCTCCTCTACAAGAACGACCACGGAAATCGGTATATGGCGAGCGTCCACGGCGTAGTGCAGCAAAACGGCGATGGGAGTCCTGTTCTTAGCGCCGGACAACTGCTCAGTACGGCAAGCCTGCGGGAGTTGGCTCGACAGTTGGGGACTGGATGCCCGGTGGAGTTCTTGCCAGACCAGGTGGTCGCACGAACTCCTGACGTGCTGGCGTGGTGGACACCGGCGGCGGTGCGACCAATGTTCTTCCGAGCTGGATCGGAACTTGAATGCATCTCCGGCACACGGTTTCCGCACCCGGCCCTGCTGTTCGTGGTGCGCAGCAATGTCTTGTACGTCCGCACGCTTTCGGCAAACCGGAGGCCGGGTGCAGACAGCAAACTGGCCGCAGCGCCCTACTGGAACATCGACAGTAATGGCGCCGTGTGCGCGGGAACGATGCGCACCCCGAAGTCATTGACCGTGACTTCAATTGCCGCATGGCAGCAAGCCTTCTTCCAGAGTGAATTCACGCACCCGGGCGGCGGTGGCCGTCTGACGAAGCGCCGTGGGGGTACGACCGCGCTTTGGAAAAGCCTGGCAGGGAAGGAACGGTTTCCGCTGTCGACACTCGTCGAGCTGAAGACATTAAACCAATACTTGAAGAGTCTAGAGGCAAGGTAATGATGATGCATAGTCTCGATCCTCAGCTCCTGGAACGGCCGATTCGTATCGTGGTCGTCGGCTGTGGCGGAAACGGGAGCGCAATTGTTTCCGGCCTCCCTTACCTCCAGCAGGCCATGCTGGCATTCGGTCATCCTGGCGGCCTGCACGTGACCTTAATCGATCCCGACACGGTCAGTGAGACCAACTGTGTCCGTCAGCCTTTCTGCCGAACAGAAATCGGGTTCCCAAAAGCCATCGTACTGGCACACCGGATCAACCTGTTCTGGGGTCTGAACTGGCAGGGCATGCAGGCACAAATACAACAGGTCGCGAAGAACGCAGAGGTCGATCTTGCGATTGGGTGTGTCGATACGCGCAAAGCTCGGCGGGCCATCGACAAGTGGGTACTGAATTCGAGAGTTTTGTACTGGCTGGACCTCGGCAACAACGCATCCAGCGGCCAGTTTGTTCTTGGGCAGCCCAAGAACCGAGTAAATCGAAAGAAGAAGTATCGCCTGCCGACGGTGACTGAGCTTTTCCCAGAAATCGCTGTGTCGGATGCGAAGGATGACGATCAACCGTCCTGCAGTGCGGCAGAAGCCTTAACCCGGCAGGAACCCTTCATCAACCAGAACCTCGCCTGCCAAGCCTTGGGAATGCTGACGCAATTGCTGCGTCATGGTTCTGTCTCGTATCACGGAGGATTCTGCAACCTGACGACCGGGCAGGTCGTGCCCATGTCAACATCCGCGGTCACTTCTTGTCGTTCACCTAACCGCATTGGGTAAGATCTGCCGACCAAAGAGGAGTCCATTGAATTACGGAATGCACGAGTGTTTCCCGGTGCTAATTCAACGGACGAATCTACACCTTCCTGATTGCCCGTGACTCGAGAGCAACGCGGTAGTGTTGAGCTTGTACGAAGCTCGAATGAGTGCATTCCGGAGGCCCGCCCTTCATGTGAGAAGGCGCTCGCCCTGGCGCGGCAGGAACCGCAGCGCCGTTTTCTCGCGAGGCGGCTCGAGGAATTGAAATAGGGTCAACGCAGTGAAGTTCGGGGCGTAGGCGGAGTGTGAGTAGTACAATTTTCCCGCATGCTCATCACCAAAAAGCGGCCACAGGGGAACACTTACCCGCAGATAACACAGGGTCCGATCAACAGCTACCCTGATTTTTTGAACTTTTTCCGCGGTGGTCACACTATTGACGACAACCTCGGTGCTCATACCATTCAAGACACGATGCAGTACACAATGTTCAGCACGGCTATCGCTAGCGGGCATCTCACGAAGTTGAAGAATATGGCGGTACCTGATGAATTTCTAGCGGATATTTTCCTGACGGAAACCGGATCGGAACTGACCCAGGCGGTCTTGGATCGGAAATTCTGCGAAATAGCGGTCGCTGAAGCGAGAAAAAGCGTTGCGGAAGACGATGGCCAACAACATCCGTTTGTCGGTGCGGTAGTCGTGAAAGACGGCAACGTTCTGGCAACAGGATACCGAGGCGAAACGGGAGATGGAAGGCACGCTGAGTTCTGTGCTCTTAAGAAAATCAACGATGATGTGGAGAATGTCGATCTGAGCGGCTGCACTGTATACACGACGCTGGAGCCGTGTTCCAAAAGAACCTCACCGAACAAAACAGCTTGCGCTACTCGCCTCATCAATGCCAAAGTCGCACGAGTTGTTTACGGTATGGCAGATAAAGACGAGTCGGTGTACGGACATGTCTCACTTGTGGAGGCAGATATCGACGTTGGTCTTTTTCCGAGAGACCTGATTCAAGGGCTTGTCGCTCTAAATAAAAAATGGTCTGATACACGCAGAAGGCCTGAAGTCGCACCTCCGCCAAACGACACCAGTCCGCTAGCCAATGTCTCGTACTACAAGGCAGGAACTCCGATGACGGACAACATCCATTTGTTTGTTCGACCACCAAAAGACGCTAGCGGTTTCTTCACCATTGAGGACGCCATTAGAACTGTTTTGGCTTGGGGTCGAACGCTCGAAGATATCGCTGTTAAGTGGCGCCAAATTGACGACCAGAAAGTCATCGTCGAAGGACTGCAACATCAAAGTTCAGGCAGCAGCCATCGGCTTTTGACCCTCCTCTAGTCATTGAACGCACCGTCACTTTCTATCTCCCCGTGCAGATATGTACCGCAGGCTCGGCACGACGGCTGAGGCTCAGTCCTCTTATGAGAAAGCGCTAGCGCTGACCCAACAGGAGCCATAGCGGCAATTTCTCCAAGAGCGGATTCGGCAGTTGAAATAAAAAAAGATGGAGTAGCTGTCGATTTTCTTGGCGAAACCGGGGACAGACAGGACGTTTTCATTTTTCGACAATGGAAACTGGGAACGTTCCGTCTGTCGCCCGCCCTTCCTGTCCCCCGTTTTTCCTCAAGACATTAGAGGTACATGATTCCCTGCCGAGGGTCCGTACCCCTGACAATACAAGAGAACTTGGTCGTGTAGGGCGTCCACGACGATGGCAGTCGTGTTGCCGGCAGCGCGTTCGGATTCAAGTACACAATGAACTCATATTCGATGCCGCGTGATGGCGCCTTCGAATGGCAATTAAACACGCCCAAACCGCCGATGTTCTCGAATCGATTCGTGATGAAATATCCGTCCTCTCCATAGAAGCGCTTCTCGCCGAACAAAGCATCTTCCACCTGGAAAAGAGTGTCGTGCAGCGAAACGCGAAGATCATCAGCAATGATCAGAAGGTTCGGCTGTGTAGTCAGGAACTTGGGATATGTTTTGTCTGAGGCTATGCATTCGTGTACTGCCTTCCAATTCCCAACGGCTCCGCCTCTCCATACTTCGTATTTGGACCGTTTGGCAAGGCCAGTTTTGAGCTGAAGCTCCGACAGCTCGCTTTCCCATCCGCGGCTCTTTACCTCGACGAATACAGAAGGTTCACCCGGTACAGCCAAGCTGAACTCACCCGTCTTCCCGTTGGCGCCGGGCGGGTCCCATTCGGTAATGTCGAAGCCGAGGCTCCTGAAGAAATAGGCAAGACGGAGCTCATTCAGGAATTTATCGCGCTGTCGATCTCGCGCTTCGAGGTTCGGAACAAAACGCCACAAATATCCGTTCTGATTAGCAAAATGAAGAAGAGCATCCAACTCTCTCACATACGCAGGGGGGCCTGGGTAGCCATCTTTCCATGCGCATGGATCGATGAGCTTTCTCGCGACTGGGCCGAGGCGCATCGCGCCTTCGCTATATCCCATGGGTGTCTCTCACTTTTTGGAGGAAACCGGAGACAGACGGAACGTTCCCCAATTGTTCGACGAATGGAAATTAGTGAACGTCCCATCTGTCCCCAGTTTTCCAGATGGTAAGATCAGGGGCAGAAGGGCTTTGTCCGCAAGCATGTCTGGCCAACAGTCGCATGCGCATCATTACGTTCCGCAGTGGTATCAGCGGCGATTCCTCCTGCCCGGCCAGTCGAGATATTACTACTTAGATATGAATCCGGACACCGTTGTCCGCGATGGAATCTCCTATCGACGCAATGACCTGCTCCACTGGAGCCCTGCCCGATGCTTCTACAAGGATGACCTCTATACCTTGAGGTTTGGACCCGCGACCACGGATGCCATGGAGAGGTTCTTCTTCGGAATGGTGGATCGACTCGGCATGAGAGCCGTGACCGAAATGGCCGAATTTGCCGGAATTGGGACACTCAGCGGCCCCGACGCGTTCAGAAATTTGCCACCTTATATGGGTGCTCAGCGCTTCAGAACCCCGATGGGATTAGATGAGATTAAGAAACTTTCCACTCGGGAGGACCTGACTCCGTTTGCCGAGGTTTATGTATCCACCCGGCGCTTCAGGCTGCCGCCGGAGTTCTACCGGATGAGGAAGATGCGGTCCCAACTTGCGCAGGACGATCCGAACCAAATCCTCTCCGTTCTTATGGGTGTATTCCAAGCCTACAGTACGATGTGGATGGAGGGTGTGTGGGAGATTGTTCATGCGAGGCAAAGCAAGACCAAGTTCATCGTCAGCGACAACCCCGTCACCTTTTATTGCAAATCAATGTTCCCGAGCGACTGGCGTTACCCCAATGACTGCAATTTGAAACAGATCGGTACGCGCACCCTGTTTCCGCTTGGTGTCGATTCGTGCCTCATTCTCACGCATTTGCAGCTGGCCCGGAACCCCAAGTCTACTCCGACAGGGCACCGGGAGAACGCGCGCTACTATGACCAGACTTTAAAACACCTTGGCGAGATACAGTTCGGCCGCGAACTTGAGGAGGACGAGGTTGTGCGCATTAACTACATTCTCAAGAAGCGTGCAACCCGCTATATCGCAGCAGCCGAAAAGGAGTGGCTATATCCCGAGCGGCATGTGTCCGCGACTGACTGGAGTTTGCTAGATGACGATTGGTTCTTGTTGCCGAACCTCTGGAAAGTCTCGTTCACCAGCGAAATCGTCATGGGCGGCGACGGTTGGGCGTGGGCAATGGATGAATATGGCCGACATCCCGGCGATCCGCAATTCAAGAACAAGAAGCAACATGAGATTGATTGGGTGCTGCACGAAGTAAGCAAGCGAGAGTGGGCGAAGAAGAGAGTCGGCAAATCCCTCGCTCAGGTCGACGAGTTCCGACACGGCGACGTAGCAAACGCTCTTATGCGGGAATACTTGCAGGAGGAAGGCCTGTTACCAGACTCTGCTGAGATTGAACCAAAGGCAGAAGAAGACACGACTAGTGTCCCGCCTTCCGAACCTCCGTTGCAGGTAACTTGAGGGCGACAGATCGATGCCCAACTCCAAGCCTTTTTTGGCTGAGTCGAGCATCGGAAAGCGGGGACGCCTGTCTCCGCGCTTCCTAAGGTGGGTGGCCCAGGCTTTTGATCTCGCTGGCATCACTGAGAGAAAATGACTCGCGGAGGCAACCATCATGGTTCACGAAGTCGTTGATGGAACTTTTCGGCAAACCAATTTGACCAACGAATCTTCCGAGTACCTGGCCAAGCGCGACGCGCTTCGCATTGCTGAAATCGAGCTCATGCGTCAGCGCGAACGCGTCGCTGAACTGCGCCGCCATCCCGGGGAGGACGGTATTCGATTTCTGTTAGTTTCGGGAAAACCGCTTGAAGAGCCGGTCTCCTGGTACGGTCCCATCGTGATGAACACACAGGAACAGCTACAACAGGCATTCACCGAGCTTCGCGAGGGTACGTTCTTGAAAAACGCAGAGCGCTAATCAGAGATTCGATAGACAACCGCATTCTGCGACGTCACCTGAAGCTGGAAGCCGCCTCTCTGCTAGTCACCGTCTCACTTGTATCGATTTCGATAAGGACAATCCCAGCCGCTAACTGACCGCACGGCAGACCTCACTCCTTTTCACGTCAGTCGCTGTTTATTAGAGTCATCGTCGATCCGTCCCACCAAACCGTTGAGCGAGGCGTCACTGTTCCCGGCTCAACCGCCTACCGCAACCACCTCGTTACTCCTCGTCCAATGCAAACCCAATTTTGAAGGACGCTCACCATGTCAATCCAAGCCGTTCAGCACATACGCCGGATGCGAGGCGGTGCGCAGAGCCATCTCATGCGCTGCGCCGATGGCCATTACTACGTGGTTAAGTTTCAGAACAATCCTCAGCACACCCGAGTGCTGGTAAATGACTGGCTGGGCACGCGTCTCGCTGAGATGATCGGGCTGCCGGTTCCTGTAGCCGACGTCGTTGAAGTGAACCCCTGGCTGATTGAGCACTCACCACAAGTGCGCTTCGAGCTTTGTGGCCGACAGACCCCGATCACTGCGGGCCCGTCATTTGGTTCACGTTATGTGGTGCCACCAACGGAAGGGGAGGTGCACGATTACCTTCCCGAGAAGATGATTGGGCGAGTGCGTAATCTGCGCCACTTTGCAGGAGTACTGGCCTTCGACAAATGGACGTGCAACGCCGACGGCCGCCAAGCGGCTTTCTGGAAGCGCCGGGGCGAACGTAAATTTACCGCCAGCTTCATCGATCAGGGTTACTGCTTCAACGCAGGGGAATGGAGTTTTCCCGATGCGCCACTGCGCGGCGTCTTTGGACGCAATGACGTGTATGCGAATATCACCGGGTGGGACAGCTTTGAGCCCTGGCTTAGCCGAATCGAGAGCTTTCCCGAAAGCTCGCTCTGGCAACTCCTAGAACAGATTCCTCCTGAATGGTACGACTCGGCTGTATATGAACTCGAACGACTGCTGACCACCCTCTTGGAGCGCCGCACCAAAGTACGGGACTTGATCCTGTCGTTCAAGAACTCTTCCCGCAATCCCTTTCCCATTTGGTCTTGACTAGCGGGCGGCCGTATTTTTTTGCGGTTCGAAGTGCCTAGAGAATGTAAAAACGGATGTAAGGGCGGTTTGTTTCGTGGACCTACACAACGGCGACGCGACGCAGGCACGCGATGAACCGGTCGCAGTCCTCCATAGTGTTGTAAACATGCGGCGTCACGCGAATCGAACTACCACGGACGCTGACGAATACCTTCTCTCTCGCGAGCATTTCGGGAAACTCCTTTGAAATCGCCCGTTTCCTCCGCAGCGCTAGGTAATGGGACGCTCGCAGGGGTTCGGCGGGAGCGGAGAATCCCAGGTTCGTCGCAGCTTCCGCCAGTTGACGGTTGAGCACCCCAATCGTCCCGGAGATCTGCGCGACTTCCCGCTCCAGCAACTGCTTCATGGCGCGTAGGGCGGCGGGCAGCAGCGCAAAATTGGAGCGCTCACCCATGTCGAATCGTCGCGCGCCCGCGTCGTAGGTTTCCGTGTATAGGATCAGGCTGGCGAAATCTCTAGCATTGGCACGCTGAATCCAATTCTCCTCCAGCGGCGTTCCGCCCTGCCATTTGGGAGCGACATAGAGAAGCCCGATGGAATAGGGGCCGAGCAGCCATTTGTAGCAGGCGGCGACGGCGAAATCCGGTTGCACGTCGCGCACACTGAAAGGCAACGCACCGAGCGACTGGGTGAGATCGAGAACCAGTGCCGCGCCGAGCTTACGGCAAGCTTCGCCGATGCGCACGAGGTCAAGTCTTCCGCCGCTCGTCCACTGCACGTGCGGCAGTGCGGCTATGGCCACATCGGGAGTCAGGGAATTCAGAACGGCCCCGGTCCAGTCGTTGTCTTCAGGCCACGGGGCGATCTTCAGAGACGCGCCGTTGTCTTCGGCTAGACGCTGCCAGGCATAGTAATTGGACGGGAACTGCTCCTCGAGTACGAGAATGCTCTGGCCTTTATTGACCCGCAAATTTCGCGCGGCGGTTGCGATGCCGTAGCTGGCCGAGGGAACGATGGCGATGAAGTCGGCCGAGCAATCAAGGAACTGCGCGGCAGTTGCGCGAAATTCTTCCGAGCCGGTGAAGAACTGATCGGGCGTAATCTGCCACGGCTGTGCTTTACGGTTAAGCGCTGCGGTTCCGGCCTCTAGTGCCGGCTTCATCAGTGGTGACATGTAAGCGCAGTTCAAGTAAGCGACGTCGTCGGGGATGTCGAAGAGATGGCGCTGGCAGGAAATCATCGTCTAGTCAGCATACTTGACCGAACACCCGTAAGGACGTGTTGTCGGGTTGCTAACCGGCTTGCCCGATGTGGCCTCTTCGAGCGCCATCGACACGTAGTTCTTCGCGCCGTTCACATCCGTAAGGTCGGTGGTGGGCCGGTCGTCAATCGCCCCGTTGTAGATCAGGGATCCTTTGGGGTTGATGATGAAGATATGAGGTGTGGTCTTTGCGTCGTAGAGGTGACCCAGGGTGCCAGCGGGATCCAGCAGAACGGCGGTGGGTGCGGCGTTAGCCTGCTTAAGATAAGCGTTTTCTTCGGACGCGCTGACGTACCCCTGCTTACCCGGTGCAGACGAAATTACCGTGAGCCAGACCACGCCCCGGCTGGTCCATTCACGCTGCAGCCGCTGCATGTTTCCGCTGTTGTAGTGCTTCTGAGTGTAAGGGCAGCCGCGGTTTGTCCATTCCAAGACCACAAATTTGCCTTGGTATTCGGAAAGCTTATGGACTTTGCCGTTTGTGTCTGTTGCTGTGAAGTCGGGCGCCGGTTCGCCCACTCGCGCCGCCCACCCGAGCGAGAGTGCAATCAAAGCGAATCCGATTAGGGTTGGTGCAGCAAACCGTTTTCTCATTTTCTATTATTCCTCCCCGCCTCCTCTTAACCCCAGCTTTCATCGATCGTTTCCTCCAAGTTCACCCAGTGGCTCTCGCCTATCGCGACACGACGGGAGCCGAGACCTCGAAGGCCCGGCCCGGCCCGAGGACTATAAGGCCTCTCAGATTGGTAATCGGCTTTGTTAACTGGTCCGACTTCTTCAGCGCGAGGCGAAATCCATTGTGAGTCAGCGAAAACTCCTGCGGGCCGGAATTGTCGATCTGGCTTGGCTCGAGTGGGAAAAAGCTCGCGTTTGCTACCTGCGACCTCGCCTGCACCGACAATATGAAATGCTGCTTATCCGATACTGCAGTCAGTTTCCAACTGGCAGGCGCAGGTTTTGGAAGCTGTGCCCGCGTTTGCTCGAAGAGCGCGCGCCAAAGAGCCCAGTCGCCACCCGCAGGACCTGACAGCGTCAAATGAGCCTTTCCGGGTATGCATACGTCGCGACAGACGATGTATTTCACATCCGCGGAGAGGCTTGGCAGCGATGTCGCGTTGCGACTTGACGACCCCTGAATGGGAGCCATCAGTAGTACTTGTCCTTCGTAGCCGTAATCTACAACCGATCCGCCTCCAAGACGTATTGGCTGCGGCCAGCGAATCGGGCCCGCCACAAATCCCGCCGGGAGATCCCACTGGACCTTGGGCGGCTCACCTGAATCGCCCGGGTTTTGCCAATAGATGTGCCAACCCGGCTCCAGTCGGAACAACAGACCGACCCACAGAGGTTGGCCTGGCGACGAGGTAGCCTGTTCGGAGATCAACTCAACTTTAAGATGTGGCCCTGACGGCAACTGTGCGTTCGAGCGCGCGGCCAGGGCCAGCATCGCACATGCCGTAAGCAACACAATACTTCGTCCGCGCCAGAGGACCATTGTTACTTGGACGGCCCCCACCGTTTTTGGTCGCCGGATCTCGAGCTTTGAAGGCCGCATGGAGTCAGTCTCCGGTGTCGGTATGGCTTTTTCTGTTCGGTTTCGCTGATATTAGTGTTGTGGCATGAAATCTCAGGTTTCAACTCTGGTCTCGTGGAGTAGTGGCAAAGACAGTGCATGGGCGCTGCATCTGCTGCAACAGAGCGAGGAGTACAAGATCGTCGGGCTGCTTACTACGCTTAACAGCGTCTTCGACCGTGTCGCCATGCACAGCACCCGGCGCGAAGTGCTGGAGGCTCAGGCCGCTGCCGCTGGCTTGCCGCTACAGGTCATTCCGCTGCCTTGGCCGTGTTCCAATCGAGAGTATGAAGCGGCGATGCAGAGAGCCTGTGACGCGGCAGTTGCTTCCGGTGTCAAGGCAATTGCCTTCGGCGATCTCTTTCTGGAGGATATCCGCAGATACCGCGAAGACTGTTTGCGCGGCACAGGTCTCACTCCGCTGTTTCCGATCTGGGGACTTGAGACGCGCGGTCTCCTACGTGAGATGATTGCCTCTGGATTCAAAGCGCGCATCGTCTGCGTCGACCCCAAGAAGATGCCTGGGGAGTTTGCCGGGCGCGATCTGGATGAGGCGTTCCTGCGCGAGCTGCCTGCAGGGATCGATCCGTGTGGTGAAAACGGCGAGTTCCATACCTGCGTCTACGATGGGCCAATGTTTCGGGAAGCAATACCGATCGAAAGCGGAGAGGTGGTCGAGCGCGAGGGTTTTGTCTTTGCAGACGTTCGGCTTATAACGTAACGAGGTAAGTCCCGCTCTCTGATTCCCCGTTGCAACCAGGCTGCGTGCGCCTGTTTATTTGTTGATAAGGGCTCGTCTCTGGACCGTTCAAAGGCCGCCCGGGATCAGGAAATTGGTGATCTCAACTTAGTTTTGGCGCCCGGAACCAGGGTGAACATAAACCGATCACCATTAAGGTAGCTGCCCGCGTCTGTTCAACGATTCTTGCGTGCGTCATCGCTTTTCCCGGCCCGCTATACGGGTTGCAGAAACGACGTATGGGTCCGATTCGGGAAGCGAGTCTTCGGCGGCAGCGGCAATCTCGCGCAACATCCCGGCGAAGATCCACCGATGAGCGGGATAAAGCGCGTACCAGTAGAGGAGCCCTACCAGACCGGCAGGGTCAAAAATCGCCGTCTGTCGAATAACCGATCCTGCGGAGTTCGGGTCGACCTCGAACTGCAGCCACGCGCGCCCGGGCAGCTTCATTTCAGCCACCAGTCTTAGAGAGCGATCCGGCTCAATAGCCTCGACTCGCCAGAAGTCAAGCGCATCTCCCACAACCAGGTTCTGAGGATCTCTACGGCCTCGCCGCAAGCCCACCCCGCCAACGAACAGATCGCAATCCCCTCGGAGCCGCCACAAGAAATTCGCGAAGTACCATCCCGTGGAGCCTCCTATACGGCGAATGGGAGCAAACGCCGCAGCAGGCGCGACTGGAACCTGTATGGTGCGGGAGTCCACAATCCGTGTGCCGAAACGAACGCCGCCCCAGGAACGTGCATTGCCGGAGGAAGACAGCGCGTCGGACCAGCGTGTCTGGGCAAATTCGTGATGTTCGTTTACCAGAGCTCGCGCAATCGCCTCTTTCAATCCCATCGGTGCCATGCCAAACACGGCCAGAGCCGAAGGGTCTCGTACCAGAGTGGGATGGCGCAGGCTGTCAATCAGCTTTCGGCCAATGCGAGCGTAAACGGGAGTTACCAGTCCCAGCCACAAACTGGAGAGGCGCGGAGTTAGAACCGGAACGGAAATCATGTATCGGCGGAGGCCGCACTGCCGCGCGTATTCCTTCATGATTTCCCCGTAACTGACCTGGTCGGCGCCGCCGATCTCGTAAATCGCACCTTCGCCTTCGGGGAGTTCCAACGCCTTCATGAGGTAGGTAATTACGTCTTCCACGGCAATGGGTTGGGCTTTAACGTCCACCCAGCGCGGACAGATCATCACCGGCAGGCGCTGCACCAGGGCACGAATCATCTCGAAGGACAGGCTTCCCGAGCCGATGACGATAGAAGCACGAAATTCAACAGTCGGAATTCCGGACGATCGCAAAATGTCGGCAACTTCGTGCCGGCTGCGCAAATGCGCCGACAACGGTTGTTCACTTTCGCCCAAACCGCCCAAGTAAACAATGCGGTGAACTCCAGCCTTACGCGCTGCGTCCGCGAAGTTGCGCGCCGCCTGACGGTCTTCTTCCTCGAACTTTCCCGGGGAGGCCATAGAGTGGACCAGATAATAGGCGGTGTGCACCCCCGCCATTGCTTCAGGGAGTGTAGCGGGATCAAGACAGTCGGCCTTTGTAACCTCAGTGTTGATGCCGACTTTGGTCTTGAGAGCCTCAGGACGCCGTGCCAAACAGCAAATGGGGTAGCCAACGTGTTCGAGCGCCTTCAGTAGGCGCCCACCGATGTAGCCGGTAGCACCGGTTAGCAGAATCAACTCGCGATCTGTATGGGAGGGCTCCACCGATTTCTTATTCACTAAGATGGTTGCGTTGGCTTCAGCAACCGTGGCTTTGTTGGAACGCGAGTTTAGCCAGAAATTATTCAGCACCTTTCTGGATCGCGCGGTGTTCGGCTCCGGGGATTTGATTCAACCCTAGCATAGCCGGGCCCGGCCTCGGGTGGACCCTCATCTCGTGTGTCAAGAGAAAATTCCATCGGTCGCCAAGCATTACGGCTTGAACCCCGGAAGGTCCACCCGCCTCGCGATGTGGTCCTTAATCCAGTGTGCGTCCCACCATTCCTTCGGATCGATCTGGATGCCGTCGAGCTGCATAGCGAAGTGGATATGGTCGCCTCCAGCCATGCCGGTCTGGCCGCTCACCCCCATCACCTGGCCCTGCTTCACCACATCCCCTTCATGGACATCAATCCTGCTGAGGTGGCCATAGATTGTCTGTAGTCCATAGCCGTGGTCAACGACGATGCAGTTGCCGTAAATCCCAAGCGGCGCTGCGTAAACGACCTTGCCATCATTCGACGCCTGCACGCCGACGTGCTGCGTAACCGCGAGGTCATATCCCAGGTGCACTTGCTGATCGATCTTCTGGCCGTGATAGATGTAGTTCCGAACATCGGCAAAGAAAGCCTCATTCTGGGAGTGAGGCTGCCGGATGAAAGGCCGCGACCAGAGAAACTTATCGGCAGTCTTGAACCGAAGGTCGGAGAGCGTTTGGTTGTTGGCACGACGCATCTCGCTGTTGATTTTCACGAAGCGCGCGACCGGATCACCGGTTCCATTCGGATCAAGTTCGTTGATCACCTTTTGCAGGAAGGCGTCGCTCACTTGCAGATCGTGCACCCTGTATTTCGGCTGCTCCTTCTTGGGAAATATGACGACGAGCGGACTGGTGACATCGTTACCTGTGCCGTTTCCCGCATAGACGAGCGGCACAGTACTGGTCGGCATGTTCCAGGCGAAGGCATACATGGAAAAAAGGCCCGGCTTTCCGCCCGGCATGGGCCAGGCGCGAAATTTCTCATCGCCCACGCGCACTCCGGCTTCTGTCCAGTACCCTGAGGCGTTGAACGTGGCAAGGTCGGCCATTCCGAGATACAGGTAGTGCTGCTCTGAGTCGACGCTGAGACTCGGCGGTTGCGTCACGACCGTTACATCGCGTTCAGCACGGCCTGTCTTTCTAAGCAGGTCGTTCGAAGTCGCTTCAACGATCAACTTCGCATTGCCCGCCTGCAACTGGGGAGTGGTCTTAACGCCAGCCGTGAAGCTCCAGGCACTGTCGGCCGACTTCGACGGCTGCGCCATCTCGAAG
>Ga0181538_10000720_pt1 | contig 39297 bp, 31 predicted proteins | sample PEATcosm2014_Bin_40_FD_119773 | JGI IMG/M metagenome (GOLD analysis project Ga0181538, IMG submission 119773) | Peatland microbial communities from MTU Mesocosm Facility, Houghton, MI, USA - PEATcosm2014_Bin23_30_metaG | ecosystem: Environmental > Terrestrial > Soil > Wetlands > Peat | place... | reverse complement strand
GCTTAGAGCGTAAGCGTGCTCATACGATACCTTTGCCGCGACCACGGCCCACGCTGATAACGGCAGCGGCGGTTGACCACCTGGCCGCCTTATCGGTGCCGATCATCGCGTCAGGCCCCCATGACGTCGTCGTAATGACGGCGTGCTCGCGCGCTGCGGGCGCTGCGGCCGTACCGGGCGAGCATTTGCGGGCTGGACCACCCGTTCAGCTCCATAAGGTCACCTTCGGCGCCGCCCCGGTCGAGAAAGACATGGCTGAAGGTGTGCCGGAACTTGTGCGGGTTGACCTCAACGCCAGCGCCCCGACCGCGCCGCTCGATCATCTGGTAAACACCGCTGGCCGTCATTGGGCCGCCGCGCACCCCCAGCCACAGCGCGCTCACCCGGGCCATTTTGTGCTTCGCGCGCTCGCGCTGGTAGCGGTCGAGCGCGCGGGCCGTGTCGTAGGTGAACCTGATCGTGCGCTGCTTGTCGCCCTTGCCTGTGACGACAGCCTCGCGGTCACGCGGGGAGATGTCGTCCGTCGAGAGCCCGGCCAGCTCGGACAGCCGGGCCCCGGTGTCCTTGAACACCGAGATGATGGCGTAGTCGCGGCGGTTCTGGAAGCCACCGCCCTTGCAGGTGCCCAGCAGCGTGGCCAGTTCGTCGTCAGTGAAGACGGGAACAAGCTTGTCGCCGATCTTCGGCGGCTTGAGGCTGGCCATCGGGTTCGGGCGCTGCTCGTCGGGATCCTCGGTGGCGTGCCACTTGAAGAACTGCTGGAGGGCGCGGAACTGGTTGTTGGCGTAGGAGTCCGAATAGCGGCTTAGAAGGGTGACCGTCCACTCCTGAACCTGCTTTGCCCGGACCCTGTCCCAGCCCGTGAACCCAGCCGGGATCAGGTACTCAGCAGCGAACCACTGCGCTGCCTCAAGGTAGGTGCGGATCGTCTTGGCCGATTTCTTCTCGGCCCGAAGGTGGAGGTCCCAGCTGTCGATCATGGGCTGGAACTGGCCAGCATCGAGGTTACGCTCGTCGCCCCGGCCGATCTTCTTGGGAGATTCCCCGGACATGCAGCCTCCGTAAGCGGAAGCTCGATAAGCGCTGTGCGCATCGAGCGGACGGCGCACCCGGTTCCAACAGGTCGCGTTTCCGCAGATCAGAGACAATGTGTGGTCAGGGGCAGGATCGAACTGCCGACCTTCCGCTTTTCAGGCGGACGCTCGTACCAACTGAGCTACCTGACCATCAGGGGGCTGACGGTACCGTACCGCCGCTCTTCCCCAGCGGTCCTGACGGGATTTGAACCCGCGACCTCCACCTTGACAGGGTGGCGAGCACTCCGAGCTGCTCTACAGGACCATGCGTCTGCCAGCTTATGCCAGCAGGTGCCCCCAACGGGATTCGAACCCGTGCCGCCGCCTTGAAAGGGCGGTGTCCTAGGCCGCTAGACGATGGGGGCTCGAGGCTTTCGCCGCCGTTGCCCGTGGCGTCCGCCGTCGGGGACTGCCCCAGCATAGGGGACAGAGACCACAACCAGCAAAAGCGCCACGGCCCCAAGTTTACCCGCGGGGCACTAGCGGCTGCCGCCGCCGAACCAACCGGCGTTCGCCAGGATCCGTTGGCCAGAAAGTCGCAGGTGAAAACGCTGTGGCGGATGCCGCCGCGGCGCGCCGGTTTGATCCCCTTGCCAACACGCCTGATTTTCGACACCTTAAGTGATGTGAGTATGACGGAACGAGGTCACTACAGTGACGCTGGTCACGCTGGCGAACCCTGCGGCCGGCAACGAACGGCGGAAGGCCGGATGGAGGGCGCTCATGATGGATGACGATGGGCTACAAGGGGAGCGCAGGTAGGCGCCCGTGCCGTCAGATCGGCGTGCTGGATCCGGCACGCTCGGATCACCACCGGGGGCACAGGCTTCCGGCCGCGGAAAGCCTGCGGCCCCCGTACCCGTGCAGCGGACCACACCGCGGCCCGATGGCGCGCGCATGCAGCGGACCACAGCGCAGCCCGATGGCGCGCGCATGCAGCGGACCACAGCGCAGCCCGATGGCGCGCCCGCGCAGACGCCCACTCCGCGCTTCGTCAGGCCGCCTATGTGGCCGCCCACCCAGCGACCCGATGGTGCTTACGTGCCGCCGAGCACTCCCCGCAACGCGCCGGGTGTCAGGCCGGCGGCCGCGCTCTCTGCGGACAGCGGCGGGACACGGCACGGACGCCACCGCAGGACGCCCGAGAAACAAGCCTCCTATCGCAAGGTCTTCGCCATCCGCGAGTTCCGCGGATTGTGGGTCGCGCAGGTCATGTCTTACGCCGGCGACCAGTTTGCCCAGGTCGCGATCGCGATCCTGGTCTACCGCCGGACCGGCTCGCCGCTGCTGACCGCGCTGGCGTACGCGCTCACCTATCTGCCGCCGATCGCGGGAGGCCCGCTGCTGTCGGCGCTGGCCGATCTGTTCCCGCGCCGCCGGGTCATGATCGTCTGCGACGTCATCCGGGTGGGGCTCGTCACGGCGATGGCAGTACCGAGCATGCCATTCGCGGGATTGTGCGGGCTGCTCTTCTTCACCGTGCTGCTGGGGGCACCGTTCTCCTCAGCCCGGTCCGCGCTGCTGCCCGACATCCTGCCGGGTGACACGTTCGTCGTCGGTTCGGCGATCGGGAACATCAGCTTCCAGGCCAGCCAGATCCTTGGCTTCGTCGCCGGAGCGGCCGTAGTGGCGGCCCTGGACCCGTACCGGACACTGGGCGTCGATGCGCTGTCGTTCGCGCTGTCCGCCGTGATCGTGACCGGCTGGGTGAAGCGGCGTCCGTCACCGCACCGCGACCCGGGAAAGCGCCCTTCCCTGTGGGCGGTGTTGCGGGAAGGCCTGACCATGGTCTTTGGCAACCCGGCGCTTCGGACGCTGCTGCTGTTCGGCTGGCTGGCCGGCTTCTGCATCGTGCCCGAGGGGCTGGCAGCGCCGTATGCGCACTCGCTGCACGGGAATGCCCTGGACGTCGGGCTGCTCATGGCCGCGATGCCACTCGGCACGGTGATCGGCGCGCTCGCCTTCGGCCGGCTCGTGCCGCCGTCCGGCCGTATACGGGTGATGGGCTGGCTGGCCATGGCCTCCTGCGCGCCGCTGATCGGCAGCGCCTTCGGCCCGCCGCTGTGGGCCGTGCTGATTCTGTGGGCGCTGGCCGGCGCGGGCGGCGCGTACCAGCTCGCGGCGGCGGCGGCGTTCGTGCAGACCCTCGCACCCGAGGGCCGCGCGCGGGCGTTCGGACTGGCCCAGTCGGGCCTGCTCGCCGTACAGGGCCTGGGCATCCTGGCCGGCGGGGCCGTCGCCAGCTTCGTCGGGGCCCCGGTCGCCGTGGCCCTGGCCGGCCTGCTGGGCCTATGCGCGGCCGCCATCCTCGCGATGGGCTGGACGGTGCGCCGCGGTGAGGTGGTCGCGGCCACGCGGGCGAGCTCGGCCGCCGGTCGCTAACCCGCCGCATCCGCCCCCAGAAGCCAGAGCGGAGTCGCAGGGCGGCCGCCGTAGGCCGTCCCGGACCAGCTCAGCGCGCTCAGCGCCGCTCGCTGGTTCAGCGCTGCTTGCTGAGGAGGTTCTCCACGATCGACGCCTTCTCCCCCTCTTCGGGGATAACCGCCCAGGCGACGAGATACAGCAGGGCGCCGAGGCCCCAGAAGATCGTGAAAATGACGAAGCCGAGGCGGACGAGGGTCACGTCGACGCCGAAGTAGGCGGCCACACCGGCACACACGCCGGCTATGAGCCGCCCGTCACGGCGACGATACAGGTGCTTGGTCCCGCCGGCTCCGTGGCCGTTGCTTTCGCTCATGCTTTTGATCATGCCCGCTACGCGCAACTTCCGACATAGGGAATTCCCCCGTCTTAATACTCTGAGTGCTAAAGCGCCGAGAGGAGCCGCTGATGTCATCCGCCACGTCCGACGCTTCGGGTAACACCCCCTCTGTCAGTCACCCGCCCGGCCACGCCCGCAGGCCGGCCGATATCGACCTGCTCCGCGTTGACGACCAGCTGACCTCCGACGAACGCCTGGTCCGTGACACGGTGCGCGATTTCGCGGCCGACCGGATCGAGCCGTATATCGCCGACTGGTTCGAGGCGGGCACCCTGCCACGGGACCTCATGCCCGAACTGGGCAAGCTGGGCCTGCTCGGCATGCACCTGACCGGCTACGGGTGCGCCGGAATGGGCCCGGTCGCCTACGGGGTGGCCTGCCGCGAGCTCGAAGCGACCGACTCCGGGCTGCGCAGCATGGTCTCGGTGCAGGGCTCGCTGGCCATGTACCCGATCTGGAAGTACGGCTCCGAGGAGCAGAAGACGCAGTGGCTGCCACGGATGGCGGCCGGCGAGGCGGTCGGCTGCTTCGGCCTGACCGAGCCCGATCACGGCTCTGACCCGGCCGGGATGAGCACCCGCGCCCGCCAGGACGGCTCCGACTGGGTGCTCTCGGGCACCAAGATGTGGATCACCAACGGAAGCATCTCCGACGTCGCGGTGATCTGGGCGGCCACGGAGGACGGCGTCCGCGGGTTCCTGGTCCCGCACGGCGAGCCCGGCTTCACGACGAACGACATCCACAAGAAGATGGCGCTGCGCGCGTCGATCACCTCCGAACTCCACTTCGACGACGTCCGCCTGCCCGCGGACGCGGCCCTGCCTGGCGTCACCGGGCTCAAGGGCCCGCTCTCCTGCCTGACCGAGGCACGGTTCGGCATCACCTGGGGCTCCACCGGGGCGGCGCGTGCGTGCTACGAGTCCGCGGTGGAGTACGCGCGGACGCGTGAGCAGTTCGGCCGGCCGATCGGCGGATTCCAGCTCACCCAGTCCAAACTGGCGTGGATGGCCTCCGAACTGGCTCGCGCGCAGTTGCTGGCGCTGCACCTCGGGCGGCTCAAGGAAGCAGGCCCACTGCGCCCCGAACAGGTCAGCCTGGGCAAGATGACCTGCGTCCGGACGGCCATCAACATCGCGCGGACGGCCCGGACCATCCTCGGGGCCAACGGCGTGACGCTCGAGTACCCGGTCATCAGGCACGCGAACAACCTCGAGGCGGTCCTCACCTACGAAGGCACCGAGGAAATTCACGAACTGGCGATCGGCCAGGCGATCACCGGCCTGTCGGCCTACCGCTGAAGCAGGCGTCAGCGGCCTGCCCGGCCCCTGGGAGCCGCTCCGGGCTGTGCGCCCGGCCCAGACCGGCGGCACAGGCCGCTGCACCATCGCGCAGACATCGGTACGCTTCATGGTTGGGCGCGCAACGCGCGTTTCGGGGCGTTAGCTCAATGGCAGAGCAGCGGGCTTTTAACCCGTGGGTTCAGGGTTCGACCCCCTGGCGCCCCACCCAGAGGTCTTCACGTTTTGGTGAGGCCTAGTTTCACGTTTGGGTCTGACGTTTCTGCATGCCGTCTGACTCCGCCCAGGCGTAGGTCATGCCGCTGTGATCTCATCCAGGTCCGCGAGGCTGTCGGACGCTTCCTTGATGTGCGCGGCGTCGCTTGATGCGGCGGTGGGATCGACACGTGCTGTCAGCCGACCGAGGGACGCGACATAGTCGTCGGAGGAAGGGATTTCCGGCATCCCGGTCACCGCCCGATGAACAGGTACTCCGATACGGCGCGCCGCTGCGCCGCCGCATGTGTCCCGAATGAATAGGTGTGGTCGACTGGGCGGACCTGCACGTCGTCCTTGACCTCGCGCAGCAGGGCCTCGATGCTAGCCGCGTCCGGCACTGCGTTGGAGGAGTAGGACAGCACGATGACGGAGTCCTGGAACTGGTTGATGGTCTGTCGCAGCGCATCGGTGACGCTGTGCTTGTAGGAGAAGGGCGTGTACCGCTTGGGGAGCTTCTTGGTCTGAGTGTTCTGCATGATCTGCTGGCCGCGCCAGTAGGTGCTCAGCCCTTCCAGGAAGTGGTAGCGCTTGATGTAGCAGTTATCATCGCGTGGCGGCGCATACGGCGGGTCAAGGTACACAACGTCGAAGGGTCCCGTGCCGAGGTCGAAGACGTCACCCCTAATAGCGGCACAGGCCTGGCCGCTATCGAAGACCGTGCGGTTGTATTCGGCGGCCCGTTCCCGGAAATGATCGCGTAGCGGCAGGTGCAGGTCACGGCGGCCGTCGTCGTAGCGCAGCCCCGTTACGGTGAAGACACCACGGGGCTGCTTGCGCGCCGCTGACAAGACGAGAGCCGAGATCGCCAGTGCCTGCTTTGCGCCGGTCATCCGTTCGATGTGGGACCACGCGGAGTCGAGGAACTGCCGGTCCTGCGCGGTAAAAAACAGTCCGTCGAACGTGCGCTGGATGAAGTCGCGGTCATCGGCGGCCGGGCCGCAGATGACCGCGATGTCCTCGCCGGTCAGAGTCTCGCCTTGGTTGACCACGCTGGCCCGGGCGATGACCGTCGGAAAGTTCAGGAAGTCGTTCGCGGTGACGTGGTAGCCGAGCGTCTTCAGCAGGTATGAAATAACTCCGCTGCCGGAGAACGCGTCGAGCGCGGTCGCGCCACCGACCTCGGCGAAGACTTCGGCGAGATGCGGGATAAGGCGGTATTTGGAGCCCATGTAGCGCAGCCGGGGAAAGTTGGCCGTGCGGCTTACGGCGTAAGCAGAGGCAACTTGGGCCTCACCGGCCGCAATGGCTGTCACAGCCACCATAGTTCCACTTGACTCCTTGGCAGGCCGTACGGCTCGCCGCTTGAGCCTACCTAAGTGGTTCTACCGGGCCGAGGCGCCGCCGTCCACCGGGATGATCGCACCAGTGACGTAGGCGCTGGCCCGGCTGGCCAGGAAGACCGCGATCCCGGCCATGTCGTCGGGCCGGCCGATACGCCCGAGCGGCGCGTGGGCGGCGATCTCGTCCCCGTGCGCACGCAGGGTCTGGGCCATCATCTTGGACTCGAACGGCCCCGGGGCGACCGCGTTCACGGTGATGTGCTGCGGGCCGAGTTCGATCGCGAGCACGCGGGTCAGGTGGTGCAGCCCGGCCTTGGCCGCCGCGTAGGAGTAGTTCGGCACGAGGGGGACGCGCAGGCCGTCGATCGAGCCGATGTTGATGACCCGGGCCGGGTCGTCGGCGGACGCGGCCTCGCCCAGCAGCGGGAGGAAGGCCCGGGTCAGGAAGAACGGCGACTTCAGGTCCAGGTCCAGCACCTTGTCCCACCCGGACGCCGGGAACTCCAGCAGCGGCGCGCCCCAGATGGCGCCCGCGTTGTTGACCAGCACGTGCAGCGCGGCGGTGTGCCCGGCCAGTTCGCTGGCCAGCCGCTGGCACTCGTCTTCACGGGACAGGTCAGCGGGGATCGCCCAGACCTGCTGGCCGCGCTGTCCGTGCTGCCCGGGCGCGGCGCACCCGCGCAGTTCGGCGGCGGCCTCGTCGCAGGCCTCCGCCTTGCGCGACGAGACGGCGACCGACGCCCCCGCCTGCACGAGGCCGCGCGCGATCATCAGGCCGATACCGCGCGAGCCGCCCGTGACGACCGCCGTCTTCCCCGTCAGATCGAACAGTCCGCTCACATGATCACCGCCATTGCTCGAAATCCGGACACCGCGAGGCGAACAGCGGCACTACCCTCCCCGGCACTTGCCACGGCACTCCTCGCGGCCCGTACCGCCGAGACCCGGGCGCGGGCCCCGCCACGTCCGTTCGGCACCACCATCAACGTATTTATCAGCCCGAACGGACCTGTGCGCGAGTTCACCAGCCGCCGCTTCTTTTTCGTGCCGGGAGCGGGTCCGGTCCCGGCCAGGCCGGGAGCCACGCCGAATAACGTGTGATTTCGCGTCAGAGGGAAAGATGTTCAGCACCGGCCCCGGGGTGACGTCGCGGGCCGGCGCCGGTTCACGGAAAGGAGCCCTGCCACGTCCGTCCCACTCGATCTTCGGCAGATCGCCGCCGATGTTTTCGGCTACACCACCCTGCGGCCTGGACAGCACCAGGCGGCTACGGCGCTGGCCACGGGGCGTGATTGTCTGGCCGTCATGCCGAGCGGTGCGGGCAAGTCGGCGATCTACCAGCTCGCCGGGATCGCGCTCGGCGGCCCGGCCGTCATCGTGTCGCCGCTGCTGTCGCTCCAGCAGGACCAGGCCGAGCATCTGCGCGCGCACGGCCTGACCGCCCTCACCGTGAACGCCGCGGCGCCGGAAAGCCACCGCACCGCGGCCTACGACCTGCTCCGCACCGGTACGGCCGGCTTCGTTTTCCTGGCGCCAGAACAACTCGCCCGCGAGGACGTGCGCGAGGTGCTCAGCGCGGCACCGCCGCACCTGCTGGCCGTGGACGAGGCGCACTGCGTGAGCGCCTGGGGCCATGACTTCCGTCCGGACTACCTGCGGATCGGCGACGTGATCAGCTCGATCGCCCAGCGCCCGGTGGTCGCGGCGCTCACCGCCACCGCCGCCCCGCCGGTCCGTGAGGAGATCATCCGGCGGCTGGGCCTGCGGGCCCCGGCCGAGGTGATCCGCGGGTTCGACCGGCCGGAGATCCACCTGTCGGTGCGTGCCTTCCACGAGGCCGGCACCAAGGAGGCGGCGGTCGCGAAGGCGCCACGGGAGTTCAGCGGCACCGGCATCATCTACGCCGCCACCCGCGAGGAGACCGAGCAGTACGCGGAACGGCTCGGCGTCCGGCCCTATCACGCGGGGCTCAGCCGGACGGAGCGGGAGGAGACCCAGCGCGTCTTCATGGGCGGCGAGACGATCGTGGCCACCAGCGCGTTCGGCATGGGCATCGACCGGCCCGACGTCCGCTTCGTTGTGCACGCCTCGGTGCCGGGCTCCCTGGATGAGTACTACCAGGAAATCGGCCGGGCCGGGCGGGACGGGAAGGCGGCCACGGCGGTCTGCTTCTACCGCCCCGAAGACCTCGGCATCCGGCGGTTCTTCACCGGCGGCCTGCCGGAGGAGAAGCTCCTGGCCGAGGTGGCGGCCGTCACCCAGACCCCGATCTCGGTGCGTGACCTGGCCGAGCGGTCCGGTCTGTCCGAACGCCGCCTCACCGGTCTGGTCAACCTGCTGGAGGCGGCCGGCGCCGTCCGGCTACAGGACGTCATCGAGCCGGTCGGCGGCGCACCACCACCGGCCGAGGCTGCCGCGAAGGCGATCGAGATCGCGGCGCGGGGCCGCTCCGTCGAGCGGTCCCGGGTAGAGATGATGCGCCGGTACGCGGAGCTGACCGATTGCCGACGGCGCTTCCTGCTGAGGTACTTCGGCCAGGGCGCCCTGGACCCGTGCGGGCGATGCGACAACTGTGACGCCGGGCTGTCCACCCCTGCCGGGCGCGACCACGGCGCGTTCGCGATGGGCATGCGGGTCGAGCATCAGAAGTGGGGGCGCGGCGTGGTCATCTCCGAGGACGGCGAGCGCATCACCGTGTTCTTCGACGAGGCCGGGTACAAGGAACTTCTCACCGAGGCTGTCGTGGACGGCCACATCCTCACCCCAGCCGGGCCGGAGGCGTTGTAACGATCACCCGAACGCCACCAGCGGCTAACGGCACATGATCTTGGTGTGGGATGGGGCGGTTAGCGGGTATGGGGTTGAGCATGGATGCCACCGGCCGCGACCGCCGCGAGAACTCCGAGGAAGCCAGCAATCCCCCAGCGGATACCGAAAGGACCGGCGTCCCTGATGTGGACAGCGTCGCCGAGATCGTCGGTGAGGTGAGCGAATCAGCCGAGCGGCCCTCGCAGGGCCGGCCCGTGACCGAGGTCGCCCGCTCGGCCCTGGCCCGGGTCGCGCGGGGGGGCGCGAGCGTCACCCGCCGTGGGGCGAGCGCCGCCCGCCAGCGGCCGGACGCCGTCAAGCGCGGAACCAGCATCACCGGGCACGGAAGGAGCATTTCGCAGCGGGGAAGGAGCGTCGCCGGGCGCGGTACCCGCCTGGCCGGGCACGGCGTCCAGGCGGGTACCCGCTGGCTGGCCAGCGAGGTGCTCGCGCTCGCCCCGCGCCTGCCCGTCCGGGACCTGGCCACCCTGCGGACCCAGTTTCCCGGCAAGTCCCCGGACGACCTCGCCAATGCGCTCATCGACGGCGCGTCACGCGCGTCGGCGGCCATCGGCGCCACGGTCGGTGTCTGGTCCGTCCTGCCGGTCGCGCCCGCGTTCCCGGCCGAGGTCGTCACGGAGACGCTGACGCTCGTCGGTCTCGAGATCAAGCTCATCGCCGAACTCCACGAGGTCTACGGCGCGCGGCCGCCGGGCGACCTGTCCAGCCGGATGACCGCCTACGTGGGGGCGTGGGCTCACCGCCGCGGTGTCGCGCTGACGCCCGGCGGACTGGTGCTCGCCATGGGATCCCCGCTCGGACGCCGGCTGCAGCGCCGTCTCGCCTTCCGGGCGGGCCGGAGCGCCCTCTCGCTCGGTCCCCTGCTGAGCGGGGCCGCCATCGGCGCCTTGGTCAACCGCCGGGAGACGCGCCGACTAGGCCACGAGATCCGCGACGACCTGCGCAAGAAGTCATCCTCCGGGGCCACCTGGCCGCGGTGAGCAGCCCGCGGGCGCCGGATGACGTCAGCGGCCGCGTAGCCCTGTGGCACCGCCGGCCGGCCCGAGTGCGGCCATCGATCCTCCCGCCACCGCCCGGTCACGCCAATATCAGCATCACCTGGGCTTTTCCGGGCCGTGTCCCGTCTAGGGTAGTGCCAGGTAACGTTTCCATGATCGTCCGCGGCCTTCTCATCTTTAGGCGGTACTGATCCATGAGGGTCACGATGATGCTCGCCGACCACGCTCAGGTGGCCGACGGCAAGTTGTTCATCTCGGGCGGCGGCTGGTCCGTCTGCGGTCCAGGCCCGGTGGCGTGCGGGGTGGCGGTGCTCTTCCACATCCCGTGGCAGCACACGAACAAGAAGATCTCCTTCACGCTGCGACTGCTCGACGAAGACGGAACACCGGTCAGCCAACCGGGACCCGGCGGAGGCCAGGAAATCCAGGCCGGCGGCCAGTTCGAGGCAGGGCGTCCCGCGGGGCTGACCCCGGGGTCCGAGATCAACGTGCCGATCGCCTTCAACACGGTTCTCCAGCTCCCTCAAGATGCCCGGTTCACCTGGGTGCTGGAGATCGACGGGCAGGCCGATGAGGGATGGCGCCTGTCTTTCGCCACGAGGGAGCCCCAGTCGCAGGTCCTGCCCGGCTAGCACACCACGAGGCACCGGCGCGTCGCGGCCGCACTGGCGCGGCGAAAGCCTGAGGATATCCAGCTGAGCGAAAGGGGACCACGTGAGCGGATTCCGGAAGTTTCTGCTACGCGGCAACCTCGTCGACCTCGCGATTGCGGTGGTCATCGGCACCGCCTTCGCCGCCGTGGTGACCGCACTGGTCAAGGACATCATCACGCCGCTCATCGCCGCCATCGGCGGTCAGCCCAATTTCGAGACCATGACCTTCACGATCAACCACAGCAAGTTCAGCTACGGCGACTTCATCAACGCGCTCATCTCGTTCGCGGTCATCGCCGCGGTCGTCTACTACCTGGTCGTCACGCCGGTCGGCAAGCTGCTGGACATGGTGAGCCGCAGGGAGGCTGCGACCGAGCGCGAATGCCCCGAGTGCCTTGGCAAGATCCCGATCGCGGCCCGCAAGTGCATGTACTGCACGACGGATCTCACGCCACCGACGACCACGGCAGTGCCGTAGCCGCACCGGAACGAGCCACACCGCGCCGAAAGCGAGAGCGTGCGTTCCGCATCCCTGTGTCTGGGCCCGGCCCGGGGCCTGGCCGTGCCGGGCCCAGACGTCTTGGAGAAGAGGGCTTATCCTCTGCTGATCAGCCTGGCCTCCGTACCTGACACCAAGCTGGGACAAAGCTGGGAAACCTCTAAATGCATGAAGCTGAAATCGCTAACGCGCTGTGCGGGCGATCCACGGCCCCGGAGGGGGCCGATTCGGCCGCCGCCCAGGTGGCCAGCTGCTCCGACGCCTGCCCCGGCAGCTCACCCGACGCCCATCCCGCGAGCTCGGCGGCCAGCGGGTCGTGCGGATGCCGCTGAGCCGCCGGAGCCTGGTGAAAGACCCTGGTCGCGGGACCGGGCGATGGTCCCGGGCCGGTCAGCTCCACCCCCTCGGCATGGGCCGCTCGGGCCGCGCTGGACGCCCCGGTCAGCGCAGCCGGATCCGTGGTGTCCGCCATCTGGACCATTGGCTCAGACGGCACGTCGCGGGGCGCCGGCGCGGGCACGTTGACCTGCCGGTGAGCGACGCCGTTAACCAGCCGCGGTTCCGTTTGCGCCACGCCGGCGCATTCATGACTCTCCAGGAAATCGGCGAAGGACTCGGCCTCCGCGGCGTCCACGCCGAAGACCACGCGAGGCTGGCCCATCGGCTCCTTGTGCGAGTACCCCACATAACTGGCGAGTGGGTCCGAAGGTCCCCCGAGCCCGTGGAGCGCTCGCCAGCGCTCCCATGCCTGTTCCAGCCGCGCCGCGGCGTAACGGGCACGCGCGACCAACTCCGGATCACGCATCGTGCGATCCCTCCCCATGAACGCGACGCACTGCCGCGTCCCCCCAACCGAGACCGGCCGACCCTACGTGCGTCCGCTCCTCTGAACGCGAACCAGTATGTCGAATGCCACTTTTCAGCAGGCATGATTACGAATACTCACCTAAGCAATACTTAATGTAACTGCCGGAAGGCAGCCGCCTGCCTCGGTCTGCCTTGGTGTGCTGAGCTGGATCGGCCCCGGCAGTACGCGTCCGCGCGGCGCGGCGCCTATTCGACTGCCGGTGAAACACGGCCCGAAGTGGCACTTTGTCCACCGGGGCCGACCCCCCTACTGGTTGAAAGACTGCCGCCGCGCGCACGGTGCACCGGCAGATAGCTGCCCCCCTGGCGCAAGGCTTGGGCACGCGAGTGCGGCAGACCTCACTCTGAACGCTGCTGCGGAATGCCAGCGAGCAGTGCGCGGACTTCGGTCTCCCGGTACCGGCGGTGCCCGCCGAGCGTGCGGATGGACGTCAGCTTTCCTGCCTTGGCCCACCGCGTGACGGTCTTCGGGTCGACGCGGAACATCGTTGCGACCTCGGCCGGTGTCAGTAGTGGCTCTGCCTCGGGTGTACGTGCAGCCATTTGCGGCCTCTCCTCCTGGACCGAAACTTGCGATCCTGCGTTCGTTCCTTGCGCGGTGCTCCAAACGGGAGCCTGTCGTTGATGTCCCATATGGTGTACAGAGACCATATTGCCATCACCAGGGGTGACAAGTCGACCACCCGGCGCAAAGTTTTTATCTCGTGCCTCTGCAAGACGCCGGGTTGCTGTCACTGAGTGTAAGTGTAGCGATACTTAGAGTTGCATCATGGCAGATTCGGAAATACTGCGACCGGAAGCCGCCAGGTACCCGAGCGCGGCAGACGCGGCCAACTCATCATGAGACGGTCATAGCAGCCTTCCGGTTGACAACAAATAGTGAACCTAGTTCACGTATGCGTCACAAAGCGCCGACAGTCAACGGCAGGGGGTAGGCAGACGAGCACAGCCGGCCGGCACAAGTGCGGATCCACCGAATGATTACCGTCACTCGCTCGATACCGTCGACGAACGCGAGTACGGACTGTAATCGGCCCAGGCGCGAAAGCGGATCCCGGCCGACGCCGGGGACCGGCGGCGGACTTAGGACCCGCCGGACCCGCCCGCGCAACTGCCGAAATGGCAGCCCGTAATTGGCCTAGCGGGCCCTTCGCCCGGACGGGCCGCCTGATAACGACATCCCCATGGTGGCGAGGCCCGGCCCCTTAAGCTGTGGGGCAGATCCCGCGCTGAGGAAGGGTGCGGGCACGATCGGAAGAGTCACCACAGTGACGCATGTGTTCACGACGCCCCACAAGGGCACGGGCAGCACCGACCGGACCGGCCACGAGCAGGTCGCCTTCTGCCAGGACACCCGCAGCGGGCTGAAGGCGATCATTGCGATCTACTCCACGGCCCTGGGCCCCGCCCTCGGCGGGACCCGCTTCTATCCGTACGGCAGCGAGGACGAGGCCCTCACCGACGTGCTGCGGCTCTCGGCCGCCATGGCCTACAAGAACGCCCTCGCCGGTCTGGACCACGGCGGCGGGAAAGCCGTCATCATCGGGGATCCAGCCGAACTGAAGACCGAGGCCCTGCTGCGCGCCTACGGGCGTTTCATCGCCTCCCTCGGCGGGCGTTATATCACCGCGTGCGATGTCGGCACCCGCAGCGAGGACATGGACATCATCGCGCGGGAATGCTCCTTCGTCACCGGCCGCACGCCCGCGTACGGCGGCGCCGGCGACTCGTCGGTGCTGACCGCGTTCGGCGTCTTCCAGGGCATGCGCGCCGCCGCCGGCCACGTGTGGGGCTCGACCAGCCTGCGCGGCCGCCGGGTCGGCATCGAGGGCGTCGGCAAGGTCGGCCATAAGCTGGCCGACCTTCTCGCCGAGGACGGTGCCGAGGTGGTCATCTGCGACGTCAGCGAGGCCGCGGCAGATAGCGTCCGGGCGCGGCACCCGGACGTCGAGGTCGCGGCCAATACCGCGGGACTGCTGGCCGCCGGCCTGGACGTGTTCTCGCCGTGCGCGCTCGGCGGCGCCGTGGACGATGACGTGGCCGCCACGCTGAGCGCCGCCATCATCTGCGGCGGCGCCAACAACCAGCTCGCGCACGTGGGGGTCGAGAAAATTCTCGCCGACCGCGGCATCCTGTACGCCCCGGACTACGTCGTGAACGCCGGCGGCGTCATCCAGGTCGCCGACGAGCGGGCCGGCTTCAGCTTCGAACGGGCCAGGGCCCGCGCCGAGCAGATATTCGCCACCACGACGCAGATTTTCGAGATCGCGGAAGCCGATGGCGTGCCCTCATCCGCCGCGGCGGACCGGCTCGCGGAGCAGAGAATGGCCGATGTCGGAAGGCTCCGTGGCATCTGGCTCGGCGGCTGAGACGCAGGTCGGGACATTCCGGACAGGACCGCGGACGGGAACGCGAAAAGGACGCGGACAAGGACGCGGGCGGGGCCTGACGGCCCGGGAGTTCATCAGCGTAGGCATGCGGCCCGCAAAGCGGGTACGGTTATAGCTGTACGGAAGCTGGTGCGCGCCAAGCTCTTAATGGGGAGTGAGGCGGGTCCGTTTGTTGTGCGGAAAGCCAGCAATGCAGACATCATGGGGCCTGACCAGGCTCCGGACGTTCGAGGGGGTCGAGCCAATGGGGCGCGGCCGAGCCAAGGCCAAGCAGGTGAAGGTTGCCCGCCAGCTGAAGTACAACAGCGGCGGAACGGACCTTGACCGGCTGCGTGCGGAGCTGGGCGTGGGAGCGGATCAGCGTGACCAGGCATACGACCCGGTCGGCGCGGACCACGACGACGAAGACGACGCCGAGGAAGAAGACGACGACGAAGAGGACGAGTGGCCGGCTTCCTCGTAGCGTTGCGCATTGCGGCCAGCCGGGAACGAGCTGACGGGAATTGAGCGGGGCGCTGGCCCGATGGCCGGTGCCGCTGCCTGCCCGTTCCTCAGCCTGGGTGTGTGCCGGTGAGCCGGGCTTCGCCGGTGCCGGGGACTATCTCGCCGAGGATCCATGCGGTCACGCCCCGCGAGGCCAGCACGCCCAGGGCCTGGTCCGTATCGGGTCGGCCCACCACAGCGGTCATGCCGACGCCCAGGTTGAAGACGCGGTCCATCTCTTCGTCCGGCACCGCGCCCGCGCGGGCCAGCACGCTGAAGATCGCGGGTGGCTGCCAGGTCCCCCGGTCCAGCGCCGCGTCCGCCACGGCGGGCAGGACCCGGGCGAGATTGCCGGCCAGGCCACCCCCGGTGATGTGCGCGTACGCGTGCACGTCGCAGCACTCCGCGACGGCCAGGCAGTCCCGGGCGTAGATGCGGGACGGAACCAGCAGTTCCTCCCCGAGCGGCCGGCCGAGCTCCGGCAGATCCTGCTCCAGGTCCAGCCGGGTCCGCTTCAGAATCTCCCGGACCAGGGAAAAGCCGTTGGAGTGCAGCCCGGACGAGGCCATCGCGATCACGGTGTCACCCGGCCTGACCCGGCTGGCCCCCAGGATCGCGTCGGCCTCCACGACGCCGGTCGCCGCGCCCGCGAGGTCGAAGTCGTCCGCGCCGAGATGCCCCGGATGCTCGGCGGTCTCGCCGCCGAGCAGGGCACAGCCCGCCGCCGCGCAGCCGCGCGCAACCCCGGAGACGATCGCGGCCACCCGCTGTGGCCGGATCGCGCCGCAGACCACGTAGTCGGTCATGAACAGCGGTTCCGCCCCGCACGCGGCCAGGTCGTCCGCGACCATGGCGACCAGGTCGATCCCGACCGTGTCGTAGATGCCGAGGCGGCTCGCGATCACCACCTTGGTGCCGACGCCATCCGTGGAGGTCGCCAGGACGGGGTGGCGGTAGGCCGCGAGCCGGGCCGCGTCGAACAGGCCGGCGAACCCGCCGATGTCCCCGATCACCTCGGGCCGCGCCGTGCTCGCCACCGAGGACCGCATCAGGTCGACGGCCCGGTCACCGGCCCCGATGTCCACGCCCGCGGCCGCGTAGCTGACGCCGCCCAGACCCATTTCACGCTGCGCCGTTTCACCCAGCACCGTCCCGCCCGGCGCATCGGGTACCGGGGCCTCCGGCACGGCCGCATCCGGTCGGGCGCCCGGGGCCGGATCTACCCGCTCCGCGGCGCAAGACGCCGCCTGATCGCCGGACCTGCCGGTCACGGCGTGGCTTCCTCAAGCGCCAGGGTGCCCGGCTCGCGAAGGTACTTGCCCCGTTCGGACTCCTCGACGGGGACCGGGTAGATCCCGTCGAAACAGGCCCGGCAGAGCCGGTCAGCCGGAAGCGTGGTCGCCGCGACGAGGCCGTCCAGCGAGATGTAGCCGAGCGAGTCGGCCCCGATCGATTGGCAGATCTCGGCCACGGATTCGTGGCCCGCGATCAGCTCGGCCCGGGTCGCGAAGTCGATCCCGTAGAAGCACGGCCAGCTGACCGGCGGGCTCGAGATCCGCACATGCACCTCGGCCGCGCCCGCCTCGCGCAGCATGGCCACGATGGCGCGCTGGGTATTCCCGCGCACGATCGAATCGTCCACGACCACCAGGCGCCGCCTCGCGACGACCCCGGCCAGCGGGTTCAGCTTCAGCCGGATACCCCGCTGGCGGATGGTCTGGCTCGGCTGGATAAAGGTGCGGCCGACGTAGGAGTTCTTGACCAGGCCCTGACCGTAGGGGATGCCGCTGGCCTCGGCGTAGCCGATCGCGGCGGGCGTGCCCGACTCGGGGACCGGGATCACCAGGTCAGCGGCGGCGGGGTGTTCGGCTGCGAGCTTGCGCCCCACCTCCACCCGGGTGGCCTGCACGTTCCGCCCCGCGATGGTGGTGTCCGGGCGCGCCAGGTAGACGTACTCGAACAGGCATCCCCTGGGACGGGCCGGCGCGAACGTACAGGACCGCACGCCGCGCTCATCGATGGTGATCAGCTCGCCCGGCTCGATCTCCCGGACGAAGCGGGCACCGATGATATCCAGCGCCGCGGTCTCGCTGGCCACCGCCCACCCGGTCTTGAGCTGGCCGAGCACCAGCGGCCGGAAGCCCTGCGGGTCCCGCGCGGCGAACAGCGTCCGCTCGTTCATGAAGACCAGTGAGTAGGCGCCGCGTACGAGCGGGAGCGTGGCCAGGGTCATCGCCTCGATGTCGTCGGCGCGGACGTGCGGTGACGCGTCACCCCCGGCCGGCGTCCCCTCGGCGGGCGGAACGGCACCCGGCGGGAGCCCTTGATGACGCCGGGGCGGCCGGGCGAACAGCGCGGTCAGTACGTCCGTGTCGGAGGTCGCCGCGGGCAGCCGGTACTCCGGGCCGGCTGCGGTGTCCAGCAGCCGGGCCAGTTCCAGCGTGTTGATCAGGTTGCCGTTGTGCCCGAGGGCCAGGCCGCCGTCATGCGTGGAGCGGAAGGTCGGCTGGGCGTTCTCCCATACCGAAGAACCCGAGGTGGAGTAGCGGCAGTGCCCGACGGCCAGGTAGCCGCGGAGGGTATTGAGCGCGGCCTCGTCGAAGACCTGCGCCACGAGGCCCATGTCCTTGTAGACGACGATGCGGTCACCGTCGCTGACCGCGATACCGGCCGACTCCTGACCCCGGTGCTGGAGGGCGTACAGCCCGTAATAGGCGAGCTTGGCGACGTCCTCACCCGGCGACCAGACGCCGAATACGCCGCAGGCATCGCGTGGCGGCCGGTCGGAGGGATCCAGATCATCCGTCAGGCGGCCGTCGGGCTTTGGCACACGCCCAGTCTAATGAGAAGATGACGCGCCCGGGCCGCTACCCGCGCTAACCGGCAGGTAGGGCGCGAGGTCGGCGCGTGGCCCGCTGGCCTGGACGGCGCCGGCCCGGACCGCTTCGGCCCACGTGAGGCGGCCGGTGGCCAGCCGGATCCAGGAAACGGGATCGGTCTCGACGACATTGGGCGGCGTGCCCCGCGTGTGCCGGGGCCCCGGCACGCACTGCACCGCGGCCACCGGGGGGATCCTCACCTCCACCGCGCGGCCGGGCACCGCCGCGGCGAGCAGCCCGAGCAGGTACCTCACCGCGGCGCGGAGCGCGTCCGCCGGCGGTGCCTCACCGGCGTCCAGCGCGCGGGTCACGGCGGCTACGCTCTCGGCGTCATGCGGATCCGGGCCGCGGCCGGGGCGGGCCCCGCGTCCTCCACGAGCCCCTCGAGCCCGCCCGGCCGCTGGGGAACGCCGGGCTGGTTCAGCGGGCATGGCGCGGTCCCGTCAGCTGAGGATCGCCGGCAGGGCGCCCCGGTGCACCCCGGCCAGCTCCGCCAGCGAAATCGTGAACGAGTCCTCGACCTCCAGGCATGGGCCGCCGACGGTGCCGATGGCCAGGGCCGGCACGGCGTGCGCCGCGCAGATCTGCTCGAACTCCGCCTCCACCCCGGGACGGACCGCCACGATGGCCCGCCCCGCCGATTCGCTGAACAGGTACGTGAACGCGTCCCCGGGCAGCCTGACCTGGCAGCCGAGGCCTCCGCGCAGGCACGATTCGGCCAGCGCGACCGCGAGGCCACCGTCGGACAGGTCGTGCGCGGCACACGCCACACCGGAGGCCGCCGCATCGGCGAGAACCCGCGCGAGGGCCCGTTCGGCGTCAAAATCAACCCGGGGAGGCCGGCCGCCGATGTGCGCATGCAGGACGTGCGCCCACGCCGACCCGCCGAACTCGGGGGCGGTGCGGCCGAGCAGCATGATGCGGGCCCCGTCGGTGGCGAAGCCGATGGACAGCCGCAGGCGCACGTCCGCGTGCACGCCCAGCACCCCGATCACCGGGGTGGGCTGGATGGCGGCCTCACCGGTCTGGTTGTAGAAGCTGACATTGCCGCCGGTGACGGGGACGCCGAGCACGGCGCAGCCGTCCGCGAGACCCCGGACGGCCTCGGCGAACTGCCACATCACGGCCGGGTCCTCGGGTGACCCGAAGTTCATGCAGTTCGTCACGGCGAGCGGCCGGGCACCGGTCACGGCCACGTTACGGTACGCCTCGCACAGCGCGAGCTGTGCTCCCGCGTATGGGTCGAGCAGCGCGTAGCGGCCGTTGCCGTCGGTGGCCAGCGCCACCCCGAGCCCGGTCTCCTCATCGACCCGGATCAGGCCGCCGTCCTCGGGCATGGCCAGGACCGTGTCGCCGCGCACGTAACGGTCGTATTGCTCGGTGACCCACGCCGTGTCGGCCAGCCCGGGCGAGCCGAGCATGGACAGCAGCGCCGCCCGCAGCCCGCTGGCCCCGGACGGCCGCGGCAGGGCGGCGGGGTCGTCGGCGGCCAGCTTGTCCTGCCAGCCGGGCCGGGCCAGCGGGCGGGAGTACACCGGCCCCTGGTCCGCGGCAGTACCGGGCGGGATGTCGACCACCGTCTCGCCGTGCCAGGTCATCTCGAGCCGGCCGCTGCCGGTCACCTCCCCGATGACCGTGGCCGGGACGGCCCACTTGGCGCAGACGGCGAGGAAGCCCGGGACGCTGGCCGGTTCGACGACGGCCATCATCCGTTCCTGCGACTCGCTCATCAGGATCTCCGGCGGCCCCAGCGCCGGATCGCGCAACGGCACCGCGTCGAGCCGGACCCGCATGCCGCCCGTTCCGGCCGCGGCCAGCTCGGTGGTCGCGCACGCGACACCCGCCGCGCCGAGGTCCTGGATGCCCACGACCAGGCCACCGCGGTAAAGCTCGAGGCAGCACTCGATCAGGAGCTTTTCCAGGAACGGGTCGCCGACCTGCACGCTGGGACGCTTGGCCGAGTGGCCGCCGTCGCCGCCGAACGTCGCGCTGGCCAGCACCGACGCACCGCCGATGCCGTCGGGCCCGGTCCGCGAGCCGAGCAGGATGACCTTGTTGCCAGGCCCGTCGGCAGTGGCGAGCTTGAGGTCACCGTGCCGCATGACCCCGACGCACAGCGCGTTGACGAGCGGGTTTCCCGCGTAGCAGGCGTCGAAGGCCAGTTCCCCGCCGATGTTGGGCAGGCCCAGGCAGTTGCCGTAGAACGAGATCCCGCTGACCACGCCGGACAGCACCCGGCGGGTGTCGCCCGCGCCCGCCGGCCCGAACCGCAGCGAGTCCATCACCGCGACCGGCCGCGCCCCCATGGCCAGGATGTCGCGGACGATGCCGCCGACGCCGGTCGCCGCGCCCTGGTGCGGCTCGACGTAGGAGGGATGGTTGTGTGACTCGATCTTGAAGGTGACCGCGTAGCCGCCGCCGATGTCGACCACGCCGGCGTTGGCCCCGATGCCGGCCAGCAGCGCATCGCTGGGTGGCGCCTTCTCGGCGAACTGCCGCAGGTGCACCTTGGACGACTTGTAGGAGCAGTGCTCGCTCCACATCACCGAGTACAGCGCGAGCTCCGCGTCGGTGGGGCGGCGGCCCAGCAACTGCCGGATGCGCTCGTATTCCGCCCTGGTCAGGCCGAGCTCGGCGTACGGCTGCGGCTGATCCGGGCTGGCCGCGGCGCGGGTCACCGTGTCCGGGGCCGTCATCACGCCCCCACCAGGACGGAGACCGCCGAGGAGAAGAAGCCGAGCCCGTCGGCGCCCGGCCCGGTGAGCTCGCTGATGGCGTATTCGGGGTGCGGCATCAGCCCGACCACGTTGCCCGCCTCGTTGCACACGCCAGCGATGCTGAGCGCCGAACCGTTGGGGTTGTCCAGGTAGCGGACGACCACCTGGCCGCCGGCCTCCAGCGCCTCGAGTGCCCCGGCTTCGGCCACGTACGCGCCCTCGCCGCTCTTCAGCGGCACGGTGATCTCCTGGCCGGGGGGGTACGCCCGGGTCCACGGCGTGCCGCCGTTCTCCACCCGCAGCCGCACATCGCGGCTGACGAAGTGCAGGCCCGCGTTCCGGATCAGCGCCCCGGCCAGCAGGTTCGCCTCGCACAGGATCTGGAAGCCGTTACAGATGCCGAGCACCGGCAGGCCCGCCTTCGCGGCGGCGGCGACCTCGGTCATCACCGGTGAGAACCGCGCGATCGCACCGCAGCGCAGGTAGTCGCCGTAGGAAAAGCCGCCGGGCAGGATCACGGCGTCCGCGCCGCGCAGGTCACGCTCGGCGTGCCAGAGGGCGACCGGCTCGCCGCCGGCCCGGCGCACCGCCCGGGCCGCCTCACCTTCGTCCAGCGAGCCCGGGAAGGTGATGACGCCAATGCGCGCGGTCAATCGGCACCGCGCAAGCTATTGAGGGGCACGCCCGAAGATTACCGGGCGCGCCGCACCTCCTGGGCGCTGGTAACGGGTCAGCCGACCGCGCGCATGCGGGCCAGCGGAGCGTCGCTGGACCAGCGAATGCGCTTGCGCATGGTCACCACGGTGCCGCAGCCGGGCCGGCTGTGCAGCGTCACGTCGTCCACGCAGGCGCGCATGACGTCCAGCCCGCGGCCGGACTCGGGCAGGCCCATGACGTCCGCGTCCCGGCCCGGGCGCTTCGCCTCACCGCGGCCCTGGCCCGGCCCGCTCGCGGAACTCGCGGGGGTTACCCGGCGCCAGGGTATCCGGCCCAGGGCAGACTTGCGGGCAGGCCAGGACGGGGACCGCCCGGGGCGGCGCCGGCCACCCGGCATCGTGAGCCCGGGCGACGGGCGGGAAAGCCGCCGCCCGCCGGGTGCGGCCGCCCGGCGCGGGGCGTCGGCCGCGGTCCCCGTTCCCGCGAAGCCCCGGTCCTCGGCGACCTCCACGTCGCATTGGTTCCCGCCGAGGGTGACGACCACGGCGTACCCCGTGGCCCGGGATCCGCCGTGCCTGAGCACGTTAGAGCACGCCTCCGTAGCTGCCAGCAGGATGTCCGAAACGCTGTCGTCGTCGACCCCCGCGTTCCGCAGGACGTCGCCGAGCACGCGCCTGGTCACCGGAACGCTGAGCGCCTCACGCCGGAAAGCCAAACAGAACTTCACAAGCCAAGGCTTCCCGCCCCGGACGTTCATAACCGTGAAATTCAAGGGTTACATGCCACTGTTACATGCCAGCTCGCGCAAACACGTGAGCGCGGCCACGTACGCGGGCACGTACGTGGGGCATATGCGCAGGCAATCAGGTGGGATGCAGCGTGAACTCCTCGATCACCGGGTTCGCGAGCAGGTCCGAGGCGAGCTTGGCGATTGCCTCCAGGGCGGGCTCGTCGGCCGGGCCGGTGATTTCGACCTCGAACCTCTTGCCCTGGCGCACGCTGAGCACGTCCCCATAGCCGAGACGGTGCGCGGACTCCGTAATGGCGTCCCCCTGTGGGTCATGAATTTCGGGCTTGAGCATGACGTCAATAACGAGACGGGACACGTATCCTCCCAAGGCCGACGGGGCACATATGCTCACATGCATCTGCGCCAGGGCCGCAGCGTACGCGATGAGACCCACGCCCGCCCGCGGTCCGTACCGGCGCAGCGACAACTACCCAGCCCTCCCGCATGGAAAGGTGTCCGCCACAAACGGACAGCAGCGCAACCGCCCGGCCGGTCCTGGCGATCCCACACCGGCCCTGAGGATCAAGGAGTGGCACGTGTCCGTCGAAACCGGCGGTTCGTCCGCCGCACATGAGGTCATGCCCCCGCCACTGGCCTCCGCGCCGGCTGCCGCAGCCGGCCTGCCCCCGGAGGCAGGTGCACCAGAGGAGCTGATCCAGCTCCTGACCCCCGAAGGCGAGCGGGTGGATCATCCCGACTACCCGCTCGACATCTCCGCCCGCGAACTTCAGGGCCTCTATCGCGACCTGGTGCTCGTCCGCCGGATGGACACCGAGGCGATCGCGCTGCAGCGCCAGGGTGAGCTCGGCATCTGGGCCTCGCTGCTCGGCCAGGAAGCGGCGCAGATCGGCTCCGCCCGGGCGCTCGGCGCGCAGGACATGGCGTTCCCGACCTACCGGGAGCACGGCGTCGCGTGGTGCCGCGGCGTCGACCCCCTCCAGTTGCTGGAACTGTTCCGCGGTGTGAGCCATGGCGGCTGGGACCCGGAGGAGCGCAAGTTCCACCTGTACACGATCGTGATCGGCAGCCAGACGCTGCACGCCACCGGGTACGCGATGGGCATACAGCGGGACGGGGCCACCGGGGACGGGGGCGAGGCCGTCATCGCCTACTTCGGCGACGGGGCCACCAGCCAGGGTGACGTCAATGAGGCGTTCATCTGGGCGTCGGTCTTCAACGCGCCGGTCGTGTTCTTCTGCCAGAACAACCAGTGGGCCATCTCCGAGCCGCTGGAGCGGCAGAGCCGAATCCCGCTCTACCAGCGGGCACGCGGCTTCGGTTTCCCGGGCCTGCGTGTCGACGGCAACGACGTGCTCGCCTGTCTCGCCGTGACCCGGGCCGCGCTGCGGGCCGCCCGTGAGGGGCAGGGGCCCACGCTGATCGAGGCGTTCACCTACCGGATGGGCGCGCACACGACCACCGACGACCCGACCAGGTACCGGCTGGCCGGCGACCTGGAGGCATGGAAACTCCGGGACCCGGTCGAGCGGGTCAAGGCCTACCTGGTGCGGAGCGGGGCCGCCGACGCCAGCTTCTTCGACGAGATCGACGCCGAGGCCGGTCGGCTGGGCGCCTGGCTGCGTGAGGCGTGCCGGGCCATGCCGGACCCGGCACCGCTGTCCGCCTTCGAGCACATCTACGCGGGACCACACCCGGTCGTCGACGCCGAACGGGATACCTACGCCGCCTACCTCGATTCCTTCGATGATTCCGGGCGCGACGGGCCCGGGAGCCCGCCACCGGATGGCGTGCCCGGGGGCCCCAGCGTTCCCGGCGTGGCGCAGGCCCGCGGCACCGGCGGCTTCGGGCGCAGCGGGGAGGCCCGATGACGACGCTCACTCTGGCCCGGGCGCTGAACGAGGGTCTCCGCCGGGCACTGGAGGACGATCGCAAGGTCCTGATCATGGGCGAGGACGTCGGCAAGCTCGGCGGCGTCTTCCGGATCACCGACGGGCTGCAGAAGGACTTCGGCGAGAGCCGCGTCGTGGACACGCCGCTGGCCGAATCCGGCATCGTGGGCACCGCGATCGGGCTCGCCCTGCGCGGCTACCGGCCGGTGTGCGAGATCCAGTTCGACGGCTTCGTATACCCGGCGTTCAACCAGATCGTCAGCCAGCTGGCGAAGATGCGGTACCGCTCGCGCGGCAGCGTGGCGCTTCCCGTCGTCATCCGCATCCCGTTCGGCGGTGGCATTGGCGCGGTCGAGCACCACAGCGAATCACCCGAGGCGCCGTTCGCCCACACGGCCGGCCTGCGGGTGGTGGCGTGCTCCAGCGGGCCGGACGCGTTCACGATGATCCAGCAGGCGATCCGCAGCGACGACCCGGTGATCTTCTTCGAGCCGAAGCGGCGTTACTGGGAGAAGGCGGACGTCGACACGACGGCCAGCGTCGCGGACGCCCTGCCGATGGACGCCGCGCGCACCGTAGCCGAGGGCACGGACATCACGCTCCTGGCCTACGGCCCGATGGTCAAGGTGGCGCTGGGCGCCGCAGCCGCCGCACGCGAGGACGGCCGCAGTATCGAGGTGATCGACCTGCGGTCGCTGTCCCCGCTGGACATGAACAGGGTCAGCGCCTCCGTGCGCCGGACCGGGCGCTGCGTGGTGGTGCACGAGGCCCCCGTCTTCGGTGGCCTGGGCGCCGAGATCGCCGCGCGCATCACCGAGGAGTGCTTCTACTGCCTGGAGGCACCGGTCCTGCGCGTGGGCGGCTTTTCCACCCCGTACCCGCCGTCCCGGCTCGAGGAGCACTACCTTCCGGACCTGGACCGGGTGCTGGACGCCGTCGATCGCGCCTTCGGGTTCTGAGGAGGCTGCCATGAGTGAACGCAAAGAGTTCCGGCTGCCCGACGTCGGCGAGGGGCTGACCGAGGCCGACATCGTTTCCTGGCACGTCAAGCCGGGGGACGAGGTCGCCATCAACCAGGTGATCGTGGAGATCGAGACGGCCAAGGCGGTCGTCGAACTGCCCTGCCCATTCGCGGGTGTTGTGGCGGACCTCCTGGTCGCCGACGGCCAGACGGTCGACGTCGGCACGCCGATCATCGCGGTCGACGTGACCGGCTCCCCCGGCTCAGCGCCCTTCGCCGGCCCGGCCGGCTCCCGGAACGGCACAGCCGGCTCCCGGAACGGCACGGCCGCCGACGCCGGCTTCAGTACCGATCAGGTCAGCGCGGATGCCGAACGGGACGCTGGCGATGGCCAGCAGGCCGAGGAGCGCCAGCCGGTGCTCGTCGGCTACGGCGTCAAGGTGGCCGCGACGACCCGCCGCAGGCGTAAGACCGCCCCCGCGCAGACCGTCCCGCCGGTCAGCAGCAAGTCCGTCACACCGACCACGGCAGTCACACCAGGCTCGGGGGGATCGCGTAACGGTCATCGATCCCTGGCTAAGCCGCCCGTCCGGAAGCTGGCCCGGAACCTCGGTGTCGATCTGAGCCAGCTCAGCGGGACCGGACCGCAGGGGTCGATCACCCGGGACGACATCGAGCGTGCGGTGCAAGCCCGCGGCCAGGCCCGTTCGGCGGAAGAAACCTGGCCCGCGGCACAGGCCGGCCCGGCGCCGTCACCGGGGCAGACGGGGGCCCCTCGCGAGGAGCGCATCCCGGTCCGCGGCGTCCGGAAGCACATCGCCTCGGCCATGGTGACCAGCGCGTTCACCGCTCCGCACGTGACGGTGTTCCTGGACGTGGACGTCTCCGAGACGATGGCCGCTCTGCGGCGGATCCGCGACCTGCCCGAATTCGCCGGGCTGCGGGTCTCTCCGCTGCTTTTCGTGGCGCGGGCGGTGCTGGTGGCGGTCGCGCGTCATCCGATGATCAATTCGGTCTGGGATGAGCAGGCCCAGCAGATCGTCGTCCGCCGCTACGTGAACCTGGGCTTCGCCGCCGCGACGGAACGGGGCCTGATCGTCCCGAACATCAAGGACGCGCACGCGCTGACCATGCCCGAGCTCGCGCGCGCCTTCGCCGGCCTCACCGGCACCGCCCGCGACGGCCGTTGCACGCCGGCCGATCTAACGGGAGGTACCATCACAATCACCAACGTAGGAGTGTTCGGAGTGGATGCTGGCACGCCGATCCTGACGCCGGGCGAGGCGGCCATCCTGGCGGTCGGCCGGATCAGGGACGCGGCGTGGGTGCACGACGGCGAGATCGCCGCACGCCAGGTGACGACGCTGTCCCTGTCCTTTGATCATCGGATCGTGGACGGGGAACTGGGCTCGGCCGTGCTCCGTGACATCGGGCAGATGCTCGAAGATCCCGTCCGCATGCTCGCCTGGACCTGAACGCGATCGGGTGGGAGACCACAATGCCTGACGGCCCTTCCGGCGGCATGCTGGCCGGCGATGACCTCACGAGCGTGAAGCGGCGCGGCGGCCGGAACAGCCTGTCGGTGGGTAAGGCCGTGCGCGCCCTGGTGTTCATGGCCGGGTTTCTCGGGCTGCTGTGGGTCATCCAGCTGGCCAACTGGGCGGACAGTTACCGGCTCGACAGGAGCTTCGGCATCGTGCCGCACAGCGAAGGCCACCTGGCGGACATCTTCACCGCGCCGTTCCTGCACTTCTCCTGGCAGCATCTCGAAGGGAACTCCGTCCCGCTGCTCGTCCTCGGTTTCCTGGCCGCCTACCGGGGCATCGCCAAGTTCATCGCCGTCACGGTGATCGCCGTGATCACCAGCGGCCTGGCGGTCTGGCTTTTCCAGTCCAGCAACGAGCTCACGGTCGGCGCGAGCGGGCTCATCTTCGGGTACTTCGGGTACGTGGTGGTGCGCGGGCTGTTCGACCGGAACTTCGTCGACGCGATCGTGGGGGCGCTGGCGGCGGTCGCCTACGCCTACATCCTCACGGTCGCCATCCCCGGGACGCCCGGAGTGAGCTGGATCGGCCACGCCGGCGGCCTGGCGGGCGGCGTGCTGGCGGGCTGGATCCTGCGCACCCGCCAGGGCCCGGCCGTCGCCGCCGCGCCCGCCTCCCCCGAGGTCAGCGGGGGCCCGCGGGCCGCCCTGCACAAAGAACTCGACGACATGGGCTTGTAACGAGCTCGGAGCCATGGGCCTGTAACGTCATTCGCAGCACGCCGGGGGCCTGTCGCGCGATGCCGCAGGCGCCAGGCCGAACGCCGCTCAGGCCCGGCAGGGCCGTAGCGGTGTCCCGGCGCCGAGGGCCAGGCTCCCGCGGTGCCCTTTTGAGCGCCTGCGGCACGACCAAGCGAAGCGCCCGCGAGGGAGGCAGAAAAGCATGATCAGGCATACGGTGCTGTTCGGCTGGAACGAGCACGCGCGCGATGAGGACAAGAAGCGGGCCTTCGACGAGCTGGCCAGGCTGCCAGAGATCGTGCCCTCGGTGCGCGGGTTCGCGCTCGGTTTTGACCAGCGCGTCAACGAGGGCAACTACGATTTCGCGGTTACGGCCGATTTCGACAACATCAACGGTTACTTCGCCTACCGCGACGATCCCGCGCACCGGGCCATAGTGGCCGCCTACGTCGCCCCGATCACGGGCCGCCGGGCCGCCGTCCAGTTCGAGTTCACTGGCTAGCGAGCCGGTCCTCCGGCCCGGCGAGCTAGCCGGTTCGGGGCGAGCACCACCGCAGGTTACGGCGAGGCGCTCATACCGGCCCAGCGAGTCCGGGCCTCCGGCCCGGCGAGCGGCCGGTGTCTCGGCGAGAACCGCAATCGGGGCGCGGAGCGCATTCGGGGGGTTCCGGGGGGTCGCCCCCCGGGCTAACACAGCGAGTCCGGGCCTCCGGCCCGGCGAGCGGCCGGTGTCTCGGCGAGAACCGCAATCGGGGCGCGGAGCGCATTCGGGGGGTTCCGGGGGTCGTCCCACCCCAAATGGCAAACGCCGGAGCCGGACCGCCGACTGGTGATCGAGTGCACAACTGAACTGTGAAGATGCACCAGGGTAACGCGGCCGACGGGACCGGCCGCCCAGGCCGAGGAAGGCAGACACCGAGGAGGACACACCTCGGGCCAGGGCTCAGCGCCGCCACACTAGTCCCCGGCCGCGGGCACCGTGCGTCCCGTTCGGCCCGGTGGTCGAGGTCGCGGCGGATCCCCCTCCCTACGCCAAGCTGGCCGCCTGGCTCGGCCGCCACCCGGACAGCGCTGCCAGAGCGCCGCGTTCTTGATCGGCCGACCGCGCTCCGGTACCGTCTGGTAACAAGCGTCTTCGGCCCAGACCTAGCGGGGCACCGTCATGCTCGAATCACTACAGCCCGTCAAAAGGGCTTGGTCCATTGCCGACGTGCCTGCGCTAGCGCAGGTAAAACAAGCATGGGAGTCGGTAGAGCTTCCAGGGCGCGCCAGCTCCGTGCTGCCAGACCCGCCATCGACGTCTCCGCCGCGTCCGCAGGCGGGTCTGCCACCAGGGCGCACCAGCTCCGTGCTGCCAGAACTGCCATCGACGTTTCTGCCGCGTTTGCAGGCACGGCCGAGCCAGGTCACCACGGCAGGTCCCGCCGCCGAACGGTTGCCCGGGACGGTAGGCCGGGGCGCGAAACCATCAAGCGTGCCTCCATCCACGGTCGAGGTTTCGCATTTCGGGCCGGTGCCGCTTGCGGCCTATGCGCAAGTTGAACCATGGGGGCATCGGGACGACTTCAGGTACATGGTCCAGGATGAGTGGCCCCCAGGGGTGCAGGAAGTGTACAAGGAGCTGAGGACAGGGCAGCGTCGCGAAACTGGTGGGTGGCCCATCAGGCCTGAAATTGCGTCCTCGATGCTTAAGCCGGCCGCCAACAACGAGCTCTTCCAGGAGGGTTTTAACCGCTCAGCTAACGACCCTGAATGGAAGAGCGCCATCGAGAGAGGATTTGATGCGAAGCGTTCGTACGTTCAGGACAAGGCGTTGGATCTAACGGGCGAGACGGACTTTCGGCGTCGGCAGACGCCGCATTGATCTCGCAGGCTCGCGTCCCGTGCGGGGGGCGTCGGCGCGTCGGCATGCCGGCGATCACCCGCTCGGGCCTAGCTGGGTGAAGCTCACCGGCGGTGAGGTACCAGCGGGGGTAGTGACCGTCACGTTGTAGGGCCCGGGCGAAGTCTCGCTGAGCGGGTCGTTCACCGTGAGGGTTCCGGGAGCCGTGACGTTCGCCGCGGCGGTAACGGACTGGCCGGTCGCGGTGGAGGTGAAGGTGACCGTCGTCGCCCCGGCGATGAAACCGTTGCCCGTCACCGTCAACGTCCCGCCCCGTGCCGGATTCGGGGTAATGGCCGCCACCTGGAAGTAGGCGAACCGGTCCGCGGTCACCGGCTGGGACGTGCCGGCCGGCGTGGTGACAGTCACGTCTACCGTGCCGATGCCAGCTGGAGCGGTCACCGTGAGCTCGGTGCCGAGCGGTGCGACGAGCAGGTTGCTGCCGGCGTTAGCGCCGAAGCGGACCGCTGTCGCCCCGGTGAAGCCGCTTCCGGCCACCGTCACCGGCGTGCCTGCCAGCCCGGACGGCGGCGTGATACCGGTCACCGCCAGGTAGCTGAACTGGTCCTGGGCCACGGCCGGGGAGGTGCCGGCCGGCGTGGTGACGGTCACGTTCACCGTGCCGCTGCCGGCCGGGGCGGTCACAAGCAGCTCGGTGTCCGGGCTGCTGCTGCTGGGGCTGAAGGTGGCCGCGACGCCGCCGAAGCTCACCGCGGTGGCTCCCGTGAAGCCGCTCCCCGTCACCGTCACCGGCGTGCCGGCCGGCCCGGACGCCGGGGTGATCCCGCTCAGCTCGGGCGGTGCCGCCAGGCCGTAGCTGATCACCGTGTTCAGCACGTCCCAGTCGGCTAGCGCCGCCGGGATCGTCGCCGGACGCGGCGGAAGGCTCGTGGGGTCGATGAAGACGTTGCCGGTGACGACCACGGCCGGCACGTTGGCGACGTCGCCGAACAGGACGCCCGAAGGATCGAGCAGGGCGCCGAGCGGCGTTGTCGCCGGGTTCAGCACGATGCTGTAGCTCGGGAGCAGCGCCGGCGGGGAGGCGGCTGCGAAGCTCACCTGCGGTGCGACCTCGTTGGACAGAACGTTCCCCGTGACGCTGACCTCGCCGACCCCGGCGAACAGGACCGTCTCCCCCATGGGGAACCGGCTCCGGATCCGGTTGCCGCGCAGCAAGGCCGACCCGGCGTCAGCCGTGAAGTCTGCCACGATGAGGCCGGCGCCGGAATAGGAGCCGGCGGTCACCGCGTCGACCTGGCAGTCGGACACATCAAGCCGCAAGGTCACGCTCGTGCCCGTGCCCGCCGCAGGCACCACGGCTGCGGCCGGCGCCGCGGCCCCCAGGTTCGCCAAGACGGCGGCGGTCGCGGGTGGCAGCGGCCCGGCGGACGCAACCCCGGTCGCCTGCGAGAAGAAGGCGGTGACCGTCTGGGCGGCGAGCGCCGCCTGGGCCGTGCTCGGCGCAGCGACGCTGCCGGCCACGGAGGACCCGCCGCTCGGAGGTGCTCCGGGGAGCACCTGGCCGATCGCGGTCGCGATCACGAAGATCCCGTCCCGCAGCGCGGCGATTCCGACGCTGGCGAACTCGCTGTACAGGTTGGGGTCGCCGACCGAGAACTGCCCGAAAATCACGTTCTGCTGGGCCGGGTTGGCGAGCGAAACGAGCCAGAACCCGCCGTAGGCGCCGCGGGCGGTGTTCCGGTCGAGGCGCAGCGTGCCGAGCTGCGCCATGACGAGGGCCGGCACCGTCACGCCGAGGAACAGGTTCTGCTCGATGACCGCGTCATGAACCAGCGTGGCGCCGGCGGATGCGCCTGGCACCTGGAGGTACCCGAACGTCAGCTGGTAGGGGGGCGGTGCGCCGACCTGGTTGTTTACCACCTGGGTCACGGCCAGCTCGTTGAAGGGGACCGCCGCGGGCGGGTCGGCGCTCTGGAAGGTGCACCCGGTGATCGTCGTGCCGTCCATCGTCCCGGTCGCGAAGATCGCCGCACCGAAGACGTTCGCCTGGCCCGGGCCGGGCAGGCCGAACGTGCAGTCCTCGATGGTCAGGTCGGCCGAGCTGGCCACGGAGATGCCGATCCCCGTCTCTAGCCCCGCGGAGAACGCGCCGAGCAGGACCTGGTTCAGTCCCGGCAGGCTGGAGAACGAGCCGGCCGGGGGCGAGAACCCGGTAAGCGGAACGGACAGCTCGAGGCCCCGGATCGTGACCGAACTCGCGCCCTGCAGCACGATCAGCCCGAGGACGAAGTCGGCGCCCGGCTGGCTCGGTGCCTGCAGGACGACTCCTCCCCGGCAGGCTTGCAGGGTGAGGCCGTCGAAACCCGACCCGAGCACGAGCGGCGCCGGGAGCGTGTAGGTACCCGGCTCCAGGCACACGGTTACCGGCCCGCTGGTGGCGTAGCGTCCGAGCAGGCTCTGCAGCGAGGCCCCGTCGTCGACGTCCGCGGGTCCCACGTCGACGGTGCAGCACCCCCCCGCGCCGGCGCCGGTCCGCCCGGCGAGGCCGGAGAACAGCGGCACGCAGCTGGTCGCCGTCGCGCTCCCGCCGGCCCACGCCAGCACCGCGACCGGGCAGGCCCAGGCGCGCGGGCCGTCCGGCGGCTGCGGAGCGGCGAGGTAGCGGGCCGGGTACACGATCGCCGGCCGGATCGGCCGCAGCGCGAAGCGCCAGAAGTCGCCGACGTGGAAGCTGCCGGTGCTCGAGGTCAGCGAGACGGCGACGCCGGTGTCGCCAAGCGGGGTCGCCTGGCCCGGTATCGCGGCCGTTGCCCCCTGCCACACGCGCAGGTAGAGCTGAGGCGTCGCGGGAGAAAGGTAGTCGCCTGGCGGCTCACCGGAGATCGTGAGGCTCATGCTGGCGGGGGCGTAGCCCGCGGTAAGCGTCGAGACGAAACCCGCCGGCGACGCGATGTAGTCGGTGGCAGTGAGCTGGACCGCGTCGCGCAGCAACTCCACGGCCTGGCCAAGCACAGGGTAGTGGTAGCTGTCCACGGGCGCGCTGGCCAGCGTCAGCGTGGTGTCGCCGGAGCCCGGGTCGGGGCTCGCCGTGCCGACCGGGTAGAGGAACGAGGCGTCGTCGAAACCCCAGACGATCGTCGGCACACCCGACGCGTCGACGCTCGTGACCATGACCCTGATCATCTGGTTCTCGACGCCGAGGTAGCCACCGGTGGTCGCGGGCTGGCACGGGCCGGCCGTCCCGGGACTGGTGAACGACACCTGCAGGGCCGCCGTCGACTCGATCATCATCGACGCCGTATCGAACCGCTGCCCTGCCGGGCCGAGAGAGTCCACCAGCGCGGTCCAGGCTCCGAAGCACGATGCCGACTGGCACGGCTGGCGCACGAAACGCTGCAGGATGCGCTGGCGGCCCATGGTGTCCGGGCCGCCGAGGGCGACGTCGGCGAGGGCCGCATCCTCGACGGCCGATACCTCCTGCTCGGCGGCCAGCAGGTAGACGAGCTCGTAGCTGGTCCCGGCGGCGGCCGGCAAGGCCGGGGGCACCCAGCGCGGATCGGTCGAATGATCGAGCCAGTCAGGCTGCGCGCTGTAGGCGACCGGGGCATCGAGGTCCAGCCGCTCGCCACCCAGGTAGAGCGTGCCCGGGCCTATGACGAGGTCGCCCGGCACCGAGGCGGGCGGCGAGCCGACCAGTCCGGGCCCGGTAGCTGGCGGTGAGCCGGGCGATCCCGGCGGTGAGCCTGCCGCCGGGATCGCAGTCACGACATACCCGCCGTCCGGTGTCCCGACGGTGCCTACTACGTCGAGCGTCAGGAGGCGGTCGCGTTCGGCGTCGATCGCGGCGGCCTCGTTCCAGTCCGCCTCGACGGTCACCCGCCCCTGCTGGGCTATGAGCCCTCGCCATTTCCGGCTCGGGTCGTAGCTCACTCGTGCGCGGTCGCCGGCCATCGGCGTCTCCCTCTCCCGCCCCAGGCGAGACGATGCTCATGTGACATGGACGATCACGGGCGTGAGGCCGAGCGGCATATACTCGGCGTACTTGGTCAGCAGGCCCTGCTCCTTGACCGGGTTCAGGTCAGCGCAGAAGGCGCCCATCTCCGAGCCGTTCTCGGCCCCCGAGGAGACCGAGGCGCCGGCCGCACCGTCGGTGATCGCCGTGTCGGCGGTCTCGATCAGCTGCGCGTATCCCGGCTGTCCGTACTTTTCGCTGGTGAAGATGGGCGCACTCGGCGGGATCGCCGCCGAGGAGTACTGGCGGGGTATCGCGCTGCCGTCGGCGTACGCGCTGAAGCGCACGCAGCCGTCCTGGGTGTCGTCGACAGTCGCGAAGTCGGCCAGGATCGAGTCGCTCGCCGACAGGCGGTGCGCGGCGATCCTCCCGAGCACGGTGACGCGGGTGAGTTGCACGGTCGCATCGGCGACCGCTAGGGCGGCGACGCGGAGGGCGACCGGGAACACCTCGTCGATGAGGGCCCGGTTCAGCGCGGGCAGCCGGGCCGGGTCGAGCGTCCCGGCCTTGGCCTGCGCCGCGAGCGCGAGCACGCCGGGGCTCAGGTTCACCGTCGTGAACAGGGCCGGGTCGTACAGCGACGAACCGCGGCCGACGAGCGCGTTGAGCCCGTCCAGCGGGAAGCCGGCCGTCTCCTGGCTGGACGGCGAGCCGGCCGCGTACGCCAGCAGGGCGGCGGCGTCCGCCGCCGGCATCATGGCCAGCAGTGCCGCCGACAGCCCGTCGACAGGTCGCCCGGCACCGTCGGCGCCGGCCGCGAGTCCCCGCGCCAGCAGGGCGGGGTCGAAGACATCCGCCGCGGTGAAGGCGGTGCCGCTGGTCGCCGGGAGGCCCTGGACGATGCTATCGGTGACCGTCACCGTCTCGAGCGAGCCCCCGAACCGCGTGCGGACCGGCCCCAGAATGCAGTGGTCCACGAGAAGCTGGCCGATCACCCCGCCCCCGGCCGCCGGGTCGGCCTCGACGAAGATCCGACCCGGGGCCAGCGGGGCGCCGTCGGCCGCGGTCGCGAGCGGCGGCGAGCCTGGCGCGGTGGTACCGGGGTCGATGGTGCACGCGGTGATCCGCACCGTGTCGAACGAGCCGCGGAGGACGATATCGCAGCCGGACACGGTGAGCCCGTCGAGGACGAGCCGGGCCCCGCCGCCGCCGGTGAAGATCCACTGCGCGAGGCCGGATGAGCCGGCCTCCGGCCGCAGCACCGGGCGCACGCCCGGCCCGGCCCGCACGAGCAGCGAGACGATCGGGTCGGCCGTCGAGCCGGCGTCGGCCAGCGCGGCGTAGCTGAGCGAGTCGCCGACCGTGACCGTTCCGGTCGTGCCGGCCGCGGCCAGGGCCGTGTCCAGGCCCGTCCCGCCGGACACGGCCGTCTGGCTGCCGCCGACCGCCGGGGGGTTTTCGAGCAGGTCCCGGTCGTAAGGGCCGGCGCCGATCATCGACGAGAACCCGTACTGGTAGTCGACCGTGAGCGGCCCGGGCGGGGATGCCGCGGCGACCGCCGTGAACCTGCCGATCTCCGGCCAGATCGACGTCAGCTGCCAGCCTCCGCCGAGGCCGTAGCGGGGCGGGACGTCCGCGTCGGGATACGGCGGGCCGGCGGTCCCGTGACCGGTGATCGCGGTGTCCAGAGAGCTCGTCAGCGGGCCGGGCACCTGCCACTCGCGGGCCGGGGTCCAGGACTCGGCGAAGTCGTCGGGAACCGGTGGTACGGGCAGGAACAGCGGGACCTGTCGGCCGGTCGGGTCGAACACGTACTGGCCGGGGCAGTCGGCTACCGCGACCGGCGTCCCCGCCACGACCGGGAAGCTCGTCAGCCGCCACAGGAATACCAGCAGGTCGGGGAGCCCGAAGTAACCGACCGCGCCGCGGCCTGCCCGGAAGTCGGCGGTATGGAAGCTCTCGTCGAACGCCGTATTCGCGAGCAGGGCGCCGTGCGCGGACCGTAGGTCGGCCATTCCGCCGGCTGGCCCGCCGGTCAGCAGGCCGGTAACGCCCTCGGTCCGCAGCAGCTGAGCCACGTCGGCTGCGCTGGCCTGCGGGAAGGCGGCAGGGCCGACGGCCGGGTCGAGGCCGTGCCGGGTGCGGCCCAGGCGCCGGAAGCCCTCCACGACGTGCGCGGTCCACCCCGTGACGTCCAGCGCCAGCTCCTCCAGGATCTCCACGGTGCCCTTGCGGCGCCGGTAGTGGATCGTCTTGGCGACGTCCAGACGCTGGGCCCGCGCGTCGAGATTGGTGACCAGGTTCGTGGCGAGAAGGTCGCCGAGATAGGGGATGACCCAGTCGTCGCAGGTCTCGATCGACTGGTCAGCCCACATCCGGTCCATGCTCCGCCGGACGACGGCTACCTGCGCGCCGATCCGGTTGAGCAGTTCCCGCAGCGGGCCGGGGCTGTCGAAGCTGTCGGTGTCGGCCGTACGGTAGACCGCCGGGAGCAGTTGCCAGAGCCGCTCGGCGTAGTAGCTGTCATAGCCGTCGTTGACGTCAGCCACCGACGCTCACTCCCACGATCGTGACGTTGCCCGGCGGCAGGTCGAAGAACGACCCCGCGCCCGGGTCGAAGATCTCGCCGAGGACCCGGTCTCCCCAGGTGACCGTCAGGTCATGGACGGCGGTCACGCCGGGCACCATGAGGGCGGCGTCAATGGCGCTGCGGTAAAGGCGCTGCCCGATGCCCATCCGGGCAGGGCTGAACAGTCCTCCCGCCGAGTCCGAGACCGCCGCCGCCGCCGCGGTGGCCACCGCCGTGACCTGCCGGTCCGCGGCGACAACGAGGGTGCAGGACAGGCCGAGCGCGACCGGGTTCGCGGCGAGCACGACCACCGGCCGGTTCCGGTCGCCGGCACCGGACAGCGCGGCGCTGACCGCCGCCGCGGCGGCCTGGCCGCCGTCCACGGAGATGGTCACCAGCGTGCGCTGCCCCGCTCGATCGAACGTCCAGGAGGCCGCGGTGCGGCTGACGCCGGGGGTCTGCGCGGCGATGACCTCGTAATCGGTGACCGAGATCGCCCGGCCGAAGGTGCAGACGCTGGCGGGGGCATTGGCGCGGACTTCCTCGGGCGGCTGCGGGTCCGCGCCGCCGGACACGACTACCGAATTGGCGATGGACGCCAGGTTCGGTTGCGGCTGCATGATCGTGGTCAGGCGCTCAGCGGGCGGGCTGGCCGCCCCCGATCCGTAGCGGTAGGTAGCGGTGACGTTCCCGGTCCCGGAGGTGAGCCGGGCGCCGTTGACGCCATCCCCGAATGTCACGGTCGTCACGGTCTGGTCCGGCGACCGCGATACCACGAACACCCGGGCGGCGGCGGCCTGGCCGTAGAAGCTCGGCACCTCCTGCCACCGGACCCCGTCGACATACACCGCCAGCGTGCTCACCGGGCCGCTGCCGCTGGCCAGGTAGGTGAGCGGCGACTTCGACAGCGTGCAGGACTGGCTGGCGAGCGCGGCGTTCCCGCTGCCCAGCACCTCGCCGGTCACGGTGGTCCCGCGGGACACCGGCACGACGTCGAGCAGCAGCTGGAGCGGCACCTGCAGCGGGGCGGTGACGGCAGCCGGCGGCGTGCCCGCCCCGGCGAGGGTGACCTGGCCCGGTCCGGCGCCGACGACGGTGACCGCCACCCCGGCCCCGGTCCCGTCCTGGAGGAAGGCGGTGGCGCCGGGCGGCGTCGCGGGGGAGCCGGCGGCTACCCCGACCGCCGCCGGGAGGCTCCCCAGGGTCGCCGCCGGTACCCCGATGATAGTACCCACGTCCCTGACGCCGTACCGGGCGGTGACCGTGGCCGGATCGGGCTGCCCTAGGGCGGCGGAATCCGCGGTCGCGACGACGAGCGCCGTGTGCGCGACGACGATGTCCGGCGGGTTCGGGGGGGACACGCCGGGAAGCGAGGGGTAGGGAACGGCCCAGAGCACTTCCAGGGTCGCGGTGACGCTGGCGAGGGCCGGCGGCGCCCCGGTACCGCAATCGAACAGCACCATGTCACCCGGTGAGATCCCGCGGACCGCCGCCGACAGCTGCACGGTGAGGGCCGCGCCGGTCTGCGCCACCACCGCCTCGCCGCCGGTGGGCGCGCCGCGATTCCACAACGCGGCCGAGGCGGTGGGGCGCAGCAGCCGGAACGAGGTGGACGGGCCGGACAACGGCGTCGCGGCCCCCGGCCCGCGCGCGCTGGCGGAGAACGTGACCAAGGTGTTGAGCGCGCCGGTTCCCGGGTCGGCCGCCGGCGCGGTACCGCCCACGGTGACGAGCGACCAGTTGTCGTCCAGCCCAGCGAAGCCGGTGCTGGCCAGCACGAGCCGGTCGCCCGCGGTGATGCCGCTGACCTGGCCGGCGAGCAGGACAGACTGAGCCGTGCCGTCGGCGTTGAGCCGGAGCGTGGTGTCGGGCGCGAGCGTGACCGGGACGCTCGACGGGCCGGTGAAGCTCGCGGCGGCGGCGGTCTCGAAGGTCTGCGACGGGACGCCCGGAGTCGCGACGCTGGACACCGGCATGCCCGCCGGGATGACCAGTGGCTCGCCGGGGTGCGCCGCCGACCGCAGCACGGCCAGGTTCCCGGTGGCCGCGATGCCGGGAGCCGGCTCGTAGCCAAGCAGCGCCACCAGGTTCGCGATGCTGCTCGGCTGGGTGGCGGTGCGCAGGTAGCTCTCGTTCGCGATGCGCTCGTTGTAGAAGGTGAGCACGTCGCCGAGGTAGGCCCACCATTCGAGTACCTGCAGGCCGAGATCGCCCGGCGCTGGCCGCCACGGGCCGATGGCCTGCTCGCCGGGAAGCGGGCGCAGCAGCGCCCGGCGGAACCCGGTGAAGTCGTCCGCCCGGTAGGAGATCTGCGAAAGGCCCGGCGGGGTGATGACCACCTGGGGGTCTTGCGGCGGACCGCAGGGGCAGGGCGACGGCGTCCCGTTGCTCATTTCGATCCTTCCACCATCACCTGCACCGAACCGGCCTCCGGCCGGTTCGGGTCGTTGTCGACGCGCAGGATCTGGTCGGCGGCGACCGTCAGCGTGTCGGGCAGCGGCGCCCAGTCCTGGACGCCGCGCCGACGGTACTGGACCTGGTACACGCCCACGACGCCGGGGCAGGACTGGATCGCGGCGAGCAGCGCGCTGGACTCCAGGGGCTGTCCGAAGCTCCAGCGGGAGTGGTCGAAGAACCCCGCCTTGCCCCCGGCAACCGAGCCGGGCTGCAGCGCGGCGACCACGGCGGCCGCCACGTCGCTCGCGAAGGAGGTAGCCCGCCCGCAGACCGTGATCTGCAGGTCGATCGAGACGTAGCTCGGGGGCAGGACGTAGCTCTCGTAGCCGGCCAGCCGCTGCCCGTCGAGCAGCTGGGTGAGCGACTCGAGCTGGGCGATCGTCGGCTGCTCGCTTCCGGCGGGATCGGCGCTCGTCAGCGCGGTGAGCCAGCTGCCCGTCCACCGGAACGTGGTACCCGCCTGCTGCACCCACGGCAGCGAGCGTGCCGCCGCCGCATAGTCCCCGGCCTGCACGACCCGGAGCGGCTCCGCCCTGAACTTCTGGGGTGCCCGGTCACGCACCTGCGCGATGGTCTCGGCGTCCGCGCCGCCGGCGGCCGGGAAGGGGTTGGTACAGGACACGATCACCGATCCCTGCGCCTGCCCCGGCGCGACGTTCGTGATCGTGTCCGCGGGGGCGTTGCCGGCCGAGCCGCCGCCGACCCGGTAGACCACCGTGAACACCGTCCCGGGCAGCGGCAGCATGCCGAACGTCCCGTTCCCGAAACGGATCGTCGTACCGCCGTCGCCGTCGTAATCGAACCAGGTCATGCCGTTGCTCGTGAGCACCGGCGAGTACTGCTCGGGAGTGAGCGTGAACGCCTGGTCGGTGGCCGCCGAGCCGAGCAGCCAGCGCTCGAACGCCCACAGCGACGTGCCGCCGCCGGGCAGAACCGCGCTGAGCAGGATCTCGGGCTGCGCGGGCACCGACGTGTCCTCATCCTGGGTGGCGGTGGCCAGCCAGGC
>Ga0181538_10000713_pt1 | contig 39477 bp, 35 predicted proteins | sample PEATcosm2014_Bin_40_FD_119773 | JGI IMG/M metagenome (GOLD analysis project Ga0181538, IMG submission 119773) | Peatland microbial communities from MTU Mesocosm Facility, Houghton, MI, USA - PEATcosm2014_Bin23_30_metaG | ecosystem: Environmental > Terrestrial > Soil > Wetlands > Peat | place... | reverse complement strand
TCGCCGCGAGGGCGACGCGCGCGAGGCGTTCGACAGCGCAGGCAAGAAGCGGGCGCTCGCGCCTGACGCGATGGTGATTCTCGCTGACACGCAGGGCCGAAAGTTCGGGGCGTTCGTCGAGATCGACCTCGGCACGATGTCCCACACACGGCTACGCCAAAAGGCCGAGCTGTACGCCGCCTATGCCGCAAGCGACGCTTGGCGGGAACGCCACCTGTTCCTCCCCGCGCTGCTGTTCCTCACGACGACCGACACGCGAGCGGCCAAGTTCCTGAACGCGCTCGCGCGGGCGCTCTCCCACGGCCCGCGCCAGCATGGCCGCCGTGCGTTCGTCGCGGGCGCGGCCGGGGTCGCCTGGGCACCCGGCCGGCTCCTCGGCGAGGCGTGTCTCGCGGACTTGGACGGGAACGTCGGCGTCGCGCTCGCCGACATACTCAGCGCCGCACGAGCGCCCTACGAGCAAGCGCTCGCCTACCGCCAGGCCCAGGCGGACGCCGAAGAGGCGCGGCGGCGGACGCTGCGCGATGACCCCGGCGCGATGCGCAAGCTCCTGGTCGACTACGCCTACGCGCTGAGCGCGTACACACAGGCGCTCGGCACGACAGGCGAGCGCGCGGTCGAGCTGCTGCAAGCCTCGACCAGCACGCCTACCCAGGACGAGCGCGAGGCGCTGCGCGCGATCGCGCGCGACCTCGACCACGTGCTACCCGAACCACGAGCGCACGATCTCCCGTCACCCGGCTCCGCCGTGCGCGAAACGATGGCGCTGCTCGTCGAGGATTACCGCAGCACGCAGGCCCAGCGGGTCACGGCGCTCGTCGATCGCCACGGCGTCGGTCCATCGCTGCGCCGCGCAAGCCAAACGCTGCGCGAGGGCGGACTACTCGATCACGCCACGCTGCGCCACCTACAAGGCGATGCCGAGCACGACGCTGCCGGCCGCTGCGAGCAGCACGAGCGGCAGCTGGCCTATCTGGAGTGGCGGGATCGCGCCGCACGACGGCTCGCGCGTGACGCCGGCCCGCTTGGGCGGCTCACCCACCGCGCGGAGGACTTCCACGAGCAGTTGGACCAAGAGCGGCTATGGATCTGCGGCCGCTGCGGAGAGACGATCTACCCGTCGGTTCGTGACGCCGGCAGCTTCGGCTCCGCTGGGTCGCCGTCGTGCCACTACTGCCGCGAGCCGCACAACACCAACCCGTACCACGCAACCTCAATCACCCGCACGGAAGGCGAGGCATACCAATGAGCGACGCGGAGGACCAACCCAACCAGCAGGCTGTGTGCCCCGCTCCCAGCAGGCGCCGCACAGCAACCAAGCGTGCGAGCGCAAGGTCGCGTCAGCCGCGGTCGAGGGACATGTGCCCTGAGCGCCAGCGGCTGCTCGACCCCGACCACGAGGCGTTCGTGGAGTGGTTCGTCAGCTACTGGCGAGGCAACGGCGCACAGCTATTCGCGAGCCAGACCACGAGCAAGGAGGCACAGAGATGACCATGCCAGAGCAGGCCCGCCGCGCTGCGGCGTACATCCGCGAGTCAACGGAGGAGCAGGGGCGCGGCTACTCCCCCGACGGGCAGCGCCAAGCCATCGCCCGCTATGCCGCCGAACACGACATGCGACTGGTGGAGGAGTACATCGACTTCGAGACCGGCAGGCTCGCGGACAAGCGCCCCGACTTCCAGCGACTGGTCGAGCACGCGATGGAGCACCGCTTCGACGTGGTGCTCGTGTTCCACACCAGCCGCTTCGCGCGGAACACCGTGGAGTCCAAGCACTACAAGAAGCTGCTGCGCACGCAGCTCGGGATCGAGGTCATCTCCGTCACCCAGCCGCTCGGCGCCGACGCCAACGACCCGGCCGCGTTCCTCTCGGAGTCCGTGCACGAGATCTTCGACGAGTACTACTCCGTCTCGCTGTCGTTCTGGACGAAGATGGGACTACGCGAGAAGGCCCGCCAAGGACTGCTCACCGGCAGCCTGCCCTGGGGGCTCGTCAAGGGCGAGGACGCGATCCCGGCGCTCGACACGGAGAAGGCGCCGTTCGTCTTGCGCATCTTCGAGCTGTACGCCGCCGGCCAGCACACCGACCGCACGCTCGCGGAGTGGCTGAACGTCCAGGGACAGCGCACGACACGCGGGCGCCTGTTCACGTCGGACACCGTGCGCGAGATGCTCTGCAACGCCGCGTACTGCGGCTATGTCTCCGGCCGGCGTGACCGCAGCAAGGCGATCAAAGGACTGCACGAGGCGATCGTGCCCGAGGAGCTATTCGACCGTGTGCAGCTCATGCGCCGCGAGCGCGCCCGCACACTCAAGCCAGGCAGACCGTCCCCGAAGTACGTGCTGCGCGGCCTCGCGCGCTGCAAGCGCTGCCACGCAAACATGCAGGGCACCAGCGGCGGACGGGACCTCAAAGCGCGCTACTACTGCGCCACCCGCCGCGCCAACCGCTCGTGCGACCAGCCGATCATCCCCGCCGAGCGAGTCGAGCAACAGCTCGCACAGTTCCTCACCGGCTTCGCGCCGAACAAGGCCACGCAGACGGAGATCCTGCACCGGCTCTCGAATCCCGCCACCACCAGCGAGGACAGTCAGATCACCAAGCGCCGCGCCGCGCTCGAGGAGCGCCTGCGCCGGATGCGCGACCTCTACGAACTCGGAGACCTGCACCGCGCCGAGTACGTCGCGCGCCGCGAGGCGATCAACGCCGAGCTATCCGCGCTCACACCCGCGCCGATCCCCGACCTCGACCAGGCCCGACAGGTGCTCGAAGACTTCACGATCTTCTGGACCAACGAGGCCGACCCCACCGCCAAGCGACAGTTCCTCAGCCTCATCTTCGAGAACGTCTGGCTCGACCAAGACCGCGTCGTCGCCGTCCAGCCCAAGCCCCCATTCCTGCCGTTCTTCCAGAGCCGCCGCGCCCAGCCACGGGAAACGGCGGGGGTAAAGTACGGGAGCGACGGGACTCGAACCCGCGACCTCTGCCGTGACAGGGCAGCGCTCTAACCTGCTGAGCTACGCCCCCGCGATGCTCGGAGCGCCGGGGCGACGTTCCGTGCCTCTCCAGTATGCCAAGGCTGGGCCGTCGGCCCCGTGCTCGCACGAAACTGGCCGTCCGGCCAGCTTTCGACTACGCTTCCGGCCGTGGCGCTCGTCGGTCCCGAACCCCTGCTGAATTCCAACCCGCTGGCGGTCATGTTCGACGACCTGCGCGCCGAGCGCTCCGCGGCCGTCCCGTTCCCACCGGGCGAAACCCGCGTCTCGCTGTCGCGCACGCGCCGCTTCGCCGACGAACCGCTGGAGCTGCTGCTCGAAGCGTACGAGCGCTTCGGGCCGATCTTCACGCTGCGGATCTTCCACGCCAACGTCGTCTTCATGCTCGGGCCCGCCGCCAACCACTACATCACCGTCTCGCACGCCTCCAACTTCACGTGGCGCGAATCGCACTTCCGCGACCTCATCGGCCTGATGGGCGACGGCCTGCTCACGATCGACGGCGACTTCCACCGCCGCTCGCGCCTCATCATGCTGCCCGCCTTCCACCGCGAGCACATCGCCGCCTCCGCCGACGCCATCGTGCAGGAGACCGAACGCGCGCTCGAGCAGCTCACGCCCGGCGCCAGCGTCGATCTCTACGACTGGACCCGGCACCTTGCCGTGCGCGTCGCCATGCGCGCGCTGTTCGGCGTCGACCCCGACGGCGAGCAGGCGCGCGCGATCGACGCCGCCGCCCTGTTCGAGGACGCGCTGTCGTTCTACGCCACCGAGTACGTCGCGCGCATCCTCCGCGGCCCCTTCTCGCCGTGGGCGCGCATGCAGCAGGCCGCGCGCAGGCTCGACACGCTCATCTACGCCGAGATCTCGCGCCGGCGCGCCACCGGCGAGCGCGGGCACGACATCCTCAGCCTGCTGCTCGACGCCCAGGACGAGGACGGCAACACGCTCTCAGACCTGCAGATCCGCGACGAGGTCATGACGCTCCTGTTCGCCGGCCACGACACCACCACCTCGACCGTCTCGTTCATGTTCTACGAGCTCGCCCGCCACCCCAACGTCGTCGACCGGCTGCTCGCCGAGCAGGACGCACAGCTCTCAGACGGGCGCCCCACCGCCGCACAGCTCATGTCCGGCGAGCTCACAGAGCTCGAGATGGTGCTCGACGAGACGCTGCGCAAGTACCCGCCCGCCTGGATCGGGCCGCGCCGCTCGGTCGAATCCTTCGAGTTCAACGGGCACACTGTCCCCGCGAGAGCGTTCGTCAACTACTGCTCCTGGGCCTCCCATCATCTGAACGACGTCTTCCCCGAACCCGACGAGTTCCGCCCCGAGCGCTTCGCGCCGGACGCCGGCGCCGCCCTGCCCAAGGGCGCCTACATTCCCTTCGGCGGCGGCTCGCGCACGTGCATCGGCATGCGCTTCGGCCAGCTCGAGGTGCGCACCATCGCCACGCTCATCCTCTCCCGCTGCACGCTCTCGCTGCCCGACGGCTTCCAGCTGAGCATCCGCCAGATGCCCACCATCAGCCCCAAGCAGGGGCTCCCCGTGATCGTCAGGCCGAGGACCGCCAGCGCCGTCGCCGGCGTCCCCGCCGCCGTCTGACACGCGCGAGCGCCGCCGCGCGCCCCGCTCAGCGCTCAGCGCTCAGCGCAGGCTCGCGCTCATCGTCAGCCGATAGCTCAGCGGCTGCTCGCTCTGCACGCTCGCCCCCACGCCCTCCACGTACACCCGCGGGTCCGAGAACAGCGTCAGCTGCAGCGCTTCAATCAGGAACCCCAGCGGATGCGCCACCAGCCTGCCGTCGCTCGCGCCCGCCACCGCGTTCACCGACGCGCCCACGCCGAACAGCGCGCCCGTCGCCCGCACTTCCACCTCGCCGCCTTCGCTGCGCAGCAGCTTCACCGAGAACCCCGGCGGCAGCGCCGCCTTCACGTCCGCTTCGCTCGCCACCGCCTGCGCGCTCATCGCGCTGCCGCGCTTGCTCAGGCTCGCGTCGCTCAGATGCAGCGAGCCCAGCTGCACGCTTTCAGCGCTCACGTCCATGCTCGCCGTCCCCCGCGCTTCCCACAGCAGGCTCGCCGCCTGCGCCGGGCTCAGCGCCAGGCTCCCCGCCCTCACCCGCACCGAGCCCACGTGGCCCCACAGCAGCTCCACCGCCGGCCACGCGCTCACGCTCACGCTCTGCACCCTGCCGTAGCGGCCCACCCGCGAGGAGATCCTGCTCGCCGCCAGCCGCGGCAGGATCAGCTGCGCGAGCGCCAGCAGCAGCACCACCGCGCCCGCCGAGCCCAACGCGATCCGGACGCCTCTGGCCATCCGCACAGCTTCGCAGGCCCTCCCGCCCATACGGTCGATCGGAATCGACCATCCAGTCCCGCTAGCCTTGAGTCCCCAGGTCCCAGGACAGGGGCGCGTAGCTCAGTTGGCTAGAGCACCTCGCTTACACCGAGGGGGTCGCCCGTTCGAGTCGGGCCGCGCCCATCCCCTTTTCGCATCCGCATCCCACCCTCCGACCCCAACCCCGGCCGATGACCGACGACTCCCCCATCCGCATCGCCGTCATCGGCTCCGGTCCCGCCGGCTTCTACGCCGCCGGGCACCTGCTCAAGGACCCCGCCGGGTGCTTCGACGTCGACATGCTCGAGCGCCTGCCCACCCCGTGGGGGCTCGTCCGCTCCGGCGTCGCGCCCGACCACCCCAAGATCAAGTCCGTCACCCGCGTCTACGAGAAGACCGCCGCGCACCCGCGCTTCCGCTACTTCGGCAACGTCACCTTCGGCCAGCACGTCTCCCGCGAGGACCTGCTCGCCCACTACCACGCCATCGTCTACGCCACCGGCTCGCCGTCCGACCGGCCGCTCGGCATCCCCGGCGAAGATCTACCCGGCTCGCACGCCGCCACCGAGTTCGTCGGCTGGTACAACGGCCATCCCGACCACACCCACCTCGAGCTCGACCTGCTCTCCGCCGAGCGCGCCGTCGTCATCGGCAACGGCAACGTCGCGCTCGACGTCGCCCGCATGCTCGTGCTCGCGCCCGAGGAGCTCGCGCCCACCGACACCGCCGACCACGCGCTCGACGTGCTCGCCCACGGCCGCGTCTCAGAGGTCGTCATCATCGGCCGGCGCGGCCCCGCGCAGGCAGCCTTCACCAACCCCGAGCTGCTCGAGCTCGGAGAGCTCGCCGGCGCCGACGTGATCGTCGACCGCGACGAGCTCGAGCGCGCGCTCGCCGTCGCCGATCCGCACGCCGAGCAGGACATCACCTCCCGGCGCAACGTCGAGATCCTGCGCGACTACGCCGCCCGCGCGCCCAAGGGCCACCCCAAGCGCATCGTCCTGCGCTTCCTGCTCTCGCCCGCCGCCTTCCTGCCAGACGAGCACGGCCGCCTCGGCGCCGTCGAGCTGATCCGCAACGAGCTCGTCCCCGCGCCCGGAGGGGGACTGCGCGCGCAGCCCACCGGCGAGCGCGAGACGATCCCCGCAGGGCTCGCCTTCCGCGCCATCGGCTACCGCGGCATCCCGCTCCCCGGCGTGCCCTTCGACGAGCGCGCCGCCATCATCCCCAACCGCGCCGGGCGCGTCCTCGACCCCGACACCGACACCCCGCTCCCCGGCGAGTACGTCGTCGGCTGGATCAAGCGCGGCCCCTCCGGCGTCATCGGCACCAACAAGAAGGACGCCCAGGAGACCGTCGACGCAATGCTCGCCGACCTCTCGCCGCCCGGCGACGGCAGCGAGAACGGAGCGGGCGCCCCTGCGCACGAGCGCAGCCCCGTGCACGTCCCCAGCACGCCCGACGCCGCCGCCGTCGAGGCGCTCCTGCGCTCGCGCCAGCCCCAGCTCGTCACCTACTCCGGCTGGGAGGCCATCGACCGCCACGAGCGCGCGCTCGGCGAGCCCGCCGGCCGGCCGCGCGTCAAGCTCACGCGCATCGACGAGCTGCTGCAGGTCGCCGCAGCCGAACAGCCGTAGCGTCCGACGGCCGCCCGGGCAGCCCTGGAGAGCAAGGGCACGTCGGAGACACTGCAGACGCTCTGCGTGCATCTTCGCGCCGACTGCCATCCGGTCTGCCAGACTGTTCGGCCGCAGGGCCCCGTTAGCTCATCTGGTAGAGCGCCGGACTTTTAATCCGGTGGGGCGGGTTCGAGTCCCGCACGGGGCATTGGCGAAGGGAGGGTGCTGTGGGCGCCGGAGAGAAGGTGGGCGGTCCGGGGCCGGCCGCTAGAAGGGTCCGCCGGCGGTAGCGATTGTGAATGTTTGGCCGTATAGGGCCAGCGTCGGTGTGCTGATTTTCAGCAGGGGTACCGTGAGCGCGGCGGTCACATTCAGGGGTGCGGTGAGCGTCCACCATGGGTCCTGTGTCGTGTTCGCTTTCAGGTCGAGGCCCGTCCTGGCTTCAAACACGGGGCCGCCGACGCCGTAGAGCAGGACTTCAAGCACTGGGGTCACGTGTGCCCCGAGTGAGGCGTTGGCTTGCACGTTCGGACCTTGCCTGGAGAGGTTGAGCGAGACTTCAGGCGAGATGACCCGCACCCTCCCGCCGGCGTAGGCCAGCCCGCCGCTCGCCGACAGTTCTCCGGAGATCCCTGCACTCACGCTTCCCTGTGTTTCAGCCTCGCCGTCGAGGTAGATCTGGCCCTCCAGGGTGACCACGACCGGAACCCCGAGCACTTCGACAGTGAACGTGCCGAGCGGTGCGGGTTCGGCGAGCACGGCGGTGCGAGTCAGCGTGCAGCTTGCAGAGCCCGACACGGTCCCCGACAAGGACGCGCTCGCCGTCATCGTCTCGATGAATAACACAGTTATGCCGGATTTAGTCCAGGAGATCCTCAGGTCTGGCGTGGCGCTCAACCCGACCGATCCCGTGACCGAGAACGTCGCTCCAGCGCCACACGAGAGCGCCTCGGAGAGCGCCTGGTCGAAACTTCCGCCATCGCCTACCGCGTGCGCGAGGGGTCGGCGGCCCGGCCATGCGCTGGCGCTCGTCGCGGCCAGTCCTCCTCGACCCGGGAGGCCCGCGACCCCATTGGGTCCGACGCGCATCGCTTTCGAGAGCTTGAAGCTGCCTTCCGGCACGGCGCTCTGGAGGGTGGTCGGGACTGTGTTCACCACGGTTTGATCAGCGCGGGGCGTCACAGAGACAACTTTGCCGAGGAAGCCCTCGGGTGAGTTCGGCCCTACCGACGTTGCCAACACCGACCCCACCTGGATCGCCTGGCTGCCTGAGAGCACGACGGCTCCTGGGCTGCCTGCCGACGGCAGCGACCGCACGGCCGAGGCGGACACCACGGTCGCCATCGTCGAGGCAGACGCGACCGTAGGCGCCCCGTTCGCCACCGACACCCGCACCGAGCGAGAGACAGCAAGCCTCCGCCGGCCACGGAAGGCCTCGGCCCGCAGCACGATCACACCAGCGCGGCGTCCAGCCCGCATCCGCACCAGATACGCGCCCCCCCGGCCGCCGCTGGAGACCGCACCAACGGCACGCCACGAAGAGCCGCGACGTTCCTGGAGTCGTACGCGAACCGCCTGTCCTCCAACGCCCGTCACGCGCCCCGTGGCGAGTACACTGCCGCCCGGCGCGATCCTCGCGGGGGTAGCAATCGACGCCTCCACATGCGCTCCAGCAGCCCCGGCGGGCGTTGCCGCTATGGCGGCGGGGGCGATCGCCAGCTCGTGCAAAGTCACCAGCGCGCATAGAGAAACCAGCACGCGCGCTAAGTGCCATTTTTCGGAACTAGGCCCCATAATCGAATCTTACGGGATCGGGCATGCTTTTGGCAGCGACGCTGTACTCGTGGATGAGGCCGCCGAGCCGCCGTGCCCGCCGGTTGACGGGATCACGCAGCGCTCTCGCATGGTCGAGCGCCCGGACTGCTCCCCGCGCGCTAAGGTCAAACCGACCGCGAACGCACCGAGGGGAGCCGCACATGTCGACCGCGAATCGCACCCATCGCTCAGCCACGCACGAGGTCCTCAACCAGCCCCCGCCGCTGGTCGACCACAACGCGTTCGACGCCGATCCCGCGCTGCGCGAGGCGCTGGTGCGCGAGGGCGGCGAGTGGGGCGTCGATCGCGTGCGCGACCTCGGCGCGGTCGTCGCCTCCGCCGAGGCGCTCGACCACGCCAAGCGCGCGCAGCGAAACATCCCCGTGCTGAGGACGCACGACCGCTACGGCAACCGCGTCGATGAGATCGACTACGACCCGTCGATGCACTGGATGCTGCGCCTGGGCGTCGAGCGCGAACTGAGCTCGCTGCCCTGGCGCGAGCCGCGGCCGGGCGCCCACGTCGTGCGCGCGGGCATGTTCCACCTCTTCAACCAGCTCGACACGGGGCCGTGCTGCCCGATGTCGATCAACTACGCGGCCGTCCCCACGATGCGCCAAGACGCGGCGCTGGCAAGCGAGTGGGAGCAGCGCCTGACGCTGCCCGACTACGACGGCTTCGCGCAGGCCGGCATGGTCTTCACCGAGAAGCAGGGGGGCTCGGACCTGCGCGCCAACTCGACCGTCGCCGAGCCGGTCGGCGACGGCTGGTTCGAGCTGACCGGCCACAAGTGGTTCTGCACGCACCCCGTCTTCGACGTGTTCTTCACGCTCGCGCAGACCGACGCCGGGATCACGTGCTTCGTCGCGCAGCGCCCGCACCCCGGCTTTCGCATCCAGCGCCTGAAGGACAAGCTCGGCGGGCGCTGCCTGGCCTCCTCGGAGGTCGAGTACGATCACCTGCCCGCGCGCATCCTCGGCGAGGAGGGCCGCGGCACCGCGTTCGTCGTCGAGCAGCTGATCTGGACGCGGCTGGACACGCTCACCGCGGTCGCCGGCATGATGCGCCGCGTCGTCGCCGAGGCGATCTGGCATGCGCGCAACCGCGCCGCGTTCGGCGCGCCGCTCGCGCAGCAGCCGGCGATGGTCAACGTGCTCGCCGACCTCGCGCTCGAGTCGGAGGCCGCGACCGCGTCGGTGCTGCGGATCGCGCGAGCGTTCGACTCCGACGACCCGCAGGAGACCGCCTTCCGCCGCCTCGCGCTCGCCGTCATGAAGTACTGGGTGTGCAAGCGCGGCGCCCCGCTCGCGGCCGAGGCGCTCGAGTGCCTCGGCGGCAACGGCTACGTCGAGGAGGCGCCGATGGCGCAGTTCTACCGCGACATCCAGATCGGCACCGTGTGGGAGGGCTCGGGCAACGTGATCGCGCTCGACGTCCTGCGCGCGCTGCGTCGCGAGCCCGAGGGGGCGCCCGCGTTCCTCGCGCAGTGCGAGCTCGCCGCCGGCGCCGACGCCCGCTTCGACGCGCACATGCTGCGCGTGCGCGACGGGCTCGCCGCGCTCGCCAGCGATCCGGCGCTCGCCGAGTGGAGCGCCCGCCGCGTCGTCGAGGACATGGCGCTCGCGCTGCAGGCCAGCCTGCTGCTGCGCCACGCCCCGCCCGCCGTATCAGACGCGTTCTGCGCCGCGCGGCTGGGCGCGCGCGGCCTCGCCTTCGGCGATCTGCCGGCCGGCGTCGACGGGGTCGCGATCGTCGAGCGGGCGCTCGCGCTGTAGCGCCAGGCGCGCCGCAGGCGCCCGCCGCGGCCGGTTGGGGCCCCGCCACGCCGATTTGACGCAGACAAACATCTGCCGGCCGCCAGATCCAATATTTAAGGTCTCCGCCAGGGGGACGAAACAGACGCCATGCGCCGACTCGCGCTCATCGGACTCGTGTTCTCGCTGCTGCTCGCCGGCGTCGCCGTGCTCGAGACCAGCGAAAGCGTGAGCTCGAAACGCGACAAGCAAGACCGCCTGCTGCAGGCCGCCGCCGGCAACGAGGTCGCGCTGATCTCCGGCAGCCAGCGCCAGACCGCCACGGGGCTCTCGCTGATGCTCGTCAACCCCGCCGTCGCGGGGCTGCTGAGCCACGCGAGGCTCGCGCCCGCCACCCGGCGCGGCGACCTCGCCGACACCGCCGCCAGCCTCGCCGCGATCCAGCGCTCCTCGCTCTTCCCGCTGACGGCGGCATGCCTGGACGACGGCGCGGGGCGCCAGCTCGTGTGCTCCCCGAGCATGCACGCGGCCGTCTTCCCGCTCTCGCTCGGCCGCCGCTTCGCCGCGATCGCCCGCAGCACGGCCGCCGGCGGCGGCAGCAGCCAGTTCGTCTCGCCCGTCAGCGGCAAGCCGTCGGTCGCCTTCGTCGCCCCGATCCGCCTCCACGGCCGGACGCTCGGCCTCGTGCACCTCGACATGAGCGCCCTGACCGCGCGCGGAGCGGGCCTGCTGGTCGAGGGCGGCACGCCCAACGTGCACGTCCAGCTCGGCGGCTACGCCGGCGGGAAGGTCTTCCTGAGCAGCGCCTCCGGCGCGCCGGCAGGCGGGGGCGAAGCGCCTCGCACGCTGGCCGTGGGCAGCGTCGGGCTCGGAGGGCATCCCCAGCCCACGCTCGACGCGGGCCACCGCGCGATGGTCGCCACGCTGCCGATGGCGGTGGGCGGGACGCACGAGAGCCTTGCGGTGCTCGCGAGCGACAGCAGGCCCGACCCCGACTTCCTGAACGCGTGGAGCCCGGAACTGCTGACCCTGCTCGGCACCGCGATCCTCGGCCTGCTCTGCTCGATCGCCGGGCTCGCCGTGTCCAACCGCAGGGTCGTGCGCGAGCTGACCACCGACGACCTCACCGGGCTGCGCAACCGCCGCGCGCTGATCGAGGAGCTTCCCCACGTCTGCCAGCGCGCGAGCGAGGAGCGCCCCGCGTACGTGTGGTTCTTCGACCTCAACGGCTTCAAGAACTACAACGACTCCTTCGGCCACCTCGCCGGCGACAGCCTGCTCTCGCGGCTCGGCGCCCGCCTGCGCGAGGCGGTCGGACGCCACGGCACCGTCTACCGGCTCGGGGGCGACGAGTTCTGCGTCCTGATCACCGCCCCCGTCGCCGACCCGCACGCGCTGTTCCTGCAGGCCCGCGAGGCGCTGAGCGAACAGGGCGGCGCCTTCACCGTCACCTGCGCCGCCGGAGCCGTCGAGATACCGCGCGAGGCGAGCGAGGCGATGCACGCCCTGCGGCTCGCCGACCAGCACATGTATCGCGAGAAGGCGACCGGCCACGGCGGCGCCGCCGAGCTCGTCACCGCCGTGCTGCACGCGGCGCTCGCCCAGCGCCACCCCGACCTCGGCGAGCACTCCGACGACGTCGCCGGCGACGTCGAGCTGCTCGCCCGCACGATCGGCCTCGAGGAGGAGACGGTCGGCCTGGTCGTCAAGGCCGGGGACCTGCACGACGTCGGCAAGCTCGGCATCCCCGACGAGATCCTCGCCAAGCCCGGCCCGCTCGACGAGCAGGAGTGGGAGTTCATGAAGCAGCACACGATCATGGGCGAGTCGATCATCGCGGCCGCCGGCCCGTCCCTGGACCGGATCGGCCCGCTCGTGCGCGCCAGCCACGAGCGCTGGGACGGCCGCGGCTATCCCGACGGCCTGCTCGAAGAGGAGATCCCGCTCGGCGCCCGCATCATCACGATCTGCGACTCCTTCCGCGCGATGCTCGACGAGCGCGTCTACAAGCGGGCGATGTCGCTCGAGGATGCCCTCGGCGAGCTCCGTCGCTGCGCCGGCACGCAGTTCGACCCGCACCTTGTCGAGGTGTTCTGCCGCCTCGTCGGCGAACGGAGCGACGCGCGCTATCCGGCGGCACCCTCGATGATCTCCGCGAGCGGAGCGACGAATTCGGTGCGGTTGTTCCAGTAGTCGTGCGCCTGCAGACCGCCGCCTGAGCTGTTCTTGACGTTGTCGACCTGCGTGTCGAGCACATCGACGTGGTTCTCGTCTCCGTCCGCGGGGCTCGTCGCAACGAGGAGCCCCTTGTCGCCTTCCGGCCGTTCGTCGAGCGGTCGGCCCGGCCTCCAGGCGGTCGCCGGGTCCAGCGGGTCGGCGACGGGATCGTGGACGTCCCAGAAGTTGTGCCACGGCAGCTGCCCGGAGGAGCCGTCGAGCAGGGCCGCCAGCTGGCCCACCTGCTCGCCCCACGCGAACAGGTCGACGTACTTGCGGATCGGGCTGCCGGCGGTGACGAACGCGCGCAGGATGCCGTCGTTGCGATCGTGCTTTTCGCGCCAGGCGAAGAACGGCAGCCGGCACAGGACGTCCCAGCCGATCATCGTCCCCTGGCTGTGGGTGTTCAGGACCACGCCCGAAACGTCCGAGTGCTGGAACACCCTCAGCAGCGCTTCCTGGACGAAGCCGCGAACGCGCTCGCGCAGGTCGTTGCGCGCGACGTACGTCGCCATGTCGTCCTCCAGCGCTCGGAAGATGCCGAGCGGGCCCGGTTCTTCCGAAGCCGCCTTCGCGCGATGCCCGGGCAGTATGTGGGCGAGGCGGTGGTGGTGTGGCGCGAGCTCCAGGTCCGTGCGTGGGCGCAGCGTCGACTTGCCAGCGCCTGCCGGCTCCTTGTTCTCGTGCAGCGCGGCCCAGGCGTCGTCGAGGACGAGCCGCAGCGCCCCGAGCGCGCTGATGTAGTGGTCGTGGGCGAGCACCGCCCGGGCGAGCGTGTCGGCGACCGACCCGAGCCGCGGCTGCAGCGGCTCAGACGGCGAGTAGACGAGCGCGACGTGCGCGATCTTGCCCTTCGGCGCGAGCTCTTCGCCAGGATCGAGCCGCGATAGGCCATCTCTCCGGGAGCCGTCCACTTCGCTGCGCACGTAGACCGGGCCACCGTCCTTGCGCTTCGGGTCATCGCCAAGGCGATCGCCGAGCACTTCGTGCAGGTGTTCGTGCAGCGCGTCGGCGTAGCCCGGCCGTCCATCCTCAGGCGGTTGCTGAAAGCCGATCCCGTGAACTGTCACCAAGCAGAGCGACTGTTCCATCTGCCTACAGCGGCGGGCGCCGCTCGGCCCACGGCCGCGCCTGCTCGAGCTGCGCGGCGAGCGCCAGCAGCGGCCCGTCCTGCCACGGCCCGGCGACGAGCTGCACGCCGACGGGCAGCCCGCCGTCGCTCCAGTGCAGCGGCAGGCTCACGGCGGGCAGGCCGGTGACGTTGCCGAAGGCGGTGAACGACACGCTCGCGACCACGTCCAGCACCGGCTGGTCGGGCGCCGCGTGCTGGGCCTCGAGGATCGCGCCCGCGACGGGCGGCAGGATCGCCGAGGTGGGGGTCAGCAGCACGTCGAAGTCGCGGCCCCAGCGCGCCACCTCGCGGCGGCTGAGCAGCTCGAGCGTGCGCGCGGCGAGCACGTAGTCGTAGGCGCCGAGCTCGCTGCTGGACTTGCGCTGGTGGGCGATGTGCGGCTCGACCGCCGACCAGTCGACGCCCTCGTAGTCGGCGAGGCCGCCCTGGGTCAGCGCGATGAACGACGGCACCAGCTCTTCGGAGATCGTCGGCACCTCGACCTCCTCGACGCCGTGGCCGAGCTCCTCCAGCGCCGCCGCCGCCGCGCGCGCGCCGGCCGTGCACGCCTCATCCGTGGGGATCCCCAGCGGCGCCTGCGCCATCAGCCCGATGCGCAGCGCGCCGACCGGCGCGCCCGGCTCCTGCGCGAACGGGCGCGCGGGAGCCGGCGCGTTGTACCAGGCGAGCGGGTCCGGGCCGGCGATCGCGTCGAGCACCACCGCCGAGTCGGCGACCGTGCGCGCCACAACGCCCTCGACGACCGCCCCCAGCCAGCTCTGCGCCAGGCGCGGCACGCGGCCGCGGCTGGGCTTGAAGCCGACCAGCCCGCAGTAGGAGGCGGGAATGCGGATCGAGCCGCCGCCGTCGTTGGCGTGCGCGATCGGGAACATCCCGGCGGCCACCGCCGCCGCGGCGCCGCCGCTGGAGCCGCCGGGCGAGCGGTTCGTGTCCCACGGGTTGCGGCTGATCCCGTAGCGGAGGTTCTCCGCCGCCGTGATCACGCCGAACTCGGGCGTGTTGGTGCGCCCGCACAGCACGAAGCCCGCGCGCTCGAGCGCGTCGACGACCAGCTCGCTCTCCTCGCTGACGCCCGGAGGGCCGCCGCGCGAGCCGTAGCTGACGGGCCAGCCGGCGACCGGCGTGAGGTCCTTGATCGGCAGCGGCACGCCGAGGAACGGCGCCGACTCGCCGGCCGCCAGGCGCCGGTCGGCCTCCGCGGCGGCCGCGCGCGCGTCCTCGTCGTTGCGCCAGATGACCGCGTTCAGCTGCGGGTCGAGCGCGTCGACCGCTGCGATGCACGCGTCGAGCAGCTCGACGGAGGAGAGCTCCCGGCGGCGCAGGCCGTCGGCCAGCTCGCACGCCGGTGAGGATGGGCCGAGCGTCGCCACCGCGCGACCCTACCACCCGCGCCTACTCGGCGCGACTGAACTGGACGATCGCGATCGTCAGCATCAGCAGGCCGAGCGCGGCGACGACCCCCGCCTCGACGAGGCCGGGGACGTGCCAGCTCCACCACGTCACGCCCGGGTCCAGCGCCTGGCGCGCCGCGGGGAGGATCTTCAGGTGCGCGAACACCGCGCGGCGCATCGGGTCGACGGCGTAGGTCAGGGGGTCCAGGCGGTTGAGGATCTCCAGCCACTGCGGCAGCCCCGACACCGGGAACAGCGCGCCGGAGAGGAAGTACATCGGCATGATCGCCATCTGCATCAGCGCCATGAACGACTGCATCTGCGTGATGCGCGCGGCGACCATCACGCCGAAGGCGGTGATCGCGAACGCGAGCAGCAGCTGCAGCGCGAACACCTCGACGATCAGCGTGGCGTCGTAGGGCACGCCCACGAGGCCGGCGAGGCACAGCACGATCACGCCCTGGAAGCCGGCTACGGTGGCGCCGCCGAAGCACTTGCCGAGCACCAGCGAGCTGCGGCGCACGGGCGCGACCATCATCTCGCGCAGGAAGCCGAACTCGCGGTCCCACACGAGCGACGCGGCGGAGAACATCGCGGTGAACATCACCGCCATGCACAGCACGCCGGGGTAGACGAACGTGCGCAGGTTGACCCCGTGCGTGCCCGCCGAGGCCAGCCGCGAGAGGCCGGTCCCGAGCACGAACAGGAACAGGAACGGCTGCATCAGCGACGTCAGGATGCGCAGCCGGTCGCGGCTGAAGCGGATCAGCTCGCGCTTCCACACGACCTTGATCGCGCGCAGCTCGCTGCTCAGGCTGCGCGTGGGCACGCGCACGCGCGCGACCGCGGTGGCCATCAGCGGCTCATCATCCGCGCGAAGTTGCGACGCGTGTCGGTCTGGCCGGACTCGGCGTCGCGGATCGTCGTGCCGGTGTGCGACATGAACACGTCGTCGAGCGACGGCCGCGCGACGCTCACCGAGCGGATCGCAGGGAGCGTGGGATCCCAATCATCGAACAGCCGCGGCACGAACTGCCCGCCCTCGGGCACGCCGAACGTGATCGCGCCTTCGGCGACCGTCGCGTCGATGCCGAAGCGCTCGCGCAGGCCGGCGATCGCCGCCTGGTCGTCGTCGGTCTGGATCTGCACGCGGTCCTTGCCGACTTCCGCCTTCAGCGCGGCGGGCGTGTCGAGCACGATGATGCGGCCGTGGTCCATGATCGCGATGCGATCGCAGTACTCGGCCTCGTCCATGTAGTGGGTGGTGAGGAAGATGGTGATGTCCTCGCGCGCCTTCAGCTCGCGGATGTAGCGCCAGATCGAGCTGCGCGTCTGCGGGTCGAGGCCGACGGTCGGCTCGTCGAGGAACAGCACGCGCGGCGAGTGCAACAGGCCGCGCGCGATCTCCAGGCGCCGCTTCATGCCGCCTGAGAACGTGTTCACGAGGCTCCCGCGCCGGTCCCACAGCCCCACCATCTCGGTCACCTGGCGCATGCGCTCGCCCACGAGCTCGCGCGGCACGCCGTAGAGCTCGGCGTGCAGCCGCAGGTTCTGCTCGGCGGTCAGGTAGCCGTCGAGCGTGGTGTCCTGGAAGACCAGGCCGATGTTGCGGCGCACGTCGTCGCGTTCGTCGACCACGTCGTGGCCGGCGACCGACGCGGAGCCGCCGCTCGGGCTCACGAGCGTGCACAGCATGTTGATCGTCGTCGACTTGCCCGCGCCGTTGGGCCCGAGGAAGCCGAAGATCTCGCCGGCGGCGACCTCGAAGTCGATGCCGCGCACCGCTTCGAGCTTGCCGTAGCGCTTGACCAGGCCGTTGACCGAGACGGCGCAGCTGGGCGCCGTCTCGGTCGCGGAGCCTGGTGATGTGGTCGCGGTCTGGCTCAACTGTCCCCGTCCACGGTACCGGCACCGGCCCCCGGATCCGACTCGTCGCCGCCATCCGGCTTGCCGCCGGCCTGGGCGCCGACGTCGCCGTCGGCGAGGATGCGATACAGATCGCGGCGGGTTGTCGCGAGCACATCGGCCGCCCTGGCGATCTGGCCCTCGCTGCCCGTTCGCATCACCTGCACGAACGCGGAGGCGACCTCGCGCATCAGCCCGCCGAGCGCGTGCGCGCCACCGGGGCCGTCCGTGTGCTCCCACGGAGCCGGTCGATCCTCGCCGCGCTCGGCCAGCAGCTCGCGGCCCGCGTCGGTGATCGCGAACAGCTTGCGTCCGTCGGCCTCCTGCGTGCGGATCAGGCCCTCGTCCTCGAGCTGCTGCAGCGCCGGGTACACCGAGCCGGGGCTCGGGCTCCAGACGCCGCCGCTGCGCTCCTGCACCTCCTGCATGATCTGGTAGCCGTTGCGCGGCTCCTCCGCGAGCAGCAGCAGCGCCGCCGTGCGGATGTCGCCGCGGCGCGCCCTGCGACCGCGGCCGCGCGGACCGCCGCCCGGACCGAAGCCGCCGAACGGACCGCCCCCGAACCCGCCACGCGGGCCGTATGCGAAGCCGTGTCGCTCTCCGCCTCGGTGGCCGCCGCCGTGGCGGGGCGACCTGCAGCCAGGCTTCGCGCCTGTTGAATAAGCATCTCCAAACATATCTAATCCCTATCGTGAGCTATCAAAGTAGTTACACGATATATCGTAATAGTCGTTTCGTCAAGTCCCTCCCGCAACCACGCGCGGGCACAGCGGGCAGCGACGAAGGTGGCCACGCCCGACCAGCGCGGATCGCTCCCCCGCGAGGACCTCGCCCTGGGACGCCTGCGGCTACGCCGCGTAGCGCTGCGCAGCGCGAGCGCGGGCCTTCGCGGCCTCGGCCTCGCGGTCCTTCGGCGGCGCGTTCGTGACGAGCTCGTCGAGCAGGCGCGTGGAGATCTCGCTCACAGCGTCCACCGCACGCTCGAAGGCCTCGGCGTTGGCCTGCGAAGGCTTCGTGAAACCGCTGATCTTGCGCACGTACTGCAAGGCCGACGCGCGGATCTCCTCGTCGGTGGCCGGTGGCTCGAAGTTGTGGAGGTTGCGGATGTTTCTGCACATGCCCCGATCGTAATCGATCGTGTTGCGGGCGCCTTCCGCGCCAGGCAAGCCGAGTCGCTTACGATCTCCGCTGGCCGGGGGCGCGGGCACGCCCGTGGCTACGATGCTTCGCGCCGTCGCTTCTGCGGATGCGAATGCTGATGGAGATCAAGCCCTGTAGCGAGACTGCCCTCATTCCGACCGGTAGGCGCAGGATGATGGCCGAGTCAGGGTGCTGTGACCGCTACTCCACAACGAAGGCCAGCCAGAGGGACGCTCCCGCCGATGGCGAAATCCGTAGACTACATCGGTCGATGATGCTCCAAGGGATGGTGCAGCGTGTCTAACCTGCGTGTGCCGGTGCGCCAGCGCGCGGCATTGAAGTTCCTCGTTGATCTGGACGAGAACGATTTCGAGCGTCTAGTTCAAGCGCTCGACGGGGACCCACCGCCCACCACGCGAACGGAACTTGACGAACGCGTGCGAGCGGCACTGGGCGCGGCAGCCAATGACGAGGTCGTCTTTCTCATGAATGCCGCCCTCTCGATTTCAGCGTTGCGAGCTTCGGCCACGCTTGATGCTGCGGAGATCGCTCGGGAGGTGAGTGAGTCGGACGATCTCAGAGATATCCCGATCGAGAGACGTCCGCTCTTGGCAAAACGGATCGCCACCCTGCTCAGCGTTGCGTCACTCACAGAAATTGCCAAGGCCGCAAACCTCATCACCGAAAACCCGCAGGTCCTCACACAGGCCCGTATCATCAGTGATATCCGCCCGATTTTCCCGGACGACCCGACGCAGCCGCCAGCCGCAGCGGTGGTCATCCATACGCTAGAGATTACGTCGTACAACGGCGCCGACTCAGCGTCAAGCTATTTTGCCTTGGACGACGCCGACTTGGATGCATTGAAAAGCTCGGTGGAGCGAGCTATCGCAAAGTCCTCGGCACTTGACGAGACACTGGCCAAGGCTGGACTCACACGACTGAAGCCACTACTACCCTCGGTGACTCGCTAGATGGAGCAGCTAGAGAGTTATGTGCACGGCGGACGTAGGCACTCCCATTTTGACGTCCAGCACGATTACACGGCAAAGACGCGAACCGTCCGCGATCCTCTCATAGCAAAGCTCGAGGGCGCGTCGGGCGTAGCGCAAAAACAGGCAGCGATCAACCAGGTTCTTGAACGTAGCCTCACCGAACTACCGCATGCGCGCCGGATCAGATTGTTCTTTGCCGACTCGGTACTAGAGACAGTGCCAGTCATCTTCCCCGAACAAGCACCGGTCTCTAAGCTTATCTATACAGGTCCGGCACTCGATCACGCCGCCCGTTATACTACCGCGCGCTTGCGAGACCAGCTTCAGCTCCTTGGCGAACTTGCTGAGAGCATTCGCGGCGCGCTGAGTTCAGACGGCAGCGACTTCGACGAGCTAGCCGCCGACTGGAAATACGCCACCCGGTTCGTGTCTTCACCAGAAGAAATAGCAATGCATCCGAGCTACCAGCGGATCATCGGCATGGGACAAGCTGCACTGCCGCGTATCCTCTCCGCTCTTAAGCAGCAGCACGACCAGTGGTTTTGGGCGCTTCGAGCAATCGTCGGCCATGACGTCGCTCAGAACGCAACAACGATAGCCGAGGCCGCAGGTACATGGGTTGACTGGGGTAAGTCGCTCGGACTATTGGCAGATGCTGACTCGTAGACATGGCCACTGCGGCTGAAGGCCCACAGTTTCCGAACCTCACCCCAACAAATCACTCGGAAACGAGTGAAATCGACTACGGGTACAACTGCATCGCCTGGGCTGCCGGTGACAACAAACGCTGGTGGTGGCCTCAGCCAGAGACCGGCTACATGCATTGGCCAGCCGGAGCGCGCCGCGAGGCGACGCGTGAGAGCTTTATCGAGGCCTTTGAGACTCTGGGCTACTCCGCACTGGCATCGCCCGACACTTCTCTGGAGCCCGGAGCCGAAAAGGTGGCTATCTTTGAGAACGCCGCGGGAAAACCAACGCACGCGGCGCGCCAGCTCGCCTCGGGTGCTTGGACGAGCAAGCTAGGCACCAACATCGATATCGAGCACCAGACGGCTGACGGTGTCGAGGGCCCAACTTACGGCAAACTTGCGGTCGTCCTAGTTCGCAAGGCGGAAACAAAATCGCTGTAACCACTCCAGGCTTCGCACGACTTCGATTTTCACACCATGTGTGCGACCCGGCCTGAGGCTAGGCGACTGTGGAGCTCAGTGCCTGAAGTGCCGCACCCCGGTCGCGACCATCGCCGCGCCCGCGGCGTCTATGGCGGCCACGACTTCCTCGTCGCGCACCGACCCCCCCGGCTGAATAATCGCAGTGACGCCCACGTCTAGCGCCAGCTGGGGGCCGTCGGCGAAGGGGAAGAACGCGTCGGAGGCGAGCGCTGAGCCGGCCAGCTGCTCAGGCCTGAACGCCTGCGCCTTCTCGATCGCGATGCGCACGGCGTCGACGCGGCTCATCTGCCCGGCGCCGATGCCGATCGTGGCGCCGCCGGCGGCGAGCACGATCGCGTTGGAGCGCACGTGGCGGCAGACGGTCCACGCGAACAGCATGTCGCGCCACTCCGACTCGCTCGGCTGGCGGGCGCTGATGACCTGCATCTGCTCGCGCGTCTCCGAGACGACGTCGTGGGTCTGCACGAGCTGGCCGCCGATGACCGGCTTGGATTCGTCTTCGCGGCTAGGCGCCGGCCAGTCGCCGAGCTCGAGCAGGCGCACGTTCTTCTTGACCTGCAGCGCCTCCAGCGCGGCGGCGTCGTAGCCGGGCGCGAGCAGCACCTCGATGAACTGCTTGCCGAGCTCTTCCGCGAACGCCAGGTCGACCGGGCGGTTGACGGCGATCACGCCGCCGTACGCGCTCTGCGGGTCGCACGCGAAGGCGCGTTCGTAGGCCTCCCGGCCGCTCGCGCCGACCGCGCAGCCGCACGGGTTGTTGTGCTTGACGATCGCGCACGCCGGCTCGTCGAACTCCTCCACCAGCTCGCGCGCCGAGCTCAGGTCCAGCAGGTTGTTGAACGACAGCTCCTTGCCGTGCAGCTGCTCCACGCCCGTCAGCAGGTGCGTGGGAGCACCGGCACGCGCGTAGAAGGCGGCGCGCTGGTGGGGGTTCTCGCCGTAGCGCAGGTCCATCACCTTCTCGTAGGCCTCGCTGCGTGACGACGGGAAGCCCTCGCCCTCGCGCGCGGCGAACCACGCGGAGATCGCCGCGTCGTAGCGCGCCGTGCACGCGAACGCCTTGCCGGCGAGCGCTTTGCGCGTCTGCAGCGTCAGCCTGCCGTCGGACTCGCGCAGCTCCGCGAGCACGCGCTCGTAGTCGCCCGGGTCCACGACGACCGCCGCGAACGCGCTGTTCTTGGCGGCCGCGCGGATCATCGTCGGGCCGCCGATGTCGATGTTCTCGATCACCTCCGCCTCGGAGGCGTCGCCGCGGGCGACCGTCTGCTCGAACGGGTACAGGTTCACGCACACGAGGTCCACCTGCTCGATCTCGTGCTCGGAGGCGGCGCGCAGGTGCTCGTCCTCGTCGCGCCGCGCCAGCAGCCCCGCGTACAGCCGCGGGTGCAGCGTCTTCACGCGCCCGTCCATCATCTCGGGGAAGCCGGTGAAGTCCTCGACCGCGCGCACCGCCACGCCCGCGCCCGCGAGCTCGCGCGCGGTGCCGCCGGTGGACACGAGCTCCACGCCCAGCGCGGCGAGACCCTGGGCGAACTCGACGATCCCGCGCTTGTCGGACACCGACAGCAGCGCCCTGCGCACGCGCACCTCGCCCGGCGCCGCGCGCTCGATTCCGGATGCGTTATCGGTCATCAGCTCGCCCTCCGTGGTCACTGACACGCAGCCTATCCCTCGCCCGCGCGGATCGTCGTCCTGCGCGGGTTCTCCGGGTCGGCGCCGAGCGCGCCGCGCGCGAACAGCGCGACCGCGCGCGGCAGCAGCTCGTGCTCGAGCGGGCGCAGCGCCGCCAGCACCTCGTCGGGCTCGCGCGCGTCCGGCAGCTCGACCGCGCGCTGCAGGATAACCGGCCCCGAGTCCACGCCGGCGTCGACGAAGTGCACGGTCACGCCGAACACCTTCACGCCGTACGCGAGCGCCTGCTCGATCGCCGCGAGGCCCGGGAACGACGGCAGCAGCGACGGGTGCACGTTGATGACCGCGCCCGGGAAGCGCGCGAGGAACGGCGCTCCGAGCAGCTCCATGTAGCCCGCCAGCACGACCAGCCGCGCGCCGCGCTCGCCCAGCCAGTCCGCCAGCGCCTCGTCGCGCGCCGCGCGGTCGGGATAGGCGGCGCGGGCGAACACCGCCGTCGGCACGCCCGCCTTCGCGGCGCGCTCCAGCGCCGGCGCGCCGGCGACGCTCGACGCGACCGCCACCACCTCCGCGTCGCGTCCGTGCACCGTGTCCAGCAGCGCCTGCAGGTTGGTGCCCGCCCCTGACACCAGCACGGCGATGGGAAATCGGTCGCTCACGCGCCGGTCACGATAGCTGCGCGCCGCCTCCCGCATATACGTGATCAACCTCACACAGTGCGCCCGTTCGATGGCCTTCAATTGTTGAAAGGGTGGAGAGGGCCTCGTAAATCCGATCAACGGAACAGGCCCATGCTTCTAGCCATCGCCGTCACCCTCCTGATCGTCGCCGCAGTCGGCTTCACGCGCACGGCTCGAGCCGGCGAGCTGATCGTCCGCCACCCCTACAACAACCGCCACAACGACGCCTCGGGGGCGCGCGAGGATCACCTCGGGTAGATCCTCCCGCGCCTCCTGACGCCCAAGAGGGCAGGCCCGACAAGGACGGCGGGCGTGGCGCTCTACGCGCTCACGAGCGGGAGGGCGGCGTCGCCGCCCTCCTCCAGCGCGTACTTCCCGCCGGCCCCATCGCTGCCCGCGAGCGGGTACTCGCCGGTGAAGCACGCGTCGCAGTGCGTCGCGCGCGTCGCGCCGACCGCCTCGTAGACGCCGTCGAGCGACAGGTAGTGCAGCGAGTCGCAGCCGAGCTCGGCGGCCACCTCCTCGGTGCTGCGCCCGTGCGCGATCATCTCCTCGCGCGTTGACATGTCGATGCCGTAGTGGCAGGGGTGCTTGATCGGCGGCGCGGAGATGCGCATGTGGATCTCCGCGGCGCCGGCGTCGCGCAGCATCTGCACGATCTGGCGGGTGGTGTTGCCGCGCACGATCGAGTCGTCGACGACGACTAGGCGCTTGCCGGCGATGACCTCGGGCAGCGGGTTGAACTTGAGCCGCAGCCCGTGCTTGCGCAGCTCCTGGCCGGGCTGTATGAACGTGCGCGCGACGTAGCGGTTCTTGACGAAGCCGTCGTCCTGGGGCAGGCCGGCCGCCCGGGCGAGACCGCGCGCGGCTGGGTTGCCGGAGTCGGGCACGGCGATCACCAGGTCGGCCTCGACGGGCGACTCGCGCCACAGGATCTCGCCCATGCGCCCGCGCGCGACCTGCAGCACCTGCTCGTTCATGCGCGAGTCCGGGCGCGCGAAGTAGATGTACTCGAACACGCAGAACGCGCGCCTGCCGTCCGCCACGACCATGCGGCTCTGAAGGCCGTCGGGGCCGAGCGTCACGAGCTCGCCGGGCTGCACGTCGCGCACGAACTTCGCGCCGATGATGTCGAACGCGCACGACTCGCTGGCGACGCAGTAGCGGACCTCGCCCTCCGGATCCTCGGGGACGGGCTCGAGCGCGCCGATGGACAGCGGGCGCAGGCCGTGGGGATCGCGGAAGGCGACGACGCGATCCTTGGTCATGGCGACGATCGAGAACGCGCCGCGCAGGCGCGGCAGCACGTCGGCGATCGCGTCCTCGACGAGCTCCGCGGGGTGCGTGGCGATCATCGCGGCGATGATCTCCGAGTCCGAGGTGGAGCTGAAGCTGACGCCGCGCTCGAGCAGCTCCTCGTGCAGCTCCAGCGCGTTGATCAGGTTGCCGTTGTGCGCGAGCGCGACCTCGCGGCGCGAGCCGTTGGTCCCCTCCGAGCGCTGCACCGGCTGCGAGTTCTCCCAGGCGTTCGAGCCGGTGGTCGAGTAGCGCACGTGGCCGATCGCGAGCTCGCCGGCGAGCGTGCGCAGGTCGTTCTCGGTGAACACCTGGTTGACGAGGCCGAGCTCGCGGCGCGTGATGATGTGCCCGCCGCGATCGGCCGCGGCGATGCCCGCCGACTCCTGGCCGCGGTGCTGAAGGGCGTACAGCGCGAAGTACGAAAGACGCGACACCTCGTGACCGGGCGCGTACAGTCCGAACACTCCGCACTCGTCGCGGACGTGGTCGTCGTCAGGCCAGCGTCGGGCCGGCCCCTCCGATGGCGAGCGTCGCCCTGTGGGCGACCTTGGGGGACGCATCACCAACACAAGCTAGCAGGGCGACTCACGACGCCTGCGCGACCGAGGCGGGCGGCGAGATCCCGGGCCGCGCATCCGGCTGCATCTGGCGATCGACGGCCCGCATCCCCGGCAGCAGCAGCCCCCCGAGCGTCGCGGCGGCACCGGCGACGCCGGCGCCGATGAGCGTCGCGCGAACCCCGAAGGCGGCGCTGAGCGGGGCGGTCAGCGCGAACGACACGGGCAGCAGCCCGATCGAGATGAGCCAGTCGAGGCTGGAGACGCGCCCGAGCATCTGGCCGGGGACGTGGCGCTGCTTCATCGTCGCCCACACGATCGTGCCGGCGGTCTCGAGCAGGTTGAAGGCGACGCTGGCGAGCATCAGCTCCCACATGGCGTTGGCGAGCCCGTAGCCGGCGATGGCGAGCGTGCCGAGCGTCCAGACGGCGTAGATGAAGGTCATGCTGCGCGCGGGCAGGCCGCTGCGCGTCATCGCGAGCGCGGCGGCGACCGAGCCGAGCCCGCCGGCGCCGAGCACGAGGCCGAGCTGCACGCCGCTGCCGCGGAGCACGTGCTTGACCATGAACGGCAGCAGCACCTCGGCGGGCCCCATGAACAGCAGGTAGGCGATGCCGGCGCTGGCGAACGTGCCCCACAGCCACACGTGGCCGCGCACGTAGGACCAGCCCTCGCGCGCCTGCGCCGTCGCGCGCTCGAGCTGCGCGCCGGCGACCCATGGCGCGCCGGACGCGCGCGCGGACATCGACCAGAGCGTGCCGGCGGAGACGAGGAAGGTCGCGGCGTCGGCCATGAAGGCGGCGCCGAGGCCGAGCACGCCGACGAGCACGCCGCCGATGGCCGGCCCGGCGAGGCGCAGCGCCAGCGGGCGCACGACCTGCTCCAGCGCGTTCGCTTCGGCCAGCTGGGAGTCGGGCACGAGCTCGGGCAGGATCGCGTCGCTGGCGGGGTCGAAGAACGCCTGGGCGCCGCCGTAGATGGCGACGATCACCATCATCTGCCACAGCCGCAGCGTGCCGCTGGCGGCGAGCGCGGCGAGCAGCGCGAGCAGCACCGCGCGCACGAGGTCGGCGGTGAGCATCACGTTGCGCCGGCCGTGGCGGTCGCTGACGACGCCGCCGAACAGCAGCAGCGCGACGAGCGGCACGGTCATGGCGATCCCGAGCAGCGACAGCGCGGTGGGGGCGTTGGAGAGCGTGTACGCCTGCCAGGCCATCGCCACGAGGAATGCGCCGTCCCCGAGCAGCGACACGCAGCGCCCGGTGAACAGCAGCCGGAAGTCGCGGTTGGCGAGGACGCTGCTAGGCGCCATCGTGCGGGGCTGGCACCGGCTCGCCGGACCGCTCCGCGTCGCGCTCGGGTCTCCCCGCGAGGTAGTCCATCAGGTGTCCCGATTCCATCGGGTGCGCGAAGTGGAAGCCCTGCCCGAGCTCGCAACCGAGGTCGCGCAGGCGGCTGAGCTGCTCGTCGAATTCGATGCCCTCGGCGACGACGTCGAGGGCGAGCGAGCTGCCGAGCGCGACGACCGCGCTGGACAGGTCGGCGGCCTCGCGCGTGGACTCGGGGCCGAGGAAGGAGCGGTCCATCTTGATGACGTCGACGGGAAAGCGGCTGAGGTAGCTGAGCGAGGAGTAGCCGGTGCCGAAGTCGTCCATCGCGATGCGCACGCCGAGCGCGCGCATTTCCTCGAGCTTGACGACCGCGACCTCCGGGTCCTCGATCAGCATCGACTCGGTGATCTCGATCATCAGCAGTTTGGGGTCGAGCCCGGACTCCTCGAGCGCGTCGCGGACGTCGGCGATCACGTCGCTGTGCTGCAGCTGCCTGACGGACAGGTTGACGCACATGTACAGCGGCGGGTCTTCGGTCCACAGCTGCTGCACGGCGACCGCCTGCAGGCAGGCCTGGCGCAGGACCCAGCGGCCGATCGGGACGATCAGCCCGGTCTCCTCGGCGAACGGGATGAAGTCTCCCGGCTGGACGAGCCCGCGCTCGGGGTGGTGCCAGCGCAGCAGCGCCTCCATGCCGGCGACGCGGCCGTCGGCGAGGCGGATGATCGGCTGGTAGTGGAGCTCGAACTGGCCGCCGTCGAGGCCCCGCTGGAGGTCCGCGCGCAGCTCCAGGCGCGCGAGCACGCCGGCGTGCATCTCCGGCTCGAACAGCCGGTAGCTGCCCTTGCCGTCGCGCTTGGCGATGTACATGGCGGCGTCGGCGTCGCGGATCAGCTCGTCGGCGCCGATCGTGGAGGAGCCGGCGAGGATCGAGATGCCGATGCTGCCGCGCACGACCAGCTCCTTGCCGGCGACCACGAGCGGCTGGCGCAGGTCCTCGAGCACGCGTTCGGCGACCTCGGTGGCGGTGTCGGTGCTGTCGAGGTCCTCGAGCAGCACGACGAACTCGTCGCCGCCGAAGCGCGCGGCGGTGTCGCTGGAGCGGATGCTGTTGGACAGGCGCTTGGCGACGTCGATCAGCGCGGCGTCGCCGGCGCCGTGGCCGAGGCTGTCGTTGATCGTCTTGAAGTCGTCGATGTCGAGGAACATGACGCCGAGCTCGCTTTCGTCGCGCCGCGCGCGGCCGATCGCGTGGCGCACCCGCTCGACGAACAGCGCGCGGTTGGCGAGGTTGGTGACGGGGTCGTGGAAGGCCTGGTGGGCGAGCTGCTCCTCGAAGACCTTGCGCTCTGAGATGTCGCGGGCGTTCAGCACGATGCCGCGCACGTGCTCGTCGTCGAGCAGGTTGGTGTGCAGGATCTCGAACTGGCGCGCCTCACCGTCGCGGTGGCGCAGCGAGCACTCGATCACCTGGCCGTCGCGGCGGGCGTAGGCGGAGCCGTCGGCGAGCAGCTGCAGCAGCTGCCCGGCGTCCTCCTGCGCGACGAGCCGGTCGAAGCGGGTGCCGACGAGCTCCTCCGGCTGGTAGCCGAGCACGTGCTCGGAGGAGGGGCTCTGGTAGGTGATGGTGGCGTCGGGCCCGACGACGGTGATCAGGTCGCTGGAGTTCTGCACGAGCGACGCGAAGCGGGCCTCGCTGCGCTGCGCGTGGATCTCCTCGGTCAGCCGGGCGGACTCGAGCGCGAGCGCGAGCTGCGTGGCGAGCCCCACGAGCGCGCCGCGCGCCTGGCGCGAGGGTTCCTTGGGGCAGGCGAGCACGAGCAGCCCGAGCAGGCCGCCGCGGACGGGCAGCGCGAGCACGAGCCCGTTGGAGGGCTCCTCGCGCAGCTCGAGCGCGGCGAGCACGGTCGGCTCCAGCGTGACGCCCTGCGCGGAGCCCTCGTCGGCGAGCGCGAGCAGCTTCGCGCCGACGCGCTCGGGCAGCGCGCGCGCCGGCCAGTGGAGCTTGTCGTTGCGCGCGACCGCGCCCAGCGCGCCGTCCTCGATCAGGCACAGCACCCCCACGCCGGGGCCCTCGAGCAGCGGCACGATCACCTCCAGCGCGGACTGCTGCATCTCCTCGCGGGTGGCGCACGCGACGAGCGCGGCGCCGAAGCGGCCGAGCAGCCGCTCGCGCGCGGCTGAGCGCTCCTGCTGGCGCACGAGGTCGACCATGCGCATGACGACCAGGCCGAACAGCACGACGGACGCGGAGACGGTGACCATCAGGTCGAGGTCGCCGCGGCGCAGCTCCCTGAGGAAGATGCACACGGGCGCGATCAGCGAGGCGCCGGTGAGCAGGCTCAGACGCAGCGGCGTCAGCTTGGCCTCGCGGTCCTTGGCCTCGACGCTGGTGGACGGCTCGTCCATGGCGGCCATCGACGGGTGCAGCGCGGCGGTGCCCCACAGCAGCTGGTAGGAGAACCAGCCGAGGTCGAGCAGCAGCTGGTGGTGGAAGGTGTTGTCGAGTGTCATCACCCCGTAGATGAAGTCGGTCGCCAGCAGCGAGACGATGCTCGCGCTCATCAGGTAGAAGGACGGCTGGCGCCGGCCGCCGTCGAGCACCAGGCGGATGGCGGCGGCGAGCAGGATGATGTCGCCGAGCGGGTAGGCGATGGACACGAGCTTGGGCAGCACGCCCATGGAGCTTTCGTGGATGTAGGGGGCGATCTGCAGGATCCACGAGAGCACCGAGAGCCCGAGCGTGAGGATCGCGGCGTCGATCAGCGTGTTGCGGTTGCGCTGCGGGTTGCGCCGGCGCACGAGCAGCAGCAGACCGAGCATCTGCGCGGGATAGACGGTGAGGTAGATCGCGTCGCCGATCGACGGGAACGGCACTTCGTGATGCAGGACGTACGCGCGGTAGCTGTAGGTGTAGAAGTCGCCCATCCAGTACAGGAGGAAGCCGAAGGCGAACAGCCGCCAGGGCAGCGCGTAGCGCGGCTTGTTGCGACGGATCCCGGCGATCACGGCGATCCAGCTGGTCACGCCGAGCGTGTTGAACAGCGCCTCGTTGCCTTTCAGCGGCGTGTTCAGCAGGTACAGGCACATGCCGACCGCGCCGAACGCGAGGTAGGCCTTCCACAGCGGCGGGCGTTTGAGCGCGAGCATCACGCGTCCTGGAGCTCGCGCTGGGCGGAGGCGGACTGCAGCTCGCCCATCTCGGCGAGCTCGGTGAGGGCGTCGATCAGGCGGTCGACCTCGGCGTCGGTGTTGGCGGCGGTGAGCTGCACGCGGAAGCCGACCTCGGCCTTGGGCACGAGCGGGTAGGCGGCGAGCGTGACGTAGACGCCGCGCGTGAACAGCATCCGCCCGACGAGATCGATGCGCTCGTGGTCGCGCAGGGGGATCTCGACGATCGGCAGCTGGGAGCGGTTGGGGGTGTGCACGTCGAGCTTGGCGAGCGCCTTCAGCACGCGAGCGCTGTGCCGGAAGAGCACTCTGCGCAGTTGCTCGCCGCGGCGCTCGTTGACGTCGAGGCCGGACAGCACGGTGGCCAGCGAGGCGACGGGCGAGGGCCCCGAGTACAGGTAGGGCGGCGCGGCGACCTTCAGCAGGTTCTTGACCTCGGTCGGGCAGGCGATGAAGGCGAGCAGCGAGGAGTAGGCCTTGGAGAAGCCGCCGACGAGGACGAGGTCGTCGTAGCTCTCGTCGAAGTGGCGCACGATGCTGTTGCCGCGCGCGCCGTACGGGGAGGTCTCCCCGGGCGCGCGTTCGCCGATGACCCCGAAGCCGTGCGCGTCGTCGACGTACAGCAGCGCGCCGTGGCGGCGCGCGACCTCGGCGAACGCGCGCAGGTCGGGGGCGTTGCCGGTCATGCTGTTGACGCCGTCCATGCACACCAGGCGCGCGCGGTCGCGCTCGGCGGCGAGCAGCTCGTCGAGGTGATCGGGGTCCTCGAAGCGAAAGCGCCTGACGGCGGCGCCGCGCGCACGCGCGACCTGACAGCCGTCGTAGATCGTCTTGTGTGCGCGCGCGTCGAGGAAGATCGTCCCGGAGGCGGCGAGAACGGGGATGACGGAGCTGTGGATGTGCGTGATCGTGGGCAGCACGAGCGAGTCCTCGCAGCCGAGCAGCTCGGTCAGCCGCTGCTCGATCTGCTCGTACAGCACGGGGCTGCCGAGCAGCCGCGACCAGCTGGGGTGGGTGCCCCACTCCTCCAGGTACGCGGGTATCGCGGCGATGATCTCGCGGTCGAGGTCGAAGCCGAGGTAGTTGCAGGAGGCGAAGTCGGCGAGCCACTGGTTGCCGACGCGGATCATGCGCCCGTCGATCTCCTCGATGACGGCGTCCATCATCGGGTGCGCGGCGCGCAACGACTCGATGTCGTGAAGGGTGTCGAGCCAGTGGTCGATCCAGCGCCCACCGCTCGACGTCGACGCGGGCGGCGACGGGGACGAGAGGGACGGCGCGGGCGCGCGTGTGGACGTGGAGGCCGGCGAGTACGACATATCCGAACGACCATCGGGTCGTGGACGAAAAGCCTTGACTACTGCAGGCTCAGCTCAGCGGTTTTACGCAGCTCACGCAAGCGGCCTTGCAGAAATGCCAACGCGATACGGGGCTGTTTCAGGAGAACAGCTTGGCCAGCGCGCCGTGCGCGACGGCGAGCTCGTCGAGCGTGAGCGTGAGCATCGTCCCGGCGGTGGCGCCGGCCTCGACGATGCCGAGCACGTCGTCGCCGACCCTGCCGATCGACACGAAGGGGACGTCGGGCGCGCGCTCGGCGAGCTCACGCAGGGCGTCGGGGGAGCCGCTGACGAGGAAGCCGCCGGGCCCCTCGCCGAAGAGCGCGGCGATCACGCGCCCGTCGGGGGCGGGCGCTACGAGCGGAATCGCCTCCCAGAGATCCTCGCCGAGCTCGACCTGCGCGCCGATGCCACCGGCGAGGCAGCACTCGGCGAGCGCGACGGCGAGCCCGCCCTCGGCGATGTCGTGGGCGCTGGCGAGCAGCCCGGCGCGCATGGCGTCGCGCACGGCTGCGTGCGCGGCGGCGACGCGTGCTACGTCGATCTCGGGCAGCCCGTCGGGGAGCTGCCGGCCGAGCAGCTTGGCGAGCTCGCCGGCGGCGAGCGACGGGGTGAACGGCCCGACGAGCGCGATGTGGTCGCCGGCGTCGGCGAAGCCGAGGCGCCCTGCGCGGCGCGCGTCGGGCAGCCGCCCGACCATGCCGATGACGGGCGTGGGATAGATGGGGCCGGTGGCGCCCTCGTTGTAAAGGGACACGTTGCCGCCGACGATGGGGGCGGCGAGGGCGCGGCAGGCGTCGCCGAGGCCGCGCACGGACTCCGAGAGCTGCCAGGCGACGTGCGGCTTCTCGGGGTTGCCGAAGTTGAGGTTGTTGGTCGTGCCGAGCGGCTGCGCGCCGACGCAGGCGAGGTTGGCGGCGCACTCGAGCACGGCGGCGACGGTGCCGGTGTAGGGGTCGGCGGCGACGCGCCGGCCGTTGCAGTCGATGCTGACGGCGAGGGCGCTGCCGTCGGGGAGCGCGAGCACGGCGGCGTCCGCCTGCTCGGGTCGGCGCACGGTGCGCGACTGCACGATCGAGTCGTACTGCTCGAACAGCGGCCGGCGCGATGACACGTTTGGGGAGGAGAGGATCGCGAGCAGGATGTCGCGGGGCGCGGTCTGGAGCGTGAGGCCGGGTGTGGCGGGCGGCGCCGGATACAGCGGCTCGCTGGGCTTGCGCGGCTGCAGGTCGTACAGCGGGCAGTCGTCGACGAGCGCGGCGACGGGCATGTCGCCGACGAGCTCGCCGTCGCGCAGCACGCGCATGCGCCGGCCGTCGGTGACGACGCCGATCGCCGAGCCGTTGACCTCCCACTTGGCGCACAGCTCGAGCACGGCGTCGACGTTGGCGGGCTCGACGACGCACAGCATCCGCTCCTGGGACTCGCTGACCATCACCTCGAATGGCTCCATGCCGGGCTCGCGCAATGGGACGTTGCCGACGTCGAGGTCGATTCCGACGCCCCCCTTTGAGGCCATCTCGGCGGCGGAGGAGGTGAGGCCGGCGGCGCCGAGGTCCTGCAGCGAGACGATCAGGCCGCGCTGGAGCAGCTCGAGCGAGCACTCGAGCAGCTTCTTCTCCTCGAACGGGTCGCCGACCTGGACGGTGGGGCGCTTGTCGTGATCGCCGTCGCCGTCTGAGTCGAGCTCGGCGGAGGCGAGCACGGAGGCGCCGCCGATGCCGTCGCGCCCGGTGGAGGCGCCGAACAGGACGAGCACGTTGCCGGGCCCGGCGGCGGCGCTGCGCACGAGCCGCTCGCGCGGCGCGAGGCCGAGGGCCATGGCGTTGACGAGGCAGTTGTGCTCGTAGGGCGCCTCGAAGTACACCTCGCCGCCGACGGTGGGCACGCCGATGGAGTTGCCGTAGTGGCCGATCCCGGAGACGGCGCCGTCGAGCAGGTAGCGCGAGCGCTGGTCGCCGTCCCCGCCGACGTCGCCGAAGCGCAGCGAGTCGAGCACGGCGATCGGGCGGGCGCCGATGGCGAAGATGTCGCGCAGGATGCCGCCGACGCCGGTGGCGGCGCCCTGGAAGGGCTCGACGGCGCTGGGGTGGTTGTGCGACTCGACCTTGAACGCGCAGACGAGGCCGCCGCCGACGTCGACGGCGCCGGCGTTCTCGCCGGGTCCCATGACGACGTGCTCGCCCTCGGTGGGCAGCGTGCGCAGCAGCTTCTTGGAGTGCTTGTACGCGCAGTGCTCGCTCCACAGCAGCGAGTACATGGCGAGCTCGAGGAGGTTTGGCGCGCAGCCCTGCTTGGCGCAGACGAGCTCGTACTCGGCGCGCGTGAGCCCGAGCGCGAGCGCGTCCTCGACGGTGGGCGGCGCGGTCGCGGTCATGCGAGCGCGCCCTCCACGGCGAGCCGCATCGACTCGAAGATCTTCAGCCCGTCGGCGGAGCCGCCGACGAGCTCGTCGACGGCGTGCTCGGGGTGGGGCATGAGGCCGAAGACGTTGCCTGCCTGGTTGCGCACGCCGGCGATGTCGTGCAGCGAGCCGTTGAAGTTCTGGCCGGCGGCGTAGCGCAGGACGACCTGGCCGTCACGCTCGAGCGCAGCGAGCGTGTCGGCGTCGGCGTAATAGCGCCCCCAGGAGTGCTTGGCGGGAATGCTCAGCTGCGGCGGCTGTCCGTCCTCGGCGCCGCACGCGCGCGTGAACGCGGTGTCGGCGTGGACGACGTCGAGCTGGAGCTGGCGAAAGGTGAAGCGCAGGTTGGCGTTGACGAGCAGCGCGCCCGGCAGCAGACGCGCCTCGCACAGAACCTGGAAGCCGTTGCAGATCCCCAGCACGAGGCCGCCGTCGCGGGCGAACGCGATCACGGACTCCATCGCGGGCGAGAAGCGCGCGATCGCGCCCGCGCGCAGGTAGTCGCCGTAGGAGAATCCGCCGGGCACGACGATCGCGTCGGCGCCCTTCAGGTCGCGGTCGGCGTGCCAGATCAGCTCGGCGTCGCCGACGCGACGGGCGGCGTGCAGCGCGTCGACCTCGTCGCAGGAGCCGGGGAACTGGAGCACGCCGAACTTCATCGCAGGGTGGCCACGGCGCTGGTGTCGGCCGGGTCGATGCGCTCCAACCCGGGAATCCCGTCGAAGCCGCGATCGGGGCTGAGGATCGCGTCGATCTCCCGGTTGAGCGCCTGGGCGGCGAAGATCGCGTCGCGCATGTCCAGACCCTGATGCTCGCACCACAGGTCAAGAGCGCGCTCGATGTCATCCCACCCGACGGCGTGCAGCGCGCATATGCTGGCGACGTCGCGTGCCGGCTCGGCGGCTTCGGCCCGAGTACCCGTCCGCCTGCACCGCACGTAGGCGAACTCGTGCACCAACTCGACACTTGCCTCTCCGGTGAGCAGGCCCTCCCTCATCTCGCGCAGTATCCCCCTGCACGGCTCGCGATAAGGATGCTCACCGCCGAGCGCGTATAGGAACACGCTCGTGTCGAAGAGAAACCGGCGCACCCGCAGTCAGTCGTGGGTATCGAGGGTTCTCATGACGCCGGCGTACCTGCCTTCGAGCATCTGCTTCTTCATCACCGGCCAGTCGTCGATAGGCATGGGCTCCGCGGCGAGCAGTTTGTCGATCGCCCTGGCGCGATCGTCCTGCACCTGCGAGAGCTTCTCGTCGATCGCCTCGCGGATCAGGGCCCCCATGGAGATGCCCCTCTGCGCGGCGGTCTCACGCAGGCGCCGATGCAGGTCGTCGTCGAGCAGCAGCTGGGTTCGGCGGGTTAGCGACCGAGACGACATGCACCTACATTAGCACATGCACATACATCTACACATGCGCCTACTTATGAGCCGGCTGGGTCGATGACGATCTCGTAGTCCTCGACGAGCGGGTTGGCGAGCAGCTTCTCGCACATCGGCGCCAGCTGGTCGGGATCGTCGACGTCGAGCTCGATCAGGCGGCCGATGTGGACGTTGGCGACGCCGGCGAAGCCGAGGGCGGGCAGCGCGCGCTGGACGGCCTCGCCCTGCGGGTCGAGGATGCCGGCCTTCGGCCGGATCAGGACGCGCGCCCTCAAGCGGCCGTCCGATCGAGCCATGCCTGGAACGGCTCGCCGGTGATGCGCTCGTAGGCCTCGACGTAGCGCGCGCGTGTGCCCGCGACGACGTCCTCGGGAATCGCGGGCGCGGGCGGCAGCTTGTCCCAGCCGCTGGCGCTGGCCCAGTCCCGCACGTACTGCTTGTCGAAGCTGGGCTGAGCGCGGCCGACCGCGTAGCCGTCGGCGGGCCAGTAGCGGGAGGAGTCGGGCGTGAGCACCTCGTCGCCGAGGACCAGCGTCCACGGGGCGGTGGCGGGAGCGCCGGCATCGAGGCCGAACTCGAACTTGGTGTCGGCGAGGATCACGCCGTTCTCCCGCGCGTGCTCGGCGGCGAAGGAGTACAGCTCGATCGACACGTCCCTGATGTGCTCGGTGAGCGCGCGGTCGCCGACGAGCGAGGCCGCGGCGTCGAAGTCGATCGCCTCGTCGTGGCCCTGCTCGGCCTTGGTGCTCGGCGTGAAGATCGGCTCTGGCAGGCGCTGGGACTCGCGCAGGCCGGCGGGCAGCGCGATTCCCGACACCGCTCCGGTGGCCTGATAGTCCTTCCAGCCGGAGCCGGTGAGGTAGCCGCGCACGACGCACTCGATCGGCAGCATCTTCAACCTGCGCACGACCAGCGCGCGCCCGCGCACCTCGTCGGGCACGCCGTCGGTCGCGGAGATCATGTGGTTGGCGACGATCCCGGCGGTCTTCTCGAACCAGAACACCGACAGCCCCGTCAGCACCTTGCCCTTGTCGGGGATGGGCGTGGGGTGCACGGCGTCGTAGGTGGAGATCCGGTCGCTGGCGACCATCAGCAGCGGAGGCGGCACCCCTGGGATGCCTTCGACGCCCTCCATGTCGTACATCTCGCGGACCTTTCCGCGGGCGATGAGGGGCAGCTCGTCGAGCGTTGCGGTCACGCGGCGCGATGCTACCGAACGCTCAGGCGATGTCGTCGAGCCGCGCGACGATCTCGTCGGCGTGGCGGACGTAGTGGGAGTAGTCGAAGATCGCGTCCAGGTCGAGCCCGCGCGCGCGCTCGTCGGCGGCGAGCAGCTCGCGCAGCGGGATCCCGTCGTCCCAGGCGCGCTGCGCGAGCTCCTGGACGACGCGGTAGGCCTCGTCGCGCGAGGAGCCCGCCTCGACGAGCGCGAGCAGCACGCGCTGGGAGAAGAGCGCGCCGTGGGTGAGCTCGAGGTTGGCACGCATGCGCTCGGCGTCGACGGTCATGCCCTGCACGAGCGCGATCGTGCGGTGCTGGAGGTAGTCGAGCAGGATCGTCGAGTCGGGCAGGATCACGCGCTCGACGGAGGAGTGGGAGATGTCGCGCTCGTGCCATAGCGCGACGTTCTCGAGCGCCGCCTGGGCGTTGCCGCGAAGCACGCGCGCGAGCCCGGAGATCTGCTCGCTCTTGATCGGGTTGCGCTTGTGCGGCATCGCCGACGAGCCCTTCTGGCCGGCGCGAAACGGCTCCTGCGCCTCGCGCACCTCCGTGCGCTGCAGGTGGCGGATCTCGGTGGCGAAGCGCTCCAGCCCTGCGCCGGCGAGGGCGATCGCGCTCAGCAGCTCGGCGTGGCGGTCGCGCGGGACGACCTGCGTGGACACACGCTCGCGCTCGAGCCCGAGACGGGCGAGCACGCGCGCCTCGAACTCGGGGCTGGTGGCCGCGTAGGTGCCGACGGCGCCCGACACGGCGCCGACGGCCACCTGCGCGAACGTGCGCTCCAGGCGAGCGGCGTTGCGCTCGGCCTCGAAGGCGAAGCCCGCGAGCTTGATCCCGAACGTCGTCGGCTCGGCGTGCACGCCGTGGGTCCTGCCGACGCTGAGCGTGTGCGCGTGCTCGCGTGCGCGTGTCGCGAACGCCGCGACGAGCGAGCGAGCGCCCGGGACGATCACATCGCCGGCGGCGCGCAGCTGCAGCGCGAGCGCCGTGTCGAGCACGTCGGAGGAGGTGAGCCCGAAGTGGATCCAGCGCCCGGCCTCGCCGACCGACGCGGCCAGCACGTCGACGAAGGCGGCGATGTCGTGCTCGGTCACGAGCTCGCGCTCTTCCACCTCGCCGACGGTGAAGGCCGCGCCGCGGATCGCGTGCAGCTCTTCGGCGCTCGGGCCGTCCTCGCCGAGCAATCCGGGCAGCTCCTCGCACGCGGCCAGCTCGACCTGGCGCCAGGCGTCCATACGCGCCTCGTCGCTCCACAGGCGGCCGAGCTCGGGGCGGGTGTAGCGGGGGATCACACGTCGATTATCCCCGCCCACCCACCCGGAGTGCTCGGGGCTACTTGTTCGCGGTCGTCTGCAGCGCGCTCACCTCCGAGGCGGCTGCTTCGATTGTGGCTTCTGTGGAGCCCTCGATCGGGTCGCAGACGAGCGCGAGCGTGGTCGGCACGGTGGTCGTCAACTGTCCCTGCATCTCCATCGTCGTTGCCCCCAGCGATTCGGTCCCTTTTTCGGAGAGCTGCTGCACCCACTCGCCGAGGTCGATCGCTTCCTTGGGTTCCACCAGACGCGGGGTGCTCGAGGAGTCGACGAGCTCGCAGATGACCCCGACGAACACTTTTGTTTTTTTCGCGGTGCCGCCGACAACGGTCTTTCCGCTCACGAAGTAGGTGCCGGCGGGGATCGTCTTGCTGACGACGATGTCGCCGGTTTCGGATGCGCCGAGCGCGTCCGGCCCGAAGCTGAAGCTCGAGTAGTCGGCGCCGACACCGTTCGCGCCCGGGGCACCGGCCGCACCTGGAGCGCCCGGCGCGCCCGCCGGCCCTGCGGGCCCTGTTGAGCTCCAGGAGAGCTTGTGCTCCCCGTGCCTGCACTTCGTCTTCGCGCTGACGATCCGCATCGCCCCGCTCTTCTTGCTCACGCAGGCGTAGATCGTTGCGGCGCCGGCCGCGGGTGCCGCTGCGAGCGCGAGCAGCGCGATCGCCGCGCTCGTGCCGATGAACGTCTTGGGACGCACTGCAGGGATCCGACTTGACATGGGCTCTGCCTCCGCTGGGTAGATGGACGAGCCGGGCCCGTGGCGGGCGACGGCCGCGCCATTCTCCACGTTGCGGATGTCGTTCAGGCCCCGAGGATCTGCGCCGCGAGGATGGCGGCGTTGCGCGGGTTGTCCAGCCCGACGCACGCGACGGGCACGCCGGGGGGCATCTGCACGATCGACAGGATCGCGTCGAGGCCGCCCGCAGCGGTGAGGCGCCCGGAGAGCGGCACGCCGATCACGGGCAGGCCGGTGTGCGCGGCGACGGCGCCGGGCAGCGCCGCTGAGATGCCGGCGCCGGCGATGATCACGCGCAGGCCGCGCATGCGCGCGTTCTTGGCGTATTCGGCGACGAGGTCCGGCTCGCGGTGGGCGGACATGACCCGCATCTCGTGCAGGATGCCCCGCTCTTCCAGCTCCTTCGCCGCCTTCTCCATCGTCTCCATGTCGCTCTTGGAGCCCATCACGATGCCCACGCGCGGGGCGTCGACGTCGATGTCGTCGAGCTGCGCCTGCACCTCCGCCTCCTGCATGGGCTCCGGCACCAGCGAGATCCCCGGGGCGCCGGACGGGCGCCCCTCGTGGCCGGACGCGCTCACAGCGACGCGATGAAGTCGTCGATCGGGATCGCCGCGAGCGTCTCGTAGCGGGCGGTGCCGCGCGAGCCGAGCTCCAGCGACAGGCGCGCCATCGCGCCCTCGTCGGGCGCCTCGACGATCGAGATGAAGTCGATGTGGCCGAGCGTCGCCCACTGCGCCTTGACGGTCGCGCCGAGCTGTTCGACCTCCTTGTTGACCTCGTTGATCCGCTGCGGGTTGTTCTTCACCGTCTGCACGCCCTCGGGGGTGAGGGTCGTGAGCATGATGTAGGTGGGCATGGTGGCTCCTCAGGTCCGGTTGGCTGATCGCGCGCAGACGCGAAGTATCGCGCCTCGGCGGCACGTGCGCCGGCTCGACTTCTAGCCGCGCGGCGGGCGACGTTGACGTGTCCGCTGGGCGCCGTAGCGTGCTGGCACCATTTCGCGATCGGGGGGCCGTGCTCGACTCGATACAGACGCACAGCTGTGCAGCGTCACGGTCTCCCTCGTGCTCGTCTATCCGCGGTGACATGACCGCCAGCATCCACCGGAGGCCAACCACTCATGTTCAAATCGAAACGCATGTTCAGCTACGCGAACGTCGCGGCCACGCTCGCGCTCGTCTTCTCGATGAGCGGGGGCGCGCTGGCCGCCAAGCACTACCTGATCACCTCGACCAAGCAGATCAAGCCCAGCGTGCTCAAGAAGCTGAAGGGCAATGCTGGCAAGACCGGAGCGACGGGGGCGCCCGGCGCGACCGGCAAAGAAGGATCGCCGGGTAAAGAAGGCCCGCAGGGGCCGAGCAACGGATACCAGGCATTCAAACGCGAAATCGGCAAAATCAATGAGTCGGAAACCGCGACGCTGGGGTCACTGGCGGTTCCCGCCGGCAGCTATCTGGTGAGCGCCAAGGTGTGGGTCGAGAACGACAGCAACACACTGCGGGCAGAGGTGCAATGCACGCTGACGAACGATCGGACGGCTGATAGCGACGAATCGCTCGTGACGGTCGAGGCGCAGGAATCCGAAGAATTCACCGGACACGCCATGGTGACGCTCGAGGTGGCCTCGACCCTGCCCACTGCCGGACACTGGATCGTCAAGTGCAGTCCCGCGGAAGCGGCGGTAAACGCAAATCAGCTGAAGATCCAGGCGATCCAGGTGGCAACCCTGTCGAACGTCGAAGCGTAGCCGCCAACCCTCACCAGCAGGACGCGTTCCTCGCTCCTGCGCCTGACACAAAAAGGGGGGCCGGCACTAGCCCGGAGCGTGCGTTAACGGCCGCGCCCCCGTGAGCCGGGGGCGCGGAAACGTCCGGTGGGGTGGGGATTCTTGGGGTGTTCAGATCCTGGAATCCCGACCGTTGGAGGTTCACCTTGA
>Ga0181538_10000712_pt1 | contig 39498 bp, 42 predicted proteins | sample PEATcosm2014_Bin_40_FD_119773 | JGI IMG/M metagenome (GOLD analysis project Ga0181538, IMG submission 119773) | Peatland microbial communities from MTU Mesocosm Facility, Houghton, MI, USA - PEATcosm2014_Bin23_30_metaG | ecosystem: Environmental > Terrestrial > Soil > Wetlands > Peat | place... | reverse complement strand
GAACAACGACGACCCCAAGGCGTTCGTGTGGACCGCCACCGCCGAGCAGATCCTCGAGAAGGTCCGCCGCGGGCGAACCGCACTCGATCAAATCGCCGGTTAAAACTGAATCACTGCACTAGCCGAAGCGCAGGCGCAGGTCCGGCTCGGGCCCGAAGGCCCGACCGCTCGGGCCCGATGCCCCCAGCACGTGCCACGCCGCCACGCCGATCATGGCGGCGTTGTCGGTCGCCATCGATTGGGGCGGGATCAGCAACCGCGTGCCGAACTCGTCGGCCAGGGCCTGGGCCCGGGCGCGCAGGATGGGGCTGGCCGCCACCCCGCCGACGATGGCCACGGCGGGGTCGCCGAATTCCTCGAGGGCCCGGCGGAGCTTGGCGCACAACACGTCCATGCAGGCCGCCACGAAGGAGGCCGCGACCTCCGTCTCCGAGAAGCCGGGGTCGGCGCGCACGTGGTTGACGACGGCGGTCTTCAGTCCCGAGAACGAGAACGAGTAGCCGTCGGCGAGCATGGGCCGCGGGAAACCGAGCACGTCCTCGCCGGCGGCGGCCAGTCGGTCGAGGACTGGGCCTCCGGGGTAGCCGAGGCCGAGGAAGCGGGCGACCTTGTCGTAGGCCTCGCCGATGGAGTCGTCGACGGTCTCGCCGAGCAGCTCGTACCGCCCCGGTCCGGTCGACCGGGTGAGCATGCAGTGCCCGCCGGACACGAGGAGCGCGATCTGGGGGAACGGCACGTCGCGGTCGGCGAGGTACACGCTGGCGAGGTGGCCCTCGAGATGGTTGACGCGCACGACGGGCACGCCCCAGCCGAGCGCCAACGCCTTGGCCGTGGCGATGCCGACGAGGAGGGCACCGACGAGGCCGGGGCCCGACGTCACCGCCACCGCCGCCAGGTCGGTCCCCACCACGCCGGCCTCGTCGAGGGCCCGCTCGACGATCTGGGTGATCACCTCGACGTGGGCGCGGCTGGCCAGCTCGGGCACCACACCTCCGAAGGCGGCATGCAGGTCGATCTGGCTCGCCACCACCGACGAGCGCACCGTGTACGCGTCGTCGACGACGGCCGCGGCCGTCTCGTCGCACGACGTCTCGATGGCCAGGAGCAGCCGGGTCATGGTGCGTCCGACAGGGCGTCCGCCACCTCGGCGCGCGAGATGGCCCCCTCGCGCTCGACCACCGGCTCGGTCCCGCGCACCGTGACCAGCGTCGACGGGACGTCCTGGAGCTGGCCGCCGTCGACGACAAGGTCGACGGACGGGCCCAGGCTCGCCGCCACGTCGAGCGCCGTGCGTGGCGTCGGCGCACCGTGGGGGTTCGCACTGGTGACGACGAGCACACCGGTCCGCGCCAGCAGCGCGCGCAGGAAGTCGTGGTCCGGGATCCGGACCGCCACCTCGTCGCGCCCCGAGAGCCAGTGCGGTCGCCCGGACCCCTCCTCGAAGCCGAACGCCATGGTCAACGGGCCCGGCCACCACCAGCGGGCGAGTGCGAGCGCGGCCGGGGTGACGTCCACGCCCAGGGCGCGCACCTGCTCCAGCGAGGCGGCGAGGACGGGGAGGTGCATCCCCTCGGGGCGGCCCTTGGCGCGGAACACCGCCTGGACGGCCGCCGCGTCGACGGGCCGTGCCGCCAGCCCGTAGACGGTGTCGGTCGGAACGACGACGACGCCCCCACCGTCGAGCACCTCGGCGGCGACCAGCGCGCCGTCGGCGTCGGCGCGCACGATCCTCATGACCTGCTCACAGGACGTTGCCTCCGCGCCGGCCGGGCCGGCTCAGAGCTTCAGCGGGCGGATCGGCGCGGCGATCAGCGCCGGGTCCGACCGCCAGTCGACCCCGGGCACGTCGACGTAGAGCTCGATCTCGTTGCCGTCCGGGTCGAGGATGTAGAGGCTGTGGGTGACCGTGTGGTCCGAGGCGCCCACGACGGTGGCCCCGGCCTCGCGCACCTTCGCCAGGGCCTCGCGCAGGTCGTCGTCCGTCTCGCCGACCTTGAGACCGAAGTGGTAGAGCCCGACGTGCCGCCCCTGGGGGATCGGCGTCGCATCGGCACCGACCTCAATCAGCAGGAGCTCATGGTGCGTGCGGCCCGACGAGAACGCCGCAGCCCCGACCGGGTCCAGTCCCGGCTCGGGCATGATCTGGCGCCAGCCGAGCACGTCGCGGTAGAAGGCCGCCGAGCGAGCGACGTCGCGCACGTACAGGACCAGGTGGCCGAGCTCGCGTACCGTCATGCACTCACGCTACCGGTCGCCTCCGTCCTGCTCGACGCGTGGGACCGGATCCAGTTCGCCGTGGGCGGCATGCCGGGACCGAGGTGGATGGGCACGTCGAAGGGCTCGGGCTCGATCCCAGCGGCCTCCATCAGCTCCGTGAGCGCGTGCGGCACCGCCGCCGCGATGTCCCACAGGCGTGGCACGGCCCGGGCGTCCGAGGCGAGCCCCCAGTAGAGGACGCCGAGGTAGCTCATGATGGTGATGTTCAAGCCGAAGCCGTCCATCACGGGGCCGAGGGGGAACATCCCGAGCAGCTGGCTGCCCCCGAGGTAGAGGGGGAAGTCCGGGCCTGGCACGTTGGACACGATCAGGTTGGCCACCGGGCGGTGGCGGTCGGCCAGCTTCATCCCGGTGTAGAGGCGGGCCGCGGCGGCGAACACGTTGGGCGTCGCGTGCTCGGCCCAGTTCTGCAGCGTCGTGGCCCCGAGTGCCTTGTGCTCCTCCTTGGCCCCCTTCGTGCACTCGTGGATGACGCGCAACCGCTCCAGCGGGTCCTCGATCTGACAGGGCAGCGGGACGAACATGGCCGACACCTTGTTCGATCCCCTGAGCTCGGCCACGTCCGGTGTGACCGAGACCGGCACCACGGTGACGAGGGGGACGTCGGGGAGCTCGTCGCCGGCCAGCAGGTACGTGCGCAGCGCGCCGGCGCACATCGCCAGCACGACGTCGTTGACGGTCGTGCCCATTTCGTTCTTCAGCTTCTTGACGTCGCCCAGGCCGGCGGCGGCGAAGGCGACCCGACGCCGGGCGTGGACGGCCACGTTGATGGACGTGCGCGGCGCCGTCAACGGCAGCGCCGCGTTCCCGGTCAGGCTCTGGCGGATCCGGCGCACACTGAACAGGTTGCGCGTCGTCCGCAGGAGCATGCGCCCCGCGTCGAAGGGCGCCACCAGGCCGGCGATCATCGCCTGGGACACGAGCTCGACGCCCGAAGGGATGCGCGAGTCGAGCTGGCGGGGGGTGAGGGTCGGCGTGGCGGGTGTCTCGGGCTCGAAGTCGAAGAGCACGCCCAGCAACTCGGCGCCGGAGACCCCGTCGACGGTGCTGTGGTGCATCTTGGCCACCAGTGCGATCTTCCCGTCCTCGAGGCCCTCGACGATCCACATCTCCCACAGGGGACGATCGCGGTGCAGCTGGCGGCTGATCACGTCGGCCGCGAAGTCCGCGAGCTCACGCATGCCGCCGGGGGAGGGGAGCGCGGCCCGCCGGAGGTGGTTGTCGATGTCGAACTCGGGGTCGTCCACCCACACCGGGAAGCCCAGCCGCATGGGCACCTCGACCAGGCGGCGCTGGAAGACCGGTGCCAGCGGGATGCGGTCGCCGATGAGCTGGCGGACCCGCCGGAACGAGTAGCCGCCGGGCACGGTGGAGGGGTCGAAGACGGCCGTGATCGCCACGTGCATGTGCAGGGTCGGCGTCTCCATGTAGAGGAAGCTCGCATCGAGCCCGCTGAGGCGTTCGGGGGTCATCGACTCTCCTTGGTCATCGCGTCCCCTCCTAACCTCGCACCAACCGGGCCCTGGGGCAAACGGGCACCCGCTGCGACCAGGGCAGACCTGCGCCGCGGGCTCTCCCGGGAGAGAATGGTGGGGTGGTGTCCTACGCCTTCCTGATCGTCACGCTCGTCGGTGCCGCCGCCGTGACGCTCGCCTACCGCCCGATCCGGCGGGAGCCGTTCACCATCGTGAGCTTCGTCTCCGGCTGGGTCGCCGGGGAGCTCGGCTTCCAGAACATCGTCTGGCAGATGATCGCGACCGCCATCTTCATCTCGTTCGGTGCACTGCACGGATGGGCGGGCTGGCTCGGCCTGGCCGTCGCCGTCGTCGACTGGGTGGGTCTCCTCGGACTCGGCATCGCCGGCCGCCGGGCCGCCGCCGTCACTGCCGCCGCTCTCGATGAGGTGCGCAGCGACGCCTTCCCGGTCCCCACCCAGCCGATGGCGCCGACGTGGGGCCGCTGGTGGCGTGTGACCCGCGCCATCCCGTTCAAGTCGCGTGAGGTGCAGACGACCTGCAACATCGACTACTGGGGTGACGGCATCCGCCGGCACCGCCTGGACGTCTACCGCTCGCGCCTCGCTGCGCCCGAGAAGGCCCCGGTCATGGTGTACATCCACGGCGGGGCCTGGATCATCGGTGACAAGCGCGAGCAGGGGAAGCCGATGATGTACGAGCTGGTCGCCCGCGGCTGGGTCTGCATCGCCATCAACTACCGCCTCAGCCCGAAGGCCACCTGGCCGGACCACATCGTCGACGCCAAGCGCGCCGTGGCGTGGGTCAAGGAGCACATCGCGGAGTACGGGGGCGACCCCTCCTTCGTCGCGGTCAGCGGGGGATCGGCCGGCGGCCACCTCTGCGCGTTGCTGGCCCTCAGTGAGGGTGACCCCGCCTTCCAGCCGGGCTTCGAGGAGGCCGACACGGCGGTGCAGGCCTGCGTCCCCTTCTACGGCGTCATGGACATGACGGGCTCTCCGGAGGGGTCGGGACGCTATGGGCCCGGCCTGCTCGAGATGCTGGAGAAGACGGTCATGAAGACGAAGGAATCCGAGCACCCCGAAGTCTTCCGCGGGGCATCACCGACCTTCCGGGTCCGCCCCGATGCGCCGCCGTTCTTCGTGCTCCACGGTGTGAACGACACGCTGGTGCCGGTGGAGACGGCCCGCACCTTCGTCGAGCGGCTCCGGGCCGTGTCGCGAGAGCCGGTGGCCTATGCCGAGCTGCCCCTGGCCCAGCACGCCTTCGACGTGCTGGCCTCCCTGCGCTGCCAGGCCACGACCTCGGCCGTGGCCGACTTCCTCGAGGGCGCCCGGGCTGCGGCAACACCGGACGACGGACCGAGCGCTTCGGCCAGCCCGATTTCACCTGACGCGGAGTCGGAAACCCGTTCATGACCTGCCGCCCCGGTCAGGCCTCCTCGGCGAGCTCCGCCTCCACCGAGAGGGTGTCGCCCGCCGCGACCACGAGCTCGTCCACCCCGCCGGCGTCCATGAGGTCGCCCCGCGCCGCCTCCACCGCGGCCAGCGTCGCCGCCGGCCCGGTGACCGTGAGGCGCGCCACCCGCGCCCGCATGGAGCGCTTGTGCGCGGTCTTCTCGCGTCGCACCACCCCCAGCACCTCGGCGGCCACCGGCAACACGTCGGCGTCCGCACCGGCGTGCGTCCCCAGCTCGGCGATGCCCGGCCATGGCGCCACGTGCACCGACCCCTCCTGCCACCAGCTCCAGACCTCCTCGGTGACGAAGGGCAGGAACGGCGCGAAGAGGCGGTGCAGCACCGAGAGGGCGATGGCCAGCGTCGCCCGGGCCGAGTCCGTCCCGGCGGGGTCGCCCTCGCCGTAGGCCCGTGTCTTGACCAGCTCGACGTAGTCGTCGCAGAAGGTCCAGAAGAACGTCTCGGTGATCTCGAGGGCGCGCGCGTAGTCGAAGCCCTCGTGCGCCGCCGTGGTGGCCTCGACCAGCGCGGCGAGGTGCTCCAGCAGCGCGGCGTCGAGCGGCTGTCGCACCGCGTCAGGGCCGGGCACCGGCCCGTCGCCGAGCCGGCCCAGCGCGAATTTCGACGCGTTGAGCACTTTGATCGCCAAGCGTCGACCGATCTTCATGACGCCGGTGTCGAGTGCGGTGTCGGTCCCGGGCCGCCCGTTGCAGGCCCAGTAGCGCACCGCGTCGGAGCCGAACTCCTCGAGGGTCGCCATGGGGGTGACGACGTTGGTGCCCTTGGACTTGGAGATCTTCTTGTGGTCCTTGTCGAGGATCCAGCCGTTGATGGTGGCGTGCCTCCAGGGCAGGGTGTGGTGCTCCAGGTGCGAGCGCAACAGCGTCGCGAAGAGCCAGGTGCGGATGATCTCGGGCCCCTGGGGGCGCAGGTCCATGGGGAAGGTGGCGGCGAACAGCTCCGGCTCGTCCTCCCACCCGCAGGCGATCTGGGGTGTGACCGACGACGTGGCCCAGGTGTCCATGACGTCGGGGTCGCCGCTGAACCCGCCCGGCACGCCCCTCTGTTCGGGCCTGTAGCCGTCGGGCACGTCGGTCGTCGGGTCGACCGGGAGGCTCGCCTCGTCGGGCACGATCGGCGCGTCGTAGTCCGGTTCGCCGTCCGCGCCGAGGGGATACCAGACAGGGAAGGGGACGCCGAAGAAGCGCTGGCGACTGACTAGCCAGTCACCGTTGAGACCGTTGACCCAGTCGTCGTAGCGCACCTTCATGTACGGCGGGTGCCAGTCGAGCTGCGCGGCCCGCTCCAACTGCTCGCGACGCAGCCGCTCGTCGTGGCCGCCGTTGCGGATGAACCACTGCCGGCTCGTGACGATCTCGAGCGGTCGGTCACCCTTCTCGTAGAACTTCACGGGGTGGGTGATGGTCCGGGGGTCGCCCACGAGGTCCCCTGACGCAGCCAGCATCTCGACCATGGCGCGTTGGGCCTGCTTCACCGTCCTCCCCGCAATGGCACGCCACGGCGCTCCGTCGGGCACGCCGGCCGGGGGGGACTCGGTGATCCGTCCCGACCTGGTCACGATGCTGCGGGTCGGCAGGTCGAGCTCGCGCCACCACACGACGTCGGTGACGTCGCCGAACGTGCAGATCATGGCGATGCCCGAACCCTTGTCCGGCTCGGCCAGTGGGTGGGCCAGGACGGGCACCTCGACCCCGAAGAGCGGGCTGTGCACCGTGGTGCCGAAACGCGCCGCGTAGCGCTCGTCGTCGGGGTGCGCGACCAGCGCCACGCAGGCGGCGATGAGCTCGGGCCGCGTCGTCTCGATCTCTATGTCGTCGAAGCGCACCCGGTGGTAGGCGCCCTCCCTCTCGCGGTCCTCCATCTCGGCCTGTGCCACCGCGGTCTGGAAGTCGACGTCCCACAGGGTGGGCGCCTCCGACGAGTAGGCCTCGCCGCGGGCAAGGTTGCGCAGGAACATGCGCTGGCTGGTCCGCCGGCTGCGGTCGCCGATGGTGGCGTAGGTCCGGTCCCAGTCGACCGACAGGCCGACGCGCCGCCACAGGTCCTCGAAGGCCTGCTCGTCCTCGGCGGTGAGCTCGTGGCACAGAGCGATGAAGTTCGGCCGGCTGACCGGGATGTCGTCCTTGCCGGGCTCCTCGGGCAGCCTGAAATCGGGGTCGAAGGGGAGTGAGGGGTCACAGGTCACCCCGAAGACGTTCTGCACCCGGCGCTCCGTGGGGAGGCCGTTGTCGTCCCAGCCCATGGGGTAGAAGAGCTTCCAGCCGCGCATCCGCCGGTAGCGGGCGATGGCATCGGTCTGCACGTAGCCGAAGACCGATCCCATGTGGAGCGAGCCCGACACCGTGGGTGGGGGGGTGTCGATGGAGAAGACCTCGTCCCGGGTGGCCGAGGGGTCGAAGCGGTAGGTCCCGGTCTCCTCCCACACGACGGCCCAGCGCTCCTCCAGGCCGTCGAGGGTCGGCTTGTCGGGGACGCGGGGCGCTCCGGTTCTGGGAGTCGACATGATCGGGTTACCGTACCCGGGTGCTGCGCCTTCACGACACCGCCACGGGCACGATCCGCCCCCTCGAGCTCCGCAACGAGGGCGAGGTGTCGATGTACGTCTGTGGCCCAACCGTCTACGACCTGCCCCACATCGGCCACGGCCGGGCCAACCTGACCTTCGACATCCTGCGCCGCTACCTGAGCTTCACCGGCCTCCGTGTGCACCACGTGGCCAACGTCACCGACGTCGACGACAACATCATCAAGCGGGCGTCCGAGCTCGGGCGCACCGAGCCCGACGTGGCCGCCGAGTTCGAGGAACGTTGGTGGGAGTCGATGGACGCGCTCGGGGACCTTCGCCCGCAGGACGTCCCGCACGCCACCCGCTACATCGAGGACATGGTGGCGCTGGTGCGCGATCTGGTGGACCGGGGGATGGCGTACGAGACGCCCGACGGCGTCTACCTGGAAGTATCCAAGGTCCAGGGGTACGGCCTCCTGGCACAGCAGTCGCTGGAGTCGCTCCAGGCCGGCGCGCGGGTCGAGGCGAACGAGGACAAGCGGTCTCCCCTCGACTTCGCCCTCTGGAAGAAGGCGAAGGAGGGCGAGCCGAGCTGGCAGTCACCGTGGGGGCCGGGCCGGCCGGGCTGGCACACCGAGTGCGTGGTGATGTCGCTCGACCTGCTCGGAGAGGGGTTCGACCTGCACGGCGGGGGCCAGGACCTGATGTTCCCGCACCACGAGAACGAGCGCGCCCAGGCGGTTGCCGACGGCAAGGCCTTCGCGCGGCACTGGATGCACCACGGCTGGGTGGAGGTCGAGGGCACGAAGATGTCCAAGTCCCTCGGCAACTTCTCGACGCTGCCGGACCTCCTGTCCCGCAGCGACGCCCGTGCCTACCGGCTCCTCGTGCTGCGGGCGCACTACCGCTCGCCCATCGAGGTGACGCCCGAGACCCTGGCCGACGCCGAGAAGGCACTGGCCCGGCTGGACGGGCTGGCCCGCCGCTTCGACGTCGCCGAGCTCCTGGCCCGGACCGAGGACGGCTACGTGGTCGAGGGGAGGCCGCCGGCCTCGGACATCGACCCCGGCGCCTCGGCCGCCTTCCGGGCGCACATGGACGACGACCTCGACACGCCCGGCGCGCTGGCCGGCATCTTCGAGCTCGTCACGGCGGCGCACTCGGCTGCGGACGCCGGTGACGAGGAGGAGGGCGGTCGCCTGGCCCGCACCGCTGCGGTGCTCGCCGCCGCGCTCGGGCTTTCGCTGCGCGCCGCCGACGTCGAGGTCGACGACGAGTCGGCGCGGCTGGTGGCCGATCGCGACGAGGCCCGGCGCACCAGGGACTTCGCCCGCGCGGACGCCCTGCGCGACGAGCTCGTGGCCAGGGGCTGGACCGTCGAGGACACCCCCACGGGCACCGCCGTCCGTCGCTGAGCGCCCGGTAACCCCTGGTCATCGGCAAGATTCTCCCCGCGGTGGACCAGTGAATCGACGGTAGGTTACTGTGTAGTAACCAGGGACCGGCTGGGGCGCGCGCCGCACGCTGTCGCGCCCCGGAGTTGGTTCCAACGAACGCAGACGGGTCCGGCCGTGGCCGGGGTCACGCAAGGAGGGCGCAACATGTCCGACTACTCGCTCGAGCTGAACGAAGATCAGCTTCAGATCGTCAAGTGGGTCCACGAGTTCGCGGAGAACGTGGTCCGTCCTGCCGGCCGGGAGTGGGACGAGAAGGAAGAGACGCCCTGGCCGATCATCAAGGAGGCAGCCGGGAACGGGCTGTACTCCTTCGACTTCATCGCCCAGTGCTTCTCCGACCCGACCGGCCTCCTCATGTGCCTCGTCAACGAGGAGATGAGCTGGGGCGACGCGGGGATCGCGCTCGCCATCTTCGGCTCCACCCTCGCCGTGGCCGGCATCTTCGCCAACGGCACGCCCGAGCAGATCGGTGAGTGGATCCCCCAGTGCTTCGGTACCCCCGAGGACGTGAAGCTGGCGGCCTTCGGCGTCTCCGAGCCCGACGCCGGCTCCGACGTCTCCTCCTTGAAGTCACGCGCCGTCTACGACGAGGCCAAGGACGAGTGGGTGCTCAATGGCACCAAGACCTGGATCACCAACGGCGGCATCGCCAACACGCACGTGCTCGTGCTCTCGGTCGACCCTTCGCTCGGCAGCCGTGGTCAGGCCAGCTTCGTAGTGCCCGAGGGTACGCCGGGGATCTCCCAGGGCCAGAAGTTCAAGAAGATGGGCATCCGGGCTTCGCACACCGCAGAGGTCGTGCTCGACGACTGCCGCGTCCCCGGCCGTTGCCTGCTCGGTGGCAAGGAGAAGCTCGACGAGCGTCTGGCCCGGGCCAGGGAGGGCAAGAAGACCTCGACCCAGGCCGCCATGGCCACCTTCGAGGCCTCCCGACCCATCGTCGGCGCCCAGGCCGTGGGCATCGCCCGCGCCGCCTACGAGTACTCGCTCGAGTACGCCAAGGAGCGCAAGCAGTTCGGCCGGGCCATCATCGAGAACCAGGCGATCGCCTTCAAGCTGGCCGACATGAAGATGCACACCGACGCCGCCCGGCTGCTCGTGCACCGGGCCGCCAACATGGCGAGCACGGGCAAGAAGTTCGAGAACGGCGAGGGCTCCATGTCCAAGCTCTATGCGGGTGAGAACGCGGTGTGGGTGACCGATCAGGCCATCCAGATCCTCGGTGGCTACGGCTACGTGCGCGAGAACCCCGTCGAGCAGTGGCACCGCGACTCGAAGATCTACACCATCTTCGAGGGCACCTCGGAGATCCAGCGGCTCGTGATCTCCCGGGCGATCTCGGGGATCCACATCAACTGATCCCGTGGCCGTGAGCTCACCTCGTCGTCGACACCGGCGGGGTGAGCCGGCCGGTCAGGGGTTGATGGTGGCGGTCACGCCGTGCATCTCGATGTTGGCGGACGCCGCGGCCTGGGCGCTGTCTCCGGAGTTCGCGTCCGCCAAGAGGTCCACTTGAAGCCCCACCACGCCCGGGGCGAGATCCGAACCGTCGGGACAGGAGGGCTGGACGGTGGCGGTCCCGGACGCCGGTCCCATCGGCGCTTCGAGATCGTATTGCCCCGGCGGTGTCGACCAGATCCCGTTCGAGCCGTCCACGCAGCCGAGCAGCCCGAGGGCTCCACTGAAGGACACACGGGCGAAGGCGGTGTCGCCTGACGGCATGTAACCCGAGGTGGTGAAGGGGGAGGTGGTGTAGGGAATCGAGAAGTCGACCGACGCCGCGGGCGAGTTCAGCGTGACGGAGCCGGTGAGCGCGGTGTCCACTTCAGCCGACTCCTCGACGAGGTCGTTGCCGAGTGCCTGGACCGAAACAGTGGCCGAACCGTTCGGCGAAGCGACCGAGGTGGCCGAGGCGCTGCCGGCCACCGGGGACAGCTCCGTGGGAAGAGGCGAGCAGCTGCTGAGGCTCGGCGGAGACGCCCCTCCTCCGGGGGGAGCCCCCACGAGCTCGTCGAGCGTGCCGTACACGTCAAAGAGCGCGGGGTCGAGGACCGGCAGGTATGTCGGGCCGTCGCACTGCGACGACGTCACGGTGAACGTCGTCACGGGTACGACGGTCGACGCGCCGGCGGCCGACGCGGCCGACGCGGCCGACGGCAGGAGCATGAGCGACAGCGCGAGTCCGCCGAGCGCGCCGACCACGCTCTTGCGGAGGATCCGGGCGCATGACTTCACGGGATCACCTCGTTCCCGGTTGTCCGCAGCGCTGGCTGCGGCCTCCGCCCCCGGCCTGGAGGGAGAACGGCTCGAGCCACTGGTCCTTGCGTCGGCCCAATAGTCTCTGGCTGCCATGAGCCCGCCCGAACTCCTCCGCTCCGCCGCGGATGTCACGCCGGACTGGCTGACCGGCGCCCTGCGCGGCGCGGGTGCGCTGGCGGAGGGCCCCCGCGTGGTCTCGTTCGAGACCGAGCCGGTCGGGACGGGCCAGATGGCCGACACCACACGGTTCTCACTCGTCTATGACGCGCCGGGGGCCGGACCGGCCAGCGTGGTCGGCAAGTTCGCCTCGGCGGACGAGCAGAGCCGCGCCACCGGGTTGGCGCTGCGGGCGTACGAAATCGAGATCCGCTTCTATCGCGAGGTCGCGGCGCGCGTCGCAGCGCGCGTGCCTTCATCCTACGTGGCGGAGGTGGAGCCCGAGACGGGATGGTTCACCCTGCTGCTCCAGGACGTCGTCGGCGCCGCGCAGGGGGACCAGATCGCCGCCTGCACCCCGGACGTCGCGGCCGCCGTCCTCGACGAGATGGCCGGCCTGCACGCGCCGTGCTGGGAGGCGCCTGACCTCGCCGCGCTCGAGTGGCTCAACCGGGCCACGCCCGAGTCGGACGCGCTCCTCTGCATGCTCGTATCCTCGCTGCTGCCGGGATTCCTCGAGCGCTACGAGGACACCCTGGCGCCCGATCATCGAGAGGTCTGCCGCCTCTTCGCCGAGCACCTGCCCGCCTATCTGCATCTCCGGACGGGTCCACGGACGGCCAGCCACGGCGACTTCCGCCTCGACAACCTCCTGTTCGAGCCGGGCGTCCGGCGACCGGTCGTCGTCGACTGGCAGACGGTGGCGTGGGCGGGGGCGTCCTACGACGTGGCGTACTTCATCGGAGGCTGCCTCAGTGCCGAGGACCGCCGGGCCCACGAGGACGACCTGGTGGCGCACTACCACGACGCCCTCTGCCGACGCGGGGTGCGGGACTACTCCCTCGAACAGCTGCGTGCCGACGTGCGGAGGGACACCTTCGGCGGCGTCCTGATGGCCATCGTCGCCGCCATGGTCGTGCAGCGGACGGAGCGTGGGGACCTCATGTTCCTGACGAGCACCACCCGTCACGCCCAGCACGCGCTCGATGCCGACGCCCCCGCCTTGCTGCTGGCCGCCCGATGACGGACATCTTGGTTCTCTGCACCGGCAACGCGGCCCGGTCGGTCATGGCCGGCTTCATGTTGGAGCACCTGCGCGACGGCCGTGCCGGGGATCCGCTGCACATCGTGACCGCGGGCACCCACACCATTGACGGGCAGCCGATGGGGATGCGGACCCGTGCCGCGCTGGCGCGCCTTCCCGAGCTCGCGGGCGCCGACTTCCGGCGGCACCGGAGCCGCCAGGTCCACGGGGTCGATCTGGTGCACGCCGAGCTGGTGGTCGTCATGGAGGCCGATCACGTGCGCTTCGTCCGGCGCCGCTTCCCCGACGCGGCCGACAAGACCGCCACCATCCGGCGCCTGTGCCGCGACCTGCCGTCGGCGCCCCCGGGCCTGGGCGAACGGGTGGCGGCGCTCGGTCTCGCGGCCGTGGAGGTGTCCGACAGCGAGGACGTCCTCGACCCGGCCGGGCACGAGGCGGACGTCTACGAAGCCTGCGTGGACGAGCTGTGGGGGATGTGCCGGACGCTGGTGAGCCTGCTCTGAGCAGGCGGCGGCCGGGCCTTAGTCGGCGTGCACCGACCGCAGCCCGGCCCACGCCAGGTCGGCCATGCGCCGGGCCAGCTTCTGCGCCTCCTGGTCGAGCTCGGCGTCGGGGTCCGGCCGTTGCGCCATGAAGCGCCGGCTCGCTCCCTCCGCCATGCCGACGATGCCGTAGGCCAACAGACGCCGGTGATCGTCGTCGAGACCGGCGTCGATCAGCGGATCGATCGCCTCGGCGATCGCGTCCTCCACGGTGCGCAGTGCGCGGCCCAGCTCCTGATCGTCCGCATGGTCCCTGCCGTAGAGCAGGCGGAACTCCGCTTCGTGGCGCACGACGAGTCCGAAGTAGGCGGCGAAGCCGAGCTCGACCTGCTGGCGCGGGCCCCCGGCTCGCATGACCGCACGCCGGATGGCCGCCAGCAGGTCCTGGGCGATGGAGTCGACCAGCTCCAGGTAGAGGGCGCGCTTGGAGGAGAAGTGCTGGTAGAGAAGCGGTTTGGTGACGCCCGCCGCCTCCGCGATGTCGTCCATCGTCGTGGCCCGGTAGCCGCGCTGCGCGAACAGCTCGAGCGCCACGGTGAAAAGCTGCCGGCGCCGCTGTTCGGCGGTGAGTCGTCGCGAGGAGGCCGGCATGGCACCTGGCATGCCGCTCAGGTTACCGAACGGTCATAGAGGGGTCGGGCAGGCCGGGGACCCGCCCCAGGACCCGGGACAGCCGGCGGGGGAGATCGGCCAGGTTGAAGTGCTCGGCGGCCACCCGTCGGTTGTCCACCAGCAATTGGTCGTCGGGCGCCCGCAACCACTGCGCCAGGGGCACAGGGTCGGCGGCGTCGAACCAGCGGAAGCCGTACGCCGCCAGCTCCGCCGCGACCGGGTACGTGCCCACCGCGAGTGGGCGGTGATGTGTCGCCGACTCCACCGACGGGTTGCCGAAACCTTCCCAGGACGACGGCAGCACGACGGCGTCGCAGGCGGCGTACGCGTCCGCAATGGAGCACCCGCCCTCCGGCTGGCCGAGCACGACGCGGCAGCGCGCCCGGCCGACGAGCCGGTCGAGCTCGGGCCCGTAGCCGTCCTCGGCCGGCCCGAGCAGCCAGTAGGTGCCGCCGATGGCCTCGGTCAGCGCGATGGCCCCCGCGACGTTCTTGCGGGCGAGCGCCCGCGTCGGTTGGAGCAACAGTCGGGTCTCGTCACCCGCGCCCAGCGCGGCTCGGACCTTCGCCCGGTCGCCCGGTGCCGGGTCGGGGTCGAACGCGTTGTAGATCGTCGTGGCGGTCATCCCGCGGGCGGCCAGCTCGGCGCGGCTGAGCTCGTTGATCGTGACGTGCGCCCATGCCGGATCGTCGGGCGGGGGCGGCAGGTGGGCCAGGTGCGGCCGCTGCCATGGGAGATCGTGGTGGTGTAGCAATGCGGGGCGGCCCGCGCACGCCGCGGCGACCAGGGCTGCCGCCGGCGGGTTGAGCGGCAGCGAGCACAGGTTCTCCACGACGACGAGATCGGCCCCGGCCAGCGCGTCCTGCACCTCGGCCCGGGTCGGCGGTTCGGGCGCGTCGATCGCCAATCCGGGGAGCAGGGTGTCGACGGGGCCGGACCCGGCGACGGTGCGGACGTGCCAACCCAGGAGGCCCAGCGCAGCGGCCCATTTGGCCGCCTCGACCGAGACGCCGTCGCCTCCCCCCAGTCGGAACGAGATCATGCACGCCGTCGCCACGTCGGCACTGTACGCGCGCCGGAGTGGCCGTTTCGCCGGTGGACTAGCGTTGCGCCGATGCCGAAGCGCGCACTCATCACGGGCGTCACCGGTCAGGACGGGTCGTACCTGGCCGAATTCCTGCTGGCGCAGGGCTACACCGTGATCGGCATGGTGCGGCGTTCGAGCACGCTGAACTTCGAGCGCATCGCGCACATCCAGGACCAGATCGAATTGGTCGCCGGCGACCTCCTCGACGAGGTGTCCCTCATCAACACCCTGCGTGACCACCGGCCCAACGAGGTCTACAACCTGGCCGCCCAGTCGTTCGTCCAGACGAGCTTCAGCCAGCCCGTGCTCACCGGCGAGACCACGGCTCTCGGCGTCACCCGGGTCCTCGACGCCATCCGCCTCGTCGACCCGGAGATCCGCTTCTACCAGGCCAGCTCCTCGGAGATGTTCGGCAAGGTGCAGGAGGTCCCCCAGCGGGAGTCGACCCCCCTGCACCCGCGCAGCCCCTACGGGGTGGCCAAGGTCTACGGGCATTGGATCACGGTCAACTACCGGGAGAGCTACGGCCTGCACGCCTCGTCCGGCATCCTGTTCAACCACGAGTCCCCGCGCCGCGGCCTCGAGTTCGTGACGCGCAAGGTCACCCACGGCGTGGCGCGCATCGCGCAGGGGCTCGACGACAAGCTGGCGCTCGGGAACCTCGATGCCCAGCGCGACTGGGGCTACGCGGCCGACTACGTCCGGGCCATGTGGCTGATGCTCCAGCAGGACGTGCCGGGCGACTTCGTCGTCGCGACCGGGCAGACCCACCAGGTGCGCGAGCTGTGCCGCCTCGCTTTCGACGCGGCGGGACTCGACTGGGAGCAGCACGTCGTCACGGACGAGCGCTTCTTGCGGCCGGCCGAGGTCGACCTGCTGGTCGGCGACCCCACCAGGGCGCACCAGGTCCTCGGCTGGCAGCCCGAGGTCGACTTCGCCGGCCTCGTCGCCATGATGGTGGAGGCCGACATGGACCTGGTCCGCAAGAGCCTCACGTAAGCGGAGGGGCGCCGCGCTCCAGTCATCCGCCGTACTCGCCACGATCTCGGCCGATCCGGCCGGCGCGCTCGTCGCCTTCGGGGCAGGGATCCTCTCCTTCGTCTCCCCCTGCGTCCTCCCGCTGGTCCCGGGCTACGTCTCCATGGTCTCGGGCCTCTCTGCGGCCGAGCTGGAGGCGGGCGGCGACGGCACGACGCCGTCGACCGCCCTTCGTCCCGTCCTGCGCGGCATCGGTCTGTTCGTGGCCGGCTTCACGATCGTCTTCGTCGCACTGGGCGCCGCGGCGTCGAGCATCGGGCGGCTGCTCGACGCGCACGAGATCACGCTGACCCATGTGAGCGGTGCGGTGATCATCGTGCTGGGCGCCGTCATGCTGCTGGGCGCGCTGCCCTCGAGCGTCTGGGCCCACGCGGGGTCGGGCACGCTCGGTGTGGTCTCGCGCGTCACGGGCGAGCACCGCTTCGACGTGCGGCCTTCCAAGCTCGGCGTGTGGGCCGCCCCGCTGATGGGCATGGCGTTCGCGTTCGCCTGGACACCGTGCATCGGCCCGGTCCTCGGTGTCGTCCTGAGCCTCGCGGCGCGCAACGGGACGCTGCCCGGCGGCGTCCTCCTGCTCTTCGCCTACTCGCTCGGCTTGGCGGTGCCCTTCGTGCTCGTGGGGCTGGCCTTCGGCCGGCTGACCGCGACGCTGGCCCGGGCGCGGCACTGGCTGTGGGCCGTTGAGCTCGTGGCCGGCATCATCCTCGTGGTCTTCGGGGTGCTGCTGCTGACGGACAACGTGAGCTGGGTGTCGACGCAGATATCGAACCTGCTCAACGACCTCGGCCTCGGCCGCCTCTCCAAGAGCTAGCGGCCCGGGCCGTGGACGACGGACCCACTCACCGCGCCGCTCCGGGCCCCGCAGACGTGCTGGGCCGACGGATTGAGGACCTGGCGCGGGGAGCAGCCGGTCCGGTCCTCGTTGCGCTCGACGGGCCCTCGGGCGCCGGGAAGTCCACCCTGGCGGCCGCCGTCGGGCGCCCTCGTCATCGACGGCGACGACTTCTACCGCGGGACGGACGAGTACTGGGACGCCATGGACGCGCGGCGGAAGATGGAGCTGGTCGTCGACTGGCGTCGCCAGCGTGCCGCGCTCGAGCGGTTGCGTCGTGGCGCGGCGGCGACCTGGCGCCCCTACGACTGGGATGCCGACGACGGGAGCCTGTCAGCGGACGTCGCGGGTGGGCCCTGCGACGTGGTCATCCTCGACAGTGCCTACAGCGCCCGACCCGAGCTGGCTGACCTGACGGACCTGCGGGTCCTGCTGCAGGTCCCGCACGACGTCCGCCGGGCACGGCTCCTGCAGCGCGAAGAGCAGGCTTCCGGGCGGAGTGGGAGGCCCGATGGGGAGCGGCCGAGGACCTGTACTTCGGCACGGTCATGCCACCGGAGGCATTCGACCTCGTGCTCGGCGGGGCCTGAGCTCGGCCGCTACGGGAAATGTTCGGCGAGCACCTCGGCGAACGTCCGGGCGAACGTGTGGGCGTCGCCCGGCCAGCGGGCGGAGACGTACGCGCCGTCCCGCACGACCCAGGCGGGCCGGGGATCGGTCGGCGTGTCCCGGGACCGCCCGCTCGTCTTGCGCCGGTAGTCGGGGATGCCGGGCTCGACATCGACGAAGTCGCCCTGGTCCGCCAGGGCGCGGGTGACCTCCTGTTGCACCGACATGTAGCCGGCGGGCTGTCCCGGCTCGTCCACGTAGGTGCGGTAGTAGTCGGGGTCCCAAAAGCGAGTCCGGCTGGCGAGCTCCCATGCCTTGCGCTCCAGCTGCCACGTCAGTGCCGTGGTGCGGCGGCCGTGGAGCACCGAATGCCCGGTGGCGGGTTCTGTGGCACGCGCCGCCACGAGCACGCCGTGGCAGATCGCCCCGACGGGCCTGCCCGATCGGAACGAGTCCACGGCCATCTGCTGCACCTCGGGGCTCTCGAGGTAGTCCCGCATCCCACGGGCCCGGTGGCCCCCGGGCAGCACGAGCGCGTCGTAGTCGCTGCGCCGTGCCGCGCCCCAGTGCAGCGGCGATCGGAACGCCGCATCCTCCAGCAGCGCCGAGTAGGCGCGACGGGCCGCTGCGTCGGCGCGCAGGATGCGGCCCGTGACCGTCACGTTGCGCAGCAGCGGGACCGCGCCCCAGAAGTCGAGGCCCCGCCCCGTGACCATGAGATCGTCGGCCTCCCCGGGCTGCCCCGAAGGCGTCGCGAACACGACGTCGTGGCCGGCGCCCGACAGGATCCGCCAGGTCACGGCCACCTCGGTGGGGTCGAAGTCGCACGCCGGGAGCGGCATCAGCACGGTCGCCATGGGTGTGACGCACACTACCGAGGCCCGGCCGAGCACCCTCAGGGGAACGGGGATAGCGTCGCCGGCATGAGCGACACCGACACCGACACCGAACCTCCGGCGATCTTCTCGGCCGACGACGGGATCGAGAAGCTCTGGGTGCAGGCCTACCAGGGCGAGGTACTGGGCGAGGCCCTGTTCGAGGGCATCGCCGAGGTCGTCGACGATACTGAGCACGCCCGCAAGATGCGGGTGCTCGCCACGCTCGAGCTGCGCACCAAGGAGGCCGTGGCACCCTCCCTCGAGCGAGCCGGCATCTCGACCGAGCCCGATGTCGAGATGCTGAGCGTGGCCGAGGCCATGGCCGCCGGTTCGGTCGACAGCACCTGGGAGCAGATGATGACCTCTATCGACAGCGTCACCGGTCAGTTCATCCCGCTCTACGAGCGGATCGCAGAGCTCGAGCCCGCCGAACGCGAGGCCGCCGAACTGTTGGTGGCCCACGAGGTCGCCCTGCGCGACTTCGCGCGCGCCGAGCTGGCCGGCCGGACGGACTCGTCGCTGAATCCCGTCAACGCGCTGCCGCACATGCGCTGATCCGTGGCCGCGGGGCCGGACTTCGCGCGCTTCGACCGCCGTCACTACCCGATGGTCACGGTGCGCGAAGGGTATGACGCGTGGGCGCCGACCTACGAGGAGAGCGTCGAGGACATCATGGACGTCGCGCTCCTGGAGCGCATCGGCTCGGTCGCCTGGGACCGGGTCGAACGCGCCGCCGACCTCGGATGTGGCTCGGGTCGCACCGGGGCCTGGCTCCGCACCCGCGGCGATTTCCCCGTCGACGGGGTCGACATCACGCCCGCCATGCTCGAGCGCGCCCGCGCCCGCGGCGTGCACGACCGGCTTGTCGAGGGCGACGTGCGGCACACCGGGTTGCCCGCCGGCGCCTACGACCTCGTCGTCTGCGTGCTGGTCGACGAGCACCTGCCCGAGCTGGCCGGCCTCTACCGGGAGGCCCGCCGGCTGCTGGGCCGGTCCGGCTCCTTCGTGGTCGTCGGGATCCACCCCTTCTTCGTCATGTCGGTGGGGATGCCGACCCATTTCGACGGTGCCGACGCCGAGCCGGTGGCCATCGAGACCCATGTCCACCTCCTCTCCGAGCACGTGGCCGCCGCCGCCGACGCCGGCCTGGCCGCCCGCGAGATGCACGAAGCCCTGGTGGACGATGCATTCGTCCAGCGCAAGCCGGGATGGCAGCCCTACCGAGACTGGCCGTTCAGCTACGCCTGTGTCTGGGCCGTGGCCTGAGAGGGCGGGGTCCGACCCCGCTTGGAACCCCGGGACCGACCCCCCCTACCATGGAGGGGAAGGCCATGGCCCCTGTCGTCCAATTCCGCGCCGCTGTCGCTCTCGCCGGCCGCTTCCCCGCCCTTGCCGGGGTCGACCTCTGCCTCGAGCAGGGTGAGGTCGTCGTCGTCGTGGGCGCCAACGGCGCGGGAAAGACCAGCCTCCTGCGCGCCTGTGCTGGGCTTTTGCCCGTCACCTCGGGCGAGGCGACCGCGCTCGGCGTCGACCTGACCACCGACCACACGTCGGTGCGGCGGTACGTCGGGCTCCTGGGTCATGCCGCCCCCCTCTACGACGAGCTGAGCGCGGCGGAGAACGTCCGCTTCGCGGTCCGCGCCCTCGGGCTCCCCGTCCAGGGCGCGGACGAGGCGCTGGAGCGGCTCGGTCTGACGGGCCGTCTGCGGACCACCCCGGCCGGGCGGTTGTCGGCGGGCCAGCGTCGCCGCGTCGCCCTCGCCGCCCTCGTGGCCCGCCGTCCCGCGCTCTGGCTCCTCGATGAGCCCCACGCGGGCCTCGATGCCCCATCGCGCTCGCTCCTCGGGCATCTGATCGCCGGCGCGGTGTCGGATGGTGCAACGGTGCTGCTCTCCTCCCACGAACCACAGCTCTCGGTGCCCCTGGCCGACCGTGTCGTGTCCATGGGCGGCGGGCGGGTGACCGGTGAGGAGCCGGGCGGCCGCCGCGTCACCCTCACCGCCCTGCCCGCAACCGAGCCGGACAGCGCCGGCGGCGTGGGAGCGACCAATGTGGCATGACGCGGTGCTCGTGGCGGGCAAGGACCTCCGGATCGAGGCGCGGTCGCGGGTGGGGCTGTGGCAGGTCGTCCCCTTCGCGTTGCTCGTCCTCGTGCTCCTCGCGTTCGCCATCGGTCCGGACCAGGCCGCACTGCGCCACGCCGCCCCGGGGATCTTCTGGGTCGCCCTGCTGTTCTCGACCGTGCTGGCGATTCAGCGCAGCGTGGCGGTCGAGTCCGGTGAGGGCACACGCGACGGGCTGCGGCTCTCGGGCATCGACCCGGCCGGGATCTTCCTGGGCAAGGCGGCCGCGGTGGGGCTGCAGCTCCTGGCGCTCCAGCTCGTCCTGTGGGCCGGCGTGACGTTCCTCTTCGACGTGCGGGTGCACGTCGTGTGGCTCGCGGTGACGGCGTCCCTCGTGGCCACCGTCGGGCTCGCGTGTGCCGGCGTGCTCTACGGCGCCCTCTCGGCCGGACTGCGCGTGCGCGACACGCTGCTCCCGCTGCTGGTGCTGCCGGTGTTGGCCCCGGTCCTGCTGGCGGGCTCCAAGGCATGGGAGGCGGCACTGAACGGGAACGCGTCGTCGGGGACCCAGTGGCTCAAGATCCTCGTTCCCTTCGCGGTGATCTACCTCGTCGTGGGGCTCGTCCTCTACGGCCCGCTGCAGGAGGCCGCATGAGCGAGCCCGTGCTTGTGCGCCGCCGGCCGCGCTGGCTGGATGTGGTCGGCGTCCTCGGTGTCGTCGCCATGGGGTTCACGGTGTGGCTCGGGCTGTGGGTGACGCCGCCCGACGTCGTGCAGGGGAACCTGGCCCGGTTGCTCTACATCCACCCGCCCATCGCCACGGTGGCGCTGTACTGGGTCGGCCTCGTCGCCGCCGGTGGCAGCCTGCTGTACCTCTGGCCGCGCACGCGCTCCTTGTTCTGGGACCGGCTCGCCGCGTCCGCGGTCGAGGTCGGCGCGGTGTTCTCGGCGCTGACCCTGGTGACTGGGTCGCTGTGGGGCCGGCCCGCCTGGGGTGTCTGGTGGACGTGGGACGCCCGGCTGACGTCGACGGCCCTGTTGTTGCTCCTCGAGATCGGCTACATGGCGCTGCGCCGCGTGCCCGCCGAGCCGGCCATCCGGGCGCGCCGCTGTGCGGTGGCCGCCCTGCTCATCGCGATCGACATACCGATCGTCCACTTCTCCGTCGACTGGTGGCAGACCCTGCACCAGGGCGGCACCGTGCTCGATCCCGGCTTCGACCTCCACGTGCACGGGATCATGCTGTGGACGCTCGGGCTCGGCTTCCTCGCCTTCTCGTTGATCTTCGTCTGGCTCCTCGGAGTGCGCTACCAGGTCGAGGTGCTCCAGGACGCGGTCGGGGACCAGGAGCTCGAGGTCTCGCTGACCGAGCGCTGGAGCGAGGACACCGAGCTGGTGGGCGTCGCCTCCGGCGATCGTGACCCGCACGCGGGCGGTGGTGCACCGTGAGCTACGTCGACGCCGGCTATGCCGTCGCGCTCGCGTCCCTGTTCGTCTACGCGATCGGCCTGGTCCTGCGCCGGCGGCGCTGGGCCCGGGCGCTGAAGGTGTCGGAGGTGCCGGCCCCCGGGGCGGACGGCGTGCCGGGGCCCGGCGAGCGACTGTGACCGGCACGACCACCGAGCCCAGCCCGCCCCCCAGCCCGCCGAACTCAGACGTCCGCCCGGGGCCGGCGATGCCGCCGCCACGGCGCCGGCGGCGCCTCAGCTGGCGGCTGCTGGGCGTGTTCGCCCTTCTGATCGCCGCCTTCGTCTTCCTGCTGGCCGAGGGGCTGGGCAGCTCGCTCGACTACTTCGACACCATCGACCAGGCCCTCGCCCACCGGGCGTCGCTCGGCACGCAGACGTTCCGACTCGAGGGCACGGTGGTCCCGGGCACCATCCGCGCCACCTCGTCGGGGTCGGACTTCAGCATCTGCCAGGGCCCGAACGTCGTGGACGTCACCAACACCGGCAGCCCGCCACAGCTCTTCCAGGCCCGGATCCCGGTCGTGGTCGTCGGCCACTTCACATCCGCCACGTCGACGCGCTTCGTGTCCAACACCATCATGGTCAAGCACTCGGCGAACTACAGCGCCCAGTACCCCGGCCGGGTGGCCAAGGCGACCGGAGCGGTCTGCTGATGGTCCTCCACTGATGGTCGACGCCCATCTCGGGACGATCGGGGTGTGGCTCGCCTTCCTGGCGAGCGTCGCCGGCGTCGTCGTGATCGTCACCGGATTCGTGACCCGCCGCAACGCCGACGGCCCCTCGCCCGCCGCGACGACGGCCGGACGGGTCGCCGGCGACGGTCGGCTGCTGGCCCCCGTCATGCTCGTCGGTGCCCTTCTCGCCGCCGGGGCGATGGAGCACGCGCTGGTCACCCACGACTTCACCCTGGTGTTCGTGGCCGAGAACAACAGCACGGTGACCCCGCTGCTGTACTCCATCACCGGCATGTGGTCGGCACTGGCGGGGTCCATCCTGCTGTGGGGGCTCATCCTCGCCGTGGTCTCGACCGTCTTCGTCTGGCGGTACCGCCGTCAGGTCGCCGACCCCGTGATCCGCTGGGCCTCCCTCGTCCTCTACGTGGTCTCCGCCTTCTTCTTCGGGCTGATGGTCGGGCCCGCCAACCCGTTCGTCACCGCTCCCGGAGCGACGCAGGGCCTCGGGCCGAACTCGCTCCTCCAGGACAACCCGCTGGTGGCCATCCACCCGCCGCTCCTCTATGTCGGGTTCGTGGTCTTCACCGTCCCGTTCGCGTTCGCGATCGGCATGCTGGCCACGGGTCGGGTGGGGGACCGCTGGCAGATCGAGTGCCGCCGCTGGACCCTGGTCGCGTTCACCTTCCTCTCCGTCGGCATCGTGCTGGGCGCCTGGTGGTCCTACCAGGTGCTGGGCTGGGGCGGGTTCTGGGGCTGGGACCCGGTCGAGAACGCCGCCCTGCTCCCCTGGCTCTGCGGGACCGCCTACCTGCACTCGGTCCTGGTGCAGGAGCGGCGCGGCCTCATGCGCGTGTGGAACCTCTCGCTGTCCATCGCCACCTTCGCGCTCACCATCCTCGGGACGTTCCTCACGCGTTCGGGGGTGATCACCTCCGTCCATGCGTTCTCGGAGTCCTCCCTCGGTCCCCTGCTCATCGGTTTCTTCTTCGCGGTGGTCATCGTGGGCTTCGGGTTGATCGCCTGGCGGGGGGACCGATTGCGCTCGCCGGGTGGGATCGACGCCCCGCTCGGCCGGGAGGGCGCGTTCCTGCTCAACAACGTGCTGTTCGTGGGCTTCGCCTTCGTCGTGCTGCTCGGGACCCTCTACCCGCTCCTCTACGAGGCGCTCACCCAGCAGCAGGTCACGGTCGGCGCTCCGTTCTTCAACACGATCGCGGTGCCGGTCGGCCTGACGCTGCTCTTCCTCATGGCCGTCGCACCGGTGCTCAGCTGGCGCAAGATGAGCGGGGCGGTGCTGTGGCAGCGCCTCGTCATTCCGGTGTGGATCGGGGTGGGCACCGTCGTGCTGTGCGTCGCCTTCGGCCTCCGCGGCAGCGCCACGCTGATCGGTTTCGGCCTGGGTGCGATGGCGGCGGCGACCGCGGCCCGCGCGTTGGTGCTCTCGGTGCGCGCCGCCCACACGCGCCACGTCGGCTGGTGGCGCGGCCTGGTGGGGCGCGCCAACGGTGGCATGATCGTCCACCTCGGCGTCGTGCTGCTCGCCGTCGGGGTCATCGCCGCCACGTCGTACCGTCATCAGTCCGAGCTGGCCCTGCACCGCGGGGCGGTGGTCGCCTACGACGGGCACAGCTTCCAGTACGAAGGCCTGCGCACTGTGACGTCGCCTTCACGCACCTCGCAGGAAGCCCTGGTCAAGGTGGACGGCGCCACGTTCACCCCGGCGACGACCAGCTTCGGCAGCGCGCTGTCGGTGGTCGGCACGCCGGCCATCGACTCGGGGCTCTTCGGCGACGTCTACCTCACCTTCGACGCCGTGGGCGGGCTCGGCGCCTCGTCGGGCAACCAGGCGATCAACAACCTGCCGCAGGGCTCGGTGGCGATCGGCGTCGTGATCGAACCGCTGGTGGCGTGGCTGTGGGCCGGTGGTCTGTTGATCGGGCTCGGGGGGCTGCTCGCGCTGGTGCCGGGGACCCGCCGCCGGGCGACCGACCCGACGTCCTCTCCCTCGGTTTTGGTGACGGGCGCGCCGCCCGACCAGCGCGTCGAGCGGGATGCGGCGCCCGAGCCGGTGGGTGCTCTGCTGGCCCGCCGCGTCGGCCCGGCATGACGGGTCGACGCGGCCGCCACCCGATCCGCTGGGTGGCGGGTGCCGTCCTGCTGGTCCTCGTCGTCCTCGGCGTCGTGCTCGCCACCAGGACGCCGCAGGAGGCCACCGCCGTCGCCAGTCCGCTGCTCGGCCACCAGGCGCCGGACTTCACGGGCACCGACCTGACCACGGGTTCGCCGGTCTCCCTGGCGTCGCTGCGCGGCCACTACGTCGTCGTCAATTTCTTCGCCAGCTGGTGCGGCCCGTGCAAGGTGGAGGCACCCGACCTCGCCCGCTTCCACTACCAGCAGACGCACACGACCGACGGCGCCGACATGGTCAGCGTGGTGTTCCACGACACGTCGTCCACGGCGCGTGAGTTCCTGCGGGTCAACGGCGACCTGTGGCCCGCCGTGAGCGACCCCGGCGGGACGATCGCGGAGCACTACGGCGTCACCGGGCCGCCGACCACGTTCGTGGTCGGCCCCTCCGGCCGGGTGACCGCCGTGCTCGAGGGCCCCGCGACGCAGAAGAACCTCGATTCGTTCTTGCAGGCGGCCCGGACGGAACAGGCCCGGACGTCCGGTGGCTGAGCGTTCGGCCCACCTGCCCCTGTGGGTACGGGTCGCCGTTCCCCTCGTCGTCCTCGCCGCGGCGCTCGTGATCGGCAGCGGTGCCTTCGACAGCGGCCCCCCCACGGTGGCGGAGCGGGCGGCGGCCATCGAGGCCAATGTGCGCTGCCCGTCCTGCACGGACGTCTCGGTGGCCGAGTCGAACGCGACGACGGCCATCGCCGTGCGCCACCAGATTCAGAGCATGGTGGCGGCCGGCCGTTCCACCGCCGACATCGACCAGGCGCTCGTCGCCGAGTACGGCGAGACCATCCTGTTGGTGCCGCCCGACGCCGGCGGGGTCCCGCTCATCTACGTCGTGCCCCTCGTACTGGGCGCCGCGGCGCTGGCCGGGGTCGGTGTCGTGTTCTGGCGCAGGAGCCGCGCCTTCGACGCGCTGAAGGCGAAGGAGCCCGTGGCGTGACGGTCGACGGATCGCCGGAGACCGGGCGGCGGGACCACCCCGAGCGTGACGATCGCTGGTACCTGGCGGACGAGCGCGAGTTCCTGCTGCGCTCCCTCGACGACGCGGACCGCGAGCGCGCTGCGGGCGACCTCTCCGACGAGGACCACGCGGTCCTGGTGGCGCGGGACTCGGCCCGCTTGGCCGAGGTGGAGGCGGAGCTCGCCGCCTTGGTCCCCGAGCCGGCGGCACCCGCACCGCCGCCGCCCGCGGGCGGGCCCGAGCGACGACCGCTGCCGCTGTGGCGCCGGATGGGGATCGTCGCGGCGTGCCTGCTCATCGCGGCGGGCGTGGTCATCCTCGTGGCGCACTACGTCCAGGCGCGCCAGCCCGGTCAGTCCTCGTCGGGGACCGTGAGCCTCTCGCAGGCCCAGCTGATCGAGCAGCAGCTGGAGCAGGCGTTGGTGCAGAACAACCAGGGCAACACGAAGGCAGCGCTCGAGCTCTACGACAAGGTGCTCACCGAGGACCCGTCGAACCCGGCCGCGCTGGCCTACGCCGGGTACCTGCAGTGGAACGTCGGATCGTCGGCCCACGTCGCCTCGCTCGTGAGGATCGGGCGGGCCGAGATCGAGACGGCGGTCAGGGACTCGCCCTCGTATTACCAGGGGCACCTCTTCTACGGCCTCGTCCTGGAGAACCAGGACCACGACGACGCGGCCGCGGTGACCCAGTTCGACGACTTCCTGGCCGACGACCCGCCGACGGCGGAGCCGGCGCAGGTCGCGGACCTCGTGGCCGGCGCCTATCGGGGCGCCGGGGTGCCGGTGCCGTCCGCGTTCTCCGGCGGGACCGGGGCAGGCACGTCAGCCCCGTAAGGCCCGGAGGTCGGCCACGACGCGCGCGAAGGCGTCGGCGAAGGCGGCGCAGTCGGCGTCGGTCGTCGTCCAGCCCACGCTGACCCGCAGCGAGTGGCCCGGGTCGACGCCCATGGCCTGAAGCACCGGCGAGGGCTCGATGCTCTCCGACGAGCACGCGGAGCCCGAGTGGACCGCCACACCCGACCGGTCCAGACCGATCAGCACCGGCTCGGCCTCCACGCCGTGCACACCCAGGCACACGAGGTGGGGGAGCCGGTCCCCCGGCGCGCCGGGCCCGACGACCGCGACCCCGTCGGTGGTCAGCGCCGCTGCGACGACGCCGGCGATCTGCTTCCGGGCCGTCGCCGCCTCGGTGCCGACGAGGTGCCGCCCGTCGGCGGCCAGCGCCGCTGCCGCGGCACCGAAGGCGAGGAGCGCCGGAATCGGCTCCAGTCCGCCCCGGCGCCCGCGCTCCTGCGCGCCGCCCACCAGGAGGGGTTCGAACCTGGCCCCCCGCCGGACGATCAGGGCGCCGGCTCCGGGCACCCCGCCCAGCTTGTGGGCGCTCACGCTGGCGAGGTCGGCGTCCAGGGTGCCCAGGTCCGTCGGCACGTGCCCACATGCGGCAGCGGCGTCGACGTGCACGGCGACGCCGGCCTCCCGGCAGAGCCCGACCACCTCGTGGACCGGCTGGAGGGTGCCGACCTCGTGGTTGGCCCACTGGCAGTGCACCAGGGCGGGTCGTGGCAGCGACGACGACCCGAGTCGCTCCCGGAGGGCGTCGACGTCGAGCCGACCCGCACCGTCCACGCCGATCTCCTCCGTCGGCGCGACGCGCGCCGAGGCGTCGCGGACGGCGGAGTGCTCCACGGCGGCACAGAGCACCGGCGCGCCCGGGGCGGCCCGGGCAGCGCCCCAGACGGCCGCGTTGATCGCCTCGGTCGCCCCCGACGTGAAAACCACCTGGCGGGGCGCGACATTGACCAGGCCGGAGACCTGCAGGCGCGCCACCTCGAGTGCGTCGCGCACGATGCGCCCCTCCTCGTGGAGCCGCCCGGGATCACCTGGCGGGAGGGTGGACCATCCCGCCAGCGCGGCAATCGCCTCGGGCCGGGCCGGTGTCGTGCTGGCGTGGTCGAGGTAGGCGCGCGCCACGGGGGCTCAGGCCGAGGCGGTGCAGGTGTCGTCGCCCCGCGCCCGCGAGGAGATGATCACCGGGAGCGCCCGCTCGGACGCCGTGCCGCACAGCCCGGCCAGCAGGCCCTTGACCATGCCACGGTCGACCGCGCACAGCACGGGGTTCGTGCTGCTGGCGTCGCCGAAGGGGCATTGCTCGGCAACGACTGCCGTGGTCTCGCCCCTGTCCTCGGCGTGCGCGGCGAAGCCGTGGGCGGTCAGGGTCTCCGCCACGACGTGCATGGCGGCCCGCACCGTCCGCTGCCCCTCGTTGGGGGTCATCCGCGAGGCGAGGGAGCGGCCGTACTCCTCACCGACGTGGGCTGCCATCTCCTCGGCCTCCTCGGGCCCCAGGCGCTGCATGGCCTCGCCGAGGAGGCGCATGAGCAGATCGTCCCGTCGCTGCATGAGGCCGAGCGTCAGCTCCTCCTCCACGCAGAAGAACCGCTTGGAGGGGCGGCCGGCACCGGCGGCGTTGCGACCCGTCTCGACCCGGAGGTAACCGCCGTCGACGAGGCGCTGCAGGTGGTGGCGCGCCACGTTGGGGTGGAGGGAGAAGGTGGCCGCGACCTCGCTCGCCGTCACGCCGGGCGCGGTGCGGACGTGGAGGAAGATGTCCCGCCGGGTCGGGTCGCCGAACGCAGCGGCCACGGCGGCGACGGCGGCGCTGAAGCGGCCGTCGTCCGTGCTGGCCGGCCGATCTGGCTCGACGGTGATCGAGGCGGTGCTCACGCTGGGTAGTCTACCGAGAGATCAGCCCTTCGAGCTGGGGTGACGCGGAGCGTGCGCTCTCAGCCCGTGCGCCGCCCGATCCCGATCCCGCCTGAGACGAGGGAGTGCATGGCAGCAGACCAATCACAGCTCGAGGCTGCGCTGAGCGCGGTCGAGGACCCCGAGCTCGGCCTCTCGCTCGGCGACCTCGGCGTGCTGCGGTCGGTGCGCCCGCGCCGGCGCCGGGTGCTCGTTGAGGTTGCCCTGCCCGTGGCGGCCTGGCCCGGCACCGACGAGCTGGCAGAGGCGATCCACCGGGCCGCGCTGGTCGTGCCGGGCGTCGAGGAGGTCGAGCTCGAGTTCGTGGTGATGACCGACGAGGAGCGCACTGCGCTGCGGCACCGGCTCCGCGCCGGCATGCTCGGGAGCGACGTCGCCGAGGGCGGTGACGGTCACGGCCACGACCACGCGGGACACGGGCACGCACCGGCTGCGCCCATGCCGGCCTTTCTGGGTCCGGACGCCTCCACGCGTGTCATCGGGATCTCCTCCGGGAAGGGCGGCGTGGGGAAGTCGACGGTGACGGTCAACCTCGCCATCGCCCTGGCCCAGGCCGGTCACAGCGTCGGGCTCCTCGACGCCGACGTCTACGGCTTCTCCGTCCCCAAGATGCTCGGGACGGACCACGACCCGGTCATCATCGGCGACATCGTCATCCCGACGTCCGCCCACGGTGTCAAGTGCCTGTCGATGGGCTACTTCGTGCCGGACGACCAGCCCGTGATCTGGCGCGGGCCGATGCTGCACAAGGCGATCCAGCAGTTCCTGACCGACGCCTACTGGGGTGAGCCCGACTTCGTGCTGATCGACATGCCTCCGGGTACCGGGGACGTCGCGCTCACGCTGGCCGAGGTGATGCCGCGTGCGGAGATCGTGGTCGTGACGACACCCCAGGCGGCCGCGCAGCGCGTCGCGCAGCGCTCCGCCTTCGCGGCGCGGCGGCTGAAGCTCTCGGTGCGCGGCGTGGTCGAGAACATGAGCTGGTTCACGGGTGACGAGGGCACCCGCTACGAGCTCTTCGGCTCGGGCGGCGGCGAGACCCTCGCCGCCGATCTCGGCGTGCCGCTGCTCGGCCAGGTTCCGCTGGTCAACGCCGTGCGGCTGGGCGGAGACGAGGGGCATCCGGTGGTGGCGGTCGATCCGGACAGCGAAGCGGCCCGCTCGCTCAGGGCCATCGCCGAGAAGCTGGCCGCCCTCGGCCCGGCCCGCGTCTACCGGCGGGAGCTCAACTTGCGTTGAGCCGTGCGGCGCGGGTGGGGCTCAGGCCCCACTTCAGGTTGGCCACATCACGCGCGTTCGTGCGGTGCAGCACGGTCTGATCGCGACCCGAGCGCTTGGCGTCGTACATGGCGTTGTCGGCATCGCGCAGCAGCATGGCGGGTGCGGCGGACGAGTCGTCGGTGACCACGATGCCGATGCTGGCGGTGACGACCAGGTGCGCCTCGCCGATCGTGACCGGCGCGCTCAACCCCTTGCGGATCCGCTCGGCCATGTCGAGTGCATCCGCCTCGTTGTCCACCTCCGCGAAGGCCACGAACTCGTCGCCGCCGAAGCGGGCGACCACGTCGACCCCGCGCGTCATCCTGGTCAGGCGGTCGGCCATCTCGTTGAGGATGACGTCACCGGCCGAGTGGTCGGCCCGGTCGTTGACGAGCTTGAAGCGATCGAGGTCGATGAACATCACGGCCAGCCCGGCCCGCCGCCGCCCGACATGGCTGAGCGACTCCTCCAGCCGTTCCATGAACAGGCTGCGGTTGGCCAGGCCGGTCAGTCCGTCGTGCGAGGCCTGGTAGGCCATCTGCTCGGCCATTTCGCAGCGCTCGATGGCCAGGCCGACCATGTCCGCCAGCTGCTCCAGCTTGTGGAGCTCGTCGCTGCCGAAGTAGGGCATGTAGGAGCTGATCTTGACCGCCAGCGTGTGCGTGGTCCCGCTGTGGGTCCGCACCGTGATCCGGCGCTGCGGCCAATGGTCGGGGTCCGGGTCCCCGCGCCAAGGGTCGGGCCCTTCGCTGTCGCTCCACACGGGGTAGCGCGCCACCAGGGTGCCGTCGCCGGCCAGGAGGGCGGCCTCCGATGCGCCGACGAGGGCGCAGACGTGGGGCAGGAGGTGCTCGGCCACATCGCGTGAGTCACCGGCGGAGACCAGCTCGCTGACGGCACGGCGGAACGCCAGGTCCGCCTTCCGGCTCAGGAAGACCCGCACGAAGGACGGGAGCACCAGGGCGACCAGGAACAGGACGCCCATGGCGACGGTGAGCGCTTCGGTCGCCAGCGTCACCGTCGGCCCCTGCAGCCCGAGGGCGGCCACGACCACCTGCACCTGGAGCCCGGCGACCGCGACGGCGAGCAGGCGCATGCGAGAGGAGGCAATGGGCGGCTCGCCCCTCCCCGCCACGGACAGGCAGATGACCACATAGGCGAACAGGAACCCGAAGGCCACGGCGAACGCCACGCGGTAGGCGATGAAATCCGGAGGCGGCGGCGCCCCGGGGGCGGGCAGGAAGTCGAGCGCGAAGGTGAAGGCGACGATGGCGATCGTGACGCCCGCAGCGAGGGAGCGGACCACCCGGCTCGGCCGGCGGAACGTCGCGGCGAACCGGAACAGGCAGTACGGCATCAGCAGGAGCAGCGCCACCAGCGCCTTGGCCGCCACGTTCTGGTGGGTGACCAACGTGGGATCGATCTTGATCGTCAGGGCGAGCCCGCCGAGGATGGCAAAGGACAGGGCGACCCATCCGGCACCGGGGATCCGGTGGCGGATCCACTGCAACGCGGTGAGCGCGGCCAGGAGGACGAACTCCACCAGCGAGACGTCGGACAGGACCTGTGTCCAGTGTGTCACCGTGCCGTGTCCTCCTCCGCCTTGCCGCCCGGATCATCGAAGTGGACGGCGGTCCCCTCTCCAGGTGCGCGAGACCCGGAACGTCTCACAGACCCTATCTCCCGCCCGTCCGCCCGTGGGGCATTTCTCACCCTCTTCACCTTGGTGTCACCTTTGTTCGCGTGACGCCCGTCGTGCTCACGGACGGGGCCGCCACCCTCGACACGACGCGGTATCGTCACACGGCGTCGTGTCCGCGGAGGCCCTTCACGGGTCGTCGGGGACGCGGACCAGCCCGCAGCGGGCCGCCACCACGACGGCGTCGAGCCTGGAGTGCGCGCCCAACTTCGCCATCAGGTTGCGGATGTGGTTGCGGGTGGTGTGGAGGCTCAGGCCGAGCTCCTCCGCGATGTCCCTCGTCGAGTGGCCCGACGCCATGAGGGTGAGCACCTCGTGCTCGCGCGCGCTGACGTCGGTGCCGGACTTCGGCGTGGGCCCGACGACCTCGTGGGGGAACCAGGTGCTCCCGTCGGCGGCCGCCCGGATGGCCGCCACCAACTCGTCGAGGTGGCCCCTCTTGGCGACGAAGCCGCAGCATCCCGCGTCGAGCGCCTCCCGGGCGACGTGCCGGTCGGGGTGGGCGGTCAGCATGACCACGCTGACGTCCGGCAGCATGGCACGCAGCCGCCGCGTCGCCGCCAGGCCGTCGGCATCGCCCTCGTTGTCGCTCAGGCGGAGGTCCATGACGACGACGTCGGGCAGGAGCCCGCGGGTGAGACGGAGGCATTCGGCCACGCTGCCCGCGGTCCCGACGACCTCGAGGCCCGGCTCCGCGCCGACAGCGGCGGCCAGGCACCCCGCCACCATCTCGTGATCGTCGACGAGGAGCACGCGGATTGCTGTCACGCCCGCCGCACCCACCGCCCCGGTGCTCACATCGATCGACATCGGCCTCTCCAGACGTGCGATCGCCACGTTACTGCGGCCGCTGCCCGCGGCAACCCGCCGATCGAGACGCTCCCCCGGCGGTGTCGATACTGTGAGGCACGGCTCGTGGGAGGTGGCATGGCGCAGGACTGGGCACGGCCCGTGGTGCACTGGGAGATCGAGGCCAGGGACCCCGAGCGCCAGCGTGCCTTCTACGCCGACCTGTTCAACTGGCAGATCGGTGACGGGTTCATCATGGAGATCCCGGCCGGCATCGGTGGCCCCGAGCCCGGCCCGGCAGGCCACATCCGCGGCGGCGAACGGTCGGGCGTGACGCTCTACGTGCAGGTGGCCGACCTGCGGGTCTCGCTGGAGCGCTCGGTCGTCCTCGGCGCCACCGTCGTGGCGGAGCCATTCGACGTGCCCGGCGGGCCTACGCTGGCCGGCATCACCGATCCCGAGGGCAACCCGCTCATGCTCGTGCAGGCCTGACGCGATGTCGATCGTCGAGATCACGACCTTCAGGCTGGCCGAGGGCGTCACGGACGATTCGTTCCTCGCCCTCGACCGCAGGATCCAGACCGAGCTGGTGCCCAACCAGCCGGGCTTCCTGCGGCGTACGACGGCGCGCCACGGGGACGAGTGGCTGGTGGTCACGCTGTGGGCCTCCGACGCCGACGCCGGCGCTTTCCAGAGGGCCGCGGACGGTCATCCCCTGCAGGCCGAGCTCGAGCACGCGGCGGAGGCGGGCACCCTGCACCTCACCCGCTACACCACTTTGGACTGAGGTGGACCTCGCCGAGCTCAAGGTGACGCGTTACGAGGTGCGTGACCGCATCGCCACCGTGACGCTCGACCGGCCCGACCGCCTCAACGCGTGGACCGGGCGCATGCATGCCGAGTACCGGGCGTTGCTGGACCGGGCCGGCGCCGACCCGGCGGTGCGCGTCATCGTCGTCACCGGAGCGGGCCGGGCCTTCTGCGCCGGCGCGGACAGCCGCGCACTCGAGGGCCACGTCGAACGGGGTGCCTACGACGCCGGGCTGGGCGACGACGTGGCCATGCCGGGCTACGGCGTCCGCCCCGAGTTCGACGCGGACTTCGCATACCACTTCGGCGTCCCGAAGCCGATCATCGCCGCCGTCAACGGCCCGGCCGCGGGCGTGGGCCTCGTCCTCGCCTGCTACTGCGACCTTCGGTTCGCGGCGTCGGGCGCCAAGCTCACCACGTCCCACGGGCGGCTCGGGCTGCCGGCCGAGTACGGGCTGTCGTGGCTCCTGCCCCGCCTGATCGGTGTGACCCGGGCCGCCGACCTCCTGCTGTCGAGCCGCGTCGTGCCGGCCGAGGAGGCCGAGCAGCTGGGACTGGTCAACCGGGTGCTCCCGCCCGCGGATCTCCTGCCACAGGTGTACGCCTATGCCGGGCGGCTCGCCACGGAGATCGCGCCGTCCTCGCTGGCCGTGACGAAGCTACAGCTCTACCGGGACCTCCACGGGGACGTTGCGACGTCGGTCGACGACGCCTCCTCGCGCATGGCCGAGATGATGCGCGGCGCCGACTTTGCCGAGGGGGTGGCCGCCCTGACCGGGAAGCGCCCGCCGACCTTTGCGGACCGGCCCTTGTGACGGACCGCCCGCCTCAACCGTCGACGCCGGCCGGGAGCTTGGACGGATCCCAACCGAGGAGGGCCACCGCCTGGCGGAACGCGAAGCGGTCGGTCATGCCCGCCACGTAGGTGACGGCGGCCCGCACCGCGTCGGGGCTCCCGGCGAGGACGTCGGAGGACTCGGGCGGTGGCGTGGCGCGGTCGGTGATCAGGTGCGGCCGGTCCGAGAAGTGCTCGACGAGGGCCCGGAGCACGCTGACCACGGCGTCGCCTTGGCGCAGCGACGCGTCGCGGAGGTAGATGCGCTCGTAGTTGCAGGCCCGGAATGCGGCCAGCGCCTCCGCCCCCTCTTCTTCCATGCCCACCTGTCCCGTGCGCAGGGTGGCCGAGACGACGCCGGCGATGAAGGCGCCCAGCTGGGCGCTGCGCCGCTCGCCGCACAGCGTGCGGACGGCTGCGGGCAGCTGATGGGGGGCGACGATGCCGGACAGGACGGCGTCCTCCCAGTCGTGGCAGACGTAGGCGATCCGGTCGGCCCAGCTCACGACCTCGCCCTCGGGGGTGGACGGGGCAGGCCGGGACCAGCTGTGGTTGGCGATGCCGTCGACCGTCTCGGCGCACAGGTTGAGCGGGGCCAGGGACACGAGCGCCCCCCAGGGCGCGTGGTCGAAGCCACCGGGCACGTAGGGGTCGAGCGCGTCCTCGCTGGCATGGCCGCCGGGCCCGTGTCCGCAGTCGTGGCCGAGGGCGATGGCCTCGGTGAGGTCCACGTTGAGGCGGCATGCACGCGCGATCGCCGTGGCGACCTGTGCCACCTCGAGCGCATGGGTCAGGCGGGTCCGCTGGTGGTCCTGGGGGAACACGAAGACCTGCGTCTTGCCGGCCAGGCGGCGGAAGGAGCTGGCGTGGAGGATGCGGTCGCGGTCACGCTCGAAACAGGTGCGCCAGGCGTCGGGCTCCTCGGGCTCGCGCCGGTTGCCGGCGCCCGACGAGCGGGTGGCGCCGGGCGCCAGCAGCGACTCCTCGAGCTCCTGGCGCTCCTCTCGCCCGCTGGGCACGGCGGGGAGGGCGCGTCCGGTGGGGGGGGATCCCGGCGGCGGCCCGACACGGGCGTGCGAGTCGGCGTGGGCCAGGCGGACGGGCCCCGAATAGCCCGACATCGTCGCCGCCCAGCGGGCGCTGCGCTCCGTCGTGTCGGGCCTCGGCGTGCCGCTCATGCACTGCAGTCTGCCCGGCCGCTGTAACGTCCAGGTGGCCCCCGGAACCGCCCGGGAGCCCCGAGAGGAGTGAGACCAGGTGGACGTGCGCATCGGCATCACCCACACACCCAAGGAGCTCGAGGTGGAGATGCCCGACGACGCCGATCGCGACAAGGTGGTCGCCGACATCGAGAAGCTGCTCAAGACCGGCGACGGGGTCCTCTGGCTCACCGACAGGAAGGGCCGCCGGGTCGGCGTCCCGGTCGTCAAGGTCGCCTACGTCGAGGTCGGGGCGCCGTCCTCGGACCGCCGCGTCGGGTTCGGCGCCCCCTGAGGACGTCCACGTCCGTACGGCAGGCACGGGGGCGGTGAGCGCGGCCCCGGACCTGCTCGACCTGCGACTGCTCTTCGTCACCGGCAAGGGCGGCGTTGGCAAGACCACGGTCGCCGCGGGCCTCTCGCAGCTGGCCGCGGAGCACGGCAAGCGTGTCCTCGTCTGCGAGGTCGACGCCAAGGGTGACGTGACCTCGCTGTTCGAGGCACCGCCCACCGACTTCTCGCCGCGGGAGATCGCTCCCGGGGTCTGGTCGATGTCGATGGACACGGAGGCGTCGCTGCGCGAGTACCTCAAATTGCAGTTGCGCATCCCGGTGGTGGGCCGCATCGGTCCGCTGGCCAAGGCCTTCGACTTCGTGGCGACCGCGGCGCCGGGCGTCCGTGAGATCCTCACCGTGGGCAAGCTGTGCTGGGAGGTGCGCGAGTCCCACTACGACATCGTGATCGTCGACGCCCCGGCCAGTGGCCACATCATCGGGCAGCTGGCCGCGCCGCAGGCCATCAACGACCTCGTCAAGGTCGGGCTGATCCGCAGCCAGACGGACTGGATGCTCGACATCCTCTCGGACGCGCGCCAGACGGGGCTCGTCGCGGTGTGCACGCCCGAGGAGATGCCGGTGAACGAGACGCTCGAGCTGGTCACCAGGGTGCGCGAGGAGACGACGGTGCGCATGTCGGCCGTCGTCATCAACCGCGTCCTGCCCGAGCTCTTCGGCCAGCGCGAGGAGGAGATCTTCGAGCAGCTGCGGGCGCCCGACGTCGAGCGTGTGCTGTCGGAGCGGGCGGGGGGGACCGTGACCCCGGTGCTCGAGGCCGCCCGGCTCGCCGTGACCATGCGGCGGACCCGCTCGGCCCACATGCAGCGCCTCCAGGCCGGTCTGCCCGAAGGGCTCCCCGTGCTGCTCCTGCCGTACCTGTTCGCGCGCAGCTTCGGGGCGCGCACGACGCGCCAGGTGGCCCGTGCCCTCGGCGAGGAGCTGGGGCTGTGACGACGGCCGCGACCGGCGCAGCCAAGACGGTGGCGCAGCTGCTCGCCGCCAAGGACATCGTCATCGCCTGTGGGCCGGGCGGGGTGGGCAAGACCACGACCGCGGCCGCGCTCGCCGCGACCGCGGTGGTCGAGCAGGGCGGCCGCGTGCTGGTGCTCACGGTCGACCCGGCCCGCCGGCTGGCCGACGCGCTGGGGTTGAAGGGGATCGGGAACGACGAGGTCCGCATCACCGACGATGTGTTCGAGCGGGCGGCGGCCCACCCGAGGGGCGAGCTCTGGGCGGCGATGCTCGACACCAAGCAGAGCTGGGACGACCTGATCCGCACCCATGCCCCCGACGCCGAGACGCGCGAGCAGATCCTCGCCAACCCGCTGTACCAGAACATCTCGGGACGCTTCGTGCAGTCGCACGACTACATCGCCATGGAGCGTCTCTACGAGATCCACTCCGAGGGCACCTACGACCTCATCGTGGTTGACACGCCTCCGACGCGCAACGCGCTCGACTTCCTCGATGCGCCGCAGCGCATGGCCGACTTCTTCTCGTCCCGGTTGCTGCGGTGGCTCATCGTGCCCTACCGCTCGCGTCTGGTGAACTTCGCGTCGAAGCCCTTCTACCAGATCGCCGACCGCATTCTCGGCACGCAGTTCCTGGCCGACATCTCCGAGTTCTTCATCCTCTTCCAGTCGATGTACGCCGGCTTCGTCGAGCGGGCCGAGGCGGTGACACGGCTCCTCTCGGACCGGCGCACCACCTTCATGGTCGTCTCGACGCTCGAGGCCACGCCGGTGCGGGAGGCCGAGTTCTTCTCGGCGGAGCTGACGGCGCGCCAGCTGCATCTCGGCGCGGTCGTGCTCAACAAGGTGCTGCCCGGGTACCTGCGCGACGCCCAGGCGGACAAGCTGGCCCAGTCCATGACCGGCCGGACCACCGAGCTGGCGGACGGGCTCACCGACGACCCGGTCGTGGCGGCGCGCGTCGTGGGGGAGGTGGCGGAGAGCTTCCTCAACTTCGGAGTGGTGGCCCGCCGCGAGGCCGAGCAGCAGGCGGAGCTCAAGGGCACTCCCGACGTGCTGGTGACCGTGCCGTTCTTCGACGCCGACATCTACGACATGGGCGGGCTGCTCCAGCTCGGCGCGCAGGTCTGGGACTGAGCAGCCGGGTGGCGGGCCGGCCGGGCGCCGGCCCCGGGCGCGGCGCCTACCATGCGTGGCATGGCCCAGCTCATCAATCCAGAGGTGCTCGAGTACGCCGACGCGCACACGACGGCGCCTCCGGGCCACCTCGAGTCGGTGGATGCCTCCACCAGGGAGGGGTTCGCCGCCTGGGGGATGATGGTGGGCCGCCAGGAGGGTCGCTTCCTGGAGCTCCTGGTGTTCGCCACCCAGGCGAGCAGCGTCCTCGAGATCGGCACCTTCACCGGCTACTCGGCCATCGCCATGGCGGCCGGCCTCGGCAGAGACGGCGCCATCATCTCGCTCGAGGTCGACCCGCACCACGCCCAGGTGGCGCGAGGGAACATCGCTGCCGCAGGGCTCGAGAGCCACATCAGCGTGATCGAGGGCCCCGCACTGCGCTCCCTCGAGGAGCTGCAGGGTCCGTTCGACCTCGTCTTCATTGACGCCGACAAGGTCTCCTACGGCGCCTACTACGAGGCGGTGCTGCCCAAGCTGGCGCCGCACGGGCTCATGGTGGTCGACAACACACTGCAGGGTGGCGGCGTCCTGGCGTCGGAGCACGACCCGCACGAGGGGGCCCGGGCACTGCGCGCCTTCAACGACAAGGTCGTGAGCGACCCTCGCGTCGTGTGCGTCCTCACCACCATCCGCGACGGCGTGACGCTGATCCGCCGGGCCGGCTGAGGGCCCGGTCGGGTGCGGGCGCGGTGCGGAGCAGGACGGTGACGGGCTGACATGCTCGACTACCACCTCCATCTGTGGCCGCACCACGAGCACGGCACCCCGCTGCGCGTCGAGCAGCTGGCCGACTACTGCGAGCGGGCGCAGGCCGCCGGGGTGACCGAGCTCGCCCTGACCGAGCACCTGTTCCGCTTCCGCCAGGCCGACGCGCTCCTGGGCGGCTTCTGGGACGACGGGCGGGTGCCGCCGGCGCTGGCGGAGTCCATGGCCGGCTACTGGAAGTTCCACGCCACGGCAGACCTCGACGCGTATGTGGCGTGCGCGCAGGAGGCCAAGGACGCCGGCCTGCCCGTCGTCATCGGCCTGGAGGTCGACTACTACGAGGGCCGCATGGACGACGTCGCCCGGCTGCTCGGCGGGTACCCCTTCGACGTCCTGCTGGGCTCGGTGCACTGGGTCGGCGGCTGGCGCTTCGACGACCTCGACGATCCGGTCTCGATGGAGCAGTGGTCCGCGCGCGAGGTCGACTCCTGCTGGGACGCCTACACCGCCGCCATGGAGGAGCTGGCGGCCTCGGGTGCGTGCGACGTGCTGGCCCACCCCGACCTGATCAAGGTCGCCGGCTACGTACCGGACGCGCCGGCCGAGTGGTGGGACCGCATCGCCGAGGCGGCGGCGACCTCGGGCATGGCGGCGGAGCTCTCGTCGTCCGGCTGGCGAAAGCCGGTGGGGGAGCAGTACCCCGCCCAGGGGTTGCTCGAGCGTTTCGTGGCGCGCCGCGTCCCGCTCACCACGGCGTCGGACGCGCACCATCTCGACCATGTCGCGCACCGGGCCGACGACCTCCGCGCGCTGCTGGCCTCGGTCGGGGTCGGCGAGCTGCAGGGGTACCGGGCCCGGGCCCCGCACGCGGTGCCGGTGGCGCGCACAGGGGCGGGATCGGGCCACCCCGCCGTCGAACGGTCGGGGGGGTAGGTGCCGACCCCGGCCGAGCTGGCGCAGAGCCACACCGACCTCAAGCCCGAGGAGCTCGAGCATCTGCAGCGCCTGCTCGGGAGCTGGAGCGTGCTGGCCGACCTCTCCTTCTCCGACCTCCTGCTCCTGGTGCCGGTGCAGACCGAGGGCGAGGCCCAGGCCCGTGAGGCGGGGGAGGACCCCGAGCTCGTCGTGCTCGGGCAGATGCGGCCGAACAACCGCCCCACGCTGGTGGACCAGGATCTCGTCGGCCAGACCGTCAACGAGTCGCAGTGGACGCTGGTCGCCCACTGCCTGCACTCCGGCGAGATCGTGCGCGGCAGCATCCACCACCCGATCCTGGGTGAGCAGGTCCCGGTGGAGAACATCCCCGTCCGCTTCGAGGGCCGGATCATCGCGGCGCTGCTGCGCGTCTCCCT
>Ga0181538_10000711_pt1 | contig 39534 bp, 35 predicted proteins | sample PEATcosm2014_Bin_40_FD_119773 | JGI IMG/M metagenome (GOLD analysis project Ga0181538, IMG submission 119773) | Peatland microbial communities from MTU Mesocosm Facility, Houghton, MI, USA - PEATcosm2014_Bin23_30_metaG | ecosystem: Environmental > Terrestrial > Soil > Wetlands > Peat | place... | reverse complement strand
CGGCCAATCATCGAAGGGCCGCGGGAAATGCGGACGACCGCCGCGTCTTACCCACGGTCCAATCGGGCGCTGTTTCTTGTGCTCCGTGAGCCGCTGATGACCCTTACTTCAGGGGCGTCCTAGTTCAGCTGACGCACGACGGTGACGACCTTGCCGAAGATCGTCACCTCGTCGGCCCCGTCGAACACCATGGGCTCGTAGGCCGGGTTGGCCGGCATGAGGACGACCTGCCCGTCCTTGCGGCTGAACGTCTTGACGGTGGCCTCGCCGTCGGCCATGCCGGCGACGACGACGTCGCCGTTGTCGGCATCTTGCTGCTGGCGCACCACGACGTAGTCCCCGTCGTAGATCCCGGCCTCGATCATGGAGTCCCCGCGCACCCGCAGCATGAAGGAGGGACCGTTCCCGGTGAACTGGGCGGGCATCGGGAGGAGCTCCTCGACGTTCTCCTCCGCCATGACGCCGGTGCCGGCGGCGACGTCGCCGACGAGCGGCACGTTGTGCACGGCGGAGACGCCGAGGCGCGACGTCGTGTCGGGGTCGAAGTGGACCTGGATGGCCCGCGGCTTGCTCGGGTCCCGCGACAGGTAGCCCTCACGCTGCAGGACGGCAAGGTGGTTGTGCACGGTCGCCGAGGAGGCCAGGCCGACCGCTTCGCCGATCTCGCGCACCGAGGGTGGGTAGCCCCGCTCGCGCTGGCGGTCGGCGATGAAATTGAGGATCTGCAGCCTCTTGCCGCTCAGGACCTCGGCCATCGGCGTCTCCTTGCTCTCATGTCGTGACGTCCACCGGCGCTTCCGCCGGGCCCCTCCCGGGGGCGAACATCCGTTCGTGAGGAACCAAGATAGCCAAGGCGACCGGGCAAAGCAAACATCTGTTCGTGAGCCGGTTCCGGTGGCGCGGCCAAGGGGCTAATCCTGAGCAAACTCCTCAAGTTTATCGAGTTAAGCCCGGAGGGGGCGTGTCACACCCACTCCGTACGGTGACGTCGTGCGAACAGCTGTTCGGATTCATGGTTGACAGCGAACAGGTGTTCGTGGTGCAATGGACGGGAAAGCGAACAGGTGTTCGAACAGGGAGACGCCATGACGGTCGCATTTGAGCTCGATTTCGAGGCGTACCGCCCCCGGCTGTACGCCCTGCCCGGCCAGCCGGCGCGCAGCGCACCGTCCTCCCGGGTGCACCGCCGCCGGTTGGTCCTGACCGCCGCCGTCGTGGCCGTGCTCGTGCTTCTCGCGCTGCCGATCCGGGCCCTCGGGGGGAGCACCCTGGCCCAGGCGGCCCCGGCGCAGGGGCAGGAGTACGTGGTCAAGGCGGGCGACACGCTGGCGTCCATCGCCACCCGGGCCGACCCGTCGCATCCCGCCTCCCTCGCCGGGCAGCTGGCCCGTGAGGTGGGTTCGACCGTGGTGGTGCCGGGGGAGCACGTCTTCATTCCCTGACTATCGTCGGCGGTGTGCGTTGTCCCTGGTGCGGTGTCGATGACGACCGCGTCGTGGATTCGCGTCAGGCCGAGGACGGCGGCGCCATTCGCCGACGCCGGGAGTGCCTGGGGTGTGGCCGCCGGTTCACGACCTTCGAGCGGGTGGAGGAGGTTCCACTGTGGGTGGTGAAGCGGAGCGGCTTGCGTGAGCCGTTCGATCGGGCCAAGGTGGTAGAGGGTGTGCGGTCGGCCTGCAAGAACCGGCCGGTGACCGACGTGCAGATGGAGGAGCTGGCCCAGGGTGTGGAGGACGCCCTGCGGGCGGAGACGAGCGAACCGACCAGTCAGCAGGTGGGCGTGGCGGTCCTCGAGCGGCTGCAGAGCCTCGACGACGTGGCCTACCTCCGGTTTGCCAGCGTCTACAAGGGGTTCGAGGAGGCGGGTGACTTCCAGCGGGAGGCGGGCCTGCTGACCAAGACGACGGAGCCCAAGCGGAAGTGATGGACGAGACGCCCGGTCTCGTGCTGGCCGTCTACGCCCACCCCGACGACGCCGACGTCGGCTGCGGCGGGACCCTGGCCCGCTGGGCCAAGGCCGGCAGCAGTGTGCACCTGGTCGTGTGCACCGACGGCGGCAAGGGCACGACCGACCCGGAGGTGGTGCCGGCGCGCCTCGCCGCCGAGCGTGCCGGCGAGCTCGAGGAGTCGTCCGCACTGATCGGGCTCTCCTCCGTGGACAACCTCGGGTTCCCCGACGGCGAGCTGGCGGACTCCGAAGACTTCCGGCGCACGCTCGTGCAGCGGGTGCGGGCGCTCCGCCCGGAGGTGGTGTGCGGGCACGATCCCACCGCGATCTACTTCGGACGGGACTACTTCAACCATCGGGATCACCGCGTCGCCGGCGCAGCGCTCCTCGACGCCGTCGCACCGGCGTCGGCTCTCCCGCACTACTTCCCCGATGCCGGCCCCGCACACCGGGTGTCCGAGGTGCTCCTCTCGGGCACGCTCGAGCCCGACGAGTGGGTCGATGTGACCGACACCATTGAGATCAAGGCGGCGGCGGTCGAGTGCCACCGGACGCAATTCGCCGGCCAGAGCGGCTGGGCCGGGGAGGCGGTGCGGCGTCGCGCCGCGGAGGAGGGCCGGAGGGTCGGCGTCGGCTATGCCGAAGGCTTCCGCCGGTTGACCCTCGGTGCGTGAGCGCCCGCCCGTCCCGACCATCCTCCACGTCGACATGGACGCGTTCTTCGCGTCGGTCGAGGTGCTCGACGACCCCTCCCTCGCCGGCAAGCCCGTGATCGTGGGCGGGGCCGGTGCGCGGGGCGTCGTCGCCTCGTGCACCTACGAGGCGCGGGCCTACGGCGTGCACTCGGCCATGCCGTCCATGCGCGCCCGTCAGCTCTGCCCCGAGGCGATCTTCCTCGCCGGGCGCCACAGCCGCTACGCGGAGGTGAGCGGGCAGCTGCACAAGATCCTGCACGACGTGACCCCGGCGGTGGAGCCCATCGGCCTCGACGAGGCCTTCATGGACGTCGTCGGCGCGTTGCGCCTCCTCGGGCTGCCCGACCGGATCGCCCACGGGTTGCGCGGGCGCGTGCGCGACGAGCTCGGTCTCGGCTGCGCCGTCGGGATCGGTCGCTCCAAGATGATCGCCAAGCTGGCCTCGCGGGCCGCGAAGCCGCGGGCCAGCCGCAGCGGCCTCGAGCCGGGGCCCGGCGTGTACCTCGTCGAGCCGGATGCAGAGCTGGACTTTCTGCACGGCCACGACGTCGAGGCGCTGTGGGGGGTGGGGCCCGCCACGGCGCGGCGCCTCCACGATCTCGGCGTCCGCACCGTCGGCGACCTGGCCGCACTCCCGGTCGACACGCTGGTGCGCCGCCTCGGGAAGGCCAGCGGCGCCCACCTGGCCGCCCTGTCCCGCGGCGAGGATCCGGACCCGGTCAACCCGAACCGGCCGAGCAAGTCGATCGGCCACGAGGAGACCTTCAGCGAGGACCTGGTCGACCGGCACGAGCTCGAGCGCCACGTGCTGCGCATGGCCGAGTCGGTGGCCACCATGCTCCGGGGCGCGTCCACCTCGGCCCGCACCGTCACGGTCAAGGTCAAGTTCAAGGACCTCTCCCTGCAGACCCGCTCGCACACCCTCGGGCGTCCCATCGCCACGGGCGGCGCCATCGGGCAGGTGGCCGCCGCGCTGCTGGCGGGCATCGACCCCGGCGAGGGCATCCGCCTGCTCGGGGTCAGCGCGTCGGGGCTGAGCGTGGGCGAGGCGGACCAGCTCTCCTTCGACCTGGGGGACGGCCTGGATGAGGACAATGAGAGCGCCACGGCACGCGAGCAGTCCTGGCAGGAGGTGACGGCCACCATCGACGCCATCCGGGGCCGCTTCGGCCGCGGCGCCGTCGGATCGGCCGCCATGGTCACCGAGGAGGGGGTGCAGGTGCCGGCCCGGCGCGACGCGCCGTGGGGGCCGGACCGGTAGGGGGCCACCAACGGATCCAGTACCCGTGCGGGTGGGTGTCGGCCAGGCGGACCGGGGCGTTGCCGGGCGGCCCGACGTGGACGAGCACCGTCGCCAGGTCGGGCCCGTCGCGCGGCACCGGTGAGGGGGGAGTGGGGAGACCGGGGGTCTCGAAGGGCGACTCGCAGTAGAGGTGGTGCACAGGCCGCGTCCGCCCGAGCTCCCGGACCTCGTCGACCAGGGTGCGTTGCTGCGCCTCGTCGAGATAGGCCGCCACCCAGGAGTGAAACACCACGAGCGGGCCGTCCCCCGGGATGGTGCCGGCGATCCGAGGCAGGTCGGTCACCATGTCCCCCCGCTCGAGGCGCGGTGGGTCCGGCGTCACGCGCACGTTGGCCAGCGCGGCGCGAAGCCGCCCGAAGCGCGGCAGGTTGTCGGGCCATTGGCAGGCCAGCAGCCACCGGGCTGCGTCGTCCGAGAAGGGGTCGACCGGCGAGAGGTCGAGGCCCACCCGGGCAGCGACGGAGGGCAGGCGGAGCTCAGGCAGGCGCCCGACGTCGTCGCGGGCGGAGCATTCGAGGGCGACGGCCGATCCCGCGGCCCCGGCGCGGCGTGTGCCGTCGCCGACAGCGGCCCGGTAGGTGTAGGAATAGTCGTCGAAGAGCAGGTTCAACCCGGCGGAGGTGCCGAGGTCGAGTACCGAGAGCGGCTCCTCCCAGTCGTACAGGGACGCGATGTGGCAGAGCCCCGGCATGAGGGCGGTGCAGCGCCCCACCTCGTTGGTCTGTGTCGTACGGGTGGCGATGAGCTCCGTCAGCTCCGGGCGGTAGGCGCGGCAGAAGTCGGCGAACGCGGCGGTCACGTCACCCGAACGGTCGAAGGGGATGCCGCGCACCTCGGCCACGGTGTCGTAGTGCGAGGCCAGCGCGTGTTGCGCGCCCGAGAGGAGCAGGAAATGCACCGCGGCGAGCAGGAGGAGCGGGCGGCGCTGGGGCAGCGGGGCCCCGTCGAGGAGCGCCAGGATCTCGTCGTTGTCGGCCACGGCCCGGCAGATGGCGGGGTAGGTCGTGCCGCCGTCGCGTTCGACCACGGCGGCGAAGCCCCTGAAGTGATCGGGCAGTGGTTGCTCGACCAGCATGACCGCTAGAAGCTGGCGGGGAGCAGCGGGCTGACGGCCCCGAAGAGGAACCAGAGCAGGACCAGCATGCCGACGGCACCCACCCCGTAGATCGCCCAGCGTCGGCGCCGGAACCGGTAGGCGGCGACCAGGATGCCGGCGCCGACCACGACGGTGACGAACCCCCAGAAGAGCGCGTCGGTGAGCTCGACGTTGGAGTTCCCGGCGAGGTCGCCGCTCTTGGGGTCGGCGTGCAGCGCCGCCGTGTGCAGGCCCGAGTTGGGGAAGAGCTGCGAGTGGGCCAGCTCGGCCTGGACGATCAGTCGGGTCGAGGCGCTGAAGCGGGGGTTACAGGTGGTGAGCGTGAGCATGTCGGCGAACACGTTCTTGATCACGCTGGTGTCGCTGGGCGACACCACGAAGCTCTTCGTGGCGTCGTAGACGAAGATGCCCTGCAGGGTCGTCAGGACGATGGGGTCACCGACCTTCACGGAGTCGAGGTTGTAGAAGGGGTGGCCGTACGTGGTCCGGTGCCCGGCGATGGCGGCGTTGCCGCTCTCGCCGGGGAGCGGCGTCCCGATGTAGTGGCCCGGGCCCTTGCGCAGGTCGGGCGTGTTGATGCCCTCGACCACGACCTGGTTGATGCCGATGACGGGGATGCGGATGTCACCGATCGGCTCGCCTTCGGCGGGGTCCGAGGTCCGGGGTGCCGCCACCGGTGGACCTGTCGGGAGCTTGTCGAGGGCGGACTCCTCGGCCAGTGCGTGACGGATCTCTTGGCTGTTTGTCTCCTGCTGGAGCTGGGTGCGCAGCGCGGACTGGGTATGGGCCTCCTGTATGGATGTGCCCCAGATCTGGTACGCCGTGAAGAGCAGCAGCACAACACCGCCGCCGATGAGGATCCGCCCGACGATGTCGACGACCCGCCTGAATGTGGACATCGAGGACAGAGATTAGGGCGGCGGGTGCCCCGGCTCGTTCGCCTGGGCCTCAGTCCTGGACCGTGACCAGGGTGCCGATCGGCGTGAGGGGGAAGACCACCTCCGCGTTGGCGGGCGGCATCTCGACGCATCCGTCGCTCTGGGGGAACCCGTAGGACCCCCGCACGTAGCCGTGGAGGGCGTCGCCGCCGTTGAAGTAGCTGACCCAGGGGATGCCGGGATCCACGTAGTGCGAGCCGTCGGGGTTGGTGCCGCTCATGGTCGTCACCCGGTAGCGGGCGTAGACGGGGAACGTGCCGTTCGCCGTCGGGGCTCCCGCAACCCCAGTGTTGACGGGCGTGGAATAGACCACGGCGCCGTTCTCGTAGACGGTCGCCTTCTCGGGCAGGGACTGGCTGACGAGGACGTAGTCCCACGGGAGTGCGTCGCCGTGCCCGCTCTGCACGTCGTTGAGGAGGTCGGTCCAGACCTCGGGCCCCGCGACGCCGTCGCTCGTGAGGCCGTTCTGGGACTCGAAGTTCATGACCGCGCCCCGCGTGATGACGTTGTCCGTCCCGGGCGTCCATTGGGTCAGCAGCGCCAGCGGCTGGTCGGGCCAGCGCCAGGAGAACGATCCGACCTGGTCGTTGCCCTCCTGGGTGGGCGAGGTCAGAGGGGAGGCGGGCGTGAAGGTGAGGGGCAGGTAGCCGAGCTCGGCGAGCAGCTGCTGCAGGCGCAGGGTGGACCCCGGTGCCACCGTGAACTGCGAGGTGAACGTCTGGGCGAGGTGCTGGCCCTCGGAGCCGAGCACGCCGGAGGACCCACCGGGGACCGTGACGGTCTCGGTCGCGCCGGGGACCAGCGGCCCGGTGGCCTGGAATTGGAGCAGCGACGGTGAGAGCACCGCCCAGGACCCGGTGACGGCAGGCGTCAGGGACGGCATGGGGCTGCCGGGGGCCAGATCGGTCGAGAACTGCACCGAGATCGTGGATCCTGCGGCCACGTTGGTCCCGGTCGGTGACACCGACGACACGGTGAGCGCCACCGGGGGAGCGGTCGGCGTGGCCGAGGCCTCGTTGTCGCGCACGTGGTCGATCACGGCGAAGCCGGCGGTGGCGAGGACGAGCGCGGCGGCGCAGACGGCCACGACCACCCACACACGGGGGCCTTTCCGCTGACGAACGTGATCTCCCGACATGGCAGCGGGGATTCTACTGGGGAATATGGGGCGCTAGAGACCCAATTCACCCCTCAATGCGCTCGTGATGGCGGAGAGTCGGCCCTCGTCGGTGATCTTGGCACCATCGGACTCCCGGACGTAGAAGGCGTCGACGACGAGTTCGCCCAGTGTCGACACCCGGGCCGACACCACGTCGAGGTCCGCCTCGAACAGGGCCCGGGTGATCCGGTGCAGCAGTCCGATCTGGTCCGGTGCCCGGATCTCCAGGACGGTGGCGGTCTCGGAGGCCTCGTTGTCGACGCTGACATCGCTGCCCGGGAGATGGGCCGCCGAGCCCCGCCGCAAGGGGTAGACCCGCTCGCGCTCGGTGAGGCGCTCGCCGATGGCCATGCGGTCGGAGAGCACGGCCGCGAGGTCGTCGCGCAATTTGGCGGTGTCGGGCCAGGTGCCGCGGGCCACCTCGACGGTGAACACCTCGACCGCGACGCCGTCGTCCCCGCTCACGTTGGCCGCGCGCACGTCCATGCCGTTGAGCGCGAGGGCCCCCGCCACGGAGGAGAAGAGCCCCCGGCGGTCCGGTGCCGCCACGATGACGTGGGGCGGCTGGAGCGACACCGACGGCAGTCCGGTGTTGCGCACCTCCTTCATCAAGTCCTGGTTGGCCGCCAGGATGGGGTCCGGCCCCGACGGCTCGGTCTCGCCCTGGAGCACGCGGTCGGTGCGGGCCACGAGGTCGGCCACGAGGCCGGCCTTCCAGGGCCCCCAGGCCGAAGGTCCGGTGGCCCGGCTGTCGGCCTCGGTCAACGCGGCGAGGAGGTGGAGGGTCAGTCGGTTGCCGGCGGCGCGGGCGACGCGGGCGATGGTGGTCGGGTCGTCGAGATCGCGCCGGGTGGCCGTGTCGGGCAGCAGCAGATGGTGCCGCACCAGATCGACGAGGACCGCCACGTCGGCGAGCGAGAAGCCCATGTGGGTCGCGATGCGCTCGACGACCTCCATGCCGACGGTCGTGTGGTCGCCGGGGAAGCCCTTCCCGATGTCGTGCAGCAGTGTGCCGATCAACAGCAGGTCCGGTCGCTCGACGGTGTCGGTCAGCTCGGCGGCCAGCGCGGCGGCCTCCAGGAGATGCCGGTCGACGGTATAGGTGTGATAGGCGTTGCGCTGAGGCTTGTTGCGGACGGCGGACCACTCCGGGATGAGGCGCACGAGCAGGCCGTGCTGGTCGAGCGACTCCATCTTGTCGACGGCGGGACGGCCGAGGCCGAGGAGCGCCACCAACTCCTGGAGGGTCTCGGGCGCCCAGGGGTCGCCGGGCGGGGGCATGCGATCGGCCAGGCGGTACAGCGAACCCTTGGCGATCGGTCGATCGTGCTCGGCCGCCGTGGCGGCCAGGCGCAGCGGCAGTGAGGCGTCGTCGGAGACGGGTGCGAGCGGCGTGAGAGCGATCTCCCCGTCGACCTCGAGCATGTCGGGACCGAGCTGCGCGGGGGTCGGTGCAGGGCTTGCGTCGGGCGCGCCGCGGCGGAAGCGGCGGCGGGGCGGAGGGGTCGGATCCCACAGGCGTCGGCGGCGCCAGACGTCGTCGCTCACCCAGGCGATCTGCCGTCCCGCGGTCGACACGGCCAGCATGAGCGCGTCGGCATCGGGGAAGCCGAGCGCGACGGCCACCTGATCCTGGTCCTGGAGCAGGAGCTTGTCGTGCTCGCGCTGGGCCATGCGGTGCAGCTCGACCCTGATGGTGGTGAGCAACGCCTCCGTTGCGTCGAGTGACGCCAGGTCGGCATAGTCGGCCAGCAGCGGCGCATAGGCCGACATGGCACGCAGGACACTGACGTCGCGCAGCCCACCGTGGCTCTCCTTGAGGTCGGGCTCCAACAGGAAGGCGACATCGCCAGCGGTCTTGCGACGCTCGGCCATCTGCACCTCGAGCAGGGGCAGGTATTTGGTACCGAGCCGCTCGCGCCAAGCGGTGCGTGCCTTCTGGAGCAGAGGATCGGCGACCTTGGGCTCGCCCCAGATGAGTCGGCCATCGAGAAGGCCGAGCGCGACCCGCGCGTCCTCGGCGGCCGCGGTCAGGACCTCCGCCGGCTTGCGCACGGAGTGGTCCAGGTGCACGCCCTCGTCCCACACCGGGTACCAGATGGCGTCGGCCACGGACTTGATGTCCCGGTGGCCGCTGTGGACGAGCACGACATCGAGGTCGCTGTAGGGGCACAGGGACCTCCGCCCGTACCCGCCCACGGCCAAGAGGGCCAGGTGACGGGTGTTCTCTCCGGCCGCCTGGTCGGCCAGCCCGGAGAGCCAGGCGTCCGCCTCGGCAGCGTAGCGGCGGCAGAATTCCACTCCCATCAGGCCGGGCTCGGCCAGCAGGGCCCGCCGCCGTTCACGCAGTGACGCTCCGGCGGCCATGGCGGGAACGTAGCATTGGGTTCGTGAGCAAAGACGTGGAGAGCAGGAGCGACCGGAAGCCCATGACTTTCGGGCACGCCGTCGGAATGACGGTGCTCGGAGTCGTCGGCATCCTCGTCGCCTATTGGATATTCAGGGTTCTTGCGGGGATCTTCATCTTCTTCGGCGAGCTGGCCCTGGTCGTCGTCTTGATCGCGGCCGTCTTCTGGCTGGTTTCCCGGCTGCGGCACTAGGTCGGCCGAGCGGGTCCCGAAGCGGGCACTTCCTGGGCCGGGTGACCCGGCCGTTAGGCTGGCCGCCCGTTCGTGTTCGTACGCGGCGGCGTGGCCGAGTGGTTTAGGCAGGGGCCTGCAAAGCCCCGTACGGCGGTTCGATTCCGCCCGCCGCCTCCAGGGTGTTTGCGGTTGGGTGCAGTATCGCCGGGACGGTGCCGCCCCGCCCCTTGCTCCTCAGCTGAGGGCCGCGATGCGGCAAATGGTTCAAGTCGCTGGCTGTCACGGACGATGCATCACACATGGATCCCGTGAAGGTCGACTCGGGGGCAGAAGTCTTGAGCGAGTTCTCGAGCGCCCTTTGGCAGAAGACGGTGCTGACCAGTTTCGTCCTGGCCGGATGCCTGGCATTGATAGCGGTGTTGGCGATCTTCTGAGCCGGAGTCGCGGACCATCGGCTCACGATTTGAATTTGGAAGGCGGTCGTCGAGCGCTGGCTCAATGGGGCGTGCGACTAGCTAGAACTACTAACCGTGTGCGATACGCGACAGGACCTGTGCCAGAGCGGCAGGTCTGACGGTTTGCAAGACGTCCCCGAGCTTGCTGATCGACTCCGCAAGGGGGCAGAGGGGCGCTTCCGTCTACCTGGGAACCCAGAGGGGATGGGGTTGACTGATGTCCTCGTGCATAGTGCCGACGCTTTCCGAGCGGTCGGCCTCGATCTCGATGCGCCGCCAGTCGACGCAGCCCCTGCGCTGAACGCTCTCTGGAAGACAGACCGAGTCGTCCATGCCGTACCGGGGCGGGTGGAGTCCCTTACCTCAAGCTCCCTCGCCATCGCCGGGCCAGGTCCATCGCGGAACCTCGCGTCGATGACAGGTGGACAGCCGTTGATGTCGGAGCGTTCGGGGCATGAGTAGGGACTTTCGATCGGCCGGGGATCAGCGGTCGCTCGGTGGCTGGTCGAGCAGCTTTGCGACCAGAACGTCGCGAGTGGCTACGTGGCGCGGCCGAAACTCGCCCCGAAACCACTCGAGGTGGAGAAGTTCGATGATCAAGGCGGAGAGCCAGAAGACGGTTGGGTCGGTACGTATCCGACCCTCGACAGTCGATCTGGCCTCTGGGAGGTCGATGAGCACGAACCATAGGAAAGCCAGGTCGTAACCGTCTGGGTACAGCCCCGCCCACTCCCAGTCGAGGAGAAACAATCCATGGTCTGTGGCCACGATGTTGCTCGGATTGATGTCGGCATGAGCAAAGACCCATCGGATGTCTATGCGCGATCTGAGCTGTTGGAGGGCCTGGTACTCGCTCCTGCTGAGCAGTCCGATCTGACTTGCCCGCCGGAGCCGGCTCCGGATCGGCAACTTGCGGAGCCAGCGGGGTCGGGGGTGGTAGGAGCGGAGGGCGGTGGCGAGAGAGATAAGTCCTTCCAGCTCGTCGTCGGTCAGGTCCAGAGGAAATTTGGGGCCGAGGCGGTGGCCCGCGATGGCCTCGAACGTGAGGGTGAGCGCCTTTCGGTCATGGCCGACCAGTCGAGGCGTCGGCACTGGCGGGCGATGACGGGTGAGGAGCTGGTTGACCCGCAACTCGTAGGCGAAGTGGCGGGCCCAGTGATCGGAGCCTGAATGGTGGTGGTCGAGGATTGTGGCTCGGGGACCGAGTTTGTCGGCGTTGGCCGCCGGGTCGTGGCGCTTCGTAACCCGGGTGCCGTCGTGAGACCACTGAATCGTCGACAGGTTGGTTCTCACGGTATGCGGTGAGCTGATCACTGCGGCATCGATTCCTTCGCCTTCGAGGACCAGGGCTGTCTCAGGCTAAGCCAGGGTGCGGGAAGTTTCTCGCATGACCGGCGTAGAGGGCAGGGTGTCCTCGTTGGCCCCGTATTCTCATGGTCACTGGCCGAGTGGTATTCGGACCTGGAGGCTCGAGGTGGGACACAAGGCGAAGGTGGAGCTCGTGCTCGACTGTGCAGAGCCAAAAGAGCTCGCGACGTTCTGGCGCGAAGCGCTCAACTATCGCGACTACTACACGGCCGCGGATTTGGTTGTCCTCGTTCCCAAAGAAGGCAGCGCTTCACCCCTTCTCCTTCAGGGCGTACCCGAACCGAAAGCCGGCAAGAACCGTATGCACCTCGACATCGTGGTCGATGACATCGAAGCCGAGATCCAACGGCTCGAGGAACTCGGCGCCCATCGCATCGACGAATGCGCGCAGAGCATCGGCGGAACGCAATGGGTCAGAATGTTCGACCCCGAACAGAATGAGTTCTGTGTCTCCACCGGCATCGAGTGGTAGCAGGAAATGACGATTGTGAAGCTGACCGCAGTGGCAACTTCTATGACTTCTCTGCCCCCGCCCTGGAACGCGGCTGCGAATGGAGGGGCGGTGACCACGGCGTACACAAGCCCCGTTCCCCCGTCACCGCCCCCCATCGGATGTTGACAGCCCACACTGGGTACGAAATAGAGCCGACCGGACTGATCGTCACAACGCCCGCACAACGCTCGTCGGAGGGTCCGCCCGACGTCGCTGCCGGCTGACTCCGCGCGTGTTGATCGTCGGCCTGTTGTGCGGGGCTTGTGGGCACAGGTTCGAACGGCTCTACAAGCGGCGGTCGTTCTTCGCCACAATCACGGTCGACGGGAGGATTTCGCCCGACCGTCCACCGAGTCCATGGACAAACCACCAACCACACAGGTGCTCTGGCGCTACAGCGCGACGGCCGTCTTGCGGCGCGTGACGAGCGCCGAGGGCCGGTTCTCAATGGCGCTGAACGTGAACGAAGTCGCCATCTTGGCGGCGGCGGACGAACTGGCGGCCGCAACCCGGGATGCGAATGCATGGTTGGCCGCGAACGCATGCCCGGATTTGGCACTCGCGTCGCGGGTGACCCTGATGCTGAACACCTGTGCAGAAGCGGCACTCACCGCGCAGCGGGCCATCACTGGTCGCGCCTTGGACTCCGAAGAGGTCTTCGGCCGCCTTGGAGGCCTCGTGGCGATCATCGACTTCACCGCGCAGATGCTCGACGCTTGGTAGGACCCCGGCTCCGGCTCCGGCTCCGGCTCCGGCCCCGGGCAATCAGGGCTGCGCCACGACATCGAGCACGACCGGTGGGAGCTGCGTGCCCCCTGTGGTGCTCAGACTGATGCGCACGGCATAGGCCCCTGCCGTCGTTGCGGTGACAGTCAGCGTCTGGGGGGCGGGGTGTGGAACGCCGCAGGCGGCGGTCGAGCCGGGCGCATCGTCGGGCGGCAGGAGAGCAAGAGTCCCCGACGACGGTGACACCGTTGGACCGCCCGCGACCGATGTCGCCTGCCAGTGGACCGATGCGGCACCGGTGCCCGCCGGGGCTATCCCGATCTGGACGGTCGTGGGTTGACCCACCACGGCGGTGGTCGCGCCGCTGGGCGACGAGAACCCGACGGCCGGCAGCGCTCCGGTACCGAACGAGGGAGGGCTGTCACCTGGCGACGACCCCCAGGCCGGGTCGGGCGAGCTCGAGAGGTTGTAATGCAGGGTGCCCCCCGTCCGAATGACGGACGCCGGCAGCCAAGGCAGGTCCCACGTCCCGGAGGGGGAGTGGGACACAGGCGAACTGGTGCAGCCGGCCTCCGACGGCGGGGGCGCGGGTCTCGTCACGCCGCTGACGCTCAGGGCGTGCACGTAGGGCCGGGAGGCCGCCGCCCCCGGGGCGTCCTCGACGAGGCGGTGGCCGTCGGGCAGGGTGATCGTCACAGAGGGGAACAGGGGGCTGGCGAGGGCCAGGTTGGCCGAGCCCGGGGTCACGGGGAACAGCCCCAGGGCCGCCCACACGTACCACGAGGAGATGGCGCCCAGGTCGTCGTTGCCCGGTTCGTCGACCGGTGCGTCGGCGTACTCGGAGTCGACGATGGACCGCACCGACCGCTGGGCGGCGGCGGGCGCACCGAAGTAGTCGAATTCCCACGGCGCCCACTCGCTCGGCTCGTTGCCCGACCAGTCGTAGGGGGCGTTGCGGGTCGCGTTGAGCGAGCTCATGAACGTGTCGAGCTTGTCGGCTGCCGCGGCATCACCGCCCATGAGGGACGCCAGCGCAGCCAGGTCCTGGGGGGTTGCCCACGTGTACTGCACCGCGTTGCCCTCCTCGAATCCGGTCTGCCCTCCCGGCTCGAGCTGCGACGCCTCGAACGCCTGGCCGGGAGGGAAGCTTCCGTCGGTGCCGCGGGCCTGGATGTAGCCGGTGGCGGGGTTGAACTCGTACTCCCAGTTTGCGGCGCGGCGCATCATGGCGGCGGCCACCGAGTGATCGTGCTCGGCCGCGGCGATCCGGGCGATGGCGAAGTCGTCGATGGCGTACTCCAAGGTGACCGAGCCGCCGATGGAGTAGTCGATGGAGGTCAGGTCGAGCGACCCCGCGTTGACGTAGTGCTGGGACAGGTACTGGCTCAGGTACTGGCGTTCGATCTCGAGGCCGTGGCCGGTCTCGTTCTGCGTCGCCCCCTTGACCATGTACGTGAGTGCGGCGCCCACGTCGAAATTGCGTACCCCCATGGCGTAGGCGTCAGCGATGATCGGGTCAGCCGAGTCACCGCTCATCTGCGACTCGTCCCCACCCACGATGGCCCACTTGGGTAACCAGCCGGTCTGCTCGGCGTCGTCGAGCAGCGACTGGACCATGGCGCCGACGGTGAGGGGGGACAGCAAGGACACGAGTTGTATCTCGCTGCGATAGATATCCCATTCGGAGAAATTGGCGTACTCCTCGTGTCCGCGCGCCATGTGCACCTTCCCGTCGCTGCCGGGGTACTGGCCGTTCACGTCCGACACGACGTTCGGGAAGAGAAGGGAGTGGTACAGCGCCGTGTAGAAGGTGTGCTGCTGTCCTGCGGTGCCCCCGCCGACGGCGATGCGGCGGAGGAGGGTGTTCCACTTGGACTGCGCCTGCGCGCTCACCTTCTGGATCGACCACCCGGGATCCTCCGAGCTGAGGTTCCGCGCCGCGTCGGCAATGCTGACGAAGGAGATCCCGACCTTCATGAGCACGAGGGGCTCGGCGATCGTGTCGAACGTCACGTAGGCGCCGCACGACGACCCCGTGCACGCGGTGCTGCCGGCCGTGGTGCCGGATCCGTCCCAGGTGCCCGTCGAGGCGAAGGGACGGTTGAAGACGGCGACGAAGTGTAAGGTGTAGTCGGTCCCCGTCTGGCAGAACTGCCCGCTGGTGACCTGGCCCTCGACCTCGTCGCGCCCCACTGTGTGCACGCTCGCCGCGGTGACCGGATTGGCGCTGCCGGCCACCTTGAAGAGGAGGTTGGACGCGGTGCCGCGCGGGAATCGGAAGCTCGAGATGCCGGTCCGCGTCGTGACGGCGAGGGAGACGGAGATGGGTGCCGGGCCGAGCTCGACCTGGTAGCGGCCGGGTGACGCGTGCTCCTGCCCATGCGAGAACGCGTCGACGTCCGACCCTGGAGCGCTCCCGACGGTGCCGATGGTCGGGAGGATCGGGATGTCCTGGTAGGAGGGGCACCCGGTGCCGCTGAGGTGGGTGAGGCTGAAGCCGCTGATGTGGCTGTCGGAATAGGCGTACCCGCCGCCGGACTGGACGGCGTCCGGGCTGGTGTCGGGGCTCCACTGCATCATGCCGAAGGGGGTGTCGGCACCCGGGAACTCACCCACGGTGCCGGGGTTGACCGGTCCGGTGCCGGTGCCGTCGAGGGGATGGACGAGGGCCGCCGGGTCCGAGACGGCCGCGGCCGCCGTCAGCGCGCCGGCTGTCCCGGACGGCGGACCGGACGGGACCGCGGCGACGAGTGCACCGGCCAGCGCGACCGCGACAGCCACGATGACGGAGCGCCGGCGCCGGGACCAGGTGCGGCCGTGCATCCCGTGACGGTAGCTGTCGAGGGAGCCGAGCGGGGGCCTTCCCGAGAGGGTGTCCCGCATGATGTGACCTTCGGTCCTATCGCCGGTGACCGACGTTGCCAGACTGGGAGCCATGACGACGGCCTACGTGGACGCGCTGGCGGCGGACGTCATCGCCAGGTATCCCGACCAACCGGACTTCCTGCAGGCGGTCATGGAGGTGGTGCGGACCCTCGATCCCGTTCTGGAGCGACACCCCGAGTACCGGCGGGCCCGGATTCTGGAGCGCATGGTCGAGCCGGAGCGGGTGATCCTGTTTCGCGTCACGTGGGTGGACGACGGGGGGGACATCAACGTCAATCGCGGATACCGGGTCCAGATGAGCAGCACCCTGGGCCCGTTCAAGGGGGGCCTGCGCTTCCACCCGACCGTGAACCTCGGACTGCTCAAGTTCCTGGCCTTCGAACAGACCTTCAAGAACGCACTCACCGGTCTGCCCATGGGGGGCGCCAAGGGCGGCGCGGACTTCGATCCCAAGGGCCGGAGCGAGAACGAGGTGCGCCGCTTCTGCCAGTCCTTCATGACCGAGCTGTACCGCCACATCGGGCAGTTCACCGACATCCCGGCCGGCGACATCGGCGTCGGGTCGCGGGAGATCGGCTACCTCTTCGGGCAGCACAAGCGGATCACGAACGAATTCACGGGCGCACTGACCGGCAAGGGCCCGACATGGGGCGGCTCGCTGATCCGGCCGGAGGCTACCGGCTTCGGTGTCGTCTATTTCGCGCAGGAGATGCTGGCCACGCGCGGCGAGTCGCTGGTGGGCAAGCGTTGCCTCGTTTCGGGTAGCGGCAACGTCGCGCTCTACACGGCAGCCAAGCTGATCGACGTCGGCGCGGTGCCCATCACGCTGTCTGATTCGGATGGGTTCGTCCTGGACGCGGCCGGCATCGATGCGGAGAAGCTCCAGTGGGTCCTGGAACTCAAGAACGTCCGCCGCGGGCGCATCCGTGAGTACGCCGAGAAGTTCCCGGGCGCGATCTACACGCCGGCGGTGCCCTCGGACCACAACCCGCTCTGGTCGGTGCCGGCCGACTGCGCCTTCCCATCGGCGACGCAGAACGAGATCGGGGCCAAGGACGCCCGCTCCCTCGTCGACGGCGGGGTGACCCTGGTCGCGGAAGGAGCCAACATGCCGACGGTGCCGGACGGGGCCGAGATCCTCCGGAACTCCGGCATCCTCTACGGGCCCAGCAAGGCCGTCAACGCCGGAGGGGTCGCGGTCTCGGGCTTCGAGATGGCCCAGGACGCCGAGCATCTCCCATGGCCGTCCGAGCAGATCGACGCGCAGCTGCGCTCCATCGTCGCCTCGATCCACTCCGTGACCCTGGCCGCCTCCGCCGAGTTCGGCCAACCGGGTGACTACGTGGTGGGGGCCAACGTGGCGGCATTCCGCAAGGTGGCCGACGCCATGATCGACGAGGGTGTGATCTGAGGGTGCGGGGCAGGCGATGGGGTATCCGCCGCTCTGTCACACCCCGCTGCAATGCTCCATTCCATGGGTGCGTGGACCGCCGGCGAGGTGCTCGGATTCGACCTCGAGACCACCGGGATCGACCGCTTCAACGACGTGCCGGTCTCGTACGCGCTGGTGCAGGTGGTCGGCGGGGTCGTGGTCCGGAGCTGGTCGGGCCTCATCGACCCCGGACGCGACATACCGGCCGGGGCGACGGAGGTGCACGGCATCTCGACCGAACGGGCGCGCGACGAGGGCATGCCCCTGGACGCGGCGGTCAGCTTTTTGGCGGATGCCGTGGTGTCGGCGGGCAGGCGCGGGGTGCCACTGGCGGGAATGAAACTCGACTACGACCTGACGATGGTGGAGACGCAGGCGGTGAAGTTGTGCGGCCGGGGCATCGTGCAGCGGGGATGGAGCGGACCGGTGCTCGACGCGGGTGTGATCGATCGTCACTTCGACCGGGGGCGCAGGGGCCGGCGAACGCTCGTCGACCTGTGCGGTCACTACGGCATCGAGATCGGGCGCGCACACGACGCGTCGGTCGATGCGATCGCGTCCATGGAGGTGCTCTTCGCCCTGGCCTCGCGACACGACGCGTTGCGGGAGTGCGATCTCATCCGTCTCCACGAGGACCAGATCGAGTGGCACCGGGAATGGGCGCAGGAGTACGACGGGTGGCGCGTCTCGCAGGGCATGATCCCGATCGATCCCCTCGACTACGAGTGGCCCCTCGTGCCGGCGGCCCTGTCGCCGGCGGCCTGATCCCCTTCAGATCCTGAGGAGATCCCAGACCATGTCGACCCCCTCGTCCCCGGCGAGGACGACCTTGGCCGGGTGTTGCTTGTCGATGTGGCCGACGAGGCCGTTGTAGACCGAATAGCCGACGAGCTCCTGGAGCCGGCGGGGGAAGGTCTTGACGAGTGCCGGGGGCACGCCGAGCTGCTGGTTCTCCTGCTGCCTGATGTAGCCGGCGCAGTAGTTCATGGCGATGCCGACCCGACGCCGATCCGTGTGGTTGGCGCCGCCGCCGTGCCAGAGGCTCCCCACCCAGACCAGGACGCTGCCCCTCGACATCTCGGCGGGGATCGTGTCGTAGTGCTCGAGGGGGTTCGGGGGCTCGTCGCGCAGGTGGCTGCCCGGAACCAGGCGCGTGGCCCCGTTCTCCTCGGTGAAGTCGGTGATCGCCCACATGGTGTTGCAGATGATCGGGACGTGCGGTCGGGTCAGCGGGATGAGCTGGTCGTCGGCATGGATGGGCTGGGCCTGCTCGCCCGGACCGATGGCGATTGAGGACAGCGACGAGATCAGGAGACCCGGATCGAGAACCCCCTCGACGACCGGGAGGACGTTCGGGTGCACCGGGATCTTCTGGAACGTAGCCCCGTGGACCAGCAGGTTGTACACCCGCAACGTGTGCAGCCCCTCGAAGAGGTTGTCAGCCGGGACGGTCCCGAGGTCGTGTTCCAGCTTCAAGAGGGCCTCGTCGACCTCGTCGAGCAACTCCGGCTCGATTGCGTTCGGGAGGACCGTGTAGCCGTCCTCGGCGATGCGCTCGAGGTGCCGCTCCAGGTCGGGGAGTGGACTGGCGGTGGTGGTGGTGGTGGTGGTGGTGGTGGTGCTCTCGCTGGCGGTCACGATCCCTAATTGTAGGGAGTTCCCCCCGACACGGCTCCGCTCGATGGCCGGCCACCCCGCCCGGTGGGGAATTGGCCCGGTGGTAAGGTCATTCGCTGACGGGGCCGTTGGCGCAGTTGGTAGCGCACTTGCATGACGCGCAAGGGGTCAGAGGTTCGAGTCCTCTACGGCCCACCCAAGAAGGCGCAGGTCAGAGTAGGATTTCTGGTTGACCAGCGAACGAAGAAGCAGCCGCCGAGTATCCTTGTAGCTGATCTTGTAGCTAAGGGGTTCCGAATGGGTAATAGGCGACGGGCGAGGGGCGAAGGAAGCGTCTTTCAGCGCAAATCTGATGGTCGCTGGATCGGTCAGATAAATCTCGGCCCTGATGAGCGCGGCATCCCACAGCGAAAGACCGTCAGCGCCAGGACCCAGCAAGAAGCCCTGAAGAAGTTCAAAGCGGAGCAGAGGCTGATCGATCAGGGCCTGCCTCCATCTGATGACAGGATCACGGTCGGTCAACTGCTAGATGAATGGGTCACGACGGTGCTACCTCGCCAGGTCGCACCGAGTGCCCTATCCAACTACGAGTGGGCTGTGCGATTGCACATCAATCCGATGATCGGGAGGAAGCGCGTCTCCAAGCTCACGACGTTAGACGTTGATCGGCTTATCGCGGATAAGTCGAAATCCCTGAGGCCCAGCTCAGTTCGCAGGGTTCGGAGCGTACTCTTGGCCGGTCTCGATCAGGGTGTGGCGTGGGGGAAAGTTTCTCGGAACGTGGCGAAGGAGTCTCGGGCGCCAAAGCTCACGAGCCAGGAGCGTCGAGCCCTCACCCAGGATGAAGCCAGGAGCCTAGTGGCGTCGCTCAGCGGGGATCGCCTCGAAGCTCTCTACATTGCAGCGCTCCTGCTGGGCCTGCGTCGGGGTGAAGTGCTCGGACTCAAGTGGTCCGATATCGATGCGAAGAAACACACAGTCACGATCAGGCAGGCTCTGAAGAGGGAAGATGGCCACCTCGTCCTGGGCGAAGTGAAGACACCAAAGAGTCGCCGGTCGCTTCACATGCCTGAGGAATTGGAAGCGGCCTTCAAGGCACACAGGTCTCGGCAAGCAGCCGAGCGCCTGAAGGCCGGAGAGCACTGGAAGGATTCGGGTCTCGTCTTTACGACCGAGATCGGCACTCCCATCGACACGCGAAACTTCTATCGAGGCTTCGTCCAGACATGCGAGAAGGCGGGCATCGGGAAGTTGCGCCCTCACGAACTCCGACATTCTCAAGCAACTCTGAGTCTTGCCGCGGGTGTGCCCATCGAGGTCGTATCTCGCAACTTAGGTCACGCTTCGATACGGGTTACGGCTGACACGTATGCCCACATCGGAGATGCACCGCGCGAAAGGGCTACCGAAGCGATGGCTGATGTCCTATGGGGCGCAGAGGAGTGAGTGCCTGACGGGTGGCGCTCGGAGAAGCGTCGGCTACCCCGAGGGGTGGCCAAACGATTCGCTGATTACTTTGCAGCTCGAATGGACCCAGAGGTTGAGTGGCACTTCGGCGGTTCTTACCGAAGGGGTGCTCCGGAGATCGGTGATCTCGACATCGTCGTTGTCACGGAATCCGGGAGTCTTGAGGGAGACCTATTCGAACCGGCAGTTCGTTTGCCTGATGCGATCGTGTGGCAGCGTGGACGAAAGAAGGCTCGATTCGGAGATCTCACCCTTGACCTTGACGGAGATCCCGTCACAATGCACATCGACGTATGGGCCTGCAAGCCGAATGAGCGAGGAGCCTTCCTTTGGTTCTGCACCGGCCCTAAGGAGCTGAACGTCGTTATGCGGCGACGAGCGTTGCAGCGAGGAATGCACCTTCTTCAGTTCGGCCTGACCAACGAAGACAAGAGCGTCCAGCTCGATGACGGCACAGAAGAGGATATTGCTCGGCTGCTGGACTGGCCTATGTCCACCCCAGAAGAGAGGCAGTCGTGGGTCCGCATGAAGCCATCTGAGGCATGACGATTCTCAGGGAACCCGCAGAACGCCCTGGCTCCTCGTTAAATGGGCTGTGGGCCGTGTTTCGAAGGATGGCGGGGGATTGGGCGCCGACCCGTTCCCCGAGCTTTGTAGGCCATGGCGGCCGAAGCCCAAGCTTGCTCTTGCTGGCCGAGTTTTGGATGGCCGGTGACGCCACTTCGACTTAGACGTCCCTCGGATCCCCAAGAGTTTGAGCGAGCCCTTCAACCAGATCCCCGGCGTCAACGTCAAGAGCAGCCGCCAGCTTGAGAAGATTGAGAAGTGATGGATTGACCTCGCCCCGCTCGATGTGCCCGATGTATGTCCGATGCAGGCCCGACGCTTCCCCCAGATCCTCCTGGCTCATCTCGATCGCCAGTCGTCTCTCGCGAATCCGGTTCCCAAGCTCAATGGACTGTTCCTCGCCCCGTCGTGCCACGGAGACCAGTGCAAACTGATTGCACTAGTTACGTCGACAGCAGATTCATAGCAATCGGGTAGAATTGGTGTAGGCAGTATTAGATGACGATGAGGTCGCCCAGGCGAGGGCGAGAGGAGGCGGAATGAGTGATACAGGGATGCCGCCCGGCTGGTGGCAGGACCGAAAAGGTGCGTGGCACGCGCCTAGCGATCCCCGGGTACAACATGAACCTGATCACTCAATGTCTGCTGCGGTGCGGGCGAGCCCACCGGAGGACAGAAGCACTGAACCAACGTCTACGGGAAGCTCCAGCGAAGACGAGACTGGACAAGCGGAGAGGCACCTGGCTGCTCCTTCGGATGATGAAATCCCTGCCGCCGGTGAACTGTGCCCAAACGGGCATCCGGTCGAAGAGGACGACACTTTTTGCAAGGCCTGTGGGGTAGCCGTTCAATCAGCTAGTTGCTTGAATGGCCACCAGCTCGACGCAGATGCACACTTTTGTAAAGAGTGTGGAGCACCACGGAGTCCATCGGTTCCAGCCGCGGCCGCTCAGACATCGCCACAAGACCCCCAAGAGCCTCGTGCATCCTCCAATGCAGTGCCAGCTTCCGTTCCGCCAAAGAAGCGGGGTCTCCACGTGCTGGTGGTTGTCCTACTGATCTTGGTGGTTGTTGCAGGCGGAGTATTTCTTGCAGTCAATCGTTCTTCTGGTGGAGGCAGCGGCGCGGGCAGAGTGACGCAGACCCACACGATCACGGGGACACTGACGCTCGGGGACGGATCGGATCCCAACTCCAATAACTTCTACAGCAAAGGATCTGGCAATTGCAGTGGCCAGAGCGGATATGACGACATAACCCAGGGGGCACAGGTCACCGTGACCGACGGCGGCGGCAACGTGCTCGCAACTAGCAGCCTCGGGCTGGGAGATCAGATCGGTAGCGGCTTCGGCAGCTGTAGATTCTCTTTCACCCTGACCGGTGTGCCCGACGCGGCCTTCTACGGTGTGACGATCTCCGATCGCGGAACCCTGAACTACTCGCGGGCCCAGATGGAGTCTGCTGGCTGGAGCGTCGCGATGACCTTGGGCTCAAGCTCAGGCAACTCGGGGAACACGGGAAATTCCTGACTTCGGAAAAGAAACGGCGATGAACTCGGCGTGGACTGCGGGAAGATTCGTGCGCAGTCAAGAGCCTGGACGGGAGACCGCGACGATCCGTTGCTGGGCCATGCCATCGTTGGCAAACGTGGTGTCGGTGGCCCGCATGACATGGCAAACAGACTCTCTTCTCTTTGAGCGTTGGGCCGAATCGGATCCCAAGTGGGTACGGGTGCCGAGTCTCTTTCGGCTCTTCCACGACGGTGAAGGCGGCGTAGAAGTGACCGAGATCGAAGCGCTAGTGATCATTGGACGGTGGGGTGTGGCCGGCTCGCGATCGAATTAGCTGGCTACGTCAATGTGCCGGATGGCCAGATGGTGATCTGAATGGCAATCATTGGCGCTCTGACTCCTCGTAAATCCGCGCTGCGGCGACTTCGTTGGAATCGATGGGGGTCTTGGGGGAGAGGAGCGGGTGTAAGGGTTATGGCCGAAACTGGCAGCGTCCTGGATAGTTCTACTGAACGGGGAGGGACGGTGGGGGATTGCGAAATCGTCCGATGGGCAGTATCAGCGGGTCACAGCCTGGACGCGTCTTTCGCATACCGTTCAAGCACCGAACTTCTGGCGAAGACGCCAGCCCTTGGTCTGGGAGACTGAGCCTGTGGTCACTGCCGGGTCACACCGGGTTCAGTGGGAGGGTGAGAAGCCCGATCTCGAGTGAAGGCGTGGCACGAGTCAAGGGTTGCCCGAGCGTGTCTAGCGAGAGCGCCCTCACATTCCCGGCCATGATGCGGCTAATCCCGCACGTCGATCGGCTCCATACCTTGAAGCTGAACGACCCCCTCTCGAACAGGGGGGGTCATTCCCACCACCCTTGAAGAGAGAAGCCTGAGCAGAGGGGCGTGCTCGCAAAGCGAGCACCCCGAAAACCCCTGACCCTCGGATCTCAGGTCTAAGTGTCAGGATCGAGCCCCAGGAGCTCGGACAGATCACCTCGGACCTGAGAGTTTGGAGCCTCAGGCCGCGGATCTGGTGGCTGTGGCGGTTCGTAGTGCTTGCGGCATCGATCGCAAAGCCTGAATACCCATTCTGCATTGTCGGGATCGGCTCCGCGTTCCCCATAACTCCACCACCCCCAGCTCTTCTGTTTTGGGGGCCCCTTGAACAGCGGAAGACAGCGGAGATACGCCGCATGCTGCCGGACAGTTCCTTCGTCCAGCATGCACGGAGCGTCTATCCCACTAATCCTGGGCCAAGCCTCAGCGAGAAAGTCCCCGATGTCACCAGTAAGCACGCCGTAGTGATGCAGATAGGGGCTTTCGTACGAGCGCAGACCTCGTCGCCCGGGCACGTGGAAGACCTCCTCTTTGATGTATCCATTCGTCATGAGGATGTGGCTCATCCCGCGGGTAACCACAAAGAGCATGTATTCCCCGCCAGCTAGGTCCGAGATTGGGTGAGATCGCATGACCTTTCGGAGCTTGGCCATGTCTGCGCCCCCAGCCTGAGTACTGAGCTTCGATGGAAGGGTGACTAGCAGTGTTGGCAGCGCGGCTGGAAACGAGCTCAGAGCATCGATCAGGTTGTGCTGCGAGCTTGAGCCTGGACGCCGCGGCACGGCGGCGAGGGTACCCCTACCGCATAGGAACTACAACACATTGGACGCTAAATCTGTGACCTGGGTGTTTATACGCTGTACATGCACGTTGCGGAACCTCAACTGAAGGGAGGTAGGTCCGGAGGCTTGACCGCGCCGACGCGCCGCCAGATGTCCCACAGGTACTTGTCGAGCGCGGCTTTGCTTTTTCGGTTGGCCGATTTCGGCACGCTTTCGAGCAGTGCCTGCGCCCGATCAACGTCATGCGCATCGAGGGCAGCTCGTAGCTCTGCGGCAAGGAGATCCTCAGGATTTACATATCAGGCATCAGGATGAGTATTGCGGACCCACCTTCTGGACGCTTTGTGGCATTGGTGAACGTGTGGGGACGCTTGGGAACGGGTTAACGCTGGTTCCGAAGCTCGATCGGGTGTAGAGAAGTTATGTCACTGGCAGAGATGTTCGGCAACAACACAGAAGATCGGTTCAAGAACGGCCCGCTGCTGCTGACCATTGAGGATGCTTACAGAAGGCTTGGCCTTTCAAGGACAAGGTTCTTTCGGGAGCTGCGAGACGGTCGAATTCGGTACATCAGGGTTGGATCGAAGCGTCTCATACCCGCTGCAGCTCTCCAGGAATACATCGACGAGCGGGGCGCAGAGCAATTGACCGCACTTGATAGTGACCGTGGTGTTGCCTCGATCATCACTAGAGAAACGTCAGATTCCAGCACCGGTAGAAACGATCACGGGGTTGTCTGGGACGGCAGCGCCGGCTGCTGGCGAAACCGAGGCTGACTCAACTGGGGCCCGACCATATGGCGAGTGCGCGGCATCTGGCAGCCGCCCGTCGAATGGTGCCTGGTCTGGATCCGTGCTGCGCCAACAGGTGTTTTGCGAGCGCTGGCCGAGATATCCTCACCACAAGGTGTGATTCGCGCCATCGAAAGGAATCGCCCGGATGGGGCTATTGGAGGACCTGGTTGCCAAAGTCCCTGATGACTACTTACGAGGGGAGATCCAGGCCGCCCTGGCGAGGCTCAAGCAGCAGCGGCGGTTCGGCCTGGTCTTCGAGGAGCACATTCCCGAGATAACCAGCCTGCTTGGCTACCCGATCAAGCCTGGCGCGCTCGTGGAACTGAGAACGGAGCCCGCCGGCACCAGCCGCTTCAGTGTCCGCTCGGTCACGGGCAGCGGCCGGCGTGCCCGGATCGTTCCGGACTCCGATCCTGATGCGGACGAGGTATCGGTGGCCACCGCGGACCTTCTGGCTATCAAGCCGTTCGGCGATCCGATCTACCCGTCTCTCAACTCCGTCGGCGTTGTCCAGCGTGGCGGCGCCAAGCCGAACCATACCGTCATCGACGCCGAGAACTTCCACGCTCTCCAACTCCTCGTCTACCTATACGGCGGCGGGGTCGACTGCATATATATCGATCCGCCGTACAACACGGGCGCTCGGGACTGGAAGTACAACAACCATTACGTCGACTCCAACGACACTTGGCGGCACTCGAAGTGGCTGTCAATGATGGATCGCCGGCTCCGCCTGGCGAAGAAATTGCTGAAGCCGGACGGCGTGCTCATCGTTACGATCGACCAGAACGAACTCCATCATCTCGGACTGCTGTTGGAACAGCGATTCCCAGAGGCGCGGCGTCAGGTCGTCACGATTTGCATCAACCCGGGCGGTGCGAGCGGAGGAGACGGCATGTCTCGGGTGGAGGAGTATGCCGTCTTTTGTTATTTCGGCGACGCCCAGCCAGTGCAGACCCAGGACGACATGCTGGTGGCTGGAGCAGATTCGGACATCGTGCACACCGGCGCTCAAGGTGTGCGCTGGGAATGGCTGCTGCGTGGCGGGAACGCCTGGTACCGAGCAAGCCGGCCCAACCTCTGTTACCCGATTCTGCTCAGCGATGACGTAAGCCGCATCATCGGAACTGGCCCTCCAGTCGCTGGGGACGAGGACGAGCTGCCGACCGAGATTGATGGTCACCCGGTGGCATGGCCCCTTCGTCGTGACGGAAAGCTCGGGATCTGGCGGGTGGACGCTGGCCGGCTCGCGTGGCTCAACGAGAGGGGTTATGTCTTCGTTTCCGCGCAAGACGAGGCCCGCGGCACATGGACCATCAAGTACCTGATGGAAGGCACCGTCGATGCGATCGAAGCCGGACTCATCGAGGTCACCGGATATGGCGAACGAGGCGACGTTCAGGTGCAGGTGTCGGAACGACGCGCCAAGACCGCCAAGACGATGTGGTACCGGGGTCGTCACGTTGCCGGCGGTGCGGGAGGAACCCACCTACTCAACGTGCTCCTGGGGGAGCGCAATCTATTTCCGTTCCCGAAGTCTGTGTACGCCGTGCGTGATTGTCTTGAGGTCGCGGTTGGGGATCGAAGCAACGCTCTAATCCTTGATTTCTTTGCAGGATCGGGCACGACGCTTCATGCGACGTGCATGCTTAACGCTGCGGACGGTGGCGAGCGGCGGTCCGTGATCGTTACGAACAACGAGGTGAACCCCGAGACGACCCGGCGACTTAATCGCCAAGGTCATTACAGAGGGGATCCTGAATTCGAGGGAAGGGGAATCTTCGAAGCCGTCACTGTTCCTCGGTGTGGAGCCGCAGTCTCGGGCCGTGGCAGTGATGGATCGGTCTTGGAGGGCACATACCTTGATGGTCGGCCGATTGGCGATGGTTACGAGGAGAACGTTGAGTTCTTCAAGCTCGGCTACCTCGACCCGGACGACATCGACCTTGGTGACCAGTTCGAGGCGATTCTGCCATCACTGTGGCTGGCTGCAGGAGGGATCGGCTCCAGGGAAGTGCCGAAGCCGACGGCTCACTTCACCATTCCCAAGGACTCGACATACGGAGTCCTGTTCCGGGAATCACGGTTCCGACAGTTCCGCGAAGCGATCGCCAAGCGTCCCGACGTAACGCACGTCTGGCTGGTCACCGACTCTGAGGAGGCCTTCGCCGAGATGGCGGCGGCGCTCCCGAGCCGGCTGCACCTTTCGATGCTGTACCGGGACTACCTGCGTAACTTCCGGATCAACACGGACCGCAACTTATGAGGCTCCTTCTCAAGGACTTCCAGGTGAACGCTGTGGACCAAGTTGTTCGCCATTTACGCCGTGCAGCCCGTGAGGCAATCGAGGGAGACCCGCAGGCGGTCTCGCTCTCGGCGCCGACCGGGAGCGGAAAGACCATCATGGCGACAGCGGCGATCGAGCGGCTGATCGCCGGAGATGATGACGCCGGCCCGAATTCCGATGCGACGTTCTTGTGGATTACCGACCAGCCGGAGCTGAACGAGCAGACCCGCCGCAAGATGTTGCTCGGTTCGTCGCTTCTGGACCCGACCAACCTCATCGTCTTAGACCCGACGTTCGATGCAGAGATGCTGGACGCCGGCAACGTCTATTTTCTCAACACCCAGAAGCTCGGACGCAATGCCGGTCTCGTCAAGCCGGGGGACCGCAACTTCACGATCTGGGAGACGATCAGTAACACGGTCTCGGCTCGTCCTGGGTCGTTCTTCGTGTTCATCGACGAGGCCCACCGTGGGATGTCGGAGAACCCCCGAGCCCGCAATGAAGCCACGACCATCATCCAGAAGTTCATCAAGGGATCGCAGGGCGAAATGCCTGCCATTCCGTTGATCGCTGGCATCAGCGCCACGGTTGAGCGTTTCCAGCGACTCATCGAGGGAACCTCTCGGACGTCCCGGTCCTTCGACGTCGACCCGGTTGACGTACGGGAGTCGGGGCTACTGAAAGAGGTGATCGTCCTCTACCACCCGACGGAGGAACAGCCGTCGGACATCACCTTGCTGCGGGCAGCCGGACGAGCCTGGCGGCAGATGGGCAATCGGTGGAAGACGTATTGCACCGAGCAGGGGATTGACCTGGTTGCGCCCATTCTCGTCGTCCAGGTCGAGGACGGATCGGGCAGGAGTCTCAGCCGCACCGATCTCGCCGAGGCGATGGCGGCCCTCGACAGTGAGATTGGTCCGTTGCCGGACCGTGCCTTGGCGCATGCGTTCCAAGAGGGAGCGCCGCGCCAGTTCGGTGGACGCAGCGTCCGTTACCTGTCGCCCTCCGACATCGACGCCGATCCTGACGTTCAGGTGGTGTTCTTCAAGACATCGCTGAATACCGGATGGGACTGCCCGAGAGCCGAGGCGATGATGTCGTTCCGTCGTGCGCTGGACGCCACGTCGATCGCCCAGCTGGTGGGACGGATGGTGCGTACGCCGCTGGCTCGTTCCGTCGAGGCGGACGAGCAGCTCAATAGCGTGCCGCTCTACCTCCCGCACTACGACGAGGACGGCCTCAAGAGAGTCATCGACATCCTGACCGGCGCCGACATAGGGCCGGTTCGTGTGGAGAGGGGCGAGAACCTCGTTTCTTTGCGTCGTGCCGAGGGAAGCGATACGGCATTCGAGGCGATGGCCGAGCTTCCGTCGTATGTCGTGCCAAGGCGGGGCACCTCTAACCAGGTTCGCCGCCTGATGAAGCTGGCCCGCCTGCTCTCCAACGACGCTTTGGACCGGGATGCCCCTGAGAGAGCGACGGCAGCTCTGGTTGCCGTTCTGGATTCTGCGTACTCGCGGCTGGTCACGACCAAGACGTTCAAGAAGATCGTCGAGGAGAAGGGCAGCATCACCGTTGACGCCGTCACTTGGCGCCTCGGCGAGGCGATGGAGACAGCGGCCACAACCTTCGAGTTGGCCATTAGTGATGAGAACGTCGACGACCTCTTCGACGTTGCGGGCCGCATGATCGGGGAGGGACTCCACAAGGCGTGGTGGCGAGCCCGGATCACCGAGAAGGGCGTCACGCCAGAACAGGCCAAGCTCGAGGTGTTCGCCCTGGCTAGCAATGGCCCGGTGATCGCCATGCTGCAGGCTCGGGCGCAGGCCCTCACCCAGGAGTGGCTGAACAACCGGGCGTCAGCGATTCGCTCGCTATCCGAAGCGACCCGGGCGACGTATGCCGAGGTTCAGCGCCTTGCGACCGATCCCGAGGTCGTGCCGCTGAGCTTCCCCTCCGACTCCATCGAGATCAGCAGAGGAACCAAACAGTGGGCCGGGCACATCTACGTCAACGGCTCTGCGAAGGCTCCGCTCACTCTCAACACCTGGGAGTCCCAGGTCATCGATGCAGAGATGGAGCGGCCTGACTTCCGGTTCTGGTTGCGCAACTTCGACCGCAAGACGTGGTCGCTAACCGTGCCATACGAGAAAGACGGCCGTTGGGCGCCGCTGTATCCAGACTTCCTGGTGATCCGAGAAGAGGAGGGCGGAAACCTGGTGGTCGACCTCCTTGATCCCCACACGATCAGCCTTGCCGACGCCCCGGCCAAGGCGGCTGGGCTCGCCAAGTACGCGGCGAAGCATGCGCCAGAATTCGGCCGGATCGAGCTGATCATCGTCAAGGACGGCCAGCTTCGGCGCCTCAACCTGAAGGACGAGACGATCCGCGATCGTGTGGCGGCCGTCCACGCTCACGCCCACCTCCAACATCTCTTCGACGGTGACGCCTAAAGGTGGCATCGCTGCCAAATCCCGGTGTCGCAGCTAGGTGGCAACGAGCCAGGGGCCGTGCTGACTGGCCGCAAAATGCTCAGTTTGAGTGCCATCTAGTATTCCGATAAGGTATAGTTATCGGAAGTTAGACGGGAGAAACACCCTGGCAACAGATGCCCTCGAAGCACGGAACCAGCGACCCCTGGCGCTGTCAGAGGCGGCAACCTCGTATGCCGCCGGCGCTGCTGCCGAGAACACGAAACGGGCCTACTCGGGGGACTGGGCGGATTTCACCACTTGGTGCGAGCGCAATGGGCGGGAATCGCTTCCTGCGGATGCGGTGACTCTGGCCGACTACATCGCAGACATGGCTCAGAGGGGCTACAAGCCCTCAACTATCAATCGACGGTGCTCGGCTATCGCCCGAGCTCACCGGTTGGCCGAATTTCCGACGCCGCTCGTAGGCGTGGCAAAGGAGACGATGGCCGGCATCCGGCGACAGTTGGGTGTGGCGCCACGGCAGGTTGCACCGGTGACTGTTCCGGATCTCCGGATCATGTGCAGCAGCCAGCCAGAAGATCTGCGGGGGCTTCGTGATCGGGCGATCCTGCTTGTTGGGTTTGCGGGTGCCCTTCGACGCAGCGAGCTTGTGGGCCTGGACGTGGTCGACGTCAAGTCGGCCGATGCGGGGACGGTGCTTACGCTCAGGCGCTCAAAGACTGACCAAGAGGGTGCTGGGCGGGAGGTAGCGATCCCTTACGGATCGCATCGGGAGACGTGTCCTGTTCGATCGCTCCAAAAGTGGCTTGAGATGGCTGAGATCGATGAGGGACCAATCTTTCGACCTATCAATCGGCATGGGACAGTTGGGCTAGGTCGGCTATCTGACCGCTCGGTTGCCCTAGTTGTTCAGCGCGCCGCCAAGCGGATCGGTCTCGATCCGGCAATGTTCGCAGGGCACTCCCTCAGGGCGGGTCTTGCTACTGCTGCAGCAGCGGCTGGGGTGAGTGAGCACGATATTGCCCGAACCACAGGGCATCGCTCGGTCGCGGTGTTGCGGCGGTACGTCCGCACGTCCACCGTGTTTGAGAGGAACGCCGCGTCGTCGGTGGGGCTGTAGGTGGCCACTGAGTCGCGAGGTTCAATCGATGACTGGCAGCGGGACTTTGACAGATGGTTCCCGAAGGGAGCCGTCGTGATTCGCATGTCCGGCGACCCTGACGGCGACGACCCCACCTACACCACACCCCAGATTACAGTGGTACAGCTGATCGGCGCGATGCCGCAGATCTACTGGGTGGCCGGCTACAGCAAGGGCTTCTTGCTCACGCTCGTTTCCTGGAAGCAGGTCCACGACAATCCGATCGTCTTCGCCGCAGCGGACCGCGAGGGCCAGCGGTGGAGATTCAGCAACGCCATCAGCGACGAGCTAGCAGCAGAGCTGGGCGCAGCGAGAGGAGACGAGTTCCTGAGCCGAGACTTCGTGATCGCGACGATGCTGTGATCGCGCTCGCTCATTACGACGAGAACACGGGACAGCTCCTCGGCGTTTGGCTGCCGCCGGAGAAAGAGGACGGAGTTCCGGTCAGCTTTTACCTGGACGAGGCCAACGCAAATCAGGCCAAGAGCACGGTTTTGGCGAAGGGTTCCACTCCCACATGGGATGACTGGTTCGACCAGCTAGGCGATGGTCTGCCGTATGGCGGACTCCTTGTGAGCTTGGATGTTCCGTCGGGCTTGGGATTGGCCGAGCTATTCGGAATGCAGGTCACTTACTAGGGGGAACAGCCCGACTCCGCGCCATCCGTAGTCAGAGACAGGCTGCAGCGCGGTGTGAAGCGTCTGGGATTCCGGGTGTGACCAGGGATATAGCGGACCTGCGACAACGGAAAGGCACAATAGCGAACATATGTTCGTTATTTCGCGATTCCGGCGCGGCGGCCGCATCACTTCTACCCTTGCATCCCTATGAGGGCGTATGACATCAAGAGGCTGGCGGTCGAATACGCACGCATCCACCGAATTGTTCCGGATGGCCAGGGGCTCTTCCCTCTGCCAGCCTTTATTGAAGACATCGAGGTGCTTCTTCGGCAGGCAATCGCAAGCGGGTACTCAGCGAGTTGGCAACGCCACGAATGGACCCTTGGGAACCTCGAACGGGTAGACAACGTGGTGGACAACCGGGAAGCGCTTTGCGCACAATTCGGCTGGAGAGAAGAAACGCCCGACCCAAACGCGCCTCCTGCTTACAGCGACGGTCAGTGGAGCGAGCTGGTACCGACGGTGTTTCACGGTGCGGTAGCCGTGCTTGCCATCGAAGGGGAGTCTCAGCGGCTGGCGATCACGAGCCGAGCTGGGGAAATTTCCACGCGGGGCGTATGCCATGCCCTCGGCAACCTCCTGAACCACCAGGAGATCAGCCGACGAGCGGCCGACGCCGAGAGACCTGGACAGATCGAATGGATTGTTGATCCGATCACGGAATCTGGTGCGTTTCGTTCTTGGCTCCAAGGCGTGGACCGGCTCTCAAGTCTGACCATGAAGTTTCATCTACCAAACCCCAACGTGGATCCGGTGATCGAGCCCATCGTCAAGGTCCTGACCGAGTCGTATGGAACCGAGGGCCAGTTGACCGTGAAGAACAAGGATGGGCGCAGTATCGACCCCTTCGCGAACGAGATTGTGAACGCCGGCATCGAGATGCAGGAGCATGATTACGGGTCAATCAATGCGCATGGCGAGGCGAATGGCCAAGCGCGGCCTCCGTTCCGTTCGGCCGACCATCAGGCATCAGATGTTATGGATCCTGCAGAGGAAGGAGCAGACGAGACCACGCTGACCTGGCGAACCGCTGTCGCCATGATGTTGGAGAAGCTGTCAGCCCGGCTGCGGAGCGAGGGTGGTAATGCTCACTCTGCGTGATTTCACGATTCGCGGAAGCTTCCGAAAACTTGGGATCCGCAACCTCCTATGGTCATGGGATTTCCTCTTGGCCTCAGTTGTCGCGGGTGTTGGGAGTTACTTCTACACGGACCACCTCCGGCACGTAGGGGATCACATCGGCGTTGCTGGTGATTACCTGGCCATATCAGGAGCCCTTTTTGGCGTCGTTATTGCTGGCTTCGCCATTGTCGCTGCGTTGGTGGATGAGAAGTACGCCAACGTCCTGTCCCGGGCGAGGGTGGCCCCGTACGACGTAATGGTGCATTTTCTGATCGAGGGGGTTCTGCTGGTTGCAGCACTGGTCTCTGCGATCGCATACCGAGCTGTCGCAACTCCCATCCATGGCACGAACGCAACGGCGGAAGCCGTTCTCTTCGGAGTCACAACGTGGCTCTTTCTTTGGTCGCTCTTCGGTGCGCTCCAGCTAATGCGGTTGGTTCTTAGCGTGGCAGTCACCAGTATCGGTGTCGTCCCAGGGGACTCAAGCGCTGAGGAGCCACGATCTGCATAGGCTCATCTCCTCTTCTGTAGCTAATCATGTAGCTACAAGCGGGGACGGGCTGGAACGCTGACGAACGGACACGATCCAAAAGTGCCAGTCCAAGGACGAAACTGGACCGCCGGGGAACACCCACGAACAGAATCAGCCTGCATGACGCGCAAGGGGTCAGAGGTTCGAGTCCTCTACGGCCCACCAAGCCTCACCTGCGAGTATAGAGTTTTTCGCCTCGTCCGTCACACTCAGGTGCGCAGAAATTGGGGCACTCTGTGGGGCGATTGGGGGAGAAATCGAGTGCAGTTCGCTCCGTCGCAACTCAGGATTCCCGAGCCCCATGCCCCTTTCGCTTTCCTCTTGCGGTGAGTGGTCGCTGCGACCGCTGTCGCCTGGACGTGGACCGCAACATGTTGCCGATGCATGGCCCTTCGGCTCATCCCAGTCAAGTCGGAGCCAGCCGAGGCGGTCGGCAGTTGGCAACGGCTGAGCACACTTCGGACCGCGTCGATGGGCTCAGTCGTCGGATAGGTGCGAGGATTCGTAGAGGCGGCTGAGAGCTCGGACGGTTTCGATCATCGTTGCCCTGAGTTCGGCGGGTTGGATGATCTCGACCTCTGGGGTGAGCCGGAAGAGATCGGCGAGAGCTTGGCCGGGCTCGTCGACTGGAACGGTGGCTCGAAACCATCCATGAGTGTCGGGCTGGATCGTGCGCCGGGCCGCTTCTACGACGGCGGGTTCTGCTACCTCTGGCAGCCGGGCCAATGCGTTAGGTGACAGGCGGATGGTGGCGCTATCCACGTGTCGGCGTTGGTCGAAGTGTCGGAGGTATTCCTCCCAGTGTCGTGCGAGATCGAAGGCGGCATCGCGCTTGAAGGTGGCGTCAAGTGTCTCGAGATCAACGATGCGCGAGATGCGGTAGGTGCGTGTAGTGGTCTCTGCGGCGGCAGCGACGAGATACCAGCGACCGGCCTTGAAAACGAGTCCGTAGGGTTCGACCTCGCGCGTGATTTGCTGCGGCTTCTCCCAGCGCACGTACCGGATTCGGATCACCCGCTGATCCCACACTGCCGCCGCCACGCCGGCGAGGTGCGGCGTGCTGTCCGCGTCGCGATACCACGAGGGCGCGTCGAGGTGGAATCGCTCGGCGACCCGCCCGGCGCGGTCGCGCAGCTCGGGCGGGAGAGCAGCCATGAGCTTGAGCTGCGCCGCTGTGACCGAAGCACCAAGTCCGAGGTCGGCGGCGACACTTGGCAACCCGGTGAGGAAGAGCGACTCGGCTTCCCCGGTAGTGAGCCCGGTCAATCTGGTCCGGTAGCTGTCGACGAGGCGATAGCCGCCTTCGTGTCCGGCTTCGCCGTAGAGGGGGACGCCGGCGGCGGCCAGGGAGTCCATGTCGCGGTAGACGGTGCGGACAGAGACCTCCAGCTCGCCGGCCAGCTCCTGGGCGGTCATGCGTCCCTTGCTCTGGAGCAGCAGGAGGATCGACACCAGCCGGCTCGCACGCATGCCCCAAGTCTTATCGGTTTCTACTGACAGGAGATGTCAGTGTACCGACCGTAGGTTGGCAGTGACGAGCACTCTCGTCACCAATCGACCGAAGTCAGCTCACGACTGGAGCACACGCCGATGCCCTTCCTTACCTCCTCCGATGGCACCGACCTTTTCTTCTCCGACTGGGGCGATCCCCGCGGACGGCCTGTGGTGTTCGCGGCCGCCTGGGCGCTGTCCGGGGACATGTGGCACCAGCAGGTCCCCGAACTAGTCGACGCTGGACTGCGTTGCGTCGTCTACGACCGTCGCGGTCACGGTCGCTCCGACCGGCCCAGGCATGGCTATGACTTCGACACCCTGGCCGCCGACCTCGCCGCGCTGGTCGATCACCTGGATCTCACCGACGCGATCCTGGTCGGCCATTCCATGGGTGCCAGCGAGGTGCTGCGCTTCGTCACCAACAACGGCACCGATCGCGCGGCGGGGGTCGTCTTGAGCGCTCCGATGCTGCCGGCCCTTCTCCGGACCGACGACAACCCAGGTGGCATCGAGAGGGAGACGTTCGAGGAGGGCTGGCGTGCCATGCGCGTCGACATTGGCGTGTGGATGACCAACTTCACCAACGGCGATTTCAGCGAGTACTTCGGGGCAGCGAGACCAATGTCGGACGATCTCGGGGCGTGGACCCGAAGGCAGATCGTCGACACCCCTCTCATCGTCGCCCTGGCTTGTCAGCGCAGCTTGGTCGAAGCCGACTTCAGGCCCGAACTGCGCCGGCTCGATCTGCCGACGCTCATCATTCATGGGGACGCAGACACCTCTGCTCCCCTCGAGCTCACCGCCCGTCCGACCGCCGCCCTCGTACCGAGCAGCCGATTGGTGCTCATTGAAGGTGCGGGCCACGGGCTCTACGCCAGTGCTGCCGCCTTGTACAACACCGAACTGCTCCACTTCATCTCTTCGTGCCCGACGAGCCAGTTCGGTGCGCACGACGAACCTCAGACGGCACGTGGGTGAGCGACCTCGACGACATAGTCGGCTTGATCCCCTTCGCCAAGACGCTGGGGCTGTCGGTCGTCAGCGACGGCCCGGACGAAGTGATTGTCCGCCTCAACTGGAGCACCGATCTCTGCACGAGTAACGGCATGCTGCATGGCGGCGTCGTCATGGCGACGGCGGACACGGCGGGTGGCATCTGTGCCTACCGAAACATCCCGCTCGGCGCTGCGGGCACCACGACCATCGAGTCGAAGACCAACTTCCTCAGCGCTGTCACCTACGGCCACATCAGTGCTATCGCCAAGCCGATCCATCTCGGCAACACTCTGGTGGTCGTCGAGACCGACGTGAGGGACAACGGGGGGAAGTTGGTCGCTCGGGTCAATCAGACACAACTCGTGCTCAGCGAGCGTGGTGGATCACCGTAAGCGGATCGTCTGGGGCGTGACGAGGAATGAGCGCCAATACTCTTGAGGCACAAGACAAGCGATGAGGGCGACGAATGCACGATCGGACCAGGTGAAACGAGGACAGTCGACCTGGCGGCGGAGTACGGCCAGCTGATGGCGGAGTACCAGGATCTCTGCGTCCTTGGCCGCGGCATCTAAGCGGTGGACACGAACGGCCTCGAAGACGCGCCGGACGAGACGGTAGAGGAAGGACAGGGCCATGGAGGGTGAGCTTCGCTGAGCGAGTTTCGGCTGGTCAATCCGAGTTGAAGAGTTTCTGGACCCTTCAGGCGGATTGGCCTTCGAGAACGTCGGCGTGACCGAGGTATCGTTGGCTCCGGGGCAGACGGCGTACTTCAACGTCGGGTACAGCGATGTCATCTCCGGCGCGACCGGCTGCTCGGTGGCGTCACAGGTGGAGATCACGCCCCCGAACGACACCTCGTATGTCGTGGCGCCCGTGCTCCCCCAGATCAATGCCTCCGTTGGTGGGACGCTCCACGTTTCGCCGGTGTTCGCATCGACGGACTCTGCCGGCACCGACACGACCGCCCCGCCCGCCAGCGGTGGCTGAGGGCGCCCCCGTCGACGAACACGCCTGTCCGGCACCGCATGATCCGGTCGTCGCGACCGATGCGCGCCGGGGGGTCAGTTCCTTCGTGCCGCACGTCCCTGGGACCGCAGCATGGAGAGTTGCACATACCGGGCAATATCGGTCGGCGACACGATGCCCACGAGTTGCCCGGCGTCGTCCATGACGAGGGCCCGGCCATCGGGAGACGACTGCATGCGCTGGAGGAGGTCGGGAATCGGCTCACCGGGTGCCCCAACAGGGACTTGGGAAAGCGGGCAGGCAATGTCGATGAGCCGGGTCGTCGGTCGGAGGTTGGCCGCGACGTGGCGGATCCTGCCCATGGTGGTGAGGCCCTCGAGCCGCCCGTCCGCCCCGACCAGCGGGTAGGAGCTGAACCGGTAGCGGTGAAGCTGGTTGTCGATCAGGTCGGCGAGCATGGTCGTCGAGGCGAACGTGACGGGGTCCCGGGTCATGATGTCGCGGACGTGGACGTCGGCCAGCGAGGACCGCATCACGACCGCGTTCTCCTCGGAGCGGGCCGCCGACAGGAGGAACCAGCCTAGGAAGGCGAACCACAGGCCGATCAGACCCACCGTGAGAAACTCCAAGACCCCCAGGATCACCAGGAAGTAGCCGAACCCCTCGCCGGCACGTGCCGCCGTGGTGGCGGCCCGGACCCGGTCACCGCTGCTGCGCCAGAGGATGGCACGGAGGACCCGGCCACCGTCGAGCGGGGCACCGGGAATCAGATTGAACCCGCCCAGGAAAAGGTTCATCCATGCCAGCCACCCAAGGGCGGAGAACGTCACCCCGTTACCACTGACAAGGTGGACGAGGTACGCGAGAGCCCCATAGAGGCCGGCAAGAGCGAAGCTGGTGAGGGGCCCGACCACGGCGATGCGGAAGTCGGCCCCGGGCGTCAGGGCCTCGCTCTCGAGTTCGGAAACCCCGCCGAACAGCCAGAGGGTGATGCTGCGCACCCCCACCCCGTTCCGCTTCGCGACCAGCGAGTGAGACACTTCGTGAGCGAGCAGCGACGCGAACAGGACGATCGCGGTGAGGATCCCGGCGACCCAGTAGACGGCGACTGCCTGGTGGGGGTGGTAGCTCGGGAAGACGAGATCAGCCAACTCCCAGGCAAAGAGGAAGAAGATGACCAGGATGCTCCAGTTGAAGCCGACCGGGATGCCGGCGATCTTGCCGAGTCGAATGTTCTGGTTCATTTTCCTTCCGCTGCCGTGACACTGCACTCTCCGCCCGCCGTACACCGGCCGGCAGCGCAGTTTCAGCTTGAATCGCGCGCGTCGGTTGCCGGTAGGGCCTAATTGCTCACTCTGAACCACGTGGGAGGCACCGCCCCAATTCCAGACCGGACGGAGCCAAGGGCCGCCATTCTCCTCTGCGGCCGCTTCGGGTCAACTCCAACTCATGCGAGTCATGACCAGACCACCGATGCGGAACGACTTTCGGTACTGCCCAGGTCATCCCTCAGAGCGTGTCTGGGTTTCCGCAGGGGATCGTTGACTGAGCACGATCGAGGAACGTGACGAGGACAGATCGCCGACTGTGTGGTCGCCGTCCCGCTCACTGATCGAGAGATGCGGCCCGACGTACCGATCTGCGCCTCCGCCGTGACGTCCGCAGCCGGCTTACGGAACACTCATTCTGCGTGTGCGCCGGCCGACACCTATGTGCGCGCCGTTCAGCTGCGCTTCTACCAAGAACAATTTGGGCCAGGTGCACAGCGGGCCGGGGATAGGCACTGGTCGGTGCAGATCTCGATCGCCGGTGTTCGGGCACCCAGTTGCCTCTTCAAACGCCAGGCTTGCCTCAATCGCACCTCACTACGGCCGCTGTCGTGGGAGCTACCGAGACCCCGGGCCGAAGTTGCGTAAGCTTGGATTGAAATCGACTTTGTTCCGGAGATAGGGGTTGGCGCGATGTCAGCGGGATTGAGATGCTGAGGGCCGTCCGAAACTTATCGACCGCTGCACTGTTAATTATCATTCTGGTAGTCGTCGGCGGGCTCGTATTCTTATTCGTTCCACTCAGCCTCAGTACGGCCACCAGCAGTCGAGGTGAATTGCTCGCACCACTTATAGCTGCAGCTGCCTTACTAGTGAGCGGTTTCGCCTTGACGGTAAGTGTTCGAACGCAACAATCTGGTTTCAGAGCAGAGGAAAAAGTAAAGGAGGACATCGGGGTTCTTCTGGCCGCATTGAGAAATATTCGCGACTGGCTCGGACTAGCAGAAACGGTAGTTGGCAACACCCACATGACTCTGATCGATGAATCACGAGCGGCTATTCGAGGTGTCCTCCTCTCGACCACAGGCAATGCCTTACAGATGTGGGAGTCAAAGAAAAGCCAAGAAGCTGGCAAGTTACCCTCAGAGTGGCGCGTGTTGTCGATCTACTTTCTTGAGATCCTTGAGTTGCCGGATCCCGAGCGAGTCTCGAGTAGAGCACGTAGCACGTACGAACTATTCCGGGGCTTAAGCTCCAACGATGTCCACACAATCGCCGGTTATGTATCAGACCTCACGAGGAGTAGCTCGCTCCTCCGAAGTTCGTATGGAGTTATAGACAATGTCATGTCCAGTCGAGCAGTGATCGAGACGGCTGCAACACCCGATCGATTGTCACAATTTCGCGCTCTCCAGGCCGCTGGAGTCGATGACCCTGATGTCGATATGTTCGTTGCTGTGCTGACCGGTGACGAGAAAGTAGATGCGCTCCGAGATGCTCTCGAGCGTGGAGCAGATCCAAATGCCACTGACACTCAAGTCTTGGCTCGGTACAGGGATTGGCATGATTCGGTTTCGGCGGCGGTTCCGCTCCAGCACATCAGCGCAGGGAATAAGGATCTTCTGAAGTTTCGGGCTCTCCAGGCAGCTGAAGTCGATGACCCTGACGTCGATATGTTCGTTGCTGTCCTGAGTGGTGGCGAGAAAGCAGATGCGCTCCGAGATGCTCTCGAGCGTGGAGCAGATCCAAAAGTTACTGACACTCAAGTCTTGGCTCGGTACCGCGATCTGTTTCTCAAGTGGCTTTCGCGTCTAGAGGCGTTAGCGGTCTCAGATGTCGTGGACCCTAACCTCGATAATTCGTCCGGCCTCTGAAGACGCGGTGCGCGCGTCCGCGTAAAAGCCCTCCGCACCTGGGAGAATGTTTGTTGCCAAACACACATTCCGACCAGATCCGGAGGGCTCCTT